>VFQQ010003775.1_pt1 | contig 14269 bp, 9 predicted proteins | sample 3512341 | NCBI WGS metagenome assembly VFQQ01 (sample SAMN10412373, study PRJNA504923) | tailings metagenome | isolation source: Relicate 2 Philex TSF1 revegetated site | place: Philippines: Tuba, Benguet | collected 2017-08-29 | reverse complement strand
TTGGCGTTGTTGACGTAGACATCCACGACCGACGGGACCACGGCACTTCCGGAGTAGGTCGGCAGAGGACGCGTGATGAGGTCCGGCCTCAAGCTGAAATTGCGCTGAACTTGGATGCCGCCCATGCGGATCGGCCGCGACCACGCGACGCCACCCGAGATCACATCACCGGCGCGATAGGTGACAAGACTATCCGGATCTGAAAACGACCATGTGGTGTCCAGCAACAAGAAGGGATCGCCATACAGGTCGTTGCCTTCTCTGACGACGCCGGATGCTTGGAAAACCCCCGCAGGTCCGTAGAACCGACTGTTGAGCGCCGCCGAGCTGCCGTCCCAATACGTGGTGTCTCCCAGACGGCTGTTCGTTGCCGTGCCGATGACGTTGTAGTTTACGACCATGCCCGTCCCCGTTTGAATCTCGGCTGACCGCTCCTGATCTCCGGTCGCGTTGAAGACGCGCGGTACGCGATTTTCGTTGGCAATGTTGATGTCGAGGCTCTGCGTTTCCGGCCGATAGGCATAGGTCAGAGCCGGGATGTCGTTGAGCGTGACGATGTCCGAACGCACGGAATGCTCGTCTAACTTGATACCAAGCTCTCTAAGCTCTTGGGGAGTGGCGCCGAGGCGCCCATCTGGAAATTCCGTGAAGCTGCCGATCAGATCTGTCGAGCGGCCGTTGAGGAAGACTTCGAGCTGCAATGACTGAGCCGCGACCGCCGTGCGGGCGATGCCCGCCACCGCAAGCGACGCGACCAGCAACGCGAGGACATGCCGTCCGCCCCGCCACCTACGGCAACGTCTGCAGGTCGCATCTGTCCTGCATTGGTCCATCTTCTGTCACCGCGGAGATTGCGACATTCTGAGAGCGCGGATGGGCGGAGGACTTCATGCTCCACGTTGCGACGGAATTGGCGAGCACATAGCCCGTCAAGCCCTCGCCAAACGATACGGTATCGCCATTAGGCAGCATCATTTTCAACGCAGCTATGCGGACGCGCCGCCCGCCGCGATTGCCCGCCGAGACGGAGAGCGTTCCGTTGCGATAGCTGGCCGCCCACAAAAGCGGGCTGCGTTTGGGTGAGGGCTCCGAGAAGAATACGGGCACCGAATATCGAACGGCGAACGAGATGCTCGAGCCCGGCGTTCTGACGGCGGCGGGAATCTCGTCGATCAGCACACGATAGCTCTCTTCTCCGGCAATCGGGGCTTTCGTGACGCGAACGACACGGATGAGCTGTTCGGCACCGGCGGCGATGTTGGCGATCGGCGGGCTCGCAACCACATCGCGTGTCTCGACGAGTTCGTCTTTGCCGTTGCGCTGCTGCCAACGAAAGAAGCGGATCTGGGCGGTAACGGCTGTCGGACCCAGATTGCGCAGCGTAAGCTTCGAGGCCGCTCCTGGCGCCTGGACCTCCAACTGCACCGGATAAACCTGCAGCGACGCCGCGCGGACATCCGACGCGACGATGATCAGGAGAAGTGTGAGCAGGGTACGAATGTGCGTCATTTGCCCCTCCGTCAGCCATTCTCAGTAGGTGACAGTGATGGTGACCGTGTCGGTGTAGGTCGCTGGCGCAGGTGTGGTTTGCGCAGGCGCCCTCCCGTAGATGGTGAAAGACTGCGCACTTCCCGAGCCGGTGCCGGAAATCGTGTCGACGCCAACGGTGTTGCCCCAGTTCGTCGTACGCGCCGCATCCGAGTACATGTGATAGTCGACAGTCGCGGAGCCGGAGGTCATCTTGCGCGTAGCTACCGTTCCACCGCTCGTTGTGCCCCCATTCAGGCCGACATTGTAAGGAGTGGTGTTCGTGCACTGAACCTGAAAGGTAGACGTCGCATCGACATTCGCCACCATCGCGCCTGTGGTCCCGAAGGAGAGATTGCTCGGCGACAAGATCTGGCAACTCGCCTGAATAATGATTTGCGCAGTGAACGTGCTCGTGGTCGTGACCGCGTGCGCCGGTTGGTACAAACACCACGAGAGCGCGGCGACAGCGCTCAGGATCCAGATCCGGCAGCGAATAGATCTAAGCCGCATGTGGCTGCTCACGTGATGGTCGTCCGCGCGAAATGCACGTGATGAGGGTCGATCAATTCGGTTAATGAGGGGTGAAACAACCCAAATTGGTCGATAAAAATCACAATGTTATCATGTGGTTGGATATCATATGACCTATATCGTTCGAGCTAGGCGATGCCGATTTCCGAGCGTGCGGTCGGGGAGGTGCGACGGGCTCAATCGCATGCGGGGACGTTCGCGCTGCGCTGGCGAGGGCAGCAGCGCAGGGCCTTAGGAAGGCTCGGACTCACTGCCGCCGCGGAAGCAAGTCGGTGATCGTACCCTCGAACATTTCCGCCGACTGCGCGAACGTCTCAGACAACGTCGGATGAGGATGAATGGTGGCGCTAATGTCCGTTGCGTCCGCCCCCATCTCGATGGCCAGCGCCGCTTCGGCGATGAGATCGCCCGCATTGGGGCCGACGATGCCGCAGCCAATTATTCGTTTTGGCTCGCTGTCGAAAAGAACCTTCGTCAGACCCTCGTCGCGGCCGAGTGTCAACGAGCGGCCGGACGCTGCCCAGGGAAAGCTACCTTTGCCAAAGGCGAGACCCTTGGCTTTGGCTTCATTTTCCGTCACGCCCACCCAGGCAACCTCCGGATCCGTGTAGGCCACGGAGGGAATCACACGCGCGTCGAATGCCGAATTCACCCCCGATGCCACCTCCGCCGCGATCTTGCCTTCATGGACCGCCTTGTGGGCGAGCATGGGTTGCCCGGTGATGTCGCCGATCGCGAATATATGCGAAACGTTCGTGCGCATCTGGCGATCGACCCGAACGAAGCCGCGTTCGTCCACGGTCACGCCCGCCGCCTCGAGATTCAATTGACGGCCGTTCGGTGTCCGACCCACTGCGACCAGGATCTTGTCGAAGGTGTCCGTCTCGGATTTGCCGTTGCTTTCGAAGGTGACGGTCAACCCGGCGGCGCTGGCCTCGACCTTCGTCACTTTTGTTTCGAGGCGCAGGCTTTCGTAGCGAGCCTTGATGCGCTTCGTGAGCGGGGCGACGATATCGCGGTCAGCGCCCGGTATGATCTGATCCATAAGCTCGACCACGCTCACCCTGCTTCCGAGGGCATGGTAGACCGTCGCCATTTCGAGGCCGATGATGCCGCCCCCGAGGATGAGGAGCCGTTTCGGGATGTCGGCGATTTCGAGTGCGCCGGTGGAATCGAGGATGCGCGGATCCTCTCGCGGAACGAAGGGCAAGGTCGCCGGCTCGGATCCGGCGGCAATGATGGCCTGATCGAATGCGATCCGCGCGACACTCCCCTCGCTGTGGACCTCAATCTCGTGAGGCGAGGTGAATCGCCCCGTGCCTCGGACGACATCCACCGAGCGCTGCTTGGCGAGTCCCGCAAGCCCGCCTGTAAGCCTGCCAACTATTCCGTTCTTCCATTGGCGAAGCTTGTCGAGCTCGATCGGCGGGCGAGAGAAGCCGAGGCCCGCAGAGACCATTTCGGACGCTTCCTCGACGACCTTCGCTGCATGCAGGAGCGCCTTCGACGGGATGCAGCCGACGTTCAGGCACACTCCGCCAAGAACCGGGGCCCTCTCGACAAGCACCACTTTCTTGCCGAGATCGGCCGCCCGGAATGCCGCCGTGTAACCGCCGGGGCCCGCGCCGAGGACGAGGACTTCCGCTTTGTACGATTTGTTCATGAGAGCCTTAGAGAACAAGCTGGCGGACATCGCCGAGGATTTCCGTGAGACGGCGCACGAAACGCGCGGCGAGCGCACCGTCGATCACGCGATGGTCGTAGGACAGGCACAACGGCAGCATGAGGCGCGGGACGAACGTCTCTCCGTTCCACACCGGCCTCATGGCGGCGCGCACCACCCCGAGGATCGCCACCTCGGGACCGTTGACGATCGGCGTGAAGCTCGTGCCCCCGATTCCGCCGAGACTGGATATCGTGAAGCTCGCCCCTTGAATGTCGGCGGGCGCGATCTTGCCCGACCGCATGCGCTCGGAGACCACTGAAAGCTCTTGGCTGAGCTCCAGTATCCTTTTGCGATCGACCTCTTTGATGACCGGGACCACAAGCCCATCGGCCGTGTCGACGGCCACGCCAATGTTGTAATAGTGCTTGAGGATGAGCGAGTCCCCTTCCGGGGTCAGCGAAGCATTGAATTCCGGATACTGCTTGAGGACCACGGCGCTCGCCATCAGCAGGAACGACAGCATCGTCACGCGGTATCCCTTCTCCCGCGCTTCTGCGTCGAGCTGCTTCCGATAGGCTTCAAGCTCCGTTATGTCGGCCTCGTCCGTGTGCGTGACGTGGGGGATGTTGAGCCACGCGCGATGGAGATGCGGCCCCGAGAGCCGCTTCAGCCGTGACAGAGGTGCCACGGTCACGCTGCCGAATTTGGAGAAGTCTTGTGGAGGGATCTCCGGAATTGCAGAGGCTCTTCCTCCTGCCAGAGCCTTTCCGATCGCGCCTTTCACATCCTCCTTGGTGATGCGGCCCTTTTCGCCGCTTCCTTTGAGTTTGCTCAGATCCACATCGAACTCACGCGCGAGACGACGCACGGAGGGGCTCGCATAGACGTCGTCGAAATCGACGGGAACCGGAAGCGCGCTCGCGCCCTCTTGTTTTGCCGGCACCGAAACTGCCGCCTCAAGAGGCGCTGGCGGCGCAATCGCGGCCGCCTTGGGGTCGTTATCCGTGCGGGGTGCGGAACCGGCGCTGGCGGCCGTCTCAAGCTTGAGGATGGCGCTCCCTTCACTCACCTTGTCGCCGACTTTTATGAGGAGTTCCGCAATTGTGCCGCCGACCGGCGCGGGCACCTCCATCGTGGCCTTATCGGACTCGAGCGTGATGAGCGGATCTTCCGCACTCACGCTGTCGCCCGGCTTCACCAACACCTCGACAATCGGCACATCGGCGTAGTCGCCAATGGCCGGCACTTTAACTTCGATCAACGACATCTCATTTCACCTCGAAAGGCCATGCGTGTTTTCTCTTCCGGAGATTCCGCGTCACGCTTTCACAGGATCAGCCTTCTCGGGATCAATGCGGTAGCGCACCAGCGCCTCGGCGACCGTTGTCGACGGGAGCTTGTTTTCATCGGCGAGAGCCTTGAGGGCCGAGACGGCGATAAAGTACCGGTCGACCTCAAAGTGAGACCGCAGCTTGCGCCGGTAGTCAGATCGGCCGAAGCCATCGGTTCCCAACACGCGGTAGGCGTAGGGAACGGACATCCGGATCTGCTCCGCGAAGGCCTTCATGTAGTCGGTGGATGCGATCACCGGACCAGCGCCCCGCTCGGCAAGAAGGCGTGTGACGTACGGCACTCGCGGCTGCTCCAAAGGATGAAGCAGGTTCCACCGCTCCACCTCGTTCGCGTCGCGGGCAAGCTCGGTGAAGCTCGGAACGCTCCAGATGTTGGCGGAAATCCCGAAGTCGTTCGCCAAGAGCTCGGCGGCGGCAATGACTTCGCGCAGGATCGCGCCCGACCCCAGCAGGTGCACCTTGTGGGCACCTTTCTTTCTGGCGGCCTCCGCAGTCCGGAGGAGATACATTCCCCGAATGATGCCGTCTTCCACGCCATCCGGCATGGCCGGGTGGTCGTAGTTTTCGTTGAGGGCCGTCACATAGTAGAAGACATCCTCCTGCCTCTCCACCATGCGCGACAGACCTTCGCGGATGATGACAGCCATCTCATAAGCGTAAGTCGGATCGTAGGAGATGCAGTTCGGTATGGTGGACGACAGCAAGTGGCTGTGCCCGTCCTCGTGTTGTAATCCCTCTCCGTTGAGCGTCGTGCGTCCCGAGGTGCCGCCAATCAGAAAGCCACGCGAGCGGCAATCGCCCGCCGCCCATGCGAGGTCTCCGATGCGCTGGAAGCCAAACATCGAATAGAAAATGTAGAAGGGGATCATCGGCACGTTCGACGTGGAATAACTCGTCGCGGCGGCGATCCATGAGGACATCGCGCCGGCCTCGTTGATGCCCTCCTGCAGCATCTGCCCCTGGCGATCCTCCTTGTAGTACATCAGCTCTCCGGCGTCGGACGGGCGATAAAGCTGCCCGACCTGGCTGAAGATGCCGAACTGCCGGAACATCCCCTCCATCCCGAACGTCCGGCTCTCGTCGGGTACGATCGGCACAACGCGCGGACCAAGGGTCCGATCCTTCAACAGCGTCGCGAGAATGCGCACGAAGGCCATGGTGGTCGAAATCTCTCGCCCCGCTGAGCCTTCGAGTTGACCCTTAAAAACGGACAGCGGGGGGACTTTGAGGTTTTCGCTCTGTTGCCGGCGAGAGGGCAGATATCCGCCGAGTGCTTCGCGGCGCGCCCGCAGATACGCCATCTCCTCGGAGTCGTCGGAAAAGCGGATGAAGGACAGGTTTTCCATATCCGCGTCGCTGATCGGAATCTGGAACCGATCCCGAAACTGACGCAGAGACTCGGGCTCCATCTTCTTCTGCTGATGCGTAATCATCTGCGCTTCGCCTGCCGGGCCCATGCCGTAGCCCTTCACGGTCTTGGCGAGGATGACGGTCGGCCGCCCCTTGTGCTCGACGGCCGCCTTGTAGGCGGCATGGACCTTGGACGGGTCGTGGCCTCCACGCGTCAGCTTCCAGATCTTCTCGTCGGACCAGTCAGCGACCATGGCGGCCGTCTCCGGGTAGCGGCCGAAGAAATTCTCGCGAATGTAGGCACCATCCTTGGACTTGAAGTCCTGGTACTCGCCGTCGACGCATTCCTCCATGAGCTGGCGCAGCTTGCCCGTGGTGTCGCGCTCGAGAAGCCCGTCCCAGCTCGATCCCCAGATCACTTTGAGAACGTTCCACCCCGCTCCGCGGAAGACACCTTCGAGCTCTTGGATGATCTTTCCATTTCCGCGGACCGGACCATCGAGCCGCTGCAGGTTGCAGTTCACGACGAAGATCAGATTGTCGAGTTTCTCGCGGCCGGCCAGCGAAATGGCGCCGAGGCTCTCCGGCTCGTCCATCTCGCCGTCGCCGCAGAATGCCCAGACGTGCCGGCTGTCCGTATCGCAGATGCCGCGACCGTGGAGATATTTCAGAAAGCGGGCCTGATAGATCGCCATAAGGGGCCCGAGCCCCATGGAGACCGTCGGGAATTGCCAGAAGTCCGGCATCAACCACGGGTGGGGATAAGAAGAGAGACCGTGCCCGTCGACTTCCTGGCGGAAGTTCTGGAGCTGCTCCTCGCTGAGGCGGCCTTCGAGAAAGGCGCGCGCATAGACCCCAGGGGAAGAATGCCCCTGAATGAAAACGAGATCGCCACCGTGACGATCGGAAGGAGCATGCCAGAAGTGCTCAAAGCCCGTGTCGTAGAGCGTTGCGGCGGACATGTAGCTCGCGATGTGTCCGCCGAGCTCCGACGACTCCTTGTTCGCGCGCAGCACGATCGCTGCGGCATTCCAGCGAATAGCTGCGTGGATTCTGCGCTCGATCTCCCTCGATCCCGGATGATGGGGCTCGTCGCCGCGCGCAATGGTGTTGATGTAGGCCGTCTGGGCGGCGAAGGGCAGCCGCGCACCGGAACGCCTTGCCGTCTCGACAACGTTGCTCAGCACGTCGTCCGCGTAGTGCGTGCCCTCAAACGCGATAACAGATGAAATTGCGTCCGCCCATTCGCTGAGCTCGCGGCCCTTGTCATCGGTCTTATCGTGCATGGTGTCCACCTACTTGCAAGTTGGTGCGTGTCGCCGGGTCTCTGTCGGATCGATGCGCGCGCAGGACATGCCGCCCTCCACCTCGCCGGCGGGAGGACGGCATGAAAGCTTCTGTCGTGGGCGCCACGCTCATTCGATCGAGGTGGCGCCCACGAGATGTCGTTTCAGGTTAGTGCGGCTGACCGCTCTGCTTGCGCGCGAGCGCGTATCAGTCGCCGAGTGCGAAGACCCAAACCGAGCCGCCTTCGGGGACCGACTTTTCCCAGCCTTCCTGCTTGTGCATCTTGCCCTGGATCCACTGCGCATCGACGCCGTAGCCCGAGACAACGGCGATGTACTGCTTGCCGTCGATGGAGAAGGCGCTCGGCGGCGAGATGATGCCCGACGGAGTCGGGAACTCCCACAGGAGCTTGCCGTTCTCCTCGTCGTACGCGCGGAACATGCGGTCGTTGGTGCCGCCAGCGAACAGCACACCACCGCCCGTGGTCAGGATCGATCCCCAGTTCCAGGATTTGGCGTAGGTTTGGCGCCATACCTCATTGCGGTCGTCGACGCTCCAGGCCTGGATGCCGCCGATGTACTTGAAGTCTTTGGCGAACTCGAGATCGAGACGGTTGATGTCCACGCCCGCAGACCATTGACCGGGCAGAATCGGCTGGACCATGCCGGTCAGGGTCATGCAGTGGTTGTCGTTGAACGGAATGTAGAACATCCCGCTCTTCGGGCTGTAGGCTTCGTAAGGCCAGTCCTTACCGCCCCAGAGACTCGGGCAGTAGGTTGCCTTCTTGCCCGTGCCGGGAATCGCGTCCTCATTGTAGGTCGGACGGCCGGTCTTCGGATCGATGCTCTTGAAGACGTTGTTGTGCACGTACTTCTTGGCTTGATCGAAGCTGATCTTGCCTTTTGCGTCGCGCTCCAGCCAGTACAACACGCCGTTACGCTGCGCGCTGATCAGGCCCGAAACCTTCTTGCCGTCGCGGCTGAAGTCGACGAGCGTCGGTGCGTTCATGGCGGCCCAGTCCCAACCGTCGTTATGGTGGTACTGGAAGTGACCGATGATCTTGCCGTCGTCCGGATTGATCGCGAGGCTCGACGCAATGTACAGGTTGTCGCCTGGGCGCTGATCTGCGATCCACGGCGCGCCGTTGCCGACGCCCCAATAGATCACGTCGTTCTTCGCATCGTAGTTGCCCGGCATCCACATGGTGCCGCCGCCGTTCTTCCAGGCGTCCTTCCATTGCCCGTCCTGGGGCCAGGTTTCCGAGCCGGGCTCGCCGGGCGCCGGAACGGAGTATGTCGTCCAGGCCTCCTTGCCGGTTTCGGCGTCGAAGGCCTTGATGTAGCCGCGCACGCCGAACTCACCGCCAGAGGGGCCGATGATGATCTTGCCCTTCACAGCCAGAGGCGCGGACGTGATGTAAGCGCTCTTCTCTTCCCAATCGCAGACTTTGGCTTCCCACACTTGCTCGCCGGTCTTGGCATCGAGCGCCGTCAGCATGCAATCGATGCTGCCGATGTAAACCTTGTCGCCCCAGAGCGCGACGCCGCGGTTGGTCCGATGCAGAGCGCCCATGCCCTCTGGCACCTCGCGCACGTAGCGCCACAGAAACTGGCCGGTCTTCGCATTGAAAGCCAGCACCTGGTTGTGCGGCGTCGCCACGAACATGTATTCGCCATTGACGATGGCCGGCGCCTCATGACCCGAGTTCACGCCGGTGGCGGCGGACCATACAGGCTTGAGCTTGCTTACGTTCGCGGGCGTGATCTTATCGAGCGGCGAGTAGCTCCAGCCCGCGTAGTTGCCCTTGGTGAGCAGCCAGTTCTCGGGTTCCGGGTTCTTGAGCCGCTCCTCGGTGACCGGCTTGTAGTCGGCGGCCTGCACCGCCGACGCGGCAGCCAGAGCCAGGACTGCAACGGATGCTCTTAATCTCATGAGTGTCGTTCCTCCCGTTCTTTTGATGTTTAGAGTCGAATGATGCGCAACGAACGCACCCCTACGCTGGCGGCCCGATCGGACCGTTCAGCTTCCCCGCCACCACCAACTGTCCGTCGGCGATGGTCACCGGCAGCATGGCCAGCCTGCGCACTGCAGGGCCCTGCACCACGACGCCGTTGTTCCCCACATCGAATGTCGAGCCGTGGCAGTTGCACACGGCCATTCGCGGGTTCTCGTGCTGGCCCGAGATCGGGCAGCCCTCATGCGTGCAGATGGCCGAATAAGCCACGATGCCTTCGGCTGAGTGCGGCTTGGTGGACGGCGCGAGATCGCCATCGTTGACCCGCATGAGCATGAGAAGATTGGCCCGCGATCCCAAGACGTCCTGCGTGGCCGGATCCATCGGGTAGACGAGGAGCGGTGGCTCACCGAGCTTCACGTCGGCCGGGGTGACGAGCTGTCCTTCCTTGTCTCCCGTCATGAATGCGAAACGGTCACCAGGTTGCGCGCGCTTATTGCGTGTCGTCTCAGCGCTGACCGGCGATCCCGTGAGACACGTCGTGGCGGCAACGCAACCGGATACAGCAAGACCCTGCATGAACGCGCGCCGGGCCACCGGACGCATGCTCGCGTCCTTCACAGTGGCCTTTTGATCCGGCCGCATTTCTTTCGGCATATTCCCTCCCAATCGTCGTCTTTTTTGAATTTGATGCGGTGCCACTTGCCGTGACATTTTCTCCGCCCAAAAGACGGGGAGCACAAATCATGCCAGCATTAGTCCGTTGAGGGCCGAAGGGTGCCTGCACGTGCGTGCAGGCCGCGAGAAGCGGCGAAAAACTTGCGACTCGATCTGCTTGTGGGATCCCCTCAATGTCCCGCGCTTGCGGGCTCTTCATCGCTTTCCTGCACCGCGCGCGTGACCCGCGTTACAGTGCGGCGGCGATCTGATGTCACAGTGTGACGCCACGCATTTCCTTCGGGAGCATCGGACATGCGGGCCAGTCGATTTAAATGTGGCTCAGCGGACACATGATCCGCACGAAGATCGCATTTCACCTGCACGCGGCATCCCGATTTTTTTGACAATCTCTTTCGTCAAAGGGCTTTCTCTCTCTCGCGTTATATTCAGTTATTTACAGCGTTATTCTCGGCGCAAAAATTGGCATAGGCTTTGCCTTTCACTCCTCCGCAGGCGTTCAGCGTCACTTCGATTGGCGACTCTCAAGCGCGCGAACAGGCTCGCACGGACGCCGGAAAACACATTGGAGGAGGAGGAAGGGAATGCGTGGGGGAACACTCAAATCGGTCGCGAGAGCGGCGCTATCCGGAGCTGCAGCGATCGCACTCTTGAGCGGGGGAGCGGCGGCCGCTGATTTCGGCGGCAGTTGCTGCACCGATCTCGAGGAGCGTATCGCAGAGCTCGAGGCGACCACGGTCCGCAAGGGCAATCGCAAGGTCTCGCTCTCGATTACCGGCTTCGTCAGCCAGCAGGTCATGTTCTGGGACGACGGCAACGAGTCCAACGTCGACGTGAACGGACAGGCGCCGGACCTCGCGTCGCGCATCACGTTCGGCGGCGAAGCTCTCATTCAGCCCGGGTGGAAAGCCGGCTACCAGCTCACGTTGTCCTTCGATCCGACCGACGCCCTTCTGGTCGATCAGAACACCGCCAGTGCCGGCACGGGCGTGACGGTCCTCCATTCGAACTGGTACCTGAAGAACGATACGCTCGGCAAAGTCACGGTCGGCATGCAATCCCACGCGTCCGACAACGCCGCTCTCGACGCGGACCTTTCCGGCACTGTCATCGCGGCGAACGCCGTGACCTTCGATGGCGCTTCCTTCTTTTTGCGCCCGAAGGGCGGGAATGCCGGACCCGCAGGCCTCTCGGGAGCGACGTGGTTAGACATGGCATTCTTCTGCCAGCAGGTTCAGCTCGGCATCGGCGGCGACTGCGCCGGCGATCGGCGCAACGCGATACGCTACGATGCGCCAGCGTTCGGCGGCCTTGGGTTGTCCGCCTCGTGGGGTGAGGACGACTTCTGGGACGTTGCAGCGCGGTGGACCGGGGAGTGGCAGGGCTTCAAACTGGCTCTGACCGGCGCGTACACGTCAGCGACCGACGACAGATTTGGGGATTCCGACTACACGCAGGTGGGCAGTTTCATCAAACACATGCAGTCCGGCCTGTGGGTTTACGGCGTCTACGGAGAAGAGGGCGCCGGATTTACCGGAACCAAGGACGACTATCACTACTACATCAAGGCGGGCCTCAGCCAGAAGTGGACGCCGCTCGGCGCCACGCACATCTATGGCGAATACGGCCAGAACCACGACATGTTCGGCGGCATCACCACGGGCTCGGGAGAGCTTTGCGGCGACTTCTTCGGCGTCGGCGGCGCCATCAGCAATGCCTGCGCCAGCGCCGTTGATACCAATGTCAACCTGACCGGAACCGAGGCCACGAGATTGGGTCTCGGCCTCGTTCAAGACATCGACGCCGCGTCCATGCAGCTGTGGGCCAAGTGGCGCCGCCACGAGCTCACCGCCGACTTCGAAAACAGCGGCGTCGCCGGAAAGCAGAGCTTCGAGAACTTTGACATGTTGATCTTGGGTGGTCTGATCTTCTTCTAGCTACGCACAACCCAACCTCCTCCCAAAAGACTTGAGGGCGATCCCAGATCGCCCTCTTTTTTTGTTCCATCCAGAGATCGTCGCCGCTTCGGTGGTGGCTCAGCTCTCGACAAGGATAAGATGCACGTCCTTCGGTCCGTGCGCCGGCCGGACGATGATGCCTCCGACATCGGCAGTCCGTGACGGACCCGCGACGACGTTGACGGCGCGTGGCCACTCTTCTCCGCTCACCCTCAGCGCTGCCCACACCTCCTCGGCGTGCGCGACAATATCCGCGATGCGCAGGACAATGACGTGAGTATCGGGCAAGAAATTCAGCGTCGTCGGATTGCTCCGGTCCGAGCGGAGAACGACGCTGCCTGTTTCCGCAATTCCCGCGATCGCCATCGTGACGCTCAGGGGTTCGACCATGCGGCCGGGGCCGTTGTTGATGATCCAATCCGCCGGCCAGCCGAGATGAGCCAGCGCAGGCGCGACGCTGATGTCCGGACGCCCGGCGATTCCCGACAATAGCTCGCGAACCGCCGGCACCAGCATTTGCAACGACGCAATGCGCTCGACCGTAAAGAGATTGGCTCGCGCCTTGGCGATGAATTGGCTCAGCTGATCGTCAGCCACGGCCGGTCGAGGCCCGACCGGCGGCGCGCGCATGCGTTCCTCGAGCGCCTTTAGAGCGCCTTCCGCACGCTGCGGGTTGCCGATGGCCGCCCTGATGCGTGCCAGCATCTCGTCGCGCCCATCCCTGCTCACGGTTGCTTCTTCCTGTTGGCCCAAGCCGCGTGAAATGTCGTGCCCTGCGGTGCCGGCATGTCGCGTCCCGCAGTCCATCCGCTCGCCAGCGGCAGGCGTTTGAAGGCCCCGCCAGATCGGCGTCCGATCCGGCCCAGCAGCGAGACGGACAGACGCGTCGCGAAATGATAGAGCGCCGGCCGTGTGGCGAACCAGGCCCAGAAACCGAGCCCCCAGCGCACGCGGCCCTTGATGAACCCCGCTTCCCACTGGTCGTGACGCAGGCGGCGCAGAAGATCGGGTAGCGGGATCTTGACCGGACAGACCTGCTGGCAACGTCCGTTCAGCGTGCAGGCATGCGGAAGCTCGCCCGCTTTCTCGTGGCCGTCGATCATCGGCGTCAGGACGGCGCCCATCGGCCCGGGATAGACCGAGCGATAGGCATGTCCGCCTACCGACAGATAGACGGGACAATGGTTCATGCACGCGCCGCAGCGGATGCAGCGGAGCATGGGACGCAATGCGCCGGCAAGCATCTTGGTGCGGCCGTTGTCGACCAGCACCACGTGATACTCCTCGGGGCCATCCCCATCGCCGGGGCGGCGGGGGCCGGTCGAGAATGTCGTGTAGCTGGTCGTCTCCATGCCGAGCGCGCTTCTGGCCAACAGACGCAGGAGCAAGCTTGCATCGTTCAGCGTCGGCACCAGCTTTTCGATGCCGGCCGTTACGATATGCACGCGGGCGAGCGTGGACGAAAGATCGCCGTTTCCCTCATTGGTCACGATGACGTTGGAGCCGGTTTCGGCAACGAGAAAATTCGCCCCCGTAATTCCGACATCGGCCGCGAAGTACTTCTTCCGCATGATCGAGCGCACCTGGCCGATCAACTCGGCGGCGTCGTGCGCGCGCTCTTTGAAGCCAAAGGCGCGATGGCGCTCGTAGAAGAGATCGGCAATGTCGTCCGTCGTTTTGTGGATGGTCGGCATCACGATGTGGCTCGGCGCTTCCTTGGCGAGCTGCACGATGTATTCGCCGGCGTCGGTCTCGATCACCTCGAGCCCATCGGCTTCCAGCACCTCGTTGAGTCCGATCTCCTCGGACACCATCGACTTGCCTTTGACGACAGTCTTGGCGCCGGCCTTGCCGCAAATGTCACGTATGATTCGGCAGGCATGATCGGCGTCGATGGCCCAGTGCACATGCCCGCCGTGCCTCATCACCTCCCGCTCGTAGATCTCCAGGTAGAGGTCGAGGT
>VFQQ010003774.1_pt1 | contig 14269 bp, 11 predicted proteins | sample 3512341 | NCBI WGS metagenome assembly VFQQ01 (sample SAMN10412373, study PRJNA504923) | tailings metagenome | isolation source: Relicate 2 Philex TSF1 revegetated site | place: Philippines: Tuba, Benguet | collected 2017-08-29 | reverse complement strand
TATCTCTCGCCCGAAGGCCTCGCTGTTCCGGGCATGATCGAGCGCCTGCAGAAGCTGAATCTGTCGCTGATTGCAATCGACGAAGCGCATTGCGTCAGCCAATGGGGCCACGACTTCCGCCCGGACTACCGCGATCTTGGCCGCCTCGGCGCGGTCTTTCCGCGTGTGCCGCGCATCGCGGTCACGGCGACGGCCGATGCGCGTACCCGCGACGACATCCTCAGCAGCCTTCACCTCGACGATGCGCGTGTCTTCATCGACAGCTTCGCCCGGCCGAACCTGCGCCTCTCGGCGCAACGCAAGGACAACTCCTCCCGGGCGCGCACCGATGCGCGGGTGGCCGAACTGGTGGCGGCGCGCCGTGGGCAATCCGGTATTGTCTATTGCGGTTCGCGTGACGGCTGCGAGCGTCTTGCGGATCAGCTGACCGCGCAGAGCATCGATGCGCTCGCCTATCACGCCGGTTTCGAGGCGGCGGATCGTGAGCGACGGCTGCAGAAATTTCTGGGCGCCGACGCGATGGTCATGGTGGCGACCATCGCCTTCGGCATGGGCATCGACAAGCCGGACGTCCGCTTTGTCATTCACGCCGATCCGCCGGGGTCGCTGGAGGCCTATTGGCAGGAGATCGGACGCGCGGGCCGCGACGGCGATCCGGCCGAAGGCATCACCCTTTACGGACCTTCTGATATGGCCTGGGCTCTACGCCGCCTTGACGGGCGGCCGATGCCGGATGTCGTGAAGGCCGCGCATGTGGCGAAGGCGCGGCGTCTTTTCACGATGCTCGATGGCGGCGCTTGCCGCGCCGAGTCTGTACGCCGCTATTTCGGCGAAGTGGGCGCGGCGCCTTGCGGCGTCTGCGACAACTGTCTCCAACCGCCTGCGATGGCCGACGTCACCGAGGCGGCGCAGAAGGCGCTCGCGGCGGTTCAGCGTCTTGGCGAGCGACTGGGCCGGGGCAGGGTGGCGGATCACCTAACCGCGCGCACAAAAGACCCGCGCGCCGACGAGACGGCGCTGAGCACCTGGGGCATCGGCCGCGATCTCTCGGCCGACACGTGGCGAGATGTCATCGATCACTTGCTGTTCGAGGGTCTGCTGATCGAGGACCCCAACGACGGCAAGCCGCTGCTGGCGTTGGGCGATCGCGAGCAGGTGAGGCTGGTTTATCGCGGCGAGATGCGCGTGATGATCCGCCGCGCGTCTGCTGTTCCGAAGGCCAAGTCGGATGCGCGCCGCCGTGGCGCCATCGCCGATCAACTGGAAGGCGCGGCACGGCAGCGTTTCGAGGCGCTCCGCAACTGGCGCCGCGAGCGCGCGGGGGAGCAGGGCGTCCCGCCCTATGTGATCTTCCACGACCGCACGCTGGCCGAGATCGCGCTGTTCGCGCCGTCTAGCCGCGCGGATCTCGCATCGATTTCCGGCATCGGTCAGGCAAAGCTCGAACGCTATGCCGCCGAAGTGCTGCGGGTCGTCGCCTCATGATCGGCGCCTTGCTCATCGCCGCGATGGCCGCCGGCGAACTGCCGGATGACTTCGTTTACCTGCGTGATGTCGCGCCGGGCATCGTCCAGGACATCCGCTACGCCTCGGCCTACAACTTCACCGGCGCGCCGGTGCCAGGTTACGACGCAGCCGAATGCGTCCTTACCTCCAAGGCCGCAGAAGCGCTCAAGGCGATTGACGCTGAACTGAATGCGCAAGGTCTCGGGCTCATCGTATGGGACTGCTACCGCCCGGCTCAGGCCGTCGCAGCCTTCATGGCGTGGACCTTGGCCGGCCCCGACACGATGAAGCCCGTCTTCTATCCGAATGAAGCGCGGGCGGATCTCGTCGCGCGCGACTACATCGCGGAAAAGTCCGGTCATTCCGGCGGCAGCGTCGTCGATCTCGGTCTTGCGCCGCGCGGCTATGTGCCGCCGCCGCGCGAAGAACGCGTCGCGTGTACGGCACCCCAAACGGGCGGACTGCCCGATATGGGCACGGCCTATGACTGCTTCGATCCGCTCTCGGCGCTCGACGCGCATGTCACGCCGGAGGCGGCCGCAAACCGGGCGTTGCTGCGCGAAGTCATGGAGCGGTATGGATTCGCGCCGTACCGCGCCGAATGGTGGCATTTCCGCCTGATCGACCAGCCTTATGAGGGCGCAATTTTTGATGTCCCCGTTTCACCGCGTCCCTGATGGAACCCGGAATGGAACTTTGCGTTCTGACGTTATGACCCGCCTGACATGGCTTGCTGCCGCGACACTTACTCTCGGTCTGGCCGGCTGCGGCTCGATGATGGGCCCGTCTGCACCGGTCCCTGGGCCGACACCCGTTCCCCAGCCCAAACCTGGCCCTGTCGTGCCTGCCGAACTGTCACAGTCGGACGCCGAGGCGACTTGCCTCGTTCAAGCGTCGCGCAAATTCGGTGTGCCGTTGAAGGAAGCTGTGGTCACGTCTTCGAAGATGGTCGATGCGGGATATAGGGTGGCGCTTGATGTCGGCGGCAGCAGTCGGACCTGCATCATCGCCCGCGATGGCTTTGTCCGGTCTCTCCGCTGAACAGCCGCTGCCCCAAAAAGGCGACGGCCGCCGGACGTCACCCCTCAGTGGTCCAGCGGCCGCGCGGCTCCTGAAGAGCAAGCCCCCCGCTCGTCAGGAACAATCTCGTTTCAATGGTTCAGTGCGTGCGCCCCCAAAGCGCACGGATCGGGCGATCAGTTGAGGCCCAGGTCGAGCCTCATCATGATCGTCTGATTGTCGCCGGCATCACGCGCGACCGGCGTTGCAGCGGTAAAGCCCTGATAGCGGTACTCCAGCCCCGCGCCGACGCCCGGCATGAGCTGATAGGCGACACCTGCGACGCCCTGCATACCCATCGTCTCGGTCTCGAACGGCAACAGCGAAGGGATGCCCTGGAAGATGCGGTCCGATGTCGTCTGCGTGACGCCCATGCCGAGGTAAGGCGTAAGGCCCCACCCGAGATCGCCCATCGTCACGCGCGCCTGCATGTTGAACTCGGAGGCCTGCGCGGCCGGAAACGCCGCAAGGCCTTCGCCCTGCAGGCCGCCACCAACGACCGCTACCATGGCTGCCGGCGCGCCAAGTCCCGTCTCGAATGTGGAGCTGAAACCCATGATACCGCCGGAAACCAGGGTTTGCGGCAGGATCAGGCCCTCGCCGCTGTCTGACGCGACGCCAGAAAACACCCGCCCGTCACCGGCGAACACGTCATCCGCCATCGCCGATCCGGTGAGGACCGCCGCGGACAGCAAGACTGCGCTGGCAAGAAGCTTGTTCATCTCGCGCGATTTAGAGCCTGCTTTGCCAGGGTCGCAAGATAAGTGGCTCGGTTAACACGACATATTCCCGCGATGTTGCGGGAATACAGCGCGCCAGCGGGCAAATCGGGGGGGCGATTCCCGCATTCCATCACGTTCGCGTCAAATTGAACGCGGGGCTCAGGCGTCTTATACCCCTCGTCGCAAGACAGACAGGACGCGCGGCAAAGGGGCCGCGCAGCGTGCCGCGAGACCGCTCCGGCAATCCTTGATCCTCCTTAATTTCCGGGGACCTGCCATGTCGGTTGTTACCACGAAGTCCAGGCGCTTGTCCGTTCCACGTCTCCGCGCCCGCAAGGGCCGGGAGCCGATCGTCTGTCTTACGGCCTACACCGCGCCGGTCGCGCGTCTGGTCGATCCGCATGTCGACCTGATTCTGGTCGGCGACAGCCTGGCGCAGGTTGTCCATGGCATGGACAGCACCGTGCCGGTGCCGCTCGATCTCATGATCTATCACGGCCAGGCGGTGATCCGGGCGAGCGCGCAGGCGCTGGTGGTCATCGACCTGCCTTTCGGCACCTATGAGGAAAGTCCCGAGCAAGCCTTCCGCACGGCGGCCCGCGTCCTGAAGGAGACCGGTGCTGCAGCGGTGAAGTTGGAAGGTGGCGCGACCATGGCGCCGACGATCCGTTTCCTCGCCGAGCGCGGTATCCCGGTGATGGCGCATATCGGCCTGATGCCGCAGCAGCAGAATCTCAAGGGTTACAAAATCGCAGGCCGTGGCGCCGACGAGTGGCCGGCCGCCATGGCGGATGCGCGCGCGGTCGAGGCGGCAGGGGCATTTGCCGTGGTGCTTGAGGGTATGGTGCCGGAGCTGGCGGAGCAGATAACTACCAAACTCACGATTCCGACCATTGGGATCGGCGCCTCTGCCGCATGTGACGGCCAGATTCTGGTTGTAGACGACATGCTGGGGCTCGTCCCCAATCCGCCCAGCTTTGTGAAGCGCTATGCCGACTTCGCCGGCAGCGCGGAGGCGGCTATTTCGGCCTATGCCGCTGACGTCCGCGCCCGGCGTTTCCCGGCGGCTGAGCACCTTTACGCCGTGAGGCCGATCACGGCTGCCTGAAAGGGCCTCCAGCCCTGTTTTTTGCCGTTTGCCTGCCGCCTTGGGGCAATTTATAGCTTCCCGGCCGCTTGACGCGCGGGACAGTCCGGGACCGGTTGCTTTGACAGACATTTTTCACGAGGTCGAAGAAGACCTGAGGCGCGAACGTCTCAACAAGGTCTGGGCCCGCTACGGTACCGTCTTCCTTACCATCGCCGTGCTTGCCGTTGCCGCTACGGGCGGGTTCGTTTGGTGGCGCGGTCAGCAGCAGGCAAGCCGCGAAGCGGCCGCCGAAGCCTTTGCTGCCGCTGACGGACTGGCCGCTGCCGGTGACCTCGACGGCGCCCTGAAGGCCTATAGCGAGATTTCGGCCCCGGGAGGCGAAGGCTATCCGACGCTGGCGCTCTTCCGTGAGGCGTCGCTCCTGACGGCGCGCAACGATGTGCAAGGTGCGCTCGCCATCTACGACCGCATCGCCAACACATCTCCTGATGCGAATCTCAAGGCATTGGCGCAGGTTCGCGCGGCCATGACGGTTGCCGATACGGAAGATCCAGCCGTCCTCAAAAATCGCGTCACTGCCTTCATGGGCGATGACAGTCCGTGGCGTTACGAAGCGCGTGAGTTGACGGCGTTCGCCGAGTTCCGCGCGCGAAACGAAGCCGCAGCTGCCGATGCCTATGCCGCGCTGGCTGCTGACGCGAATGCGCCTGCCACGCTACGCGACCGCGCAGCCAAGATGGCAGCCTTCCTTCGTGGCGGTGCTGTCATGCCTGCAGCCGAGTCGGCACCCGTCGCGCCGACGGATGCCGCGCCCGCGCCGACTGAAGCGGTCCCCGCACCGGCTGAGGCGACAGATCCGGCAGCGGCGGTGACGCCTGCGCCGACCCCGCAGTGATCAATTCTCAGGTTCCAGACATGAATCCGGCATATCGCCTTCTCCGCCTGAACCTGTTGCGCTCCGCCGGCCTGGCGGCAGCGTTGGTGCTGGGTGGCTGCAGCACGATCGACTCGGTCAGCGACTCGATTTTCGGCTCCAAGCCGGCCGCTCGCATCCCCGGCGAACGTATTTCGCTGATGCCGCGCGGACAGGACTCGCTCGGGCAGGATCCCGCCTTTGCCGGTATGGCGGTTCCCGTTCCGGCCCCGGTTCAGGTCGGCTCGTGGCCTAATCCTGGCGGTACGCCGGAAAACATGGTCGGCAATGTCGACGCTTCGGTGAATTTCGGTGAAGCGTGGACGACGTCCATCGGCGTTTCGACGTCTGCGGAATCGGCGATCACGGCGACGCCGGTCATCGCCCAGGGCATGATCTTCACGCTGGACGCCGCAGTTGGCGTCCGCGCCTTCAATGTCTCCAGCGGCGCCGAAATCTGGGGCGTCTCGCTCGCGGTGGAGGATACGTCCTCCGACTGGTACTTCTTCTCATCTGGCGGTGACACGCCGGACGAGGGCTATGGCGGCGGTCTCGCCTATGCTGACGGGCGGCTCTACGTGACGACCGGCTTCGGCGAGGTCGTCGCGCTGAATCCAAATGACGGTAGCCGTCTCTGGACGAAGAAGACCGGCAGCCCGTTCCACACCGCGCCGACGGCGCGCGACGGCCGGGTCTACGTCGTCAATCGCGAGAACCGCATGTGGGCGCTGGATGGTGCGACCGGCGGAGAACTCTGGAATCATGAAGTGTTCGCCGAGGGCGCTGGCGTCCTCGCGAGCACCAGCCCTGCGGCCAGCGGCGACCTCATCGTCGTTCCTTACACCAACGGCGATATCTACGCGCTGCGCGCCAATAATGGCCGCGCAGTTTGGAGCGACTCGCTGACCAAGACCGGCGTCGCCGACTCGCTGTCATCGATCAACGACATCGCCGGCCGCCCGGTCATCGACGGCAATATCGTGTTCGCGATTAGCCACGCCGGCCGTTTCGTCGCCGTCAATGCGCTGTCGGGCGAGCGCCTGTGGACACGCGATCTCGCCGGCGTTCAGACTCCCTGGGTCGCTGGCAACTTCGTCTATGTGATGGGCATGGACGGCGTCCTCTACTGCTTTGAGAAGCTGACGGGCCGGGTGGCCTGGTCGACCTATCTTGGCCGCTGGCAGGATGAAGAAGATCGTGAAGACACGGTTGAATGGAGCGGCCCGCTGATGGCCAACGGCAATCTTGTGCTGACCTCAACGGACGGCCGGATTGTCGTCGTCGCTGCCGCCAGCGGCGCGGTGCTGCAGAGCTATGAGACTGGCGTCGGTTCGATCATCGCGCCGATTGCGACGGCTGGCGCGCTGTTCATTCTCAATGACGACGGAGACCTGACCGCTTATCGCTGAGGCGATGCGGTCGGGACAACCGGCCATGAGTTTTACACTGGCCATCGTCGGTCGTCCCAATGTCGGCAAGTCCACGCTGTTCAACCGGCTGGTGGGCGCGCGCGTTGCGCTGGTCGACGACCAGCCGGGCGTGACGCGCGACCGCCGCGAAGGCGACGGCAAGCTGGCCGATCTCAACTTCACTGTGGTCGATACTGCGGGCATGGATGACGGCTCGTCGGATGCGCTCGACAAGCGCATCCAGCAACAGACGGTGCGCGCCATCGAACTCGCCGACGTGCTGTTGTTCATGGTGGACGCGCGGGCCGGCGTGACGCCGCAGGATCGCGACATCGCGCAGCTGCTGCGCCGCGCCAGGAAGCCTGTCGTGCTGGCGGCCAACAAGGCCGAGAGCAATGCGTCGTTGGGCGGTGTCGGTGAGGCCTATGGCCTGGGCTTCGGTGAGCCGATTGCGCTGTCCGCCGAACACGGCGAGGGCATGAGCGAGCTTTACAGCGCGCTGGTGCAGTTCGGTCCGGAAATGCCGGGCGAGGATGAGTTTGAGCCGTACCCCGATGACGATGCGGTGCCCGAAGAAGCTGCGCCCGATGAGATCAAGCCGCTGCGCATTGCTGTGGTCGGCCGTCCGAACGCCGGCAAATCGACGCTCATCAACCGCCTGATCGACGAAGAGCGGCTGCTGACGAGCCCGCTCGCCGGCACGACACGCGATTCCATTTCCGTCGACTGGATGTGGGGCGACCGCCCTGTGAAGCTCTTCGACACCGCAGGTATGCGCAAGCGCGCCAAGGTCGTCGAAAAGATCGAGAAGCTGTCGGTCGGCGACGCCCTGCGCGCCATCCGTTTCGCCGACTGCGTCATCCTGATGATGGACGCCGAAACGCCGCTGGAGAAACAGGATCTCGCCATCGCCGACCTCGTGGCGCGCGAGGGTCGCGCCCTGGTGCTGGCGGTGAACAAGTGGGATCTCGTTGCGGAGAAACAGAAGCAGCTCGCCGAACTGACACGCCGGGCGAGCGAATTGCTGCCGCAGGTGAAGGGCGCGCCGATCATCATGCTCTCGGCCATGACGGGTAAAGGCGTCGAGCGGCTGATGCCGGCCGTGCTGGCGGCCGACGAGGTGTGGAACAAGCACATCCCCACATCGGCGCTGAACCGCTGGCTTGGGCCGGCGATGGAACGCCATGCGCCGCCTGCGATTTCCGGCCGCCGCATCAAGCTGCGCTACATGACACAGGCCAAGACTCGGCCGCCGACCTTTGCGCTGTTCGGTAACCAACTCGACGAGTTGCCGGAAGACTATCTGCGCTATCTCGCCAATGGCCTGCGCGAGACTTTCGACATGCCGGGTACGCCGATCCGCTTCATCAAGCGGTCGAGCAAGAACCCCTACGCCGACGAAGGCCGGTAGACGACGATCTGCCCCTGCGCCGTGCAGGAGGGCAGGCAGAGCTCCGCAATCTGCAACGCGACGAGATCGGGGTGCGGCAGCGTTTCCGGATTTTCGCCCGGCATCGCCTTCGCGCGCATGGCCGTGCGTACCGCGCCGGGGCTGAAGAGATTGGCCTTCACATTCGTCTCGACCAGTTCGGCCGCATACGACTTCACCAGCGCATCGAGCGCCGCCTTGGTGACCGAATAGGGGCCCCAATAGGCGCGTTCGGCGCGGGCGGCGCCGGAGGTGAGGAACACGGCGCGGCCGGCATCGGCGATGCGCAGCAGCGGGTCCATCGAGCGGATGAGGCGCCAGTTGGCGGTGAGATTGACCTCGAGCAATTCCGTCCAGGCATCGGGCTTGACGTGGCCGATCGGGCCGAGCTGACCGAGCTGGCCGGCATTGCCGACGAGAATGTCGAGCTTGCCCCAGCGTTCGAAGATCGCCTGACCCAACCGGTCGATCGCCGCGAAATCGCGCAGGTTGAACGGCGTCAACGTCGCGCCTTCGAGGCCTTCGGCCTTCAGCGCATCGTCGAGCGCCTCGAGGAGCCGCGTGGAACGACCGGTCGCTATGATGTGAGCACCCATGCGTCCGAGCGCGAGAGCTGTTGCGAGGCCAATGCCGCGCGATGCGCCCGTGACGAGCGCGATGCGCCCTGAAAGCGGCTTGTCAGTCATGGATATGGCTTAGACTTTTTCCATCAGCAGCGACAACTGCGTCTGCTGGCGGCCCTGGGCGTTGTCGGTCAGGGTCGTCGGGTACTCACCGCTGAAGCACGCATCGCAATATTGCGGGTTGCGCGCATCGCGGCCCGTTTCGCCGACGGCGCGATAGAGGCCGTCCAGCGAGATGAAGGCGAGGCTGTCGGCCTTGATGAACTGGCGCATCGCCTCGATGTCGAGGTTCATCCGGGCAGCCAGCAGCTTATCCTTGTCCGGCGTATCGACGCCGTAGAAGCAGGGATTGGTCGTTGGCGGGCTGGCGATGCGCATATGCACTTCCTTCGCGCCGCCCTCGCGCACCATCTGCACGATCTTCAACGAGGTGGTGCCGCGCACGATGGAATCGTCCACCAGGATGACGCGTTTGCCTTCCAATACACCGCGATTGGCGTTGTGCTTCATCAGCACGCCGAGATTGCGGATGCGGTCGGTCGGCTCGATGAAGGTGCGGCCGACATAGTGGTTGCGGATGATGCCCATCTCGAAAGGCAGGCCGCTCGCCTCGGCATAGCCGATGGCGGCAGGGTTGCCACTGTCCGGGACCGCGACGACGATGTCCGCCGGCACCGGTGCTTCCCGGGCCAGTTCGACGCCGATCTGCTTGCGCGAGGCGTACACATTGCGGCCCTCGACCATGCTGTCGGGGCGCGCGAAATAGACATACTCGAACACGCAAAAGCGCTTGCGGCGCTGGGCGAACGGGAAGTGCGAGATGACGCCGTGTTCGGTGATCTCGACCAGTTCGCCCGGCTCGATGTCACGCTCGAAGGTCGCGCCGATGATGTCGAAGGCGCAGGTCTCCGAGGCGAGGATCCAGCTATCGCCAAGCCGGCCCAGCGACAGCGGGCGCACGCCGAGCGGATCGCGCACGCCAATCAGGCGCTTGCGGGTGAGGGCGACGAGCGAATAGGCGCCCTCTACCTGATGCAGCGCGTCGATCAGGCGCGCGACCATGCCGCGCTGGCGGCTGGTCGCGACGAGGTGGACGATCACCTCGGTATCCGACGTCGCGTAGAAGATGGCGCCGCGCGCCTGCAGCTCTTCGCGGAGCTGACGCGCGTTGGTGAGGTTGCCATTGTGCGCAAGGGCGATGCCGCCGCCTGCAACGTCGGCGAAGAAGGGCTGGACGTTGCGCTTCAGCGAGCCGCCTGTGGTGGAATAGCGCACATGGCCGATGGCCGCGCGGCCTTTCAGGTTCGCCGTCGGGCCGTTCTCGCCGAACACATCGCCGACATGGCCGAGATGGCGTTCCAGATTGAACTTGTTGTCCACGGCATCATAGGAGGCGATGCCGACGCCTTCCTGTCCGCGATGCTGAAGGGCGTGAAGGCCGTAGACGGCGAACCTGGCAGCCTCGTCGTGCGAGAAAACGCCGAAGACACCGCACTCCTCCTTCAGCTTGTCGCCGTCGAAGGGGTGAATGAACGTGGAGTCCATGAGCCCGCCTGTCGCCTCGAAAGGGGACTAGCGGCCGTCGCTATCCCCGTTGTCGGCGTTGCCCTCATCAGAGGGACTCGCCGTGGCCGTTCCGATGAGTTGATCTAATGCGTCACGCTCGCGTTCGCCATAGCCTTGCGCATCTTCGGCGGCGTTTGCTTCCGGTTCGGGAGCGGCGGCCGGCGGGGCGGGTTTGGGCGGCTTCGGTTTGGCGGCAGCGGGCGTCGGCTCCGGCGTTTCTTCCGGCTCGACAGGCGTTTCCGCCGGTTCTGCGGCAGGCTTGGGCTTGCCGCCGATGATCGCGTCCTTGTCCTCGGGCTTGGGCGCCTTGTCGCGTGACGGCAGCAGCGAGGCGATGACCTTGCCCGAGCTTTCCATCAGCGGGCGGAGGCGGGCCTCCTTGAACCAGTCCGGCATGCGCGCCTCGCTGACGAGGCTCACGAAGACGAGATAGCCGATGCCCAGCACGACCAGACCGCGGCCGGCGCCGAAGACGAGGCCCAGCAGGCGGTCGACCGGCCCGATGGCCGATCCCTGGACGCCTTCGGCGATGCGAAAGCTGATGTAACTCAAGGGGATAAGGGCGAGAACGAAGATGGCGGCATAAGCCGCGATCATTGCGACTGTCTCGTGCTCGACATAGGCCTTGGCGAAGGGAACGGCGGTAGGCCCCGCCAGGAACATGACCACTGCAGCCCCGACCCAGGCGCCGATCGAGAGCACCTCGCGCGTGAAACCGCGCCAGGCAGCGAGCAAGGCCGACAGGAGCAGGACGGCGATTATGACGAGGTCGAGAATCGTGAACATGGTGAAGCGGAGTTTAACACCCCTAAACGTCGCTATTTCGTATACGTTCAACGAGTTCGCCAAGCGTGCTGACAGCCGTGATGGCGAGGCCGTCGGCTTTGGCGCCAGGCGGGCAGATCGCCCTCTTGAACCCCAGTTTTGCGGCTTCTTTCAGGCGGCCTTCCGCCTGACCGACGGGGCGGATCGCGCCCGACAGGGCAACTTCGCCGAAAAGCACGCAGTCGGGCGGCAGTGACCGGCCGAGAACCGAGGAAATCAGGGCGCCTGCGGCGGCGAGGTCGGCGGCAGGCTCGGTGATTTTAAGGCCGCCGGCGACGTTCAGGTAGATGTCGTGTCCGCCTATGCCGAGGCCGCAGCGGGTTTCGAGCACCGCCAGAACCATGGAGAGGCGGGCGGTGTCCCAGCCGATTACGGCGCGGCGCGGCGTGCCATAGGAGGTGGGTGAGGCGAGGGCCTGGAGTTCCACGAGCAGGGGGCGTGTGCCCTCGACGCCCGCGAAGACGGCGGCGCCGCTGGACCACTGGTCTCGGTCGGTGAGGAACAGGGTCGAGGGGTTGGAAACCTCGGCAAGACCCTTGTCGGTCATCTCGAACACGCCGATTTCGTCGGTCGGGCCGAAGCGGTTCTTCACGGCGCGGAGGATGCGGAACTGGTGCCCGCGCTCGCCCTCGAAATAGAGGACGGTGTCGACGAGGTGCTCGACGACACGCGGGCCGGCGATCTGGCCGTCCTTGGTGACGTGGCCGACCAGGATGATGGCGCAGTCGCGGCGCTTGGCGAAGCGGACGAGATTCTGCGCCACGGCGCGAACCTGGCTCACCGTGCCGGGGGCGCTGTCGATGGCGTCGGACCAGAGCGTCTGGATCGAGTCGATGACGACGGCTTCGGGGCGTGCGCTGTCGAGAGTCGCGAGGATGTCCTTGAGGCTCGTCTCCATCGCGAGGTCGACATCGGCGTCGGCGAGGCCGAGGCGGCGGGCGCGGAGGCGCACCTGTGCCGCCGCTTCTTCGCCGGAGACATAGATGACCTTCTTGCCGAGCCGGGCGAGGGCGGCGAGGGCCTGAAGCAGGATGGTGGATTTGCCGATGCCGGGATCGCCGCCGACGAGGATGGCCGAGCCGGGCACGAGGCCGCCGCCCAGCACGCGGTCGAATTCGGTGACGCCGCTCAGAATGCGTGGCGGCTCTGGCTCGTCGGTTTGCAGCGAGACGAGTTCGAGCTTGCGGCCCTTGCCTGCCGAACGCGACGGCGGGCCTGCATTGGGCGCGGCTTCTTCGGTGATGGTGTTCCAGCCGCCGCAGGATTCGCAGCGGCCGGCCCATTTGGACGTTACTGCACCGCAGGCCTGGCAGACGAAGGTCGAGCTTGAGCGCGCCATTGCTTCAGACGATCCGCGTCCAGTGGCTGTCGAGCGCCACGCGGGTGAAGCGGCTGCCGAGGCCAGTCAGAACCTCGTAGTTCGCGGTGCCGGCTCGCACCGCCATGTCCTCGATGCTCATATGCGGGCCGATGATTTCGACCTGCGTACCGCGGACGATTTCGTGCGGGGGGACGTTGGTGACGTCGATGGTGAGGAGGTCCATCGAGACGCGGCCGGCATAGGGGCAGGCTGTGTCGCCGATATAGGCGACGCCGCGATTGGAGAGCGAGCGGAGGATGCCGTCGGCGTAGCCGATATTGCAGACCGCAAGCCGGGTCTCGCGCGTCGCGGCATAGGTGCCGGAATAGCCGGCAGTGGCGCCGCGGGCGATGGTGCGGACGCCGAGGACATCGGCGGTGAGCATCGCGACCGGCTGCATCGGGTTCTGCGTGCCGGCCATTGGATTGCCGCCATAAAGCGCGATGCCGGGGCGGACGAGATCGAAATGATACTCCGGCCCGAGGAAGATGCCACCCGACGCCGCGAGGCTGGCGGGGGCGGCGGGGAGGGTGGAGAGCGCCCATTTGAAGCGCGACAGCTGAGCCTTGTTCGACGGGTGATCGGCCTCGTCGCCGCAGGCGAGATGGCTCATCACCAGCGTAAGGTCGAGGCGGGCGAGGAGCGCTGTGTCGCCGGAGAGGGCCGACAGCTCATCCGGGCTGAGGCCTGCGCGGCTCATGCCCGTATCGAGCTGAAGCGCGGCGGGGCGGCGTCCGGCGTCAGCCCATTCGCGCACTTCGTCGAGGCTGTTGAGGACGGGGGTCAGGGCGTGGGCCGCGAAGGCGGAGACCGCGCCCGGCGCGAGGCCATTCAGAACGAAAATACGCGGCGCCGCACCGACGACGGGGCGCAGCGCGCGGCCTTCATCAAGTGTCGCCACGAAGAAGGTCTCGCAGCCAATGGCTTTAAGCTTGGCGGCGATGGGGGTGAAGCCAAGGCCGTAGCCGTCAGCCTTCACGACTGCCGCGACCTCGGCATGGGGCGCGGCATCGCGGAGCGTGCGCCAGTTCCGCGCGACGGCAGGCAGCGCCACCGTGAGGACGGGACGGCCGCCGTCGGGCTCGGGAATCAGGTCTTCTGCCGGAACGGTCACTCAGTGTCTTTCGGGCAACTCGTCGTCGTCCGCAAGATTGTCGAAGCGCGTGAAGGAGCCGTCGAAAGCGAGGCGGACCGAGCCGGTCGGGCCGTTACGATGCTTTTCGACCAGAACCTCGGCCTTGCCGCCGATGCGGTTCATTTTTTCCAGCCACTTGGCGTAGTCGGGATCGTTCTGATCCGGCTCGCGGCTCTTGTGGTAATACTCCTCGCGGAACACGAACATGACGGCGTCGGCGTCCTGTTCGATCGAGCCGGATTCGCGCAGGTCCGACAGAACGGGGCGCTTGTCATCGCGGGCGTCGACGCCGCGCGAGAGCTGGGCCAGCGCGAGCACAGGGATGTCGAGTTCCTTGGCGAGGTTCTTCAGCCCCTTGGTGATCTCGGTGACTTCCTGCACGCGGTTCTCGTTGCGCTTGGCGCCCGAGCCTTCCAGCAGCTGGAGGTAGTCGATCACGATGAGGTCGAGGCCGGTCTTGTCGCGCTTCATGCGGCGGGCGCGGGCGGCGACCTGTGAGATCGAGAGACCCGGTGAATCGTCAATGTAGAGCGGCAGGTTTTCCAGCAGCGACACGGCGTCGATGAGGCTGGGGAAATCGCGTGGTTCGACCTTGCCGCGCCGGATCTGCCAGAGGGGGATTTCCGCGACCT
>VFQQ010003773.1_pt1 | contig 14270 bp, 13 predicted proteins | sample 3512341 | NCBI WGS metagenome assembly VFQQ01 (sample SAMN10412373, study PRJNA504923) | tailings metagenome | isolation source: Relicate 2 Philex TSF1 revegetated site | place: Philippines: Tuba, Benguet | collected 2017-08-29 | reverse complement strand
GTTCGATGTCGAACACGTCGATGCCGGCGAACTTCTTGAACAGGCAGCCCTTGCCTTCCATCACCGGCTTGCCGGCCAGCGGGCCGATGTCGCCCAGGCCCAGCACCGCGGTGCCGTTGGTGACGACGCCGACGAGGTTGCCGCGGCTCGTGTACTCGGCCGCGAGCTTCGGGTCTTCCTCGATCGCCAGGCAGGCATAGGCCACACCCGGTGAGTAGGCCAGGGACAGGTCGCGCTGGTTGCTCAGCGGCTTGGTCGGCGTGACCGCGATCTTGCCCCGGGTGGGCACGCGGTGGTACTCGAGCGCGGCATCGCGCAGTTGGCTCTCTGCGGCCGACAGGGGCTTCTTGTCCTTCATGCGTCGTCTCCGGGCCGCTCCTTCGAAAGGGGAGCGCTGCCCGCGAGACTACGCCTGTTGCGCCGCCTTCAGTTTTGCGCGCGGCGGGAAAGTATCTCGAACGCCGGCAGCGTTTTCCCCTCCAGCACTTCCAGGAAAGCGCCACCGCCGGTGGAGATGTAGCCCACCTTCTTCTCGATGCCGTACTTCGCGATGGCCGCCAGCGTGTCGCCGCCGCCGGCGATGCTGAAGGCACTGCTGTCGGCGATGGCACGGGCGATGACCTCGGTGCCCTTGGCGAAGGCGTCGAACTCGAACACGCCCACCGGCCCGTTCCAGACCACGGTGCCGGCGGCCTGGATGCGCTCGGCCAGTTGCGCCGCGGTCTTGGGGCCGATGTCGAGGATCAGGTCATCCGCGGCCACCTCGGTGGCGGCCTTGACCGTGGCCGGTGCGTCGGCAGCGAAGGTCTTGGCGGTGACCACGTCCACGGGGATCGGCACCTCGGCGCCACGCGCCTTCATGGCCGCGATCACGGCCTTGGCCTGTTCCACCAGGTCGGGCTCGGCCAGGCTCTTGCCGATGGGCAGGCCGGCCGCCAGCATGAAGGTGTTGGCGATGCCGCCGCCGACGATGAGTCCGTCGACCTTGCCCGCCAGGCTCTGCAGGATCGTCAGCTTGGTGCTGACCTTGCTGCCGGCCACGATGGCGAGCAAGGGGCGCTTGGGCGCCGCCAGCGCGCGCGTGATGGCGTCGATCTCGGCCGCCAGCAACGGCCCGGCGCAGGCCACCGGTGCGAACTGAGCGATGCCGTAGGTGCTGGCCTCGGCGCGGTGTGCGGTGCCGAAGGCGTCGTGCACGAAGATGTCGCAGAGGGCGGCCATCTTCCTGCTCAGTTCCTCGCTGTTCTTCTTTTCGCCCTTGTTGAGGCGGCAGTTCTCCAGCAGCACCACCTGGCCGGGCTTCACATCGACGCCGCCCACCCAGTCCGCCACCAGCGGCACCTCGCGCCCCAGCAACTCGCCCAGCCGCGTGGCCACGGGGGCGAGCGAATCCTCGGGCTTGAACTCGCCCTCGGTGGGCCGGCCGAGGTGGCTGGTGACCATCACCGCGGCTCCGGCGTCCAGCGCCATGCGGATGGCGGGCACGCTGGCGCGGATGCGCGTGTCCTCGGTGATCTGGCCGGCGTCGTCCTGCGGCACATTGAGGTCGGCGCGGATGAAGACACGGCGGCCGGTGACGCGGCCTTGGGCCACGAGGTCCGCGAGGCGGATCACGTTCATGGAGCTGTCCTTGGGGGAGAGTTGGGGGAACCGGGGAGTTGCCCCGATTCTAGGAACCCGGCCCCGGGCGTTTCACCAGCCCAAACCCAGCCGCAGCGGCAGGAACACCGCCATGCCGGCCAGGATGGTGCCGAGGATGCCGCGGCGCCACCAGAACCAGGCCGCGCCGGCAGCAGCGCCGTACAGCCGCGCGTCGCGCCAGGTGCTGATGAGCTCGCCCTTGAGCAGCACGATCTCCGGCAGCACCACCGCCGCCAGCGCGGCCAGCGGCGCGTAGCGCAGGCCTTGCATCAGCCAGGGTGGGAACGGCACTTCGCGCCGGCTCAGGAAGAAGAGGCCGCGCGTGATGATCGTGACGGCCGTCAGCCCCGCCACGGCGATCAGGCCTTCGACGACACCCATCGGTGCGCTCACGTCGGCTCTCCCTCGGGCGCTTCAGGCGGCCTGGTCTTCAGCGGCCCATGGTCGATGAGCAGGCCGATCGCCACCGCCGCCGCGATGGCCACCACGATGTTCAGCTTGTACGGCAGCGCATAGGCCGCCACCGCCGCGCAGCCGGCCACGCCAGCGGCCACGCCGGTGGCGCGATCCTTCAGCAGGCTGAGTGAAATGCCCAGCAGCGCCAGCGTGCCCGCGAAGGCCATGCCCCAGTGCAGCGGCACCGACGCGGCGGCGAAGATGCCGATCAGCGAAGGCAGCTGCCAGGCCGTCCAGTTGACCGCGATGCCGCCCCAGATGTACGGCAGGTGCTCCGGGGCAGGCCTGGCCTCGGCGCTGCCGAAGCGGCGCATGAACAGCACCAGGTTCAGATCGGCCGTGAGGTAGGCCACCTTCAGCCGGGTCAGCAGCGGGTAGCCCACGAGGTAGGGCCGCCACTGGGCGCTGAAGATCACGAAGCGCAGGTTCACGCACAGCGCCGTGGCCCAGATCACCCACAGCGGCGCGCCGCTGCTCATGAGCGGCAGCACCGCCAGCTGCGCACTGCCGGCAAACACGAACAGCGACATCGCCACCATGAGCCAGGGCGACATGCCGCTGTTGCCCATGGCCACGCCGGTGATCAGGCCCCAGGCGCCGATGCCGATGGCCACATCCACCGACTCACGAGCGCCACGCTTGAACTCCGGGTGGCGCCAGGCCGGGACTGAAAGAACACTCACCCCGCGATTGTCGCGGGGCGGGCCCGACCGGTGCTGCCGCTCAGCGTTTGTTGATGCTGCCGCTGCCGGCCACCGAGCTCTTCAGCGAAGGGTTGCCGGTGTAGCTGACATCGCCGCTGCCGGCGATGCTGACCTGCAGTGACTTGGCGGCGTTGACGCTGGCGTCGCCGCTGCCGGCGATGCTGACGCTGACCTCGTCGGCGGCCATCTCGGCGAGCTTGACGTCACCGCTGCCGCTGATGCCGATCTTGACCTTGCCGACACGGCCCTTGCCGACGACGTCGGAGCTGCCGGAGATCGAGACCGTGAACTCGTCGGCCGTCAGGTTCTCGAAGCGGGCGTCACCCGAGCCCGACAGCGCGAGCGCCAGCGTGGGTGTCTGGAAGGCCTCGACGCGGATGTCGCCCGAGCCCGAGTTGGACACCGCCGCCAGCTTGGGCGTGGACACGGTGACCAGCACCTTGGCGCGCGTGTGGATGCGCTCACCCTTCTTCCAGCGCACGTGCAGCGTGGCGCCATGGCGGCCGTTCTCGACCACGGTTTCCAGCAGCGGCAGCAGGTTGTCGTCGGCCTGCACATGCACGCTCTGCGCGCCCTGACGCACCACGAGATCCATCGAGCCGCTGGTGGCCACGGCCTGGAACTCGGCCACGCTGCGCGGCTCGGTGGCGCTGTTGCCGGAGCCGGTGGTGGCGGCCTGGGCGCCGGCGGGCAGCAGCGCCAGCGCAACGAGCGCGGGGGCCACGAGGCTGACGAGGGTCTGGCGAAGGCTGGGGTTCATGCGGGCTCCCGTGCGGCTGGGCTGTGCGATGGAGCCGCAGTGTGCGGCGGCGCGGGTGGCACGGCCAGTGCCAGGCGACAGGATGCCGCCCTGTGCGACAGGGCGCAGCTTCAGCCGCCCTTCTTGGCGACCTTGGCCGGCTTCTTCTCGCCGGCGCCGGCCGTTTCCTCGGCTTCCTCGTCGGGCGCTTCGGCCTTCGGTGCCTCGGGCGGCGGCGGCACGGCCTCGATCTTGTTCTCGGCCATGTACTCGTTCATTTCCTTCCAGCCGGCGAAGATCGCCGACCGCTCGGCGCGCTTGTTGAGCGCGTAGCACTGCTCCACCGATCGCGCCGCGTGGCGGCAGCCGGCGCCGATGGCCTTGCCGTCGGCCTCGCGCCGGGCGGCGGTCTGCGCGGCCGACTCGATGCCCAGCTGGTCGCAGCCGGCGGCGAGCAGCCCGAGCAGGCAGGTGGCGAAAGTGGCAAGGGAGCGGCGCATGGGCAGTCTTTGCAGGCTGCCCCGGATATCGGCGGGTTCAGCGCCGGGCTTGAGCGAACTCCTGCGCACCGGTGCGCCGGCCGCCCGGGCGCTGCAGCTCGGTGATACGCAGCGCGCCCTCGCCGCAGGCGATGAGCAACGGGTCGCCACCCACCGGCTGCCCGGGCGTGCCGCCGGCGCCTGGCATGACCGCGCCGCGCCAGAGCTTCAGGGTTTCGCCCGCCACCGTGGCGGTGCAGCCGGGAAACGGGTCGAAGGCACGCAGCCGGCGTTCGATCAGCGTGGCGGGTTGCCGCCAGTCGATGGCCGCCTCGGCCTTCTCGATCTTGTGGGCGTAGGTCACGCCGGCCTCGGGTTGCCGCTGCGGCTGCAGCGTGCCGGCTCCCAGGCGCTCCAGCGCGGCCACGATGAGCCGCGCGCCCTGCGCCGCCAGCTTGTCGTGCAGCGTGGCCGCCGTGTCGGCGGTGGTGATCGGCATCGGCTCGGCCAGCAGCATGTCGCCGGTGTCGAGCCCGGCGTCCATCTGCATGATCGTGATGCCGGTCTCGGCGTCACCCGCCTCGATGGCGCGCTGGATCGGCGCGGCGCCGCGCCAGCGCGGCAACAGCGAGGCGTGGATGTTGAGGCAGCCGCGGCGCGGGAGCGCCAGCACCCAAGGCGGCAGGATGAGGCCGTAGGCAGCCACCACCATCACCTCGGGCGCCGCCGCTTGCAGCGCCGCGCGCGCCGCGGCGGCGTCTGCGGGGAACTTGCCGTCCAGCCGCAGGCTGCGCGGTTGTGCCAGCGGCAGGCCATGGGCCAGTGCGAACTGCTTCACCGCCGAGGCCTGCAGCTTCATGCCCCGGCCGGCCGGGCGGTCGGGCTGGGTGAGCACGAGCTTCACCGCGTGGCCGGCCTGGTGCAGCGCGGCCAGCGCCAACGCCGCGAACTCGGGCGTGCCGGCGAAGGCGATGTTCACTTCAGCGCGCTCGCTCTTCTTCGCGCGTCTTCTTCAGCATCTTGGTGCGGATGCGGTCGCGCTTGAGCGAGCTGAGGTACTCGACGAAGACCTTGCCCTGCAGGTGGTCCATCTCGTGCTGCACACACACCGCCGACAGGCCCTCGGCGTCGAGTTCGAAGGGCTCGCCGTCGCGGTTCAGCGCGCGCACCTTCACACGCGCATGGCGCTCGACCTTGTCGTAGATCTGCGGCACCGAGAGGCAGCCCTCCTCGGCCACCGCCATCTCGGGGCTGGCCCACACCACTTCGGGGTTGATCAGCACCAGCGGCTGGTCACGTTTCTCGGAGGTGTCCATCACCAGCAGCCGCTCGTGCACGTCGACCTGCGTGGCCGCCAGGCCCACGCCGTCGCTGGCGTACATGGTCTGCAGCATGTCGGCGGCGAGGGTGCGGATGCGCTCGTCGACCTGTGCCACCGGCTTGGCCACGGTGTGCAGGCGGGGATCGGGGTAGCGCAGGATGGGGAGCAGGGCCATGGGATGTGAGCGGCGAAACAGGAGGCAACAGCTGTGGAAAGCGAGCAACGCGGCGTGCCGTGAAGGGGCTCACGGCGTGCCTGCCGGCGGCTCAGTTTGTTTGCGGCATCAAGGGTTTACGGGCAGAATCTGTGAAACCATATGAGGATTGTCGCCGGTGTAGTAGCGTCCATGAGCGTGCATCGGCCCACCAGCGTTTCAGTGCCCCGATGCCTCATGCTGCACCGCCAGCAATTCTGGCACCCCGCCGCGGAGACCCAACAGCGTGAACAGCAAGCACCTCCACCCTTCCCGCCGCGCCTTGCTGCAACTCGCTGCCGGTGCCGGCGCCGGGCTGCTGGCCGCCAGCGCCCAGGCGCAGACCAGCAGCCTGCCGGTGCTGCCGCAGTGGCGTGAGACGGCCCAGCGCGTGGCGCAGGCCGGCGTGCCGCTGGAAGAACTGGCCCCCAACGCACCGGATTCGCACACCGTGCAGCCCGGCGACACGCTGTGGGGCATCTCGGGCCTGTTCCTGAAAACCCCTTGGCGGTGGCCCGAGCTCTGGGGCATGAACCTGGAGCAGATCCGCAACCCGCACCTGATCTACCCCGGCCAGGTGCTGGTGCTCGAAAAGCTGGACGGTCGCGCCCGCCTGCGCCTGGCCGGCAGCGACGGCGGCGCGCCGCCCACCAACACCGTGCGCCTGTCGCCGCGCGTGCGCTCGGAGCTGCTCGACAACGGCGCCATCGCCGCCATCCCGCTGCACCTGATCGGGCCCTTCCTGAACGAGGCCGTGGTGTTCAACGCCAACGAACTCGACTCGGCGCCGCGCATCGTGGCCACGCAGGAGGGCCGCGTGATGGTCTCGCGCGGCGAAACCGCCTACGTGCGCGGTGACCTCGCCGGCGCGCGCGACTTCCGCCTGTTCCGCGAGCTGGTGCCGCTGCGCGACCCGCTCAGCCGCGAGGTGCTGGGCTACGAAGGCCGCTACGTGGGCACCGCCGAGGTCACACGGGCGCAGCAGACCACGCCGATGCTCGTGCCAGCCACGTTCCGCGTCACCAGCACACGCCTGGAAGCGGGTGTGGGCGACCGCCTGAGCCCGGTCCCCCAGCAGGAGCTCGTGGCCTACGTGCCGCGCGCGCCGGGCAGCCCGATCGAGGGCCGCATCGTCGGTGTCTACGGCGACGGCGTGCGTGCCGGCCAGAACCAGGTGGTGTCGATCAACAAGGGCAGCAAGGACGGCCTCGAGCGCGGCCATGTGCTGGCGTTGTGGCGCACCGGCCGCACCACCGCCGACACGACCTCGCGCGACAAGGCCTCGATGCGCCTGCCCGACGAGCGTCACGGCACGCTGTTCGTGTTCCGCACCTTCGAGCGGGTGTCCTACGCGCTGATCCTGCAGGTGCAGGAACCCGTGGGCAGCGGCGACCGCTTCACCCAGCCCTGACGCCAGCCCCGAAGCCCCGGTGAGCGGCGCGGCGCCCATGGACGCCAGCGAGTTCGCCGCCTGGTTCCGCCTGCTCGAAACCCCCGGCGTCGGCCGCGGTGGCGCGCGGCGCCTGCTGGCGGCCTGCGGCTCGCCCGAGGCCATCTTCGCCAGCCGCCAGGCGGTGCTGCGGGAACTCGTTGGCCCGGCAGCCGCCCTGGCGCTGGCCAGCGAGCCCCCGGAGTACACGCCGCGCCTGGCCGCAGCACGGGCCTGGCTCGACACCGGCGATGACCGGTCGGTGCTGACCCCCGGCGATCCGCTGTACCCCCCGCTGCTGCTGAACACCGCCGATCCGCCGCTGCTGCTGTACGTGCAGGGCGACGCGACGCGCCTGTCCAGGCCCGCCGTCGCGGTGGTGGGCAGCCGCCACCACAGCCCGCAGGGCGGCGAAAACGCCAAGGCCTTTGCGCGCGCGCTCAGCGAGCAGGGTTATGTCGTCGTCTCGGGGCTGGCGCTGGGCATCGACGGGCTGGCGCACGAGGGCGCGCTGCAGGGCGCCGCCGGCACCGTGGCCGTCGTCGGCACGGGGCTGGACCGCGTGTACCCGGCGCGCCACCGCGCGCTGGCGCACCGTGTGGCCGCCCATGGCGCGCTGGTGAGCGAGTTCGCCCCTGGCACGCCGGCGCTGGCCGAGAACTTCCCGCTGCGCAACCGCATCATCGCCGGCCTGAGCCTGGGCACGCTGGTGGTGGAGGCGGCGCTTCAGAGCGGCTCGCTGATCACCGCCCGCTTGGCCAGCGAGGCCGGGCGCGAGGTGTTTGCGGTTCCCGGTTCGATCCACTCGCCGCAGGCCAAGGGCTGCCACGCACTGCTCAAGCAGGGCGCCAAGCTGGTGGAGACGGCCGAGGACGTGGTCGAGGAACTGGCCGGCGCGGCGCGCCGCGTGCAGGCCCCGCTGCCGCTGGCGCTAGCGCCGGCCGAGGACCCGCTGCTGGCCGCCATCGGCCACGACCCGGTGACGCTGGACACACTCGTCTCACGCACCGGCTGGCCGGTGCCGGCGCTCAGCGCCAGGCTGCTCGAGCTCGAGTTGGCCGGCCTTGTCGCACGCCTGCCCGGCGGCCTGTTCCAGCGCCTGAACCGCGGCTGAAACCCTGCGGCCGGAGGATGCTTTCGCGCCGGGTCGCTCGGGTATAGTGGGTCGCATGTTCGACGTGCTGGTGTACCTCTACGAGAACTATTGGCGGCCTGATTCGTGCCCCGAGCCGAAGCAGCTGTCACGCAAGCTCAGCGCCGTCGGTTTCGAGTCCGACGAGATCCAGGACGCCCTGCGCTGGCTCGACGGCCTGGCCACCAGCGTCGAGGCCTGCACCGGCGCGCCGGTGCCCGGCAGCACGCGTGTCTACACGCAGCAGGAACAGGACGTGCTCGGCGAAGCCTCGATCGGCTTCATCACCTTCCTCGAAAGCGCCGGCGTGCTGCAGCCACCGATGCGTGAAATGGTCATCGACCGCGCCATGGCCGTGGGCGCCGGCTCGCTGGACCTGGAAGACCTGAAGATCATCGTGCTGATGGTCTTCTGGAGCCTGGGCGAGGAGCCCGACGCGCTGGTGCTCGACGAGCTCTTCGTCGATTCCGAGGACCGGGTCATCCACTGACCCGGCGGCGGCTCAGCTCAGCAGCCGCGAAGCATCCACATCCAGCTTCGCCAGCGCGCTGCGCGTGGCGCGCACCGTCAGTGCCTCGTCCTGCGCCGGCACGATGAGCCCGGCCTGCAGGTAACTCGCCAGCCGGTGCTGCTGGAACAGGATGCAGCGCCCCTGCGGCGTCACGAACAGGCTCAGCTGCTTGCGCAGACCGTGCCAGCTGAGCTGCACCGGCTCGGTGTGGCCACCGCGGTCGAGCATGTACCAGCTGCCCACCTGCAGCTCGCGCGCCCAGCTCACCATCGCCGGCGTGGGCATGCTGCCGCCTTCCAGCACCACCTCGAGCTCGCTGCTCTGGTGGCCGGAGAGGTCCAGCACCATGCTCTCGTCGATCTCCACGTCGGCAGCGTCGGGCAGCAGCTCTTCCAGCGTCTCCAGCCGCTCCATCAGCTCGCGCAGGCGGTCGTCGGGGATCACGGCGGCCTTGGCGGTGAAGGCCGCGGCCAGCGAGTTGTTCAGCTGCTGGATGTGTTCGTCCTGCTTCGGCGTGTCCATGCCGGCGCTGGCCATGCCCTCGCGCAGGCTCTTCAGCAGCAGCGGCAGGCGGCGGATGACCTCGGCGCGTTCCTCGCGCGTGACCTTGGCGCTGGCGCTCCAGATCAGGTCGGCAGCGGCACGTTTCATCGTCTTCGTCTGCTCACCCTGCGCGCCGTAACGCACGGCGGTGGTGGCGAGCACGTCGGCCCACACGTGGAACAGGAACTGGCGCACACCCTCCTGCACCGGCACCTCGTTGAGCATGCGGCGCAGCTCGATGGTGTACTGGATCGCCATCGTCTCGCGCTGCTCCACCTGCTGCGCCAGCGAGACGCCGCGCTTGGTGAGTTCGTTTTCGTTCTTGAAGTAGTGCTCCAGGAACTTCTCGAACTCCGTGAGCACGGTCTGGAACACGCGCCGGCCGGTGTCGGGGTAGGCCTCCACCACCTGCACGATGCGCTTGATCTCCTTTTCCAGCGCCTCGCTGACGCCGCTGGCGGTGCTGGTGTCGAAGCCCATCACGCAGGCGCCCATGCGGTCGATGAGGCGGCGCGCGGGGTGGTCGATGGTGGCGAAGAAGTCGGGCTCGGTCACGGCCACGCGCAGCACCGGCATCTGCAGCCGCGCGAACCACACACGCACCGCAGCCGGGATGCGGTCTTCGGTGAGGATGCTCTGGAACAGCAGCGCCACGATCTCGATCGTGGCGCGTTCCTCCGGTGACGCTGCCGCCTTCTTCAGGCTCTGCTTGCGCTGGTGCAGTTCCTCCAGCAGCACCGGCGTGGTGACCACCGGCTCGCCACGCTGCGTGGTGGGCGCCACACGCTGGCGGATGCCATGCGCGGCGGTGTCGATGGCCCGCTGCAGGCCCGGCGACATCGGCATCGCCGGCCGCTCGGCCAGCTCGCCCGATTGCGTGGAGGGCATGAACTGCGGCACATGCCGGCCCACCAGACGGTTGAGGCGGCCGAGCACGGCCTCGGCATGTTCGCGGCTGCGCGCCAGCGGCGCGGCGCGCGTCATCATGCGCGTCTCCTCGCCCACGTCGCGGCCGCGGCCCGAGCTGGAACCCGAGCCGCTGCCCATCCAGCCGCCGTAACCCGGCCCGGGGCCACGCCCTGGCCCGGCAAAGCCCGCGGAATGGGAGTACTCCGAGGCCGAGCCCAGCGCCATGGCCGCCGAGTTGCCGGCGTCGCCGGCAAAGCTGGTACCGGGCCCGTTCCAGCCCATGTAGGCACCGGGGTGCGTGCGCGAGCGCTTGATGAAGGGCCGCAGGTCCACCTCGGGCAGCACCTTGTTCTCGATGAGCCAGCGGTTGGTCTCGTGGTAGGCCTCTTCCACCAGCAGCGCGATCTCGTCGTGCAGCACCGGCTGCACCTCGCGCCAGCCTTCGAGCGTGAGCCCGGCGGCGCGCCAGGCGTCGAACACCACGCGCGCCAGCACGTGGGCACGCAGCATGTCGTGCGGGTCGAGCTCGGTGCGGCCCTCCAGGTGCGCCACGCGCGAGCGCAGGTCGGCAAACTCCCAGCTCGCGCGGTCCATCACCGCCAGCGCCAGGCGCGAGGTGACGATCTCGAGCTCGATCGTGTCGTCGGGCACCAGCGTGAGCTGGTCGCGGCTGGTGCCGGGTGGCGGCAGGTCGCCCGGCCGCGAAGCCGAGACACCCTGCGTCAGCACCTTGCGCAGCCCGTGCACCACGCCGCGGTGCCAGGCCTGCGCGCCCTTCATGAGCCCCTGCACGAGGTCACGCCGGCGCTGGAAGACGGTGTGCTCCGACGGCTTGTCGAGCAAGGTGCGGGCGTTGTCGATGACGGCCTGCACCATGTGCGCCAGGCCCTTGACCAGCTCTTCCGTGTAGCGCCGCCGCGCCTGGCCGGCGATCGAGTCAGGCGAGGCGCTCAGGGCCATGTCCGGCGGCGTCTATCGAGTGAGTGGAGGCTGACCCACTTTACACCACGGCCCCGGCGTTCGGATCGTTGGGGTCCTGCTCCTTGACCCCTACCTTCACCAGATCCTCGCGCTTGACGCCCAGCCACATGGCGATGCCCGCGGCCACGAAGATCGACGAGTAGATGCCGAACAGGATGCCGATGGTCAGCGCCACGGCAAAGTGGTGCAGCGTCGGGCCGCCGAACAGCAGCATGCTCAGCACCATCATCTGCGTGCTGCCGTGCGTGATGATCGTGCGGCTGGTGGTGCTGGTGATCGCGTGGTCGATGACCTGCGGTGTGTTCAGCTTGCGGAACTTGCGGAATGTTTCCCGGATGCGGTCGAAGATGACCACGCTCTCGTTCACCGAATAGCCCAGCACCGCGAGGATGGCCGCCAGCACCGCCAGCGAGAACTCCCACTGGAAGAAGGCGAAGAAGCCCAGGATGATGACCACGTCGTGCAGGTTGGCCACGATGCCGGCGAGCGCGAACTTCCACTCGAAGCGCATCGCCAGGTAGCCCATGATGCCCAGCACCGTCACCGCCAGCGCGAGCGCGCCGTTGGTGTAGAGCTCGGCACCCACCGAGGGGCCGACGAACTCGGTGCGTGTCTGCGTCAGCGGCTCGCTGCCGTCGGGCTTGGCGCAGGAGGGGCGGCTCACCTGCTCGCCCTGCGGGGTGGTGTACTGCTTGGTGCCCGTGGTGCCGGCCTCGGCCTTGCACAGCGCCGCGAAGACGGTGCCCGCCACCTCGCTCTGCTTGACGTTGGCGCGCACCGGCACGCGGATCAGCACGTCGCGGCTGGTGCCGAACTTCTGCACCTGCACCTCGCCGTAGCCCAGTGCCTCCACCGCGGCGCGCGACTTGTTGATGTCGGCGGCCTGTGCGTACTGCACCTCCACCAGCGTGCCGCCGGTGAACTCGATCGACGGGTTCAGGCCACGCGTGGCGAGGAAGAACACCGCCAGCGCGAAGGTGATGAACGAGACGACGTTCAGCACCAGCGCGTGGCGCATGAACGGGATGTCTCTCTTGAAGCGGAAGAACTCCATGGCTTTGCTCTCCGACCCTCAGGCCTTGGCTTCTTCTTCGCCGCCGGGTGCGGCCACGCCACCGTCGGGGCGCCACACCTGGCCGATCGACACGCTCTTGAGCCGCTTCTGCCGCCCGTACCAGAGGTTGACGAGGCCGCGCGAGAACATCACGGCCGAGAACATGCTGGTGAGGATGCCCAGGCAGTGCACCACCGCGAAGCCGCGCACTGGCCCCGAGCCGAAGGCCAGCAGCGCCAGGCCCGCGATCAGCGTGGTGATGTTGGAGTCGAGGATGGTGCCCCAGGCCCGCTCATAGCCGGCGTTGATGGCCTGCTGCGGCGGCGCGCCCGAGCGCAGTTCTTCCCGCACCCGTTCGTTGATGAGCACGTTGGCGTCGATGGCCATGCCCAGCGTCAGCGCGATGGCGGCGATGCCCGGCAGCGTGAGCGTGGCCTGCAGCATCGACAGCACGGCCACCAGGCACAGCAGGTTGAAGGCCAGTGCCACCGTGCTGAACACGCCGAACAGCAGGTAGTAGGCGCACATGAACACGGCAATGGCCGCAAAGCCGTAGGTGACGCTGTTGAAGCCCTTGTCGATGTTGTCGGCGCCCAGGCTGGGGCCGATCGTGCGCTCCTCGATGATCTCCATCGGCGCGGCCAGCGCGCCGGCGCGCGTGAGCAGCGCCATGTCGGCGGTTTCCTGCGGCGTGAAGTTGCCGGTGATCTGGAAGTCGGTGCCGAATTCGCCCTGGATCGTGGCCACGCTGATGGCCTCGCCCTTGCCCTTTTCGTAGAGCACGATGGCCATCGGCTTGCCCAGGTTCTCCCGCGTGACCTGGCGCATGGCGCGGCCGGCCACGTCGTCGAGCCGCACGCTGACCATGGGGCGCTGGTCCTTGTCGATGCCGGCGCTGGCCTGCTTCAGCTGCTCGCCGGTGGCGATCACGTCGCGCTTCAGGCCGATGGGCCGCGGCACCGTCTCGCCGGGGGCCAGGCGCTGCGGCACGGTCTCGGCGGCGGCACCGCTGTCGGTCTCCACCAGGCGGAACTGCAGCGTGGCGGTGCGGCCGATGATGTCCTTGGCACGCGCCGTGTCCTGCACGCCGGGCAGCTGCACCACCACGCGGTCCACGCCCTGCTGCTGGATCACCGGCTCGGCCACGCCGAGCTCGTTCACGCGCTTGTGCAGGGTCTCGATGTTCTGCGTCAGTGCCTGCTTCTGGATGTCGAGCAGCGCCTGCGGCGACAGCCGGCCGACCAGGCGCACGCCGCCTTCGCTGCCGGGCTCCTGCGTCCATTGCATCGAGGGCAGGCGGTCGCTGAGCAGGTCGCGCGCGGCGCCGGCCACGCCGGCCTCCGGCAGGTTCACGGTGAGGCCATCGGCCTCGCGCGTGATGCCGGCGAAGCGGATGCGCTTCTCGCGCAGCGCGTTGCGTGCCTCGGAGCCGTAGGTGTCGACCTGCTGCTTGAGCGCGGCCTTCATGTCCACCTGCATCAGGAAGTGCACACCGCCGCGCAGGTCCAGGCCCAGGTACATGGGCAGCGCGCGCACCTTGGCCATCCACTCGGGGCTGCGGCTCACGAGGTTCAGCGCCACGATGTAGCGCGGGTCGGCGGCGTCGGGGTTGAGCGCCTTGCCGATGGCGTCCTTGGCCTTGATCTGCGTGTCGGTGTCGCCAAAGCGCGCGCGCACCGAGTTGCCGTCGAACTGCACGAAGTCGGGCTTCACGCCGGCGGCGGAGAGCACGCCCTCGATGCGCGTGACCATCGTGGCGTCGACCTTCACGGTGCTCTTGGCGCCCGAGACCTGCACGGCCGGCGCCTCGCCGTAGAAGTTGGGCACCGTGTAGAGCAGGCCGATCAGCAGCGCGACCGCAAGGATCGCGTACTTCCACCAGGGGTAGCGGTTCATGGAGCTTCCTCGCCGGGCGGGGCCGGCAGGGTTGGCCAGGGTTGGCTGGCTTACTTGAAGGTACCCTTGGGCAGCACCTGCACCACGGCGCCGCGCTGCACCTGCAGCTCCACGCCGTTGGCCACTTCCACGCCCAGGTAGCTGTCGCCCAGCTTGGCCACGCGGCCCATCACGCCGCCGGCGATGATGACCTCGTCACCCTTGGCCAGCGCCTCGATCATGGCCTTGTGCTCCTTCTGCTTCTTCATCTGCGGGCGGATCATGATGAAGTACAGCACCACG
>VFQQ010003771.1_pt1 | contig 14271 bp, 6 predicted proteins | sample 3512341 | NCBI WGS metagenome assembly VFQQ01 (sample SAMN10412373, study PRJNA504923) | tailings metagenome | isolation source: Relicate 2 Philex TSF1 revegetated site | place: Philippines: Tuba, Benguet | collected 2017-08-29 | reverse complement strand
CGCCGCCGCGCACGAGTTCGGATTTCATCAGGAACTTCGCCAGTTCCTCGATATCCTCGGCCGTCGGGCGCAAGGTCGTGTCGCGCGCCACGCGCGCGGCGATGGCGGCGGGATCGCCCAGATGCCAGCGGCGCAGGATTTCGAACTCGGCCCAGCCGATGCGGAAATAGCGGCCCGAGACGGGATCGGCGAGGGTCCAGCTCGGCGATCCGTCGCGCGCCACCGGGCCGGGCTCCAGGCGCAATTCGTCGCGCAAGGGCGGCAGGCGCGGTGCTTCGCCCCCGCCTTGCGCATTGCCGGCGGCGGCCGTCGCACTCACAGCCCCACCGCCTGACGCAAGGCCGCCAGCGGCCGGCGGAAAACGTAAAGCGCGAGGGGGACTGATTTGCCGTAGAGCTTCGCGGTTCCTTTGAGGCCGATGCGCGTCGCCGACATGTCGCCGCCGGGCCGCGCCTTCAAACGATAGGCAAGCGCACCGTCGGGCCCGGGCTGCGCGCGATAGGCCTGGAATTCGAGCGTGGCGGGCAAGGCGCGCTGCGGATCGGCGTTGAGAAAGACGCGCACTTCCGCGCCCGGCGGCAAGTCGATCGCGTCGGCGACCGGCAAGCGAATTTCGAATTCCGTTTGCGTGGGATCGGCGAGCAGCATGATGCGTTCGCCCTGCGCCACCGGGCGGCCGATCCAGTCATTCGCGTCGTCGAACACGACGATGCCCGGTTTTGCCGCGCGGATCTCGATGCGTTCGAGCAGCGATTGGGTATAGGCAAGCTCGGCGGCGGATTGTTCGTAGCGGCCGCGCAAAACGGGGACCGAGGCGCGCGCGCGCGCGTCGAACACCGCCCCTTGCAGGGCTTGGCGCAATTCGGCCTCCGCCGTTTCGGTCGTCTTGCGCGCGATGTCGAGCTGGCTTTGGAGCTTGCGGTCGTCGAGGGCGACGAGCAATTCGCCGGCGGCGACGGCCTGATTGGGCTTCACCGGAATGCGGTCGATCACGCCGTCCAGGGCCGCGCGCACGATCGCGGGCTCGCGGGCGACGATCTCCGCCGGGGCAAGCACGCTTTCGCTGACCGGCACGAAGCCGAGTGCCGCGACGGCCAGTACGCCCGCGACGCTCAAGGCGCGCGTCCAGCGCCCGCTCTCACGGGGAACACGCAACCTCCCGCCGCGCGCGAGCCCGTCCCATGCATGGGCATAGGCTTCGGCCAGAAGATCGAGCGTGCCGAGTTCGGGCGCGGCGAAGGCTTCGTCGCGCGCGAGTAGCAAGGCACCCAGCCGGCGTTCGCCGTTGGTCAATGCGATCAGCACGGCGTGGGCGGGCAGGAACCCCGCCCAGCCGTCGCGCCATTTCTCGGGGATATCGGCGGCCGTCAACGTGCGGATCGGCGGCGCATCCTTGGCGGCGAGGAATGCGCCGAAGGCGCCCTCCGCCCAAACGACGAAGGGCGCGTCGCGGTCGGCGGCGGCAAGGCCCGACACGGCGGCGATCCGGCCGCCGCGCGTCGTACGCCGGAACAACGCCGCTTGCCGATAGGGAACCAGCGCATGCGTTTCGTTGACCGCGACGAAGGCGAGTTCTTCGACCGACGCCGCCCGGCGCGCACGGCGCTGCAATTGCAGCATCGCGGACAGGCGCCGCAAGGCGGCTTCGTTGCCGGCGGGCGGGACGGGCGCGTTCACTGGTTGGCGGGTGCTGCGACGGCGCGTCCGCTCATGCCCGACAGAAGCTCGGGATGGCGGCCGACGATGCGCCCGAAAATCTTCACGGTCTGGCTGACCGGATCGATGCGCGCGGCCAAGCGCACGATCTCGACCGGATAGGTCTTGCGCGTTTCCTCGATCTCGGCGCCGAAGCGTGTACCCGGGCGCATATTCTCGATCAACGCCGATGGCACGATCATTTCGACTTCCATCTCGCGGTCGTCGATGATCTCCAGGATCGGTTCGCCCTCGCGCGCGAATTGCCAGCGCTGGACGCGAAGTTCGCCCACACGCCCGCCGAACGGGGCGGCGATCGTGCAGCGCCCGACGGGTACACGTGCCGCGGTCACTTCCGCCTCGGCGGCCGCCACATCGGCCAAGGCGAGATCGTATTCGAGCTTGCTGGTCGCACCCTGACGGTCGAGCTGGCCTTGCACATCGGCCTGACGGCGCGCGCGGTTGAGCAAGGCTTCGGTCCGTGCGAGACGTGCGCGATAGGGCGCGCAATCGAGCGCCACCAAGCGCTGGCCGTCCTGGATCGTGTCGCCCTCGCGCACGCTAAGCTCGACGATCTGCGCCGCGATTTCGGTCGACAACAATGTCGTCCGCCGGGGAACGAGATGAAGGCGGATCTCGCCTTGTTGTGCAAGTGGCGGTGATTGCGCACCGGCGTCGGCTGCGCATAGCAACGCCGCCAGCAGGCATGCGGCGCCGATCGATCTCACGGCCGGTCGGCGCGCTCGATCTGGATCGACCGGACGATCCGCGCGAACAGCGACGGGTTGTCGCCGGGCGGGGGCGGGATTTCCGCCGCATCCGGTTCGAGGGCCGCTGCCGGCGCGGTGGCGAAGACCGAGGGCGGCGGCGGCGGCAAGGCGCCGGCTTCCAGCCGTTCGCGCGGCACGGCGGCTTCCTGGCGCAGCGTTTCCTGCACCTGTTCGATCTCCATGCCCGCCAAACGGATGCGGCCGGCGAACAGATCGCTATTGGCGCGGCGGATGGCGCCGGTCAGTGCCGGCAAATCGGGCGCATCGACTTCCTCGGGCAGAAGATCGGCGCCGAGCGACACGAACACCGCCGCCAGCGCGTTCTGCAACGCGGCGTAAGCGCGGTCGCGCTCGAGCTCCGCGACGATCGATTCAGCGCGGCCGCGAATACGATCGAGATCGGCGACGGCCTGGGCTTGCGCTTGCTGGGCGCCCAGTTCCGACAGTCGCTTCTCGACATCCGCGATCTCGGTCGCGCGCTGGAACACGCCCGCCGAGCGCGCGAAGTTGCGCACCGCGAGATTGACCTGCGTGACCACGGCCATCGACACGGCCTGGCGACGCAATGCCGCCACTTCCTGCTGCACCTTGCCGACTTTGATCTGCGTGGGCGCTTGCAGAATGCTGAACAGGTTCCACGTCACGCGGGCACTGGCTTCGTTCCAGTTTTGCGTGTGGACGTAGCTGTTGTCGTTGTGTTGGGCCTGCGCCAGGAAATTGAAATTGGGCAACAGGCGCAGCAAACCGCGCTTGGCCTCGTAGGCGGCGATGCGGGTGTTATAGGCTTCCTCGCGCACTTCGGGGCGCGTGACGAGGGAGATGCGCTCCATCGTCTCGATATCGAACGGCACGTCGGGAATGCGCATCGCCGAGGGTGCTATCACCTCGACCTCGAAATTCGTCGTGGCGGGCAGGCCCATCAACTGGCCCAGGCGCGCGGTCGCGGTCAGCAGTTCGACTTCCAATCCTTCGAGCTGGCGGATGAGGTCGAGGATCTGGCGCTGCTGGCGCAGATTGGCGCCCGGCGGCTGGGCGCGGCGCCGGTCGAGATCGCGCAAGGTTTCCAGCGCGAACAACGCGTCGGTCAAAGCGGGCTTCAGATCGCCGCGCACGCGCTGGGCCGCCGCCGCCTGCCAATAGGCGACGCGCACTTCCTGGAAGATGTTGTTGATCGTGCGCCGGCGGCGTTCGCTGGCGATCATCGCGCGGTCGGCTTGCTGAAGCGCTTGATAGTAGCTGACGCCGAAATCGAGCAGGCTCCATTGCAGCGTCAAATCGGCGGTGCCGATCTGCTCGTCTTCGCCCACCGTCGGGTTCACGGTGCGCACGCCGGTCCAGTAATCCTTGCTCCACTTCACTTCTTCGCGGTCGCGCAGCTTGTAGCCGGCATTCGCGGTCAGCTTGGGCAGCATTTCGTAGTTGGCGAGGTCGAGCTGGCGCAATTGCAGCGCCTGTTCGAACATCGAAAGCCGCTGGTCGAGATTGTATTTGAGCGCGCGCGCGAGCGCTTCCTCCAGCGAGATCGCCGCCGTGATCGGCTCCTGTTCGGAGAACAGATGCGGCCGGTCGGCGAGGCTGCGCTGAATATGTTCCTCGGTCGTGATCGGCGTCACGTCGACCGAGCAACCGGCGAGGAAAATCGCGGTACCGCAGAGCAGGGCGAAACGACGAAAATAGCGGGGCTGGTTCATCGCGGTTTTATTGTCCGTCATTGCTTGAGCGCGCGTTCGGATACGGGCGGCAGGAACCGATCGGTATAGACATCGGCCGCTTTCAACTGGGCTGTGGAATTCGTCGCCGTCGCAAGACTGGCCAACCGGCGCTCGACGCGCGCGGTCTGGAGCGCGGCAAGGCCCGCGACGCGCGTATGCGGGGTCAGCAGCGTGCGGTCGCGCGCGATCTCCCAGCGATATTGCTCCGTCGTCGGCTCGACGAAGGGATCGACGCTGCGCAAAGCCGCGATGCCGTCGCCCGAATTTTCGAGCATCAACATGATGCCCGCAAGCGATCCGCCGACCACCGCGCGGATGCGCGTTTCGTCGGACGCGAGATGATCGTTGCGCACGAACATGCCCAGGCCCAGCAACTCGACGCCGTAATCGGCGTAGCGGAAAACGGTCAATTCGCTCTCGCCCGTGCCCATGACCTTGAGCGAGGGCAGGATGGTCGAAATCGACCCGACGATGCCGTCGACCTGCGATTTGGCGAGCACGAATTCGCGCAAATTCGGCGAGATGTTCTGCCAGACCACGTCGGTCGGCGCGAGGCCGGCCCCTTGCGCGAAGAGCGGGAACAGGATGCGCGCCGAAACGCCCGGCGGGGCGGCGATCCGGCGGCGCTTCAAATCCGCGGCGGTGCGGATGTCCTTGTTGCGGGTGATGAGGGCCGCTTCGGATTCGTCGTAGACCGACGCGACGATCGTCACGCGCTGGGCCGCAGGCGCTTGCAGGTTATGCGCGAGTGCCACGTTCAAATCGCCGAAGCCGAAATCGACTTCACCTGATGCGACGCGCTGGACGGTGTTGAGCGTGCCGTAGCCGCGTTCGAGCGCCACGCGCGTGCCGCGCTTGGCGTATTCGCCCTTGGCTTCCGCGACCGCGACGAAAGCGTGCAGACTTTGCAACTGCCATTCGACGGCGAAGCGCGCGGGCTGCGGTTCGGCGGGGCTTTGTGCCGCGACCGGACCGGCGGCGAATAATCCGGCCAGTGCAAGGGCGATCAGCGTGGGACGTCGTGTCATCGCGTTCGTCATGCTCCGTTGCATCAAGCGGCTTCGCGTTCGTTTTCGACCAGTTCGCCGATCAGGGTCAGAATTTCGGCGATTTCGCCCGCCGCGGCGGCCTTGGCCAGTTGGCTGGTCAGCGACGGCTGGGCGATCGGCGGCGGGGCCAAATCGATCCGCGCTTCGAGGGCACCGGCATCGGGTGCACCCGGCGCCTGCGTGCCTTGGCCCGGCGGCAGCACGATCGCGGGTGTGGGGGCATCGCCGGTGGGCAACGTGCCTTCGGGCGTGGGCACGCGGATCGTGACCTCGGCGCGCGCTTCGTTGCCCTGGCTGTCGCGCGCGACGACGACGAACTGATAGACGCCGGGCGCCACGTTGGCGTCGGGTGCGGCGGAAACGGTCTGGTTCGTCGGGTCGAACTGTACCCAACTCGGCAACGGGTCGCCGCCCGCCGCGCGCGCGTCGTATTGCAGGCTGGCGAGCTCGGCCGGGTTGTCGTGGGTGAAGGTGACCTTATCCGTGGTCGCCGTGCCGTCGCGCGAGGTGATGCGATCGATCGGATCGCCGTCCAGGCGCAAACGACCGGCCTGGTTGGGGTCGGGCAAAGCGGCGAGCGCCTGGGAAAGCGAACTGCCTTCCAACACGCCGAGCACTGCTTGCGGGGCGGGGATCGGCGGCAGCGTGGACGAATTGTTGATGCCAGTGGTCGAGGCGATCAGCGTCGAGGGCGGCAGCGGCGGCAGACCGACGGGCGGTGCGGGCGGCGGCGGTGCGGGCGGCGACGGCGAGGAAGGCGGTGTGGCGACCTTCGGCACAAAGGTGACGTTGACGGTCGTGCGCGCCGTGGCGCTGTTCAACTCGTTCGTGCCGCCGGTGTTGGACGTGCCGGCGTCGCGCGCCACGAAATCGAAGGTTCGGTTGCCCTGGGTCGGCACGTCCTTCGTGTTGGTGTAGCGCATCCCGTCGATCAGCGAGGACGTATCGTCGCGCGGGATCAACCCGCCGCCGTTGCGCGTGATGGTGATGACGGGATTGACCGTGTTGGCATTGGTCACGACGATTTGGAACGTCGTCGCCCCTTCGGTCGCCGTATAGGTGCCGTTCACGTCCAGGGCCACCTTCACGCCGCCGATCGACAATTCCTCGGACGCGCCGTCGCGCAGATCGCCCGCCGTGATGATCACGCTGACGAGGCTGGTGTTGTCGACGTCGCGCACCGGATTGGTCAGCGCCATATCGGCGGGGGTGGCCGGCTCGCCTTCGTTGCGCACGAAATTCGCGGTGTAGTCGACGCCGGTGGATGTGCTGTTCAAATCGACGCGCGGCGGCACGTCGAACGTGACCGTGTTCGGCACGGTGTCGAAGGCGCCGCGGGAATCGCGCACCGAGAACGTGGCGCGCAGATTGTTGTCGGGCGTCGCATCCTCGGCGGCGATGTATTTCAGCCGCCCGGCGGTGATGTCGGTGACCGAAACGAGGCGGTTGGTGCTCGTTCCCAGCGTGCCGTTCTGCGCCACGACCTGCTCGCCGGAATCGACGATGCCGTTGCCGTTGGTATCGACGAACATCGTGCCAGAGCTGGGGGCGGTATCGAAGCGCACCAGCGAGAACGTGTCGCTGTCGGGGTCCGCATAGCCGAAATCGGCGGTCGTCAACGTCACCGCGACGCCGCCCGCCGGCAGGGTTTTATGGAAATCCGTGCCGGTCGGCGGGTTGTTGAGGCCCGCTTCGGCGTAATAGGTGTTCACGCCGGTATTGGCACCGTTGCGCTCGCCCGTCGCGGCACCGGTCGCACCCGGCGTTTGGGAAAGATTGCCGGCGGCGGCGGGGCCTTGGCCACCCGGCGTGCTGGTCCAAGTGACGACCGTTTGGCCGCTGGAAACCGCGACGTTCGAATCTTCGACCGGGGCCGTGTAGGTCACCCGTACATAGGTGCCCGGCGCCACGCCGTTGCTGAACGTGATGTCCATGCGGTCGGCGACGGCGGTGTAGTCGGTGCCGGCCGTCAGCGTCGTCCAGGTCGTGCCGTCGGTCGAGGTTTCGACCGTCAACGCGGTGCGGTTGCCCAGATTGTCGCCCGCACTGGCCGTACCCACGCGCGCATCCTCGACCCGCAGATCGTAAGCGGTCGTCGTGCCGGTCGCGTTCGACAGGCGGAATTCGGTCGTATAGGCGATCGTCTCGCTGCCGATGGCGCCGGTGCGCGATTCCGATCGGACCGGCGTGGCGGCGAGCTTGGGCTCCTGCAGCGTGAGATCCGCGTTGTTCGACGTGATCGCCGAATTGCTATTGGCGACCATCGCGAAATTGGTGCGCAGCTGCGCCGCCGCATGGCCCTGCACATTGGCCGCGACGTTGACGACCAGCGCGTTGAACTCGACGACCACGTATTCGGCATTGCCGGAATCCGCATCGGCGTTGACGAGATTGCCGAGATAGAAGGTCGGGTCGGTGCCGGGATTGGCGTCGGCGACGACGATGTTGTTGGCGTCGAGCACAGCGGTCGGTGTGACCGTGCCGGCCGTGCCGGTGATGCCCGCCCCGGTGACCGCGACGCGTGCGCCGCCACCGTCGGGATCGGTCGAACTGATGCCCGCCCCGTTGGACACGAACGCGACCTTGGTTAGGCCGTCGTTGAGATAGGCGAGGCCCGGCGGCAAATTCGGCGTGATCTGGAAATTCGACATCGTGCCTTCCGGCACCTGGACGATCATGCGCATGCGCACGACTTCGCCCACGGTGACGTTGGCGGCGATGCCGTCGCCGGTCGTGGTGTCGGAATCCGGCGTCGTCGTATCGACCGAGGTATCGACGATATGCAGCTCGACCGTCGGTGCCGCAAACCCGATCGACGCGGCTTCCTTGCGCGCGGTGGTCAGGAAGTTGGTGGACCCTTCGGCATTGGCGAAGCTGGTGACTTCGGCGTTCGTCGATTGCGCGGCCGAGCCGACCGGCACGCTATTCGACAGGCGCGCGTCATAGGTCGCGACGATGATGTTCGCACCTGTGGTGATCGCCGTGCCGGCGGAATCCTTGCCTGCGCCCAAAGCGCCGGTGGCGCTGTCGACGAAGCGGATGCCGCCATTCGTCCCTTGCGAGAAGAACGCCGCCTGGGCGAGCTCGGTCACGTCGGGGATGCCGTCGCTGTCGCCGTCGGCGGTGCGCGTCAGATTGACCGAGCGCCACGCGGCCGCCGTATCGGTCGCGGTGAAGCCCGCTTCGGTCGTGGCGAGGGCGCCGAACGTGCCGCCATCGACGCGCACGATCAGGATCGTGTTGCCTTCGACCGAGGCGCGATAGCCGCTGGTCGCGGCGTTGGCGTTGATGTTGTCGACGATCGCTTGCGCGGTGGTGGCCGCATCGGTCGTGAAATTGACCGTGCCGGTCATCAGATTGGTCGCACCGGCCGCGATCTGGCTGACCGAATTGCCGCCGGTGATGGTCGAGATATCGACCACGCCGGTATAGATCTCGACATTGTTGACCGCCGTGCCCGCACCGGTCGTGAAGGCGAGGTTGCGCACGGTGTTCGCGTCGATCGCGGCGGGCAGGGTGTCGCGCACGGTCACGTCGAACGCGCCCTTCGACGACGAACCCAGGTTCTCGACGCCCACGGCCACGCGCACCCAATCGCCCGCGTCGAAGCCGGTCGCGTTGGAATTGGTGATCTGCGTGGCGATGTTGCCCGACGTGATCGTACCCAGCGACAGCGACACGGCCGAAACCGTGTTGTCCACGTCGCCCGCGACGGGGTTCGACAAGGTCGTGCCGACGGCCGAACCGCTCGCCGCGTCGTATTTGCCGACATAGCCCTTGTGGACGACGACATTCGCCTGGCCCAGCACGTTCTGCTGCACGGCGGAGGTCGAGGTCGCGACGTTCTGCGACGAATAATCGGTCTGCTGGCCGAGCGAGGTGAGCTTCAGGCGATCGACGAACGGATCGGCCGAGACGGCGAGGGTGAAATAGATTTCGACCTTGCGGTTCGCCACCGTCGTTTCGGTGTAATCGGTCGCCGCACCGCCCCAGGTGAGGCCGTTGGATGTCGCGTTCGCGGTCAGGCCCAGCGTGCCGCCGGTCCCCGTATCCTGGAACAGCGTGGGCACATTGGCGCCGGTCATACCGCCGGCATTGGTGCCCGTGCCGATGCTCCATTGATTGAGCGGCGGCAGGTTCGATGCTTGAACGCCGCCCACGCCGCTGTCGCCGTCGTACATCATCGCCTGAAGATCGGCGACCTTGAAGATGGGCAGCGGCAGATAGGCGGCGAGGGCGAGATTCTCGAAATCGCCCATCACCAGATCGTAGGTCAGCTTGAACGTGACCTCGTCGCCCGGCATCAGGGTTTCCGAACCCGTCGCGGCGGCGCCATTGATGTTGGTGATCAGCAGCGTCACCGCGCCATGCGCGATCTTCGAGGTGACACCGTCGGTATCCGCTTCGCTCTGGCCGGTCGCCGCACCGCTCGTGCGGTCGTAGATATCCATCGACGCGCTGACGTTGTTGGAGACGTTGTCGCCTTCCTTCAACTGCGCACCGAGCCCCGCGACATAGGACGTGCCCGCCGGACCGACCCAGCTTTCGTCGATCGAGGTGCGGAACTTGATGACGCCCGTGGTCTGGCCCGTGCCCGAACCGGCGGCGGTGGCGGCACCGTCGTCGCGCCCGCCGCTGATGATCGCCTGCGCGATTTCGGAGGAGACGAGGAAGCGCACGCGCGTCGTGCCGTCGGCGGTCTGCTTGGTCAGCGGCGAGGTGCCGTCCCACGCGACCCATGTGGTACCCGCGCCGGCATCGGAATCGTATTCGATATTGACGGCGGCGAACGCGGCAACGCTGCGCGACTGGTCGCTGCCGTTGGTCACGTCGCGCCAATCGAACTGCAATGTCGGGCCGAAGCCGGTGGCGAAGGTCTGGCCGTCGCTCAGCGTGTCTTCGACGATGATGTTGCCGCCGCGGAAGTAATCCGACAGATCGATGCGCAGCGTGTATTCCATCGTGTCGCCCGGCGTGATGCCGGTCGGGCCCGTATCGGTGACGATGGCGCTGCCTTTGTCGATATGGATCGACTGGGCGATGATCGTCGGCGCATCGGCCGCCGAGGAAACGGGGGTCAGCGCATCCGACAGGATGCCGCCGCCGGTCTTGCCGGTCCACGAGCCCGCGAAGGTGACTTCGTTCGCCGCCGCCCACAGATTGACGTCGTCGCCCGATGCGGCGTCGACCACGCGCGTCGTGCCGTCGCGATTGAACTCGTTGACGTAGTAATCGATGGCGACCGTGCGGCCTGCGTCCGGGATCGTGGTCGTGTATTGGACGCGGATCGCCTGATACGACGTCGCCGGGGTGGATGCGTTGGTCGCGTTCCAGGTTTCCCAGGTGTTGTCGTCGCCGCGCTGGAATTCGATCGTGCCGCCGGTGACGGTCGGCAGCGCGTTGACGATCACGCCGTCGGGGATGGGGATGTAGAGATAATCCGTGCCGCTCTGGCTCAACGTCGTGCCGTCGGCGGGGTCGACCAGCACGCTCAACGTGCGCACATAGTTCGAACCCGTCGCGGTTTCGTGATCGGGGGCCGAATTGGTGACGACCAGCTTATAGGCTTGCGGCGTGAACGTGCCGGTGGAGGCTTGGCCCAGCGTTTCGTAGATCGGCGCGTCGACGGTCGGGTTGTCGAGCGCGTCGGCACCGAACTCGAAGCCCGCGCGCGCCGCCCAATTCAGCGCCGTGCCGGGATCGGCATATTGGTTGATCGTCAGATTGGCGCTGATATCGACCGTGGGATGGTCCGGCCCGAAACTGCCGAACGGCATGCGCATCACCACGATCTGGTCGCCGGCGGCGAACCAGGTCGGCAGGGCGACCACTAGCGGATTGCCCGACCCATCGACCGCGAAAGGATGCGTGAAGCTATAGGCGCCGGCCGAGCCGGTCAGGTTGATCGTGCTATTGCCGTCGCCGCCCGACAGAACGGCGCGCAGCGACTTCACGACCGGATCCTGGCCGCCGATCGTGGTGGCGGAGTTGAAGATCAACCCGTCGCGCGTGGCCGTGCCGTCGCCATCCGCCCCGCGCGATTGAACGAACAAATCGACATAGGGGCCGAAGCCGACATTGCCGGCGCTGTTCGCGGCCGTGTTGTCGAAGGTCAGCGTCAGCGTGACATTGGCGCCGATATCGGGCGTGGGCGTGGTGGTCGAGCCCGTAACTTCGGGCGTGGGGGCCAGGATATGGCCCCAGTTTTCCATGCCCGCCGCCGTGAACGGGGCGGCGGCCTCGATGGAACCGGTCGATGCTTCCAAAACCCAGTCGCCGCCCAAAACGGCGGCCCCGGTCGGGTCGTCGGACGCGGCGACATCCGCACCGGTCAGCTCGGCCAAGCGATCCATCAATGCGATGCCGCCGGGCGTGGCGGCCACATCGCAGCCCCAGATCAGCACATCGGCATCCGCCGTCAGCGCTTGCGCCCAGCCCGCCAGGGCGGTCGCGTAATTATCCAGCGTCTGGGCATTCAGCACCGTCTCGCCGATACGGATCTGGCCGGGCGTGCCGTGGCTCAGAATATTGATCGCTTCGATACCGCTGCGCCCGTCGAGATAGCTGGAAATCTGCGCGATCGCGTCGATCCCGGCTTGCAGGCGGACGACTTCCACACCCTCGGCAACCGTCAGCGTGTCGAAATCCTGCACATCGGGGGCAACGAACAGGATTTGCGTGGCCGGCGGGGGCGCGTTCTCGGCCGGCGCCTCGGGGGCAAGGGCAGGGTGCGTCGTATCGGTCGCGTCGGCATGATGCGTATCGCCCGACGACGAATCATCGGTCGGGATCGTTGCCGCGACCGTGGCGGCACCCGCCGCGTCGAACATGAAACGCTGTTCGAGCGCCAGCGCCAATTGGCGCCGAACCGGCGTTTCGCTCGAATTAGACGGTGACCTCCGTCGCCCCGACGACAGAAACATTCGAAGTCCCCTGAACGCCCCCCGGCGCCTTTAGAATCGCGATGCAATGCGTGTTTTCATTTATTTACGGGGCGAACTGCAAAGCAAGCTTGTTTTCAATTAAAGAGCGAGTCGCACGCAACTAAGTTTGCGACGCGCCGGCGATTTGCAATTTGCGAGTTATATTCTGACATTGCCCATATGGCGGTTGGGCAAGTTGACGTTCAAATCGCCGTGATGGCGCCCAACGTCTCGCGCGCGGAATGAGCTTGTCGGCGATGCAAAATCGACGCTTTAATGAAGCCTGACAAGCTCAAGGTTCGAATGACGAATTCCGATTCAAAAGAATCCGAGGTCGGCACCGTCGGCCGTTACATTCTGATCGGCATTCTGACGGTCGCGCCGCTGGCGGTGACCTGGATCATCGTCGATTTTCTATTCGCCCAATTGTCGCGGCTCGGGAAGCCGTGGGTCGTGACGATCGCGCGCGGCATCGCCCAGGATCATCCCGGCGCCGCGCAATTGCTGCTGGACGAGACGTTCCAATCGCTCGTCGCGGTGGCGGCGGTGCTGCTGGGGCTTTGGCTGCTGGGCTGGGTGGCGAGCCGGGTCATCGGCCGGCGCTTGATCGGCATATTCGAGCGCTTGATCGCGCTCATTCCCTTCGTCGACAAGGTCTATCACGCCACGCAGCGCTTCCTGACCGTCGCGGGCGGCACGCAAAGCGGCGGCGAACGCCGGGTCGTGCTGATCGAGTTCCCCTCGCGCGATATGAAGGTGATCGGCTTCGTGACCAAGGTCATGAACGATACTCATTCCGGCGTGAAACTCGCCGCCGTCTATGTGCCGACCGCGCCGAACCCGACATCGGGATATATCGAGATCGTTCCTTACGAAAGGTTGGCTTTCGTCGATTGGACGTTCGACGAGGCGATGGCCTTCGTCGTGACCGGCGGCTCCAGCGCGCCCGACCAGATCGCCTATAGCAAGCCGCCGCAGCAGAACTAGTTCCGGGCTGCGTCTTCCAGCGCGAAGCGCGCGGTGCGCTCGGCGATCATGATCGTCGGCGCGTTGGTGTTGGCCGAGGTGATCGCCGGCATGACTGAAGCGTCGGACACGCGCAAACCGGACACGCCGCGCACCGCCAAGCGCCCGTCGACGACCGAGGCGTCGTCCGCCCCCATGCGGCAAGTGCCGACGGGATGGAAAACCGTATCGGCTTTCTGCGCGATCCAATCGAGGATTTCGGCGTCGCTACGCACATCCGGGCCCGGCATCAGTTCCGCGCCGCGCCACGCGTCGAAAGCGGGCTGGGCGAACAAGCCGCGCAGGATTTTCACACCTGCCGTCAGCACGCGCTTGTCGCGCGGGGCCGACAGGTAATTGGGATCGATGCGCGGTGCCGCCAACGGATCGGCGCTGGCAAGTGAAATGCGGCCCCGGCTTTCCGGGCGCATCTGGCAGATATTGGCGAAGAAGCCGTTCTCTTGGCGCGCCCCCGGCGGATCGCGGAACGGATTGACCCGGATCGTGGCGCTGGTGAGTGCCGGCATGAAATGGCTTTGCAGATCGGGCTCGGCCAGGCCGGGCTCCGACTTAAAATAGCCACCGACCAGCAGCGGGAAGCAGGCGGCGGGGCCTTTGCCTTGGATCAGCGCGCGCAGCAGCGCGAAAGCCGCGCGATCGGCGCGCAGCAACTCGTTCAAGCCGCCGGGCTTCAACGCCGTGTGCTCAACGCGGATCAGCAGATGGTCCTGCAGATTGGCGCCGATCTGCGGACGATCGGCGACGACCGGCACGCCCAAGGCCGACAATTCGCCCGCCGGGCCGATGCCCGAGCGCAGCAGCAAATGCGGCGAACCGACCGTGCCCGCGCAGACGATCACTTCGCGGCGCGCTTTGACGATCCGCTCGACGCCGCCTTGGCGCAGGATCAGCCCAGTGCAGCGTGTACCTTCGAATGTCAGGCGCACGACTTCCGCATCGGCGATCAGGCGCAAGCTGCCGTTGGCGACGGCGGGGCGCAGATACGCCCGCGCCGTGCTGGCGCGCCGTCCGCCGCGAATATTGAAGCGATAACGCCCCGCACCCATCGGGTTGGGGCCGTTGAAATCGTCGGTGCGGCCATAGCCCGCCGTTTCGG
>VFQQ010003770.1_pt1 | contig 14276 bp, 21 predicted proteins | sample 3512341 | NCBI WGS metagenome assembly VFQQ01 (sample SAMN10412373, study PRJNA504923) | tailings metagenome | isolation source: Relicate 2 Philex TSF1 revegetated site | place: Philippines: Tuba, Benguet | collected 2017-08-29 | reverse complement strand
GGGCGCATGGGCTGGTGCAAGCTTCAGGGAAGCATGCTTGGGCTGTCGCTCTGCCAGGCAGCCTACTGTCACGGCAACGCAACTGCTCACCGTTGCTGCGCGTGCCGTGCAGCGGGCGGCGGATGGCTGCCACCGGGATCCACTGCACTTGCCGGTCGTTGCTGTAGTCGTTGCGCTGCTGCAGGTCCCAGCTGCACGGCCAGGCAGAGTGGTCGAGCAGAGCAACAAGAGGTGAGCACAAGGTGCTGTGCCTCGTGTGTCGGTGGCGGCAGCGGCAGCAGCAGCAGCGGCAGCAACACAGAACAGCGCCCAACTGCAAGCGGCTCATCTTCTGTGTCTAAAAAGCAATCGGCTGACCGAGTCGAGCGTACTGACCCATGCTTGGCAGCAACCGCAGCTACGTTTATGTCAGCCGCTGGTGACGCCGCCGCCGCCGCCGCCGCTGCCACGGCCTCCGAGCTGCCGCCTGGTGGGACCGCTGCCGCAACTGCAGGATGCTTGACGTGTGGTGCCAAGCACTCTCGGCTGGCCGGGCGCTTCAGGGGCCGCCCAGAGGGTGACAGGCGCCCCTGCACCTGCGTTCCGAAGCTCCAGGCCATTGGCTGCATCGTGTGTACAGTGTGACGACTGCCCAACGGTGGAAAAGAACACTTGCAAGGGCGCAGGCGCGCCCCCTCCAAACCCTCCATTCCGAGTTGGCTGCATGGAGCGCCTAGCTGGGGTCCGGCCCTCGCGGCGCCCTCAGATACGGTTGATCATTTCGACAAGCCAGCCCAGCCTCGTCCTTGTGCCTCGCAGCCCTTGGTTGGTTCGCAAACCCGTCCCACAGCGCTTCTGCCTGCCTTGTTTCCGTCGCAACAAGCACCTATTGCGGCGTGATCACGCGATCAGGTGAGCTCCAGTCGTCCCAGCTCTCCGCGGTTCGGCTCCACCTCTCTCGCTGCTATGCCCTCCTTTCGGGCTGAACAAGCGCTGGAAGCAGTGCCCATAGAGCTTGGCGGTCTCGGGGCGCCCCGGAGGCCCTGCCGCCTCGCCCAGCCCACTGCCGCCGCTCGCTCACCGCCGCCTGCTGCGCCGCCGCACCCTGCACAGGCTGAGCAGCCTCCAGCCGTGAGCAGCAGCGGCGGCAGCCATGGCGCCCAGCGGCGTGCGAGCACTGCACTATGTCATCAAGGCGAGACAGTTGGTTTGATGCCGAGCTCCCGTGTGGCTTGCTGGTGCTCTTCACGCCCGCTGCCATGTGCTGCATGCGTTGTGCAGCAGCGGTCATTGGAAACAAGTGACCAGCGGCCCTGCTCCGCTGCGCCTTGCAGGTGGCAGACCGCACTGCCACCGTGCATTTCCTGCATGATGTGCTGGGCATGCGCACGCTGCGGCACGAGGAGTTTAAGGCCGGCTGCAAGGCGGCCTGCAACGGCCCGTACAGCGGCATGTGGAGCACGACGACGATGATGGGCTACGACAGCGAGGCAAGCAGGATTGGACTGGGATGGCAGTTGCCTGCATGCTGCAGCGTGCTGGCGGACAGGAGTGCAGAGGGAGCTGCAAGGTCCCCACATGTTGGCTGCCCACAGCCCGTACATGTTTTGCTTGCATTGCCACGAAGCTTGCTTGCGGGTCGCCACCACGCTGCCGCAGGACTCGGCATTTGTGCTGGAGCTGACATACAACTACGATGTCAAAGGCTACCGGCTGGGCAACGACCATGTGTACTTCAAAATCAGGAACCGGGTGGCGTACAAGAATCTGGAGGAGCAGGTGCGCTTGGGAAGAGGTTTTTGCACGGGGGCTGCACCTGGGTGGAACGCAATGGGTGTGGCTCCTGCTGCATTCATGCGCTCGTTTGTTGCAGCAGCTGGTGCATTGCGTCACTGCCATGAGCCTGCGCATCCGGCTGCAACCTATCATGTGTACCTCTGATGTATTGGCAGGGGCTGGGACGCGAGATTGAGTTTAATGTGCGTGAGGTGCGGTCCCCGGATGGCCACGTCTTTAGGTGCGCACGCAGTTCCGAAGTGGTGTGGTGCTCTACCCTGCCAGTGCTGGGACACGGCCACACATTTCTGCATCGGGGCCACGCGTTTCATGTATTGTTGACATCACCCCCACCATTTGCTGCAGGGTGCTGAACGAGGACCCAACCGACTCCGGCTACCTCGCCTCGGTCTGCCTGGCGGTGAGCCGGCGGTTGTGGCTGTCCGCTGGCAAGAACGGGATGCGCTTTTTTTGTTGCCTGTCACCCGCCAGCTTGCTGTGCAAGTCGCCCCGACCACTGCGGCCACCTGGCACTTGCGCCCTGCAGTCTGCTGATCTGGAGCGCAGCGTGGCGTACTGGGCGGACGTGCTGGGGTTCCTGGAGGTCGACCGCGGCGATGAGTTTGCGGTGATGAGCGCGGGTGAGCTGCCACAGTAGTGTGGTTGCTTGTAATTTGCAGGGTTGCGGCTGCAGCGGCATCGCTCTGACTCGAACTGATGGTGTGCGTTGCTAAGCTAGAGATTTTTGTGTGTCAGCAATGCTGCGGACAAGTCTTGGATGTCTTGCTGGTGCCACAGCTTTTTGGAAGGCAGGCTGCAAGCACTCCAATTAATCACTTACAATTCGTCCTGATGCACAGGTGCGGGACAGGCCACGCTACGGCTAACCCAGTTGCCGGCGGGGACAGCTCTGGACCGCGGCACGGGCTACGGGCGCATCGCCTTCAGCTGCCCTGCAGCCGACCTGTCGCCGTTGCAGGTACTGCCACAGGAGGCCTGGCAGGGAGGTTGGGAGTCTGGCTGAGTTGCGCCGTGTTCGTCACTCAGTCGATCATGTCCTGTGTCACAGCTGGCCCGCTCACAGCTGCCCTGCTGGTGACAATCACCGGGCACAGGAGGAGGTGCAGGCGCGCGGCTACCGTGTGCTCACGCCGCTCGTCTCCCTGGAAACGCCCGGCAAGGCATCGGTGCAGGTGTGTGGGTTGGCGGCAGGTGCTGGTGGGCGGAGTGGCAAAGTGCAGGCGCCCTGCTGTGCCCACCTGTCTTGAGGTTATTCTGGCCCACATTGCGAGTTCACCTTTTTGCACTGTTTCCACATGCAGGTTGTCATCCTGGCAGACCCCGACGGCCACGAGGTGCGCGACAGCAAGTGGGCTGCCAACGCCCGGCTCAGCTTCCTGCATGCACGCTCGTTCTGGTAGCCATGCCTGCAACCGCAAGCGCTGCGCTTCTCACAGCCACAGGCCAAGGCCGTTGCATGCTCCCGTCCACCTCGACCTCTCATGCCATGCCCCGCTGCCCATGCTGTTCCCCATGCTGTTCCCCTCCCTCTCAGATCTGCTTTGTGGGTGATGAAGCGTTCCGCCAGCTCAGCGTGCCAGATGACAACGCACCCACGCTGCTGCAGCGCTCCATCAGCCTAGACGGCAGCCGCGAGTGGCTGGAAAATAAGCAGCAGCGGCAGGAGGGCGCAGCATCACACAAGGCGACGGCAGCGGTTGGCGCGGCATGGGCCAAGAGCGCAGCAGGCTCGCCGCAGGCAGCAGGCGCAGCGGCCGCAGCACCAGCAACTGCAGCACCTGTGGCGGCGCCCAAGCCAGCTGCGCCCGCCGCCGCTCCAGCTGCGGCTGCAGCAGTTGCTGCCAAGCCAGCAGGCAAGTAGACCAGTGAACCAAAACGAACCCACGCTGACGTACCCTCCAACTTGCCTTGCCTGCTCCTTTCAAATCCTGCCTGCATCCTTCAACATCTGCATGCCAGTAAGCGCAGCACCGTCTGCCTGCTGGCCTGTTACAAAGCATACAATTTACAGTGTCACACGCACGTGTCAAAAGTAGCAGGAGGCTGGGAGTCAGCATTCAGTCAATCAGCAAGTCAGTGTGTTTGTCCGTCATGGCTGGGGCACCCCCGCCGCCTCCAGCACCACCGCCCGCAGGGCCGGCGGGTGGAGCGCCTCGCTGTCAGCCGCCATGCGCACGCACTGCAGCAGCACCCCTGCTGGGATGGGCGGCTCTGCCTCCTGCAGCGCCTCGACCTCTGCAGCAAAGCAGTCGGCAAAAGCCGCCATGAAGTGCTGCTGGAACCGCAGGCGCTGGCCCGAGTCGTCTGCAGGTGGGGCCGCCCGCTGCGCCTGCTGCTGCTCCACGGCTGCCGCCGCGGCCTGTGCTTGCAGGTGCAGCGCTGCCAGCTGCGAGGCTGACGGTGGCAGGGCTGGTGCGCTGCTGTCGCCGGGCTGGCAGCTGTCGAGCAGCAGGCGGGCCTGCGACTGCAGCAGGTGCAGTGCTGCCGGTGGCTGCGCCGCGCCCACAGCTGCCAGGGCAGCGCACAGCTGCTCTGCAGAGGCGGCCAGCGCCTCCAGCTGCTGCTGCAGAGCGCCGAGGGAGGCCAAGGTGCCAGCCGCCTGCCCCGCTGCCTCCTGCAGGGCCGCCGCCGCCTGGCGCAGCCTGCGAGGTTGGGGTGGGGCAAGGCAGCGAGGTTGAGGCGCATTTTTATGGTTAGAGCTGAGGATTTTGCACTCCCAACACTGCACTTAGCATGCCACGCGTGCTGATAGCCTAAACAAGCGGCTCACCCCTGCAAAGCCAGTTCGATGCGGCCCTCCGCCGTCACAGGACCGGGCGGCTGTACGTGGATGCCTGGTCCATCCGCCACCGCTGCTGCTGCCGCTGCTTCTGCTGCTTCATGCTTGCGCTTCTTCTTCTTTTCAGATGTGTCTCCCTTGGCCTTTTTCTCCTTCTTCACTGCTTCCTTGCTCTCAGGCTGCGCCGCTGGTGGCGTGGCGGCGGCGGCGGCGGCGGCGGGAGCGGCGGCGGCGGCCTGGAGAGGGTGGTTTGCAATGCATGCAGCGCGGCCATCAGGATGCGGTGAGGTACTAAAGGCTTTACTGCAAGCCGCCAAGAGCAGAGGAGGCCTGCAGGCGCGGCTGGAGGTGCTCGCTCACAGTCGACAGGGCGGAAGCGCTGTGCATGCAACTCAAAATGCCGAACAACACCCATGTTCACCTTTTCAGAGGCCGGCGGCGCCCCAGCCCGCAGCGCTCGGGCGATGGCCGCCAGAGCGTCCGACTCCTCGCCCCTGCGGTGTCCTTGGCCCATGTTGCAAGGTGAAGTTGATCTACAATGTCGATAATGACGCAAAAAACACACCGGCTCTCTCCCTGCATGGGGGCGGGTCGCGCCTAACGCTTGCTGTGAGGACCTGTGGCTCCCACGCCCGTCAATTGTATGATGCAAGCCCCTCGACTTAGCCGCCCATGCGCTTCCCAGGCTTCGGCTTCAGCTCGCCGGGCCGCAGCGCGCCCTCCTTCCGCCTCTCCTGCCCCCTGGGCGAGCAGCGCGTGGTCATTTCGCTGGGAGACGAGGGCCAGCTGCGCCTGCGGTCCAAGGCCGGGGAGGTGGGTGCACCCGACTCGCCGCCAACCACCCGCCGTTGGGAAGCGCACTCCCCTGCAGACAACGGCCCACTGCTCCTTGCTTGTCCCCCACAACCCCTCCCTGCAGGTGCTTGAGACGCACGATATCGGCGCCGTCAGCTGGCAGGCCTGCGTCCTGCCCACCCGGGAGCATGCGCTGTGCCTGAGGGTGGCCGAGGGCGGCAGCCCGCAGTCGCCGGCAGCGGTGCGGGAGCTGCTGCTGCGGGCCAAGTCCAAGGAGCAGGTGCAGCAGGCGGCGCAGCAGCTGGCGGAGCATGCCCGGCGGGCAGCGTGCTCTCAAGACAGTGAACTGGAGCCGGCGGCGCTCGAGGCGCGGCTGCTGGCGGCAGGGGTGCAGTGTCCGATGCCCTCCCGCTCAGCAGCAACTGCGCAGTCCCTGCTGACCGAAGAACCAGAGCCCGACCCGCGCTCGCTCAGCTTCGGCTCACCCGTGGCTGAGGCGGACGTTGGTGCGGGCAGCCGCCGCAGCAGCGGGGCAGGGGGCTGCAATGATGCAGTGGGCCAGGGCGGCAGAGCCGACTCCCCAGATGCGCTGCTGGAGGAGCTTTTGTCCGACTGGGGATCTGATGAGGAGGCAGATGAGGCACATGGCAGTGGCAGCGACATCGACGGCAGCAAAGGTCCATCCGCAGGAAAGGGTGGCAGCCGGGCAGGCACACCCGCGGGGCCAGCGGCAGAGCGCAGCCACCGTTCCTGCGCCGCCTGCTCAGCGCCCAACTCGCCCGTCCTGCCTGGGCTGCCATTGGTGGCATGCGCGGCTGACGCCAGCATGGCAGCAGCCTGTCGCCCGTCTGTGTCTGCGCCTGTCAGTCCCACGCATGGAGCAGTGGCGGCAGCAGAGCCACAAGCGCCACCGCAGCAGCCGCGGCTCCCTGTGCGGCTGCTGTCCTTCAGCGGGAGGCCCAACGGCAGCAGCGTGCACAGCCACATCCAGCGCCTGGAGGCAGCCGTGAGCCAGCTGAGCGCCGAGCTGGCTCAGTCGCGCTCAGCGGCTGGTAGCGGCAGCCTGGCGGCGTCGCCTTCCAAGCAGCCTGGGCTTGCAGCATTCACCGCTGCAGCCGAGGAGCAGGATGAGGAGCAGAGCGAGCCGCGGACAGCTGCTTCTAGGCCGCCGCCGGCAGTCCCAGAGCCATCCCATGGCTCCCCCGCCGAGCAGACCGGCGGCCACAGGGCCGGCAGCAAGGGCGGCAGCAGTGGCGGCAGCCAGCAGGCAGATGCACTCTCGCGGGAGAATGTGTTGCTGCTGGAGCAGCAGGCGGCCATGCAGGCCGAGCTGGTGCGCATGCAGGGCCAGCTGTCAGCAGCTGCCGCCGACAACATCCGCCTTGCGTCTCAGGCTGCCGCCGCGGTCGCCCAGCTGGCGGCGGCGGCTGACGCCATGCGGGAGGGGCAGCATCGGGAGCAGGGACTGAGCGCCTCGCTGGCTGCAGCAGTGGAGCAGTGCACGGCGGTGGGGCGTGAGCTGGCGGGGCTCAGCGCGTCCATGGAGGCCAAGGATGGGCAATGTTGGGAGCTTAGGTGCGGCGGGTGTAACCGACATCCTGGAAACTTGCCACTCCAGTCCACATGACTGCGAACTGCCGGCCTTTGCTTTGATCTCCATGGCCGCTGCCTGCCTTCCCAACCTTCAGTGTGCACCTTTGTCCTTGCTCCCCCAATGCAGGAGCGCCGTGGAGGCGCTGTCTGAAGAGAAGATGGTGCTGACCGCCGCCCTGACCACCGCCCAGATGCAGCTCAAGGAGGCCACACCCGCTGGGTTTGCAGCTGAGACAGCTGAGCTGCGGCGGCAGGCAGAGGCAGCCAGGAGCGAGGCAGCGGCGGCACGGGCTGAGGCGGCGGTGGCAGCGGGCAAAGCTGCCGAGGCGGCGCGCCGTGAAGCAGAGGCAAGTGCTGGTGGGGTTTATCTGACTGGAGGTCCGGGTTGAGCAGCCCGGCTGCGTTGGCTGGAGCCATGTTTGACGCCTTGAGATGCAGGTTGTCACCTTAGGTTGTCACCTTAGGTTGTCACCTTGCGCCGCTGCACTTGCACGCAGGCTGCGGGGCACATGCGGGAGGCGGCACGCTGCATGGAGGTGGCGCAGGAGGCCCGTGCTGCTGGTCTGGCACGGGAGCAGCAGCTGGCGGCGGAGGTTCGCTCGCTGCGGCAGCAGCTGGCGGGGCGGCTGCCGGAGGGAGACCCCGCACGAGCGCTACAGGTGAGGAGAGCAGATGTTTGGCAGAGTGGTGAGGTCCTGCCTGGCCATGCTGGGAGGCAGAGGTGTCCTTGTGCGCCTGCTGATCCACACCCGCCTGTGCCACAAGTGTGAACTTGCTGAGCCTCTGCTACAATCCCCGTGCGCTCGCAGGTGCGTGTGAGCGAGCTGGAGGGCGCCCACGCCTCCCTGCAGCAGGAGCGGTCCGCTCTGCTGGGCCAGGTGAAGCAGCTGTCGGCGGTGGGCCAGGAGCTGAGCAGCAGCTGCCGACAGCTGGAGGCCGGGCTGCAGGCGGCCGCCAAAGAGCGGGACAGCAGCCAGGCGGCCCTGGCCAAGGCCCAGACTGCACATGAAACTGAGCGGCAGCGCTGGGAGCAGCAGCGGCAGCAGCTGGAGTCCAGCCTGGCGGCGGCAAAGGAGCGCCTGGCAGGTGCTGAGCAGGGGCTCCAGGCCGCCAGGGCGCAGGCGGAGCAGCTGCAGGCGCGGCTGGACAGCCTGCGGGAGGAGGCTCAGGCAGCGGCGCAGCGAGCGGCAGCGCGTGAGCAGGAGCTGCAAAGCGAGCTGCGCCTGCTGGCCACCAAAGCAGAGGCGGAGCGCAAAGCGGCAGCTGAGCGTGCTGAGGTTGCAGGAGCTGCCGCGGCTGCCGAGGCAGGCAGGCAGCAGGATGCGCTGCGGGCGCAGACTGCTGAGCTGGCGGCAGTGCGCAAGGAGGCGGGGGCGCTGGAAGCAGAGCAGGCGCGGCTGCAGGTGGGGCTGCGACGAGGGGTCGTGGGCCGATTGCACATGCAAAGATGTGCCTGCAACTCCACTAACATGGCAAAGCCTGCCTCACAACGGTGTGCAGGCCAGCAATGACCCGTCATACCCATCCTGCTGTTCTTCCTGCCCCACAGGAGGAGCTGCGGCGGGTGCAAGACGAGCGAGCGGCAGCCGCACGTGACCTGCAGCTGGAGGCCGCTGCAGCCAAGGCGCAGTCGGCCCAGCTGGAGCAGGAGCTGCGCGCTGCACAGAGCACAGCAGAGGAGCAGCGGCGGGCGGCGGCGGAGAGCCAGCGAGCAGCGCAGCAGGTGTGGGGTGGTTGAAGTTGATGGGAACGAGGGGCTGAACTGATAATGGGCAGCCCGCCATTGCATGGAGCGCATGCCCCGCATGCTGTGTATGGCATGCAACCATGCTGCGGTGCTTCCCATGCCTGCCTTGCTTGCAGGCCCAGGCTCAGGCTGCAGCAGCTGTGGCGGCCCACACCAGCGCCAGCCAGGAGCGCAAGGAGCTGCAGGCCCGGCTGGACCGAGCGTGTGTGGAGCGGGACAGGGCGGCACGCGAGCGCGACGCCACACAGCTCAAGTGTGCGGCGCTGCAGCAGCAGTGCCGCCTGTTGGAGGCTGTGGCACACGGCCAGACGGCCCTGGGCAGCAGCGCCAGCAACGGCGGTGGCAGCAGCTGGCTTTACAGGCGGGGCGGCTGCAAGGAGAGCGGCTGCGGCGGGTTGGGGGAAGTGGAGGGGCTGCTGATCAAGGCGCACCGCGGCTGAGAGGGCGACACGGAGGGCTTGAACTGTCTTGAATTTGGAATTGAAGTTGGGGAAGAGACAGCAAAAGAGAGGCAAAACTGCAAAGGTGCAAGCAAGTTGGAGGAAGGAAGGGAGAAGTTTTGTGCAGCTATACAGCGAGTGCGCCTGGCATTGTGCCGCTTTCTGCAGATCAGCTGGCTGCTATTGGTCCGCCACCGCCTCCTCTTCATCATCAAGGGGGTAGTCAAAGTCCTTGTAAAAGGCGGCCCACCGCTGCCGCACGCGCTGGCGCAGCTCGGGGCTCAGGCGCCTGCATGGAGCAGAGGGGAGGGTGGCTGGTGCAGGTGTGGGGGCGCAGGTGGCGGCAACCCATGTGGGCAGCAACAGCAGAGAATCAACAGCCAGGGCTGCATAACGACTTCGGCACACACTTGCACAACACGCACATGCAGCCGGCAGACCTGCCACACTGCCGACAAATGTGTCACCCATTTGTGCGGCCCGTCCCACCTGTGCGCATTCTTGCGGAACCCGCTCATCTCCAGGCCGGCAATGTAGCGCTCAAACAGTGGCTGCACCTGCTCAAAGCCGCCCAATGATAAGCTGTCGTAGATGCGGCGCAACGTGCGCAGCGGGTCGCGCTCCAGCTCAGCAAAGCGCACCTCCACCAGCTGACCTGCAGGGAGGGGAGGGGAGGGGAGGAAGCCCTGACATATTGGTGGGTCCGCTTTTCGAGCAGTGTTTGCCTTGCTTGTGTTGCAGAGCAGCAGGCTGGGGTGCGTCGCTGTGCTGTGCACGCTCCACCAGCTTGCCCACACGTAAAATTCGCCCAGTCAGGCACACCACCCACCCATTGCCCCCAATATTTCTTGCAGGAGCGGATGCATGCATTCACCCAACCATCCACCCCATCCAACCGACCTGGGGGGATGAGGGCGCGGTCCGCCACGTAGGTGCGGTGCAGCAGCTCAAACTGGTCCAGGATGAAGTCGGTTACGTCCGCCTCGCTGGGCTGCTGCAAGTAGCAGTACCTGTGGTGGGCGGTGCGTGGAAGGCGGGCAGGGCGGGGAGGTTGGACAGGTTGAATGGGCTAAGCGGTACAGGTGCACTTGGGCATTACAGGGTGGTAAGGGCAGTGGCAAGGCATCCTACTCCTGAGGAGCTTGCTCAACATTCGTTCCAATTTACAACCGTGCCTGCTCTGTGCCTCTCACACCTCCTCCAACTTGCCAATAGTACGTGTTGGCCATGTGTGCCGCGCTGCAAAACGTGGTCAGTGGGTCTCGGTGCACGTACACAAACCGCGCCCGAGGGAAGAGCTTGAGCAGCAGCGCCACGCGTGCGGTGTGCACCGGCGACTTGACGAGGAGCGGCTTGCGGCCGCCGCAGCGCAGTGTGACCTGGAAGCAGGGGTTAGGCAGGTGGCGGGTCTGTCGCAAGTGACCTCAGCGGCCATTGTCACAGCCAGTGCTGTTGTTCAACAGCAGCTAATGCCTGCCCACCTTTTTTAAAAACCAGAGCATGGCGTCCCGCCACAGCTGAAAGTCGCTGGAGTCGGCTTCTTCAAACGTGTACAACGCGTCCATCAGGTGCCTGCAGGGCGGCATGTGTGCGAGGGGCAGGGGTGATCCTTCCGGCCTGATGCCGTGCAGCATGCAGGGCAAACCTCGGTATCCATCACTGTAACTGTAAGCTGCAGCCTGGCGGGAGCCCTGGCCTGCCTGCCCGCCCTGCATCCACCCACCGGTCCCGCATGAACACGAGGGGTAGATAAGCGGATACGCCCGCCACCGCTGACATGGCGATCTCGTCCTCTGCTGGTGTATCCAGGCTGAGCGGCATCTGGTCCATGGGGCGAGTGCTGTCCACAAAGCCAGACAGGGCGGGCTTGAGGCCCGCCGCCTCCAGCCACAGAAAGGCGGCGGGGAAGCCGGCGTGTAGCGTGCGGGCATAGGCAAACCTGGGGGTGACAAGGGGGCCGGTTGAGGGCGCGTGAGGCTGCTGGAGCGGTTGGACTTGGGCTGCTTTTGGTCAAGGCAAAGCAGAGCAGCTGGGCAGGCGGGCTCAGGAGGCAATGCGGCGTGGGGGCAGGGAATGCAAAGCGAGCGTGCAATGCGAGCTGAAACAAATTGAAGGCATCAGTCATGCGGCTCACTGCGGGTCCAGGGCCAGCAAGTTGTGGATGTGTGTTGTCCCAGTGCGTGGGTGGCCTGCAGAAGGCAGCGCACAGCATCAGGTAGGTGAATTAGCAATAAACGGGGCAGCGATCCAACAAGCACCCCGGGCGCACACAAGCGACGGCAGCAGCCGGGCACCCCAAGCAAGGTGTTAGCTCAGCAGCGCAAACAGGGCCCAAGATAAGAGCATCCCTCCCAGTTGCGCACCCAGGATGATGACAGGCTGGTCGTGCAGCTGCTGCTCAGCGATTTTGCGGCCGTAAAGGAGCGTGTCAACCAGTCCCAGCAGCGAATTCAGGCAACTCATCAGCGACAGGAATGCTGCCCGCTGCCAATACAGCCGCCAGTCGATGCCGCGGCCGTAGCGCCCCAGTAGGCGGAGCCAGGCCGGCAGAGTGATGCCCGTCAAGAAATGGTTGCGGAAGCTCCACCGGTGCTTGGGCTGCAGCGGGTAGGCTGGCGGCGCGGGCGGCGCGGGCGGCGGCGGCGCCATCTTGCGGCGGCAGGGACGCCCGCCAGCTGATCGTTATCAAGACAGTTCAATGAACACGTCGGACGTTGAGATGGGCGCTCCAGAAAGCAGTGCAGTGGCAGCGTCGCTAAGCCGCGCCAGCTGCTCAGATAAAGTCTTGAGGAGCGCCGACATCCATATCTGCGCGATCGGTCGAATGCATGAGCAGCCCAGCCGGTCCGCTGCCACCACGGTCGGTCTGCTGGGACAGCATGGGGCGTCCAGTGGCTGCTGCATCTGTCCGTACCTTGCAAGCTTGCATGTAGGTTGTACTGCTCACTGCGTCTTCAGATACGAGCAGTACCGCAAGAGAATGCCGCATGCCTGCTCTGTTCCTTTGGATCATTAACTTTACAACACCGCCGCAACAGAGCGCAGCGCAGCAGCTCACGCCAGCTTCGGCAGAGCCGAAAAGTAGTAGCTCTTTGCCTTGCGCACGACTTGGCTGTACAGCACGATGAGGCCGCGGTGGTACAGCTCATGCGCGCACTGCGTCAGCGTGCGTTTGCCGCACAGCTTCTTGTAGTTGCTGCAGGGCAAGGTTGGAGGCGGGTTAGTGCGCTCAAGCAGCTATTCCTGCACACATGTCGGCCATGCTGTAAGTTGGCGGCGCCCCTGAATCCACGGTGCAAGGCACCAGCCTTCCCCGGCAAGCAGAAGAGGCAGACCTGAGCAGACTTTGGAGTGTTGCAAAACACCATCAACAGCAGCATCAACACACACCGCCGCCGCCATCCCAGACTCACAAGTTCATGGCCAGCATCTGATTGCCCAGGTCGCCCAGCTGGCGAGGCTCGGTGGGGTTGCTGCTGGTCAGGGCGTGCACAGCCTGCATGAGGCCCCGCTCCAAGGGGCCGCCCGCAGGCATCCAAGCATAGCCGGGGGTCGGCGACTGCTTGAGCACCGGCCACAGCGGCGCCTGCACGCGCCCACCCAACAGCGGCTGTTGCTGCTGCTGCTGCTGCTGCTGCGTTGCATGCTGCTGCTGCGGATGCTGCAGGGTTGTGGTACGCTGCAGAGCGGGCTGCACGGGATGTGCGGGCGGCGGCAGGTGCGGTGGAGGCGGCGGCAGCAGCAGCACAGGCGACAACAGCTGCAACGGGGCAGGCTGCCCGCCCTCTGCGCCAAAGCCAAAGCGGAATGCCTCAGCTGGCGGCTGCACAATGTGCTGAAGCGACATTTCCTGCTGCTGCTGCTGCTGCTGCCCGCCAGAGCCTGCGGAGGGGCTATCTGTCCGTTGGCACTTGAGTACGGGACCGTCCTGCTGCTGCTGCTGGGCCTGCCGCTGCTGGCCCTGGGACACCACTGCCGGCTGAGTGCCAGCAGACCAGGGCGGCGATGCGGGCAGGCGCTGCTCCTGCTGCTCTGGCTGCTCCGCCTGCTGCTCCGTCTGCTGTGCAGCTGCGCTGCTAGGCTGAGCACCCGCTATCGTGACGACCAACCTATCGCTCTCGCCATCCTGTGCTTTCTGCCGAAAGGCAGCTGCTGAGCGTGCCGCTGAGGCTGCCGCCCCTGCGGGCGTGAGCGGCCGCCCAGAACTGTGTGCTTCCGGCTCCTCGACACATGGCAGCAGGGCTGCCACTGCTGCTGGATCTTCCAGCTGAGCTTCCACGGCGAGCGGGTCGGCAGCTAGCGCTGCGTGGAACGCCCGGGGCTGGCACATCCACAGCCAGCCGGTGCTGAGACGGCAGCAGGCGGCGGCAATCTGCAGGAAAATAGTGTAGCAGCATGTGTAGGCATGAGTTCGAGAGCATGTTTGCCAAATAGTATAAGCGGTGGCACGCCCAGCATCAATCTTGGGCCAGCAGCTCAAGGTGCACAGCTGCACACACCGCAGCAAGCAGGGCCTGCCTGCCAGTCCAGCCAGCCGGTTTTCTGGCCGACGCACCTCACGTCTCGACGGCATGGCTGGTGTCACTGTTTGCAGCAAGGCGCAGACCTCATCCCGCCCCAGCTCTGCCCACTGCTTGTCGTCGCTCAGGGTGCAGGTGTTGGACAGGCAGGAGGAGGGGACCCAGCGGTCAAAGCCCTGCGGCAGCCAGGATGAGGAACAAAAGTGTCTTGCTAGGGGGTGCCGGGCATTGCCGCAGGTTTGCAAGCCTGATGAAGGCACTCCTGCAAGAGCGCCGACATGCGAAGCGCTGCCTTCCGCCCTGCTATTATGCAGTCACCAAGCGGAGCGTGAAGAGCGCACCTGTGGCAGCAGCATGAGCTGGCCAGCAGGCTCCTCCCGAGTGTCACTAATGAACGCCATGGAGCAAACCTGCTTAAATGGGCACAGATTGATGCGCTTGGCGGTAAGAATGAGCGAACGAATACCAAGGCATATTGCCCTTCCAGCCAGGCACTTGCAAAAAATCGTGAACAGCGGAGGCCGCTGATGAGCGCACACATCGCAGTGCCCAGCCAATGCAAGCTCAATGCATGTTCACCCCCCAGCCTGGCATGCACCCACCTGCTTGGACACAAACCGCACGAG
>VFQQ010003769.1_pt1 | contig 14282 bp, 10 predicted proteins | sample 3512341 | NCBI WGS metagenome assembly VFQQ01 (sample SAMN10412373, study PRJNA504923) | tailings metagenome | isolation source: Relicate 2 Philex TSF1 revegetated site | place: Philippines: Tuba, Benguet | collected 2017-08-29 | reverse complement strand
CAGATCCTGCTGGAAAAGAAGTAGCCCTCGCCAGCGCGCCGCCGCCTCGGTTGTATCAGCCGTCGCAGCAGGGTTGCGGCATCCGGTTGTATGGGCCCTTTTTCGCATTCGATGTTTCGACCAATGCGAGAATAACCTTCATTTCCAACCGTTTTCCGCCGCTTTTTATTCATCAACCAAAACGGTGAGTTGCGGCCGCACCGCTGCATTCACTGTTATCGGCGGCCTTGATGGCGCGACCCTTTCGAACTTGAGAAACTGGGCTCAATTCATCCTTCTTCCTCGGAGTTGAACCATGAGCTCGATCGCTGGATGGCGCATTCAGGTGCGCCCGCAATATTGCGATTCCGACCTGACATCGTCGGTCTTCTTCAACATCCGGATTGCACATCGCGAAGCGGCGATCGCCTCCGTCCGCAACCGAGCCGATGCTTCGCCGGGCGAGCGGATCTACACCGTGCGGCCCTTGCGACATGAAGAGTTCAGCAAGCCTGCTGTCTCAGGCTAGCCCCTTCCCCGAGGTCACGCGCGGATGCGCTCGTTTGCGGGATCGTAGAGCGGTTCGAGCGCAACGGTTGCCGGAACGCGCTCGGTCGCCACTTCGAGCTCGTAGTTGCCGGACAGCACGAATTCCGCATCCACGCCCGGATCGGGGCGGCGCACATAGCCGTAACCGATCGAGCGATTCACCGTGTAGCCGAAGCCGCCGCTCGCGAGCCAGCCCACGCGCTCGCCATTGCGGTAGATCGTTTCGCGACCGAGCAGCACGATCGACGGATCGGTCGTGAAGCAGGCGAGTAGGCGCGGGAGCGGCTTCGAGCTCTGTGCCGCAACTGCCTCGCGGCCCTGGAACGGCGTGTTCGACTTGAGCTTCACGGCCCAGCCAAGTCCCGAGACCAGCGGCGAGTGGTCCGGCCCGATCTCCGAGCCCCAGGCGCGATAGCCTTTTTCAAGCCGTAGGGATTCAATGGCGCGGTAACCCGCGTTCGCGATGCCGTGCTTGGCACCTTCCACCATAAGCGCCTCATAGACAGCCGCCATGAACTCCACCGGAATGTGCAGCTCCCAGCCAAGCTCGCCCACGTACGTCACGCGCAGCGCCAGCGTCGGCGCGCCGGCCAGCGAGATGCGCTTGGCATCGCCGAACCGAAACGCCGCATTAGAAAGATCAGCGCTCGTCAGTGACGCAAGCACGTCCCGTGCCTTCGGTCCCATCACCGCAAGCACGCCGTAGGACGAAGTGACATCAGTCAGACGCGCGTCGAGCCCGGCGGGAATCGATCGCGAAATCCAATTGAAATCGTGGGTGGCGAATCCGGTGCCGGTGACGATGTAATATTCGTCCTCAGCCACGCGCGCGACGGTGAGGTCGCATTCGATTCCGCCTCGCGAATTAAGCATCTGCGTATAGATGAGGCGGCCGACGGGCTTCGCCACGTCGCTGGCGGCAATCCACGACAGCGCTTGCTCGGCATCGCGGCCCTTGAGCGTGAACTTCGCAAACGAGGACTCGTCGAACACGGCGACACGCTCGCGCGCGGCCTTGTGCTCGCGGCCTACGGCCTCGAACCAGTTCTGGCGGCCGTAGGTGTAAGTGTCTTGCTGCTTCTCGCCCTTGCCGAGATCGGCGAACCAGTTGGGGCGCTCCCAACCCGTCTTCTCACCGAACACGGCGCCCTGCGATTTCAAGCGATCATAGAGCGGCGAGCGGCGCAGCGGCCGGCCCGAGTGATGCTCCTCGTGCGGCCACGCCATCGTGTAGTGCTTGGCGTAGGCTTCCATGGTGCGGGTGCGCACCCAGTTGGTGTCGAGATGATTGCGGCCGAAGCGGCGGATATCGACCGGCCAGAGATCGTAGGGCGGCTCACCCTTCGCGACCCATTCGGCGAGCGCCATGCCTGCACCGCCGCCAGCCGCGATGCCAAACGCGTTGAAGCCGGCGCCGACGAAGATGTTCCGCACCTCGGGGGCTTCGCCGAGAATGAAGTTGCCGTCGGGCGTGAAGCTCTCGGGGCCGTTGATGAACTGGCGGATGCCGGCCGACTGCATCGCGGGCACGCGTCCGGCGGCAAGCTCCAGCAACGGCTCGAAGTGTTCGAGGTCGTTGTCGAGCAGCTGAAATTCGAACGGCTCGCCGAGCTTCGTTTCCGTCCACGGCATCGGGTTGGGCTCATAGCCGCCCATGACGAGGCCGCCGACTTCCTCCTTCCAATACGTGAGGCGGTCGGGGTCGCGCAGTGTCGGCAGGTTTGAAGTGACCCCATCGATCTTCTCGGTGATCAGGTACTGATGCTGCATCGAAACCAGCGGGATGTTGACGCCCGCGAGCTGGCCGACCTGCCGCGCCCATTGTCCGGCGCAGATCACGACCTTTTCGCACGTGATGCGGCCCTGGTCGGTCACGACCGCGCGCACCACGCCGCCTTCGACCTCAACGGCTATGACGCTCACGCCCTCCTTGATCGTGACGCCGCCCTGGCGCGCGCCTTTGGCGAGCGACATCGTAATGTCCGATGGTGAGGCTTGCCCGTCGGTCGGCAGAAAGGCTGCGCCAACGACATCGTCGACCTGCATCAGCGGCCACAGCTCTTGGGCTTCCTTCGGCGTGAGCAACTGCATGTCGAGGCCAAACGATTTCGCGGTCGTGGCCTGGCGCTTCACTTCCGTCCAGCGTTCCTCGTTGCAGGCGAGGCGGAGGCCACCGTTGCGCTTCCAGCCCGTTGCGAGACCCGTTTCGGCCTCGAGCCTGTCGTAAAGCGCGACGGAGTAGCCCAGCAATTGCGTGATGTTGGCGCTCGAACGGAGCTGGCCGACGAGGCCAGCGGCATGCCACGTGGAGCCGGATGTCAGCTTGCCGCGCTCGAGCAGCAGCACATCCTTGAGGCCCATCTTGCCAAGGTGATACGCCGTCGAGCAGCCGACGATGCCGCCGCCGATGATGACGATCTTGGCCGAGGTTGGCAGCGTGCTCATGTTTACTCCATCGTCTTGTAGCGGGCGTAGGACGCCTCGAAGCGAGAAAGGTTTTCGGCCGTGTAGGCCGCGTAGTCGAAGTCGACCGTGGAATGGATCTCGGACACCATGGCCCAGAGTGTTTCGCGCAGGAGCGAGACGGCCGTCATGGCTGCGGCCTTGCGGCGAAGCTCGTCATCGACGGGCCGGCCGAAGTAGGCGGACACAAACGCTTCCGCCATGTCCGGCGGCATCTCGCTGTTGGATGCAAGGCCGCCGAGATCGAAGAGCGGCGAGTTGAAGCCGGCGTAGTCCCAGTCCAGCAGCCAGAGCCGTTTTCCGTCGTCGAGGATGTTCGCTGCGAGCAAGTCGTTGTGGCTGAACACGACGTCGATCGGTCCGACGGCGCGCTCCAACCGAGCCAAGCGATCGAGAAGATCCCCGAGCAGCGGGCCATGGCGGCTCTGGCCTTCACGCAGGGTATGGGCGTAGTCGCGGATGACATGAAACGGCCAAAACATCGGCGCGGGGCCGCGCAGATGCATCGCGACGTCGCGATGGCACCGTTTCACGAGGCCGACAAGGCCGTCGAAGTTCGACGGGTTGCGTACGTCTTCCGGCGCGAATGTGCGGCCCTCAATGAAGTCGATGACCATGATGCCGGGCTCGGCGTGGACGACGGCCGGGCTGATCCCGGCCCGTTCGGCTGCGCGCGCGGCGGCGAGTTCGCTTGCGCGTACGATGCCGTGGACGAGGATGTCGCCGCCGGTGCGGACGACATACTTCCTACCGCGATCCTCAACGACGAAATTCTTGTTCGTGATGCCGCCCGCGAGCGGGACCGGATCGACGCGGCCGAACCAGATGGCGAGATTAGCAACGCGGTCGCGCAACGGATCGGACGTGCGGTCATCCATGCGTCACCCCGCTTCGTTGCGCGGCCAGCCGGTTCGCGGCCGCGCTGATCAGGCGGTCGGCCGTGATGGCGATGGCGGCAATGCAGAGGCCCGCCACCAATCCTTTTCCGACGTCGGCCTTCGTGAGTGCCATATAGACCTGTTGACCGAGATCGCGTGTGCCGACGAGGGCAGTGATGACAAGCATCGAGAGCGCCAGCATCACGGTTTGATTGATGCCAAGGAGGATGGTGGGAAGAGCGACCGGAAGGCGGATGCGACGTAGGATCTGGATTGGCGTGCAGCCCATCGAAACGCCGGCCTCGGTCAACATGGGTGGTACCTGCCGGATGCCGTGCGCGGAATAGCGGACGGCAGGCGCCAGCGCATAAAGAACGATGGCCAGCATGGCCGTGAAATCGCCGACGCGGAACAGCATTACCGCCGGGATGAGATAGACGAAGCTCGGCAGGGTCTGCAGGGTATCCATGATCGGCTCGACGATGCGCCAAGCGCGGGGATTGAGACCGGCGTAGATGCCGAGGGGGATTCCAATCAGCGCGGCGAACAGGACGGAAATTGCGCAGAGGTAGATCGTGATCATCGCGTATTCCCACTGGCCATTCACGACAATGAACAGCGAGAGCCCGGCGACGAGAGCGGCGAGGGGGAACCCGCCCAGCCACCACCCCGTGTAGGCCAGCGCCGCGACCACGAGCGGCCAGGGCTGCGCGAGCATGAAGCGCTTCACGGGCAGCAGGATATTGAGAAGCACGAACGTCTTCACGGCATCGAAAACGTCGAAGAAGTTGACGTTGATCCACTTCACCGCGTCGGACCACCAGGGCGCCGTGGAGAGCTGCAGCTCCTGCGGATAGGTCGCGACGAACGGGAGCACGAGGCCGAGCAGATAGGTGACGGCAACGAACCCGCCGAGCGCCAGGAAGAACTGCCGCCCGCCGCCCTTCGCTTCGCGCCCACGCGCGCCCTCGGCGTAGGCTTGGCTGAGGCGGTCGAGGGCAATTGCGAGAACGACGATCGCGATGCCGGCTTCAAGGCCGCGGCCGATGTCGAGGCGGCGCAAGCTTGTCAGCACGTCGAAGCCGAGGCCGCCGGCGCCGATCATCGAGGCGATGATCACCATGTTGAGCGAGAGCATGATCACCTGGTTCACGCCGACGAGCAGTTGCGGGCGTGCGGCCGGCAGCATCACCTTGGTGATCATCTGGCGCGACGTCGTGCCGGCCATCGTGCCGTATTCCACGATTTCGCGCGGCACGGTCTCCAGTGCCGTCATGGTCACGCGGACCATCGGCGGCAGCGCGTAGATCATGGTCGCGATCATCGCCGCGACCGGCCCGAAGCCGAACAAGAACAGGATCGGCACGAGGTAGGCGAACGTCGGCACCGTCTGCATGAGATCGAGAACCGGCGTGATCAGCTTCTTGAAGAGCGGTGCCTTGTAGCCGGCAATACCCAGAAGAAGTCCGGCGGCGATACCGAGAGGAGCTGCGACGACGATCGACGAGAGCGTGAGCATGGCGCTCGCCCATTGGCCGAAAACCGCCAGATAGAGGAAGGCGCCGCCTGCCAGAAGCGCGAGGCGCGGGCCGCCGAAGCGATAGCCCAAGGCCGCAACGCAGCCGACGACGGCAAGCCACGGCATGGGCGGCGCGATCTGCACGGCTGCGGAGCCGCGGCCGTCCCGCAGTCCGGTGGCGAGGACGGACGTTGCGAAGTCGAGCGGTACGTTCAGCAGATCGGCGATGGCGCGCGTCAATTCCTTGAACGTGAAAAGGCCGAAGCTCGCCTGCTCGACGAGCCACTTCATGGTCGCCGAGATCGCCGTGTCGAGCCCGATGCGCCAGCTTGGAGGAAGCTCTCGCATCCAGGCCGGGATGCTGTCCTTGAAGATAAACGAGAGAAACGCGAGCGCGGCGATGATGCCTACGGCGACGAGCGCGGGATTGAGCCGTGCTTCTCCGGCGGACGCGGTGCTGTCCACGGCCGCCACCGTCATGCCTGCGCCCCGGTGCCGACGAGCACGGCCATCACGGCGCGCCGGTCGACGATGCCGATTTGTTGCCCGGCCTCATCGGCAACGCCGAACGGGAGATCCGATCCTTCGATGCGTGCCGCGAACTCGCGAACTTTGGCCGAGGCGGGAACCAGACCGGCGACGCTCTCACCTGGCGCCGCATCGCGCATGATGGCGCGGGCGGAAAGGATTTTGCTGCGCGGTGCGTCGCGCGTGAATTCGGCGACGTAGTCATCTGCCGGCGCGCGCACAAGGTCCTCGGGTGTGCCGACCTGGACGACGCGGCCGTCGCGCATGATGGCGATGCGATCGCCGACGCGCACCGCTTCCTCGAAATCGTGGGTGATGAAGACTATGGTCTTATGCAGCGCGTCCTGCAGCCGCATGAATTCGTTCTGCATCTCGCGCCGGATCAGGGGGTCGAGCGCGGAGAATGGCTCGTCCAGAAACCAGATGTCCGGGTTCGTGATCAGCGAGCGGGCGATGCCCACACGCTGCTGCTGGCCGCCGGAAAGCTGGTAGGGAAGGTTCTGCTCGCGTCCGCCGAGCCCCACGAGATCGATCATCTCGCGCGCGGCTTTTTCCCGCTCGCGCCGTGGCGTGCCACGGATTTCGAGCGGGAAGGCGACGTTGTCGAGCACGCTCAAATGAGGGAGCAGGGCGAAGTGCTGGAACACCATGCCCATCTTGTGGCGCCGCAGCTCGATCAGTTCGGCGGGCTGGGCGGCGAGAAGATCCACACCTTCGAACAGAACCGTGCCGCTCGTGGGCTCAATGAGACGCGACAGGCAGCGCACGAGTGTGGATTTGCCCGAGCCCGAGAGTCCCATGATGACGAAGATCTCGCCACGCTCGATCTCGAGCGACGCGTCGGCGACAGCCGCGACATAGCCCGCAGTCTTGAGCGCCACGTCGGTGGGCGGCCCATGCTTGGCCATGAAGCCCTGCGGATCCGGCCCGTAGAGCTTCCAGAGGTTTCGGCAGACGAGGGCGGCGTTGGTCATCGGCAAATCCGTTGATCCAATGCGGAGGCAAAATGCGTTTCAGGTCCTGATCAGGCCGAAAGTGTAGAGCCCAGCTCGCAGACCTGAAACGCAGCGGTGTCGTGCGCGGCGTCAGCCGCCGATCCACTTCTTCCAGCGCGGCTCGTTGTCCTTCATCCAGGCCGCGACGACGTCATCGAGCTTCTTGCCGTCGAGATCGATCTCGCCGACCAGTTTGCCCATTTCATCATTGGTGAGCTCGAAATTCTTGATCGCTTTGTGAGCGGTCGGCCATTTGTCTTTCAGGCCCGACCATGCGGCTTTCCAAATCGGGCCGCGCGGCTTTCCGCAATCGTAAGCCTTCTCTTTGTTGATGCCCCAAGACGGGTCCGAGTAACAGGCCGGCTCATACTTCGGAAACTCGACCCATTCGCCTTTGTATTTGATCGGCGCCCAGTGCGGCGCGTAGACCCACAAGACGACCGGCGCCTGGCGCTGATAGGCGGATTCCAGCTCGGCGAAGAGGGCTGCGTCCGTGCCCGCGTGCACGACTTCGAACGGAAGATCGAGGGCTTCGACACGCTCGTCGTCAAAACCACCCCACGTGGCCGGAGCACCGACGTAACGGCCCTTCGGGGCGGTCTCGGGGATGCTGAACTGTTCGGCGCACTTCTTGAGAGCCTGCCAGTCCGGAAGACCCGGGCACTTCTCTTTCATATAGAGCGGGTACCACCACTCCTCGATGGCGAGCATGCCCGTTTCGCCGAGGTTTTCGACTTGCTTGGTGGCGACGGCCTCTTCCAGCGCATCCTTGCCGGTGGTCGCCCAGATCTCCATGGCGACGTGCACGTCGCCGGTCTTGAGGCCCGCAAACTGCGCGAGATAGTCGGCCTGTACGTAATCGATATTGAGGCCGGCCTTCTTCAGCACCTCGCCCATGATGTGGGCGCTGACGAGCTGGCCGGTCCAGTCGTGAAGTGTGAGCTTGATGGGATCTTTGGAATCTTCCGCCAAAGCCGGCGGCGGCAACAGAGAGGCGAGCGCGAGAGCCGCCAGCGCGGCCGTGGAGCGAAGCTTCACCATTTTTCACCCGATGCGATTTGAGGTACCGACAAAACTCCCTGCGCAAAGTGGCGGCCGCTGCAAAACGTTCGAGGCCGGCCTGCAAGCGCAATTGAAGCGTTGCGCATAGCCCCACAAACTGTCAACACGTATTCAAATGATTTGTTGTCTTTTGTGGTTTTTGATCGGAAACTAGGCGCGAATTGACGTGAGATGCCCATGAATTTTCCAACGCGATGGCAGAGCGCGATCCTTGATGCGCTGCGAGTAACGGGGCGCGAGTCGATTGCGTCGCTCGCCGAGCGCCTCAACGTGTCGGATGAAACCATTCGGCGGCACGTGAAAGATCTCGTGGATCAAGGCGCGGTGCATCGCGTGCATGGCGGAGTCATTCTCGCAGGTGCTTTGGCCGAGCCGCCGTTTTCGCGGCGCATCAAAGAGCGGGTCGAAGCCAAGCGTGCGATTGCGAAGGCGGTCGCGGATCAAGTCTCTGACGGCATGACTCTGCTTATGGATTCCGGCTCGACGACGACCTACGTTGCGCACGCGCTGCTGCAGAAGACGGGCCTCACGATCGTGACGAACTCGATCGAGATCGCGCGCACGATGGTGGGGCGCGGCGACTGCACGGTGCATCTCGCGGGCGGCGCGTTGCGGGCCGATATCGGCGCCGCTGTGGGGCACGAGGCGATCGAGCTGATCCGCGAGTTCCGCGGCGACCTTGCCATCCTTTCGATGGGCGGCATCGATGCCAAAGATGGTTTCATGGACTTCGACATCGACGAAGCCCGCGTCGCGCGCACGATGATCGATCGGGCGGACCGGGTCATCGTGGCGGCCGATGCCTGGAAATACACGGCCAAGGCGCGCGTGCGCGTGTGCAGCTTCGAGCCGGTATCGATGTTCGTTTGCGACGCCGCTCCGCCGGCATCGCTCCGGCAGAAATTCGACGCCGCCGGAACGGAGATCGTCGTCGCCTCGACCCACGAGGCCGAAGAGGCTGCGTCCTAAGCGTTTCCGCTTAGATATTCGAGCGCTTCCGCGTGGAGTTCCTTGCTGGCGGCAGCGACAACGCGCCCGTCGGAGTCGAAATCGAGCGGTCGCCCTGCCCAATCCGTGATGCATCCACCCGCACCTTCGACCACGGGCACGAGCGCCATGTAGTCGTACGGCATGAGGGAGGCTTCCACGACCACATCGCAGAAGCCGGACGCCAGGAGGCCATACTGGTAGCAGTCGCCGCCGAAACGCCGGATCGCCGCCTGGCGGCTCATGCGCTCGTAGCGGTCCCAATCCTGCGCGGTAAAGATATCGGGCGAGGCCGTATGCACGCGCGCATCCGCGAGCTTCTTGCATCCGCTTGTGCGGCACGGAAGGCCCGCAAACGCCGTCACACCTTGAGAGGCTGACCACCGCTCCTTGAGCGCCGGCATCTCGATGATGCCAAGCTGCGGGCGGTCCTGCTCCACGAAGGCAATCAGGGCGCCGAACAGCGGCATGCCGGTGATGAAGCTCTTGGTGCCGTCGATAGGATCGAGCACCCAGGTGCGTCCATCACCTTCGGATATGCCCGTCTCCTCGCCGAAGATGCCGTGCTCGGGAAAGCGGTCCTCGATATCGGCGCGCAGCGCGCGCTCGATGGCCTTGTCGGCGACCGTCACCGGGCTTGAATCGGCCTTGAGATCGAATGCGGTGGTGGAGCGGAAGTGCTCGCGCGCGATGCGCCGCGCAAGATCGGCAAGCTCTTCCGCGAATGTGGAAATCGCTGCGTAATCGTTCATCGTAGGCTCGTTCCTGGGCCAGGGCCGTGGCGGCAGGGGAGGGACCGTGCCCCATTATCCACGCGAAATCCATAAAAATATGGATTGCCCAAAGCTCAGGCATCATCTTTGTTTGACTGAAGTGGAAAGTCCCGACACTTTGGTGCGATTGAAATCGCGCGAGTGGCTTTCATGCCTGCTGCCTTCGACAAGCACGCCCGCATCGTCATCGTCGGTGGTGGCGCCGTGGGATGTTCACTTGCTTACCATTTGGGGCGCCGCGGCGAGCGCGACGTTCTGGTTCTCGAAAAATCCCGCATTACGGACGGCTGCACCTGGCACGCGGCCGGACTCGTCGGCCAGCTCCGCGGGCGGCGGAATCTTACGCGCCTGATGCAGAACTCGGTCGCGGTGTTCGATCGCCTCGAAGCGGAATCGGGCCATGTGATCGACTGGCGCAAGGTGGGCTCTCTGCGGCTTGCATCATCGCCGGAGCGGTGGAGCGAAATTCGCCGGTCGATGACGCTGGCGAAAAGCTTCGGCTTCGAATGCCATGCGCTGTCGGCCGCGGAAGCGCATGAGCTCTTCCCCTACATCGATCCCGAGGGCGTCGTCGGCGCTGCGTTCATTCCCTCAGACGGCTATGTCGACCCATACGGTCTCACGCACGCCTACGCGGCCGCCGCGCGCAAATCCGGTGTGACGATCCAGGAAGGCGTCTGCGTCACGGAAATCCTGAAGGAAGGGCGCCGCGTTGTCGGCGTTGCGACCGATCACGGCACGGTGGGCTGCGATATTCTCGTGAACTGTGCCGGGCTCTGGGCGAAGCGGCTTGGCGAGATGGCCGGCGTGGCGCTCGCGGCGGGTGTCGTCGAGCATCAGTATTTTCTGACGGAGAAGAAGTTCGATCTGCCGAAGACGCTGCCGACGCTGCGCGACCCGGACAAGAATTTCTATCTGAAGCCGGACGTCGGTGCGTTTGCTATCGGTGGCTGGGAGGATGGAACGAAGGGTTGCTGGCGTTCGCGCCCGCCGTTCGCATTCGGTCGCGAGCTCTTTCCCGAGAATTTCGAGCGGCTCGAACTCTTCGCGCTGCCGTGTGCCGAACGTCTGCCGGTGCTGAATGAAGTCGGCATTCAAACGGTGATCAACGGCCCCATCCCCGTGTCCGCCGACGGCGAACCGATCATGGGGCTCGCGCCCGAACTCGACAATTTCTTTGTCGCCTGCGGGTTCACCGCCGGTATCGCGGCGTCAGGTGGCGCGGGCGAAGCGATGGCCAACTGGATCCTAGACGGCGATCCCGGAATGGATCTTTGGGCGTTCGATGTGCGCCGGTTCGGCGTGCCGCACAACACCGGCCGCTATCTGGAAGATCGCGCGATCGAGGCTTACGGCAGCTACTACAAGATCCATTGGCCCGCCGAGGAGACTGTGGCGGGGCGCGGGCTGCGCCGCTCGCCGGTGCATGGGCACGTGGCGCAGGCGGGAGCCGTATTCGGCGCACGCTTCGGCTGGGAGCGCCCGCTCTGGTTTGCTGGGCCGGGCGTATCGCGCGAGGAGGTTTCGAGCTTCGAAGAGAAGCCGAGCTGGTTCGACCACGTTGGCGCAGAACACCGCCACATTCGCGAGTCTGTGGCGCTCATCGATCAGACCTCGTTCTCGAAGTTCGAGATCGAGGGCCCTGGGGCCACGGCAGCGCTGGAACGCATTAGCGCGAACCGCATCGATGGCGTGCCGGGCCGTTGCATCTATACGACGATGCTCAATGCCAAAGGCGGCGTTGAAGCCGAGGTGACGCTTCTTCATCTCGCTCCGGAGCGGTTCTTGATGATCTCGGGATCGGCATTCGGTGTGCGGGATTCGAGCTGGGTGCGGCGCAATCTTCCGGCGAACGGCTCCGTGTCGTTGCGTGACGTCACATCGGCGTGGGCGGTGCTCAACATTTGCGGACCAAACTCTCGCGCGGTGTTGCAGTCGCTGTCGGACAACGACCTCTCTAATGAGGCGTTTCCGTTCCTGGCCGTGCGCGATATCGAGGTCGGGCATGTGCCGGTGCGGGCTGTCCGTGTGGGGTATGTGGGCGAGCTGGGGTACGAGCTCCACATTCCGACGGAGTACGCGCCGGGACTCTACGAAGCGCTCAAGGCTGCGGGTGCCGCCCACGGCATTCGCGACGTTGGCTACCGTGCCATCGAAACCTGCCGGCTGGAAAAGGGCTACGTCTATTGGTCAGCCGAGATCGGGCCTGACTACGATCCTTTGTCAGCCGGGCTCGAAAACACCGTCGACTTCAGCAAGGATTTCATCGGCCGAGCGGCCCTGGAGGCCGTGCGTGCCAAAAGGTCTGCGCGCCGGCTTTGCACGTTGACGGTCGAGGGCTTCGCGCCATTCCATGGCGGCGAGACAATCATGAAGGATGGCCGCGTCGTCGGCCAGACCGCGAGCTGCGGGTTCGGGCACACTGTCGGCAAGACCATCGCGTTCGCGTGGCTGCCGGCGAACGTGGACGGCGAGCAGACGTTCGACATTGAGGCTTTCGGCGTGACGTATCCCGCAACCCGCGTGGCGCGCACGATCTACGATCCGAAAAACGAGAGGCTACTTTCTTGATCTGACCAAAAGGGGGGACGATGAGCGCCACCGAGCAGGATGTCCGCGACGTTTGGGTCGCGTTGGATCGTCTCGGCTTCCACAACGCGGTCGACATCGCCCTCGCTTCGCCGCAACGCCTCGGCGGCCTCACCAATCGCGTTTTCCTGATCAAGAGCGGGCGCGGCGACCATGTACTGCGCATCCCGGGCCAAGGCACCGAAGAGTACATCAATCGCAGGGTCGAGGCTGTCGCTGCGCGTGCCGCCGCCCGCGCCGGCGTGAGCCCGGAGGTCCTGGCGACATCCGACGAGGGTTTGATGCTGACGGCGGCCATCGACAAGGCGGTGACCATGTCGCCGGAGAACTTCTCCACAATTCCCGGCGCGCCGACACGCGCTGCCAACGTTCTTCGGAAATTGCACGCGAGCGGAGAACAGTTCGATTTCCGCTTCGAGCTGTTCGCGATGATCGACGACTATCTCAAAATCCTGTCCGGCAAGGCGACGGACTTGCCGGACGGGTATCACGACGTGCTCGCCTCGGCGGAGACGATCCGGCAGGCGCTCAACGCCCGGCCGCTGCCGCTCGTGCCGTGCCATTGCGACCCCCTTTCGGAGAACTTTCTCGATACGGGCGACCGCATGTGGCTCGTCGATTGGGAGTACTCCGGCATGAACGATCCGCTGTGGGATGTGGGCGACGTGATCGTGGAAGCAAAGCTTCAGCCGGACAAGGAAGCCGAGTTCATTCACGCCTATTTCGGCGGCACGCCGAACGCCGCCGAACACGGCCGCGTCGTAATCTATAAAGCCATGTGCGATCTCTTGTGGACCCTGTGGGGCCTGATCCAGCACGCCAACAAGAACCCCGCCGATGACTTCTGGGCGTATGCGACCGGCCGGTTCGATCGCTGCAAAGCGCTGATGGCCACGCCGGAGTTTCCCGCCCACGTCGCGGCCGTCGCCAAGGGCTGACTTGCCGACCAAGTGTTCAAGTGGGGACGCGTGTTCGAATTCATGGGGCGTACACCCGGTGTCGTGCCATAGTCGGGCGGATATGATCTTGCCGGGAGAGGTCGACGTTGACCCATGCTCCTCACGTGACTGTGTCGCGGTATCTGATCGAGCGCCTGAAGCAGGCCGGGCTAAAGCACGCCTTCGGGGTTCCGGGCGACTACGTGCTGACCTTCATGGACCGGATCATCGAGCAAGGCATTGAATTCGTCGGCACCTGCAATGAGCTCAATGCCGGCTATGCGGCGGATGCCTACGCGCGGATCAACGGCATCGGTTGCGTTTGCGTGACCTGGGGCGTCGGCGGGTTCAGCGCCATGAACGCCGTTGCCGGCGCCTATGCCGAGCAGGTGCCGCTGGTGGTGCTGGTCGGCGGCCCGCGCACCACGCAGCGCCGCTCCTCCATGCTGCTGCACCATAGCGTCGGCGATTTCGCGACGATGCAGGAGGCGTATGCCCACATCACCGCCGCTTCCGTGTTGCTCGACGATCCCGCCGAGGTTCCGCAACGGATCGACGCGGCACTTGCCCGCTGCATGGCCGAAAAGCGTCCGATCATGATCGAAATTCCAGCCGACATGGTGGACCATCCGTGCCAGGCACCCGGCCCGTTCGCTGCTCCCGACCGGCCGCCGTCGGATGCCTTGGCCCTTGCGGAGGCCCTCGGCGAGGCCATGGGCCTGCTATCGAACGCACGCCGCGCGGTGATCCTCGGCGGAGTCGAACTCCATCGCTATGGCCTGATGAAGGAATTTTATCGTCTGGTCGAAGCGAGCCGTTTGCCCGTCGCAACCACGCTGCTCGGCAAAACCGTCATTTCCGAGCACCACCGCCAGGCCGTGGGCGTCTACGAGGGATATCTCTCGCGACCGGAAGTTCGCGACATCGTGGAGAATGCCGATGTCCTTCTGTGTCTCGGCGCATGGATGAACGACATCAATCCCGGCATCTATTCGTCCGGCCTTGAAAACCGGGGCATGATC
>VFQQ010003768.1_pt1 | contig 14286 bp, 10 predicted proteins | sample 3512341 | NCBI WGS metagenome assembly VFQQ01 (sample SAMN10412373, study PRJNA504923) | tailings metagenome | isolation source: Relicate 2 Philex TSF1 revegetated site | place: Philippines: Tuba, Benguet | collected 2017-08-29 | reverse complement strand
GGCATGCTGGTCGACCAGCATTTCGGCAAGGGCGTCGATGTGCTGTTCTTCGGGCGCTGGGCCAAGACCAATCCGCTGATCGCGCAGCTCGCGCGTCACACGGAATGCGCGATTCGCGGCGTGCGCGTTGTGCGGCAGCCGGATGGCAACACCTTCGTCGGCGAGCTGACAGAAGAGATCACCCCGGTGCGCGACGCCGAGGGCAAGATCGACATCAAGGGCACGATGCAGGTGATCACCGGCATCGTGGAGGGCTGGGTGCGCGAACATCCCGAGCAATGGCTCTGGCTGCACCGGCGCTGGCGGTAGTCAGCACCGCTGTCATCCCGGCCGAGCGCCTTGCGGACGAAGGAAGGTGGGTCCCGGATAGCCGCTGCGCGGCTTCCGGGATGACACCTGAGCTCACCGCCCCGTCTTGATCCTCGTCCAAAGCCGGTTCATCAGCCGCGTCGTCTTCTGGTCGTGCGACTGGATGGTGTAAAACGTCTTCATCATCGCATCGTCAGGATAGACGGTCTTGTCGTCCAGAATTGCCTTGTCGACGAACGCGCGGCTCGCGCCGTTGCCGTTCGCATACGAGATGAAGTTCGTGTTCTTCGCCGCGACTTCCGGCTTGAGCAGATAGTTGATCAGCGCGTGCGCCTCGGCGACGTTCTTTGAATCCTTCGGGATCGAGAGATTGTCGAACCAGAGTTGCGCGCCTTCCTTGGGGATCGCGTAGCCGATTTCGATCCCGTTCTTGGTCTCGATCGCGCGCTTCTGTGCCTGCTTGATGTCGCCCGAATAGCCGAGCACCAGGCAGATCTCGCCGCTCGCGAGCGCATTGAGATATTCCGATGAATGGAATTTGCGCACCGACGGCCGGATCTTGGTCAGCAACTCGGCCGCCTTCTCCATATCCTTCTGGTCGTTCGTATTGGGATTGAGTTTGAGATACGCGAGCGCCGCCGCGAACACGTCGTCCGGCGCATCGAGCACATGCACGCCGCAGTCCTTGAACTTCGCCAGCAGCTCCGGCTTGAAGATGATGTCCCAGCTTTCGATCTTGCCGTCGGCGCCGAGGATGTCCTTCACCTTCTTGGCGTTGTAGCCGATGCCGGTCGTGCCCCACATGTAGTTGACGGCGTACTGGTTGCCGGGATCGTACGCGGCGAGGCGCTTTGAAATTTCGTCCCACGCATTGCCGATGTTCGGCAGCTTGGACTTGTCGAGTTTCTGGAAGACGCCGGCCTTGATCTGCCGCGCAAGGAAATACGCGGTCGGCACGACGACATCGTATCCGGTACGCCCCGCGAGCAGCTTGGTCTCGAGCATGTCGTTGGAGTCGAACGTGTCGTACTTCACCTTGATGCCGGTCTCCTTGGTGAAGTCCTCCAGCACCGTCGGGTCGATGTAGTCCGACCAGTTGTAGAAGTTGACCGTGCGCTCCTTCGTGGGTTGCGCCGCAATTGGCGTGGTGAGAACCGCCAACCCAATTGCCGCGAACACGAATCCGAATCTGCGCATCGTTCGTTTGCTCCTTGTGATCGTCGCGACGCTACCGAGATGGAACTCCGGCTGCAACGCACTTAACAAATGCTAAATGGAACAGTCACTTACGCAGCGTCCCGCGGAACTTTTCGTGACAAAAAAAACACACGCGCGAGTCAAGCGACGTGAGTGAAGGAACGCGCCGCAATTATGGACGTTCTTGCCGCAATTGGGACGCGGGGCACAGCTATCCAGCCGGCCATCGAGACGTTCCTGCGGGGCGTGTAATTCAAGTGGAGAACAAGATGCATAAGGGCACGATGCGTCGCGGCTTGCTGGCTGCGGTGGGGTTGATGAGCGCGACGATGCTGAGCGGGGCTGCCCTCGCGGCGGACATCGCGCGGCCAACTTACAAGGCTCCGCCCGCGGGCGTGATGCCGGTGGCGTATGACTGGACCGGATTCTACATCGGTGGTCACGTCGGGTACGGCTGGGCCGACAAGAGCTGGACCGACTCGTTCGGCCTTCTGACCGCGGGTCACGAGTCCGATGGCTTCCTCGGTGGTGGTCAGGTCGGCTTCAACTACCAGATCAACCAGTTCGTGTTCGGCGTCGAGGGCGACATCTCTTGGGCCAACATGAGCGGCGGCGCCAGCACGGGTCCGTTCAATGTCAACGCCAACGTCGACTGGACGTCGACCCTGACGGGCCGCGTCGGTCTCGCGTTCGATCGCTGGCTCGTCTACGGTAAGGGCGGTGTCGCCTGGGCCGGTGACCGGTACTCCACCAACTTCTACACCTTCCCCCTGACGGCCGAGATCAGCGACACGCGCTGGGGCTGGACCGCGGGCGCCGGCGTTGAATACGCCTTCGCACCGCAGTGGTCGGCGAAGCTCGAGTACAACTACATGGACTTCGGAACGCGCTCTTATGTGTTCGCTCCGGGCTTCTCGACCGACATCGATCAGCAGATCCACGCTGTGAAGTTCGGCATCAATTACAAGTTCGGTGGTGGCGGCCCGATCATGGCTCGCTACTAAACATCAAGAAACTAGGTTTCGGTCTTCAAGGCCCCGGGGAAACCCGGGGCCTTTTTCGTTGCGAGTTCCCTGAAGTTCTTGTGGGCATGATCTGATCCGAAAACCGGTTCCCACTTTTCGGGATCATGCCCTACGTGACGCAACGCCAAGTCTTGGTATTGTGCGCGGGGTTATCGGGGGGCGTCATGAATCTGGTTCTGGGGATTTGCGCTGCGGTCGCGGCGCTGGTGGGCGCGGGCCTGTTCTGGTGGCGCAGCCGCGTGGCGAGGGAAATCGCCCTGATGGCGGCGGTGGACACAAGCGGCGCCGGCAGCGTCGCCGCGATGCCGCCCGGTTCCGTTGTCGAGGTGAAGGGCACGCTGCGCGTCCGCGTTCCGCTCCGGGCGGAGTTCTCGGGCCAGCCTGCCGCCTACTTCAAGTGCGACATCGAGCGCGAGGAAACCTATTACGAGCGCGACTCCGACGGCAAAAGCCAGCGCCGCACGCGCACCTCCACCGTCTACACGAACATGAAATACGGCCAGTGCCTGGTCGAGGACCAGACCGGCAAGGTCGGCATCGACTTCGACGGCGCCGATGTCGAAGCGGTGCAGACCCTCAGCGAGCCAACGGCGCCTCCCGGCGGCAACATGGGCGCGGTCGGCAGTCTGTTGAATGCCGTCGCCGGGAACAACGATCGCTATACGCGCAAGGAGAATATCCTGGCGCCCGACATCCCGATCTACGTGCTCGGCGAGGTGCAGCAGGGAGGGCTCATTGGCAAGCCCGCGAGCGGCTCGAAGAACAAGCACTTCATCATCAGCCACAAGTCCGAGGAGGAGCGCGCCAAGTCACTCGGCTCCACGATGCGCTGGATTCTCGTGTTCGCGATCCTGTGCGTCGTGCTCGCCGTCGGACTGGCGATTGCAGGCGTGACGGTCGGTCCGCAGAAAAAGGCGGACGCTGCGATCACGAGGCTCGCTTGAGGGCCCCACCCAGCCGCTCCAGCGCGGCGTCGAGCGTCGCGTCGCGCTTGGCAAAGCAGAAGCGCACCACCGATTTGATCGGATCGCTGGCGTAGAACGCCGAGACCGGAATGGCGGCGACCTTGTGTTCGAGCACAAGGCGCTTGCAGAATGTTTCGTCGTCCTCGTTGAGACCGAGCGAGGCGAGATCGACGTTCACGAAATACGTCGCCTCGGACTCGATCACCGGGAAGCCGAGATCACGCAGCCCCTTCGTAAAGCGATCACGGCTGCGCTGCAGGTCGGCGCGCATGCCTTCGTAGTAGTCGTCGGCCTTGCCGAGCCCGTAAGCCACGGCCGATTGCAAGTTCGGCGGCGTCGTGAAGGTGATGAACTGGTGCGCCTTCGCGAGCACGCGCAGCACGTTCGGCGCCGCGCAGACGAATCCGACCTTCCAACCCGTAAGCGAGAAGATCTTGCCCGCCGAGCCAATTTTCACGCAGCGCTCGCGCATGCCGGGCATGGCGATCAGCGGGATGTGGCGCTTGCCGTCGAACATGACGTGCTCCCACACCTCGTCGCAGATCGCGATGGCGTCGAACTTCTCGCAGTAGCGTGCCAGCAGTTCGAGGTTCTCGCGCGGGAACACCGTGGCGGACGGATTGAGCGGATTATTGAACAGCACCACCTTGGTCTTCGGCGTGAAGGCGCGAGCGAGCGCTTCCTCGTCGAACTGCCAGTGCGGTGGCGAAAGTTTCACGAAGCGCGGGATGCCCCCTGCCCGCTGCACCAGCGGCAGATACGCGTCGTACATCGGCTGAAACAGAATGACCTCGTCGCCCGGCTCGATGGTCGCCATCAGGGCGCCGGCGATCGCCTCGGTCGCGCCCGACGTGATCATGATCTCGCTGTCGGGATCGAACTCGATGTTCTGCCAGTGCTTGTAGTGCGCCGACACCGCCTTGCGCAGCTCGGGCAGCCCCATCATCGGCGGATACTGGTTCCAGCCGTGGACCACTGCGTCGGCGGCTTTCTGCAGCACGTCCTCAGGGAACGGTCCGTCCGGGAAGCCCTGCCCGAGATTGACGGCATCCTGCTCGCGCGCGAGGCGCGACATGACTTCGAATACCGAGACCGGCAGGTTGGCGAAGACGTTGTTCATGGATTTCTCTCAGTCGTCATGCCCGCGCTTGTCGCGGGCATCCCGACAAGGCGGGCACCAAACCCTCCTAAGCGGGATGGCCGGGTCAAGCCCGGCCATGACGGAGCTTGTTGCTAATAATCCGTCTCGAGGCCAGCTTCCTTCCAGCCCTTGATGCCGCCGGCGAGGTGCTTGTTGTACGGCAGGCCCGCGGTCTGCGCGATCAGCGATGCCGTCACCGAGCGATTGCCGGAGCGGCACGCGAACACGACCTCGCGGCCTTCCGGATCGGGCAGCGCCTTCGGGTCGAACTCGGACATCGGCATGTAGACCGTGCCGGGATCGGGATAGCGCTCCACCTCGGTCTCGTTCGGCTCGCGCACATCCACCAGCAGGATCTTGCCCTCGGTGAGGCCCTTGGCGACATCTTCGGGATAGAGGTCTGTCACGTCGTCACGGCCGAGCTGAGCCATCGCGTTCTCCCTGATACTTGGGCGATACTTTGGGCGTGATTATCGCGTACGGCGGCAAACCGCAACGGCAGGAGACGCGCGGCGGAGAATGGCTTCCCCGCCGCGCGTCGGCGTCAGATCGCGACCTGCGTGCCGATCTCGACCACCCGTCCGGTCGGGATCTGGAAGTAGTCGGTCGCGTCGTTCGCGCTGCGGGAGAGCCCGATGAAGAGCTGGTCCTGCCAGCGCGGCATGGGGGACTTCCCGGCCGGCTTGAGCGAACGGCGCGACAGGAAGAACGACGTCGACATGATGTCGAAGGTCAGCCCTTCCTTGCGGGCGATGCCGAGCGCCTTCGGCACGTTCGGCGTCTCCATGTAGCCGAAGCGCAGGGCGACAGTACTGAAGTCCTCACCGAGCGGCTCGATGCGCACGCGCTCCTCCGCCAAAACACGCGGCGTGTCCACCGTCTCGACCGTCAGGATCACGTTCTTCTCGTGCAGCACCTTGTAGTGCTTCAGGCTGTGCATCAGCGCGGTCGGCGTGCTCGCGGGGTCGCTGGTGAGAAACACCGCGGTGCCGGGAACGCGCGGCGGCGGCTTCTTTTCGAGCATCGCCACGAGTGACGCTAGCGGCGTCTCGTGCTTGCGCGTCTTGTCGAACAGAAGGCGGCTGCCGCGACGCCACGTGTACATCACGAGCATGATGACGCCGCCGAGCGCGAGCGGCATCCAGCCGCCCTCGTGCACTTTCAGCATGTTGGCGCCGAGGAAGATGAGGTCGATCATCAGGAACGGCGCGATGAGCAGCGCGGCAAGCACCGGCGGCCAACGCCACGCCTTCCAGATGACGATGAACGCCATCATGGCGGTCACCACCATCGTGCCGGTCACCGCGATGCCGTAAGCCGAGGCGAGCGCGCTCGACGAGCGGAACAGCAGGACCAGCATCAGCACGCCGAACAACAGCAGCGCGTTGACGCGGGGCATGTAGATCTGGCCCGCGTTGGCCTCCGAGGTGTGGCGGATTTCCATGCGCGGCAGCAGGCCAAGCTGGATCGCCTGCCGGGTCAGCGAGTAGGCGCCGGTGATGACAGCCTGACTGGCGATGACGGTTGCGGCGGTGGCGAGGCCGACCATCGGCAGCAGCGCCCACTCCGGATAGAGCAGGAAGAACGGGTTCTCGATCGCCTTGGGATTGGCGAGCACGAGAGCACCCTGCCCCAGATAATTCAGCACCAGCGCCGGCAGCACGACGACGAGCCACGCAGCCTGGATCGGACGGCGGCCGAAGTGACCGAGGTCCGCATAGAGCGCTTCGGTGCCGGTGACCGCGAGGAAGACGGCGCCGAGCGTGATCAGTCCGATCATGCCGTGGCTGCCGACGAAGTGGATGGCGTGCCACGGATTGAGCGCGCTGAGGACGGCCGGGTTGGAGGCGACCTGCAGGATGCCGGGGATCGCCAGCGCGATGAACCACGCGAGCGTGATGGGCCCGAAGAACGCGGCGACGCGCGCGGTGCCGTGCGACTGCACGGCGAACAGCGCGACGAGGATCACGACCGTGAGGGGCACGATGTAACCCTCGAACGCCGGTGTCGCGATCTTGAGACCCTCCACGGCGGAGAGAACCGACAGCGCAGGCGTGATGACGGCATCGCCGTAAAACAGCGCGCCGGAGATCGTGCCGAGGAGCACCAGAACCGGCGTGCTACGGCCGAGCGCTCGCTGCGCGAGCGCCATGAGGGTGAGCGTGCCGCCCTCGCCGTTGTTGTCGGCGCGCAGCAGGATCAGGACGTACTTCAGGGTGACGATGACGATCAGCGCCCAGAAGATGAGCGAGAGGACGCCGAGCACGGCCGCGCGCGACACCTCGCCGGCCGGACTGGCCGCCGTGATGGCTTCGCGGAACGCATAGAGCGGACTTGTGCCGATGTCGCCGTAGACGACACCGATGCTGCCGAGCGAAAGCGCCCAGAAGCTGGTCTTCACGCGTGCGTCACCGTTCCCGGCGACGGGCAATTGGCTCCCGTGGGGAGCCGCGATGGTATCTGACATGGGGTTTTAGGTCAGGCTGTGCCTGCTCCAGATGCTGCGCCGAAGATGCGCAGGGCGGGGCTTCTACACCCGCTCAACTCCGCCGTCAGCGGGTCGGTTACAGCGACGAGGCCGGATCAGGCATGCGGCCGGCGCGGGACGCACGCTCCGCGCGGCGCTGAAGATATCATAATTAATTCAATGGCTTGCCGCAGGTGCGAAAAGCGGGCCGATTACCCCTATACCGCCACTTGCGTTCCGACTTCCACCACGCGGCCGGTCGGAATCTGGAAGAAGTCCGTCGCGTCGTTGGCCGATCGGGCGAGCCCAATGAATAGCCGGTCCTGCCACACCGGCATGCCGGAGGTGGCGGACGCCTTGAGCGAGCGGCGCGACAGGAAGAACGACGTCGACATGATGTCGAAGGTCAGCCCTTCCTTGCGCGCGATCGCGAGCGCCTTCGGCACGTTCGGCGACTCCATGAAGCCGAAGCGCAAGGCGACGCGCGTGAAGCGTTGCGAGATCGGAGAGATGTCCACGCGGTCATCGTCCGGCACGCGCGGCGTATCGGCGCTCTCCACCGTCAAGATCACGTTGTGCTCGTGCAGCACCTTGTTGTGCTTGAGATTGTGCAGCAGCGAGGCCGGCGCGAAGTCCGGATCGCTGGTGAGGAACACGGCGGTGCCCGGTACGACGTGCGGCGGCTTCTTTTCGAGGCTGCGGATCAGCGAGTCGATCGGCACTTCAACGCGCCGCGTCTTCTGGACGAGGATGCCGCTGCCGCGGCGCCACGTCAGGATCAGCAGCATCAGGAAGATGCCGAACAGCACCGGCACCCAGGCGCCCTCCACCAGCTTCATGGACGCGGCAAGCACGAACGTCGCATCGACCACGATGAACGGCACCATGACCAGCGCCACGGCCCAGACCTTCCAGCGCCACAGCTTCCAGATCACGATGAAGCCGAGGATCGAAGCCATCAGGCCGGTCGCGGCAACGGCGAGCACATAGGCGTGCGCCAGCGCGCTCGACGAGCGGAACACGAACACCAGCAGCAGCACGCCGATCAGCAGGATCAGGTTCACGCGCGGCATGTAAATCTGGCCGTAGTGCGTCGCAGACGTGTGCCGGATCTCAAAGCGTGGCAGCAGGCCGAGCTGGATCGCCTGCTGCGTGAGCGAATAGGCACCCGTGATGACGGCCTGGCTGGCAATGGCCGTCGCGAGTGTCGCGAGACAGACGAGCGGCAGCAGAAATGCCTCCGGAACAAGCCGGTAGAACGGATCGTCGATCGCCGCCGGATTGGAGAGAACCAGCGCGCCCTGACCGAAATAGTTGATCAGCAGCGCCGGCAGGACGAGCCCGAACCATGCAACCTGGATCGGCCTGCGGCCGAAGTGGCCGAGGTCCGCGTACAGAGCCTCGCTCCCCGTCACAGCGAGATAAACCGCGCCAAGGGTGATCAGGCCGATCCACGGACTTTGGGCGATGAACTGTGCTGCGTAGAGCGGATTGAGCGACGCGAACACGCCGAAGTCATCGGCGATATGAATGCCGCCGATGGTCGCCATGACGAGGAACCACAGGACCGTGATCGGCCCGAACAGCGCCGACACCTTTGCGGTGCCCCTCGACTGAACCGAGAACAGCGCAACGAGGATCACGATCGTCAATGGCAAGACGTATGGCTTGAACGCCGGCGTCGCGATGTTGAGGCCCTCGATCGCCGACATGACGGAGAGTGCCGGCGTGATGAAGGACGAGCCGTAGAACATCGAGGCGCCGATAATCCCGAGGATCAGGACCGGCGTGGTCCGGCGGCCCAGCGCGCGGAACGCGAGCGCCATCAGTGCCAGTGTTCCGCCCTCGCCGTTGTTGTCGGCGCGCAGCAGCACGACCATGTATTTCAGCGTGACGACGACGATCAGCGACCAGACGATCATCGACAGGACGCCGAGCACGACCTCGCGCGTGATCGGGCCGCCGGCCGCGCCCGCGTTGACGGCCTCGCGGAACGCGTAGAGCGGGCTGGTTCCGATATCGCCGTAAACGACGCCGATGCTTCCGAGCGTCAGGGCCCAAAAGGTGGAATGGGGCGCTTCGTCAGTGGTGGAAGACGGATCGGCGGAGGGCTGGGTCATGGGCCACGTTGGTTACCGCGATGCGGTAGGACGGCGGCCGCGCTTATAACACCGGTCAACCGGCAGCGGATATGACAATCCACAAGCCCGTGAGGGTTCCGGCAGGCCGGCGGCCCTATGGCTTGAAGCCGATCGGGATCGGCGGCGCTTCGCGCATGAGGGTGACCGTCACGCGACGGTTCGCCGCAATATGCGGGTCATCCGGAAACAGGGGCTGGCTGTCTGCCTTCCCGGCAATGGCGAAGATGTGGGAGCTCGGCAGGCCCACGTCCTCGAGAATCTGGCGGATGGAATTGGCGCGGTCGGCCGACAGCTCCCACGGGCCGTAGCCCGGACGCGGCGGAATGCGGCTCGCGGCCGTGTGCCCTGTGATCGACACGCGGTTCGGCAGGCTCTTCAGCGGAACCGCCAACTTCTCGATGATGCGGCGGGTGCGGTCGAACGGCTCCTTGCTGCCGTCCGGGAACATCGAGCGCCCTTCCTGATCGACGATCTCGATGTTCAAGCCGGCATCGGTTTCCTCGATCATGATGTGCTTGGAGAGTTCGGAAATCTCCGGCATCTCCTGCATGGCCTGACGCAGCGAGGCCGCCGCCATCGCGAACTGGCGGTCCTGCTTGGCCTGCAGGCCGTCCTTCTGGCGCTGGAGATCGTTCGGCCCCGGTGTGTTGGACGCCTCGGACGGATCGATCTTGGCGACGTTCTTCACGGCCGGACGCGTCGGCAGGCCGTCCTGCTCAACGATGCCGTTGTACTTGACCTGCTGGACGCCGAACGCTTCGCGCATCGAGCCGGCGACGATCTGGAGCTTCTGCTTGTCCTGGGTCGAGAACGCCGCGACCATGACGAAGAAGCTCATCAGGAGCGCCATCAGGTCTGCGAAGGTCACGAACCATCCGTGACCTCCGTGTGCGGCACCTCGCTTCTTGGCCATGACGCTACGCTTTCCCGGCTACGCGTCAGGCCGTGGCCATTTCGGTGTCGTGGTCGCGATGCTTCTCGGGCAGGTAGGCGAGCAGCATTTCGCGCACGAGCGCCGGGCTCTTGGAGTCGCGGATCATCAGGACGCCGTCGATGATCAGCGTGCGGTTGATCTCTTCGGTGATGACCCTGACATGCAGCTTGTCGGCGATCGGCAAGCAGACGAGGTTCGCGACCAGCGCGCCATAGAGCGTCGCGAGGAGCGCGATGGCCATCAGCGGGCCGAGCTTGGACGGATCGGACATGTTGGCGAACATCTGCACCATGCCGATCAGCGTGCCGATCATGCCGAAGGCCGGCGCGCAGTCGCCGATCGCGCGGTAAATCTTGCTGCCCTCGTCGAGATGGGTGAGGAAGTTGTCACGGTCGCGCTCGAGGTTGTCGCGGATAAAGTCGGCGTCATAACCGTCGGCTATAAAGCGCATGCCCTTGGCGAGGAAAGGATCGTCCGGTGAAACCTTTTCGAGACCCACAGGGCCGGACTTGCGCGCGATCTCGGCAAGGCCCGCGATCTCGTCGACGAGTTCGCGCGGCGTCGTGTTGCTGATCGTGAAGGCGAACTTCGCGCCGAGCGGCATGCCATGCACAATGGCGCCGAGCGGAAAGCGGATCAGCGTCGCGGCGATCGAGCCGCCGAAGATGACGATGATCGCGTGGACGTCGTAGAACATCCGCAGATCGCCGCCCATCAGGATGAGCGCGATAACCACGATAGTACCAGCGATCAAGCCTACGCCGGTTGCGATATCCATTTACTAACCCCAGCACACGACGCAGTTCCGCACGAGCCCCACCGGCGAAAGCTGAGCGGAACCGTATCGTGGGGGCGTTAAGAGGCGGTGAACCTTAAGGTCACGTGCCGATCATGCTGCGGATTCGAACCGCGAGAGCGTCGACCGCGAACGGCTTTGTGACCATTTCCATGCCGGGTTCGAGGAAGCCGTTCGCCATCGCGACGCTCTCGGCGTAGCCGGTGATAAACAAAACCTTAAGATCGGGGCGCTGCTCGCGCGCCGCGTCCGCGACCTGCCGGCCGTTCATGCCGGGCAGTCCCACGTCTGTGACCAGAAGATCGATGCGCGGCGCGGACCGCAGGATTGCAAGCCCCGCCGGTCCATCGGAGGCCTCAAGTGCCCGGTAGCCGAGATCGTTCAGCACATCGACGACGAGCGCCCGGACGGACGCCTCATCCTCGACGACGAGGACAGTCTCGCCTGCGTTGGCAGGAGGCGCCGACGGCGCGTCCGATGCCAGCGTCTGATCCTCGACCGCACCCCGATAGCGCGGCAGATAGAGCTCGACCGTCGTGCCCTCGCCCGTCTCCGAGTGGATCAGCACATGCCCCTCGGACTGCCGCGCGAACCCGTACACCATCGACAGGCCGAGGCCCGTGCCCTGCCCGATCGGCTTGGTCGTGAAGAAGGGATCAAACGCTCGCGCCCGCACGGCCGGCGACATGCCGGTGCCGGTGTCCACGACCGAGAGGCGCACGTACTCTCCGGGATTGACCTCGCGCAACGCCGGCGCGTCGCCGGACTCGATGCGTACGTTCGCGGTCTCGATGGCGAGCACGCCGCCGTCCGGCATCGCATCGCGCGAGTTGATCGCGAGGTTGAGCAGCGCGCTCTCGAGCTGATGCGGATCGCAGAATGTGGCCCACAGTCCGTCGCCCGGCACGATGGTCAATCGTGTTTGCTCACCGATACTTCGGCGCAGCAGTTCCTCCATCGACGCAACGAGGCGAGTGACGTCGACCGGCTTGGGATCGAGCGGCTGGCGGCGCGCGAACGCGAGCAGCCGGTGCGTGAGCGAGGCCGCACGGTTGGCGGAGGCTTTTGCAAGCGTCGCATAGCGCTCGATCTCGCCGAAGCGCGACTGCGCGACGCGCTTTTGCATCAGATCAAGTGCGCCGATAATTCCCGTCAGCAAATTGTTGAAATCGTGAGCAATCCCGCCGGTGAGCTGGCCGATCGCATCCATCTTCTGCGCCTGCCGCAATTGCTCCTCGGCGCGCCGAAGCGCCTCGGCGGCTTCGCGCTCCGCCGTGATGTCGCGGCCGGTCGCGTAGATGAGATCGCCCTCGGCGGTCGAGGACCACGACAGCCAGCGGTACGAGCCGTCCTTGTGGCGGTAGCGGTTCTGGAAGCGCTCGCTCCGTCCGCCCTGCACGAGGCGCGCGCGATGCCCCAGCGTGTGCGCGGAGTCGTCCGGATGCCACAGGGACGCGATCGGCATCGCGAGCAACTCCTCGCGGCTCCAGCCAAGGAGCGCCGTCGCTGCTGGATTGATGCTGATCCAGTATCCGTCGAAATTCGCGACACCGATGAGGTCGTCCGACACGTTCCAGAGGCGGTCACGCTCGCGCGTGCGCTCGGCGACCTGCTGCTCCAGCGTTTCGTTCAGGTGGTGCAGCGCGAGCTCGGCGCGCTTGCGCTCGGTGATATCGATGTGAGCGCCGACCAGCCGGAGCGGTTTGCCATCCCGGTCACGCTCGATCTGCGAGCGCACCGCAATCCAGCGCGTCTCGCCGTCGTTCGGACGGATGATCCGGTACTCGGCATTGTACTCCGTCGCGCCATCGCGGACCGCACGGATGAAGGCGTTCTCGTTCTTCTCGCGATCCTCCGGATGGATGCGGCGCACCCAGTCCTCGTGGGTTTCGTTCCAGGCCTCGGGCGGCAGCCCATGGATCTTCAGGTATTCGGGCGAGCGGCGGTTCTTGAAGCCGTCGGTGAGAAACACTTCGACGCCGCCGACCTGCCCGATGTCCTGCACGCGCGCGAGTTCGGCTTCGCGGTCGCGCAGGGCGCGTTCGGCCGCGACGCGCGCCGTCGTCTCGACCGCGGTCACCAGAATGCCGCCGATCCCGCCCGGCGCTGTGTCGTCGGGGATCGGGCTGTAGCTGGCGGTAAAACGAGCGTCTTCGGGAACGCCCCGTCGGCGCTCGATGCGCAGCAGCATGTCCTCGACGTACTCGGCACCGCGCGCGCCGGACAGGATCGCCTCGTGCATCGGCCCGAGCAGCGACTGGATTTCCGGCCAGATGTCGGCGAAGGGACGGCCGAGCGCAGCCGGATCCTTGTCGCCAAGGATCGGCAGGTAGGCGTCGTTGTAGATCAGGATGAGCTGCGGCCCCCAGCGAACCGCCATGGGGAAGCGCGAGGCGAGCATGATCTCGACGATCAGCTTGAGGCTCGCCGGCCACGTCTCGCGTGGCCCAAGGCTGGTTTGCGCCCAATCGAAGGCCGCAACACGATCCGTCATCCCCGCGGGGGCTGCGCTGCCGCCCTGACCCTCAACTCCCATGGTGACTTACAACATCCTGTAGAGGCTCAGGAATTCCGGATGAGCGAGATGCGGCCCGGTGGCTATAACGCAGCCACCCCTGATCCGGTTCCGCCCTGCCGTCGAATTATCGCGGCGGCGCTGGCGTGGCGCTTTTCGCCCCGCGCAGCCTGCGCTATCAGACAGAACCCAAGGCACAAAGACAGCCGTCCCCCCGACGGCCGGGAGTGAAGTCCATGCGCGATATCGGCCATTTCATCGGCGGCAAAGAGGTGCCCGGAGCCTCCGGCCGCACCGGCGACGTGTTCAATCCGAACACCGGCGAGGTGCAGGCCAAGGTCGCGCTCGCCAGCAAGGCCGAGGTCGAGAAGGCCATCGCCAACGCGCAGGAGGCGTTCCCGGGCTGGGCCGCCACCAACCCGCAGCGCCGCGCGCGCGTGATGTTCAAATTCCTCGAACTGATCCAGGCCGAATACGACGACCTCGCCCGCCTGCTGTCCTCCGAGCACGGCAAGACCTTCGCGGACAGCAAGGGCGACATCCAGCGCGGCCTCGAAGTGGTCGAGTTCGCCTGCGGCATCCCGCATCTGCTCAAGGGCGAGTACACCGAAGGCGCCGGCCCGAGCATCGACCTCTACTCCGTGCGGCAGGCGCTCGGCGTCGTGGCCGGCATCACGCCGTTCAACTTCCCCGCCATGATCCCGCTGTGGAAGTGCGCCCCCGCCATCGCGTGCGGCAACACGTTCATCCTGAAGCCCTCGGAGCGCGACCCGTCCGTGCCGATGCGCATCGCGGA
>VFQQ010003766.1_pt1 | contig 14309 bp, 16 predicted proteins | sample 3512341 | NCBI WGS metagenome assembly VFQQ01 (sample SAMN10412373, study PRJNA504923) | tailings metagenome | isolation source: Relicate 2 Philex TSF1 revegetated site | place: Philippines: Tuba, Benguet | collected 2017-08-29 | reverse complement strand
CCTGGCCGCCAAGCCCAGTCCGCCACCACCCGCAGGTATATGCACACACGTTCATGTGGCACCAGAACACATGCCGTGTGCACCCACAACCCATGATGCATGCCTCCATGCCACCGAGAAAGCACAGCATATGCTCAGCTCGTTGCGAGTTATACATCTGCAAGCATGGGGCATGTAAATCTTCACATAGGAACTGCTGCTGGGTGACTTGCATGTGCACTTGCATGCCTTTGGCCCTCACAGACTCCTGCTCTTCTAGTGTATGGGCTGCGGCATATACATGTGCAAGCATTGGGCATGTAATCCACATGTTCACATCATGATAGGAATTGCTGCTGGGTTACCCATTGTGTATGTGTGTGTGTGTGTATGCCTTTGACTCTCAGGTTCCTTGCCCGCTGGCTACGTTTTGATCCAGCAGCCCATCTCGGCCTTTCAGGAGCCCTTCACCATCTGCCAGAACAGGGGCCAGCGCTTCACCAGCTATCTCAACCCAAACATCCCAGCAGGAGACAAGGCAGCTGTGGACGCAGCACTGCGGGTAAAATGCTTCGCACAGCGTCACATGCTTGAGCATATGCATGCAAGCATGACCCTACATGGGACACGGCCAGGCAGCAAAGACACCATCCCTTGCATGGCACGAGCGCACTAGCATGGACAATCGCATGTGGTCGCTTGCATGTATGCTGACTTTTGACCTGTGCATGCCTGTGCATGCGTACTCATCTGTGTTATGACTAGCGCTTTTTGACGTAAGCATGGGGGCGTTGTTGATGTCTGTTGCTTGCAGATTGTGCCACGTCTGTACGTGAATGACAACACGGTTAACGGTCAGTGCCCTGTGGTGTCAGCAGTCAACACAGTGCGACTGGAGAACTGCTTCCAGAGCCTTCCGTTTGTCTGCGGACCCAATGCGTGATGAGCTATCAATACCTTGAGCGTGGATAAGCTTGTCTCTGCAGCTTGTTGTTAACCTTTTGCTTTCGTTTGCTCTGAGTTCCCTTTGTAGTCGGCTTATCCTCGTGATTAGCTCATTGTTCTGTAACAGAAGCAAGAAGATTCTTACACATGAAGCCTAGCACCAAGCAACGCAACGAAACACAGACTCAGACTGTGCACCGAAAGTCGGGGTGCAGAACAAGTAACAATCATAGCCCCTAAGTACATCATCTGAGAAGTGAGTCTGCCACAGCACGTAACACGAGGGCTTGCTGGACTGCCTCTGCCTGCTGGGTCAGCTGCAGCGTCAGGGCAGGGTCAGCTGCAGCAACTGCTCACTCAAACAACACCCTACTCAATACACGCTGCAGCGCATGGCACCTGCCTAAGGGTCTGGTTGGTGAGGCAACCTATGCAGGGAGAGGCATAAGGCCTCGTGCACACAAACAATAGATACAGATCTGTGGTGCTTGAGCCGACCAGCACACAGGGCAGCTGCAGGCAACTGACTAGTCTTAGCACCGGGTGCGCAGGTCCTGAGCTACACAGCCTGGGTCTGCTACAGCGATTGAGCACTGAGAGAGCACCCTACTCAATACATGTCTTCGTCTTCATCATAGGTCTCGTAGTCTGCATCATAACGGCTTGCTTGTGCTCGTCCGCGCCGCGACGATCGGCCCCCGGTCCCCGCCGCAGCACCAGGCAGCGGCGGCGGCGGCGGCGCGAGCACCGGCGCGCTCCACCCGCCGCCGTATGCCGGCGCAGGTGGTGGCGGCGGCGGCGGGGCGGGTGCGGCGGACCAGCCGCCTCCTTGCGCGCCCGGCCACGCCGGCGGTGGCGGAGCCATCGGCGGCGGCGGCGCGAGTTCTCCATACGCAAACGCCCCGGGTTGCGGCGGTAATGGTGGCGGCGGCGCGTACCCTCCTTGCTTTGCTCCTCTCCCACCCTTGGCCCCCTTGGTCTTACCCCCACTCGCCCCTGCCTTCTTGCCAACCCCACCCTTCACCGCCCCGGCACCTCTCTTACCCCCACCAGCACCACCCTTCCCACCTCCCTTCGCCCCCTTGGCCCTGCTCTTACGCTTACCGTACTCCTCATCGCTATCGGCTCCCATCTCCGCACGGTAGTCAAAATCTTCGTCGTCTGCCTCGTAGATCTCACCCGCATCTGGCTCATTATCGTCCCCACCGAAATCATCATCGTCCATAACAGCCCCGCTACCACCACCACCTGGAGCGTAATCGTACACGTAGTCATCGTGGCGGGATGGCGGGGCTGGTGGGGCCAGGGGCGGCGGCGCGGCCCAGGCCGCCGCGGACACCAGCGCGCCCGCAGCCCCCGGCGGTCCCGGCGGCAGCGGCGGCGGCGGGGCCATGTACGCACCACCTCCCTCCTCTCCCCCTTGTTCACCCTCTTCGTACCCACCCTCACCATATGCGTCATCACCATCGTTGTCAGGTTGGTCTGTGTACGGGCCAGTCTGCTGCGTGTCATATGGGGTGGGTGGGACCGCAGACGCAGGCGTCGACACACGGCTAGTAGGGTATGACTCATACCCAGCTGTAGTGTAGCTCGGTAGGGCGGGTAGGTTCGGTAATGATGGTGGTCTTGGTGGGGGTGCGGGTGGGGGCAGTGTGGCGAAGGAGCCGTACTGTGTTGCGGGTGCGTACGGAGACGGCGCCGCGGGCGGCGACGGCGGCGGGGTGGTACCCGTGCGCGCTCCGCGCGTACGCGTCGCAGTCTGCGGTGGCAGCGTCGCGTACATGCCATACTCATACGCCGTCGCTGCACCTGCCCCTGCCACAGGGGAGCCTGCTGGCTCAGCCTGGTCTTGAATGCGAACGTTGGGCACACGTGACCGCCCTGATGTGCGTGCCACTGGCGCGGCAGGTGGAGCGGCACGCGGGTGTCCGGCGGCGGCGGCCGCGCGCCGCTGCCTGCCGCCGGGGGCTGGCGGTAGCATCGCGGTCGCGGCGCCGGTGCGCGCGGCCCAGGCGGTCGCCGCCGCGGAGTGCGACGCGTGCGATGTGGGCGGTGGGAACGGTGCAGGCACGTCTGGGGGTTGGTAAGAGGGGCCTGAAGCTGCTGGTGGGATCAGACACGCATCCACAGCTTCCAACCTGCAGGACGACACACACACACGTACATATAAACACACACACACACTCTCATACACGCAGGGTACGCATAGGCGCCTGCGGGGAAGCCACATCTGCATGGCATGACAAGCGTAAGAGTCTGCATATCTTTGGATAGTGTTTTTAGTGTGTGTGCGTACCTGTACATGACTGCTGGCCAGGTATGGCATGTGCGTGGGTCGTGTGCGGGTCTCAGACAGTGTCGTGCGTGGGGTCTCAGTGCTGTGTCACCCAGCATTGACTCGAGCGCTGTGAGGGCTGCTGCGAGGTGAAGGGGGGTGCTGGGACAGCCTTGTAAGTAGTCCCGCCACTGACTCTGCAATGTCACACATGGACACAACCATGCTCTCACATTATCATACAGTAAGTGAGAGGAGGACTTTGTGCAGGAAGAAGGATGGCACAGGTACGCACATTGTTTGCAGACAGGTACGCCCACACGCACTCACCTGGCGCTTCGCCGTTCCCCAAAAGGCATCTGTACGGAAGCCCCCGCCCACCAACCTGTCGTACAGCTGCAGCAACCGCTGTCGTACAACCGCCGCGCAGCGTTTGTCACTTGCACGCTGCAGCTCCCTCAACCTGTCCCTGACTGGTACCACCCCACTAGCTGGACTGTCCTGTTTGGCTGGCATGTCATGACTGGACGGACCAGCCACAGCACCAGCAGCGGCTGCCCCTGGCGCGGCAGCTGGTGCTGCAGCAGCAGCAGCGGCTGCCCCTGGCGCGGCAGCTGGTGCTGCAGCAGCAGCAGCAGCAGCCGTGGCTGGCACCCCGTCAATGGGTTTGGCTGGGACTGCACCATCAGCCACGGGTGCAGTCTCTCCAGCCTCCGTTTTCACAGCTGCGGCTGGGGCGCCCTGAGTGGGTGCATCAGGCCCTTGAGGCATGGGTGTTTCAGAGCCTGTGGGAGCCTGAGAGTCCACAAGGGCTGCACCCACCGCAGCAGCAGCCTCGCCTTTCACTGCAGTCTGTTGCATCCCAGAGCCGAGCAGCTCCCCCTCAAGCTGGTCAGCCCCTCCCTGTGCAGGCTGCGTCACACTGGCCACCGCACTGCCCTGCAGCACGGGACTGGCTTGTGCCAGCTGTGCAGTTGCCACTGCTGAAGGCTCGGCCTCCGCTGGCTGCGTTTGTGTGCCCTGCCTGCTGGCTGCTGCTGCTGCAGGGCGTGTCGCCGCAGCCAGAGCAGGGTCACACCATGTCCCTTGCAGCTCCTTACTCGCGTCATCTGTGCTCGCGCCATCGGCTGACGCGAACTCGTGAGTCCCTGTCAACTCGACAACTGACACGGGTACAGAGCTGTTTGCTTGCTGTGGCGTGTCTGCCGTGGTTGAGCCCGCGTGACGTGCCTGTGTGTGCTGCGAGGAGTGGGTGATTGAGAGGCACTGGCTCATGAGCGTGCGTGCGCGTGTGAGCGCGGCACGCAGTGCTTTCTCTGTGGGGTGGTCGGGAGCGAGACATGAGATCAACTCGTTGAGGCTCAAACCTGCAAACACACACACACACATACACCCGTGTACACATGCACCCGTGTAAGTAAACCGAAACGCACATGCCTGGCAAAAGAGTGCCGTAACAGGCGCACGGGGCATGGCGTGTGCAGCCAAGCCACACTCACCATCCGCGTAGCACGCCAGCGCTGCAGGTGCAGGCTCACCCTCCGGCCCATCCCCCTGGCTTCTCTCACCATCACCACCACGACCCTCCCCACTAGCCCCATTATCAGTGTGAGACGGCCCATGAAGAAAGAGTGACGGGCCGTTGTTACAAGCCCCACCCAGCGCCACCCAACTAGGCCACCCGCCCACAGTCTGCCCCTCCCCATCAGCACCCTTAGTGTCATGACTCACAGATGGGTACCCGTCAAAACCGTGTGTTGGTAACGGCGCCTGTGTGTCAGTTGGGTTGGGGGTTGTGTGTGTGGTGTGTGTGGGATTTGTTGCTGTGTGAGGTGGTGCAACTTGGACCATTACGAGTGGTGCGGGTGGCAGGGGTGGGTGTGGTGGGTGTGTGGCGGGGGCGGAGGGGTGTGTGGCGGGAGCCCAGACGTTGAGGGAGCTCCAGGGCATGGGCTGAGTCAGCAACCAGTATCTAGACACACACACACACACACACAGACACACACACACACACACACTCACACAGAGAGAGAGAGAACCAGCATGATAGCAGCAGTTCAGGGATTTCGGGCTCTTTTCAGAGTCTCGTGTGTGGCCTGCATTTGCTGCACTCCCCTCTGCTCAGCTTGCATGCGTGTGTCAGACCAGGCTTAGTTAAAGCCTACCTGTTGTTGTATCTATCGGTGCCCAGACACGGCCAGCGGCTCAGGCACTCCTCGCCGCCCCTTAGCTGTATGCCAGTCTCAATGGTAGACAGGGCAGACAATCGCGCTGACTCATCCTGAGACACAATAGCAGGGGCTGTGGGCAGGGTGCTTGCTGCGCTGGCTGTGGCTGCGATGCCTGACATGGGGTCGGCTGTGTCTGCAAGGGCTGGCAAGGGGTCTGCTGCACCGCCCATGGAGCCGTCTTGGTGGGCCTTGCGAGCCTGCATGGGCAGACAAACACATACACAAAACACGCAGCGTCACACAGACACGGACGTGAAACCTAAGAGGGCACACAAAGACACCATGTGGCTTGCTCAGGTGAGCTACACTCATCATTTTCCTGGTTCATTCTTGTCAGTGCGCGCTGATTTGCTCATGAACGCGACAGGTGCAAGAGTGCAAGAGTGCGTAGGTTTTGCATGGTTCAAAAACAAACCGTACCTTGGCTTTCAGTGTTGCGTGTTCGCGTCTCAGCTTCTCCCTGGCTTCCATCATCTTCTCAATCTCATCATGAATGAGACGCGTATCAGCAGCCGCTTCTATGAGTGTGTGTAAGAGTGAGAGACGTGAGTGGAGGTCCCAGCCAGCACATCCACACTCACTGACAGCCTGAACAGTACGCAAACAGACACGTAAACACACATAGGTAATCATGATTAGCAATCTACCTCCCGTGACCTTATGCTACCGGCCGCACGTGCGCATCTGTGCAGCAGTCAGGAACGTATGCTCATGGTCCCACTGTGCCTGGTGGCCATGGGCCGTACCTGTGTAGGCGGGTGGTGTAACAACAGGTGGCTCAGACGCAGCAGCTCAGCAGCCGTGCGCAGCGGCGCCCGCGCAGCCGCAGCAGCTGGATCCTCGCAGCCGCCAGCTAACAGCTCGGCACGCATCCATGTCTCTACATCTGTGGCCCCCTTCCCACCCACTGTAGCACACACAAGGTCACCATTGGCCTGGCCTTGGTTTGCATGGGGTGCGAAGAGGTGGCTGTCTCCTTGCCCCATGCAGACATGGCAGGTCCATGTACTGGTGTCCGTACCTTGCTTAGTGGTGTTGTTTGTGATGTTGCATGGTGGGAGCGTGCAGAACGTATGGTACTGAGACGAACACACACGGCATGTCAGTAAACACGGCGCCCCATGCGCCTGTGCCGCAGCGGTGTCGCGCTGCGGTGTAAGCGGCGGTGTCGACGCAGCACCCCTGCCCCCACCAATGACCAATGTACCACCAGCAGTAGGCGTAGCCCTCCCACCCATAGCGTGCCGAGGCCCGGGATGGCCCATATGGCTGCCGGCGCTGCCACCGCCGCTGGCAGCAACTGCAGCTGCGGCTGGCTGGCTGGTGGCTGTCGGCTGCCGATGCCAGCAGACCCGACACACCTCCTGAGTGGGACAAAACGGCTCCAGCGCGTTCCTATCCTTGCCCTGTGGCCTCGCAGACCCTGCAGCTGGACCTGTGGTGGTGTCAGGCGGTGTAGGGGCTGTGGTAGGCTGTGGTGCGAGGTCCCTGTAGCGAGGTAGGAGTGCGTCAAGGGCTCTTTCGACCTCTGTAGCTAGGGACATGCCACCAAGCTCAAACCCCACAGGCAGAACCTGCAAACATACACATATACATATGCACAAAATACTTTGCAATGGGCTCGTCTATATGGGCTCAAATTCCACAGGCAGCACCTGCGAAGATGCATATGTACAAGACCCTTCCGCATGCAGGTACGAGCATGCAAACAGACGCACAGTGCCACAGATGTGCTGCATACATACATACGCTAGCGTGGTGCATGGCGGATACATACTAAAGCCCAACCTGTTATACAGAAGCACGTGTGTAGCAGCAGATACGGGCACTCACATAGCCACAGATGCTGCGCATACATACGCTAGCGTGTTGCATATACGCTAAAGCCCCACCTGTGATGCCTTGTCGAGGCCCCAGTGGCTGACCTTGTCCGCTGTGCTGCGCCATGTGGCACACAAAGTGCGCAGGTCGCTGGTGAGAGCCGCCAGAGGGTTGCCTGCACACACACGCACACTCTCAGACGCCTATATGCTCACAGTCGGAAATGAAGATGGGAGTTTGGCACAGGTAGAAGGCGTTTTGCTAGTGTTTGTAGCTGTGTTCACTGTGCTGTGCTGCTCCTCACATACCTGTTGCTTGGTAGACGCCCGTTTCTAGGCGCATTGCGACTGTTTTCAGGTCCATGCCACGTACAGAGCGCAGCACAGCTGACAGCTCCGTGGCACACACACCCATGAGCGCACCTGTGGCACAACGGCATGCCAGCAAACCCATGCACGCATACGGGTCAGCGCGCGGGTTAACAGTGCTGTCGCAGTAATGGAAGCATGAAAGCGGCCATGTGTGCACCATACCTGTGCCTCCTTTCTTGGACCTGACTTGACACAGCTCTGACAGCAGCGCCCGCCCGCACATCAAGTCGTGGCGCTCTGCCTCAGCCTGCAAGACAAGGTAATCAAACAATCCCATCAAGTGAGAGTGCCCCGCGATTAATAGTCCCGACATGCATGTGCCCTGGAAGTGCTTCTGGGGTTCGCGGCACAAGGCTGATGGGCCACCCATGTTTGTTTGTGTGTGCTACAGAGCCCACTTACCACTTTGTATGGCGGGATATGTGTGTGGGTGTGTATGTGTGCAGGTATGTGCATGTGTGTGTAACCAAGCCCACTTACCACTTTGTCTGGCGAGTCATTCTCATAACTCTTGTCACCCGTACCCTTCTTGCCCACACTCAGCCCCGCACCACGCTCAGACCCACCCACACCCACACCACCGCTCACTGCCAACTTCGACACCCCAGCCGACCCATCCTGCCCACCAGCAGGCGTGAGAGCAGGCGATGGTTTGCTGGGGACGGAAGCACTTGCATCGCTGGGCTGCGGAGCTGCACCGCCAGCTGTCTTCAGCTTAATCTTGAACTTGCCCTTGGCTGGAGCTGCGGCTGTGGCTGTGGCTGTGGCTGTGGCTGTGGCTGCAGCCGGTGCAGCTGCTGCGGCGGTGGGGTCAGCTGCTGGTGGGTTTGCAGCTGTGACTGGGGCTTGCGTGTCAGCTGCAGGATCAGGAGCGACCTTGGCGTCAGTTGGCAACTGTGCTGTGCCACTTGCTGCCGGCGGCTTTGGCTGGGAACCAACAGCCGCTTGTGCCGATGCTGGGGGCACTTTGTCCTTGCCTGATGCCCGCTGTGCGCGGCTGACACGGTGTACCTGCATGAGGCGCTCGGCTGTGGCCTGTGCAGCCGCGTCCTGCTCTGTAAGCAGTGCTTCTCCGACATACCTGTGACACACACACACACTTGACACACACACACACATGACCCTGTACTCGTAGACATTCAACCCTTATCGTATGCTCAGCACTGTTGTCCGACCCATGTTTCAGTGGCCAGTGGTAAGCTGTGTATGTGTGTGTGTGTGTGTGTGTGTGTGTGTGTGTGTACAATCATTGCTCACCTTGGCGCATAGAAGGGCAAAAGAGGCACACGGAGAGGTTGGTGCAGCAACGCTGATCCGCCACCCACACTCTGCTTCACACTGGGCTCTTCCTGCTTCACACTCGCTGCGTGTTGTGCGAGTACAGCAGCAAGACCATCGCTCTCTGGCTTGACTTGTGCTTGCGACCCACTGCTGACAAGTCGCGCCTGCTGGTCGCCTGTATGCCCACCAGGCTCACTCTCTGCTTTCACTGTTGTGCCCATCACAGCCTCGCTCTGTTCCACCCCTTGTTCATCCTTCACACTGACAACAGGGCTACTCATACCCCGCTCCGTTTGCCTCGAGTCAACTTCCATAGGCATGGAGTGTGTCCCCTCCGTGCCCATGGCCCCTGCACCCGCACACTCAGCTTGCATGGGATCGGCGTGTGTTCCCTGTGTCCCCTCCGTGCCCATGGCCCCTGCGTCTGTACCCCCAACTGCAGCACCCGTGTGCCCATGTTTCCCATCCCCGGCCAGCGTCGCCTGCGCAGCAGCCGCATCCACGGCCTGCTTGTCGCGTGCGCTTGATACGTCCCCGGCTGCATGCCCCGTCGGCTCCGCATGTGCTGCCACGGACTGCGTGCTGCCCCTCAGGTCTTGTGTGTCAGGTAGGCCGCCAATGAGGTGTGATAGCCAGTGTGACGGCTCTAACAGGTTGAGTGGGTGTGGGAGTGCCAAAGGGGTGGCTGCAGCAGACTTGTTCTCTGGGCCTTTGCCTGAGCCTTCGCCTGGTTTTGAGAGGAAGTGGGGGAGGATGGGGGCGGGAGCGGGTGGAGCACCGCCAGCACCGGGTGCAGTCCTACCACACACACAGACATACACACACGACACACACACACACACGCACACACATGCATGCATATCGATGTGGCATGACGTGCGCATGCATATGACACGCGTGTATGACCACAGCAGGAATGCCAGCATGCATGTAAAAATGTGCGGTCACATGTGTCCATGTGCGCTGCATGCTGTATCTGTGTAAGCACATTTCCCACCTTGCTGCGATGATGTGCGCGGACGCCATGCCGAGCAGAAACCGTCGTGCTGCCTCAGGCCAAGTGTCGGCAGTTACTACAGGCATGGCCGCCATCAGATCCTTCCTGTGAACACACGCACACACACAAAAAAAAACACGCACACACACACATGGAGAGATGGTGCCGCTGGGCCTGAAAACCACCGTTCTGTCAATGATTCTCAGTCAGCACGAGCAAACAAGTCCTCGCAGCGCAGTACCAAACTCGTCCGCGTGTAAGCGGGCGTGATGATTGACACACACCTACCTTTTTAGGTTTGGCATGTCCGCCATATGCGTGACTAGAGTGAGGTGCATCTCCTCACACACCCAGCGGGTGAGTGTGGCGGTCACACGCGACCAGTGTCGGGCCGCGCGACGGGCCGCGGGCGCGGCCACCTGCGGACAGACATAATACAATACACAACAGCTCACAATGTCGAACTCGCCCATCTGTCTTTCAAACATGCACGAGAGAGTATACTGGCTCGGTGCATCCAGCTTTTGATGCATCGCGTCTGCACATGTGTGTGTGTGTGTGTGTGTGTGTGTGTGTGTGTGTGTGTGTGTGTGTGTGCGTGTGCGTGTGTGTGTGTGTGTGTGCGTCCCTTACCTCAAGCCATGCATCCATCAGGTCCACAGGAGGGGGCAGCACCAACATGAGCGCCACGTCAGCCAGAGAGGGCTGAGCTGACAACTGCAACTGACTGTGAAAACGTGTGATGAAGTCCCAACACTGCAGGCACACAGTACACACATACACACATACATACGCGCTAGTCTGAGCACTCCTTTGCACACGTTCATGCACCCCTTTCTCAGCACAACGTACGCACATACACACACATACATACAAGTACGGCGGCAGGTCTCATGGCCTGGCGCTTTGCGTCTGCTGTCGTGTGCAGCCAGAAGTCAGCTAGTTCAGGTCACTTCTTTCGCACGTTATGCAAGCCCATGCACCCATTACTCAGCCAAGCCAGGCGTGTACCTGCAGCATCTGACTCCAGTCGTCTGTGGTCAGTCTGGACAGCTGCGTGTTAATGTACTCTTGTACAGCCTGCGAATGAACACAAAGCGCATCTTACACATTTCTCTCCCCGCTCTATGTGTCTTTCTGCATGCGTGTGTCAACTGGTTGGGTACTGCTGCTTACCCGAGCTATGCACATGTGCTTGGGTAAAGCGGTGGCCTTCACAGCCAGCTAGCGTGATATGTGTGTGTGTGTGTGCTGGCCTGTGTCGACTGATTAGACACTGCTGCTTACCTGTACTGCAGGTAAAGAGTGATCAGGGCTCGCGCCAAGCGCCCCTGCCAACACACCCTGTAAGATCAACCCAGGCAGCGGCTGTGGCGGGGGTACACTCGCTGGGTTGCCGACTGCACCCCGCGCCTGCGGCCCCCACTCATCTGCCATGCCGCTGCCGTTATAGGCATCGTAGTGACCGTACCAACCGCCGTCGCCGTCGTCTGCGCCGGGGTGGGGTGTCGACGGCGCCGACTCGTGCGGCGTGCGCGGCGGATGCTTTGGCCGGCGCGGGCCGCGGGGCCCCCGGCCATCTTCCCTACCCTGAGTACGAACACATGTGGAACGCACAGTGCCACTAGGTCGTGCTCTCAAATGTGCTGGGTAGTCGTAATGATGGCTGGATTTCAGGACTTAAGTTCCGCACATGCTGTGAGCTCCGCACATGCAGTCTACGAGGGGAGCGACGATCGGCCTTGAACTGCGCTGAGGTCAGGACTACAAGTGCTAATTAAGGCTTGTACCTGTTCCTTTCGGTCCTGGTCCTCCAGCTTGCAAATCATCTTGTCCAGGACGCGCGCGATGGACTCGCGTGTGCGTGTGGTCTCTGTGAAGCCCCGGCCGCCCGCCAATACACCTGACACACACACACACACACACACACACACACACACACACACAAGTAAGCCAGTCTAGGGCTCAGGCCATACATCCTCACCTGAGAGAAGATGCACATGTGCAAGAACGTGTTTGCATGCGCGGTGCGGGCGCTGTGTACAAGCGCACATGCAGACAAAAGCTAAGAACTCTGATGCATGCCTTAGCTCCTAGCAGGTCCGCTAGGACAACGTGTATGTGACAATGGGTGCAAACCCATATGCACGGGCTTCATGTTGTATCGACTGCACGCACACATAGACATCTCACCTGCCAGGAAACCGTCAGGGTGGCTACTTGGGTCAATGAGGTAATGTATGGCGTCTCCAGCAGCGTCAGCGCCTGCGCCGTCCCGCTCCATGCTACCCTCACGTGCGCTGGAGGGGTCGCCCATGCGCACACGCTTTGCTACGCCGCCAGCGCCACCAGCCCCTGCAATTCCAATGTACGGATAAGGATACAATGCATATGTCACGGGCCAGTCACTGTACAACTATCAAAGTCCACTGGCCAAACGAACTAATCAACGTCCACTGGCCAAACGAACTCACGGTAGCTAACTTACTCATGGTATGTGAGCAATGCATACGTCAGCAATCCATACATGGCGATACCATGGGGCGTCCTGAACTTCAGGCTTGCATGGTATCTGATCTGCTGACATGGCGATACCACGACGCTCTCCTGCTGGACTGTCCTTGTATGAAAGCAAGCCACATGTGAAGCAAACACAGTAATTCAAATGATCTCACCTGCCGGCCGTTTCTTCGGTTTCAAAGCAATCAGTGCCGCCTTCATGGCCTGTCTGTCCAGCTCGCCCTGTGCCTTGGCCACGGCCTTCTGGGCCTCCTTTACGTATCGTGCGTGGTCCCTTGATAGCGTCTTAGACTCTGCCTTGACCCCGCCCTGCCTCTGTGGAAGAGGCACGTACTCGTAGCATTGAGACACGCCTGCACACGCGGCAGAGAAGAGGGAACACACGCATACATTTCTCATGTGCGTACCGAGGAAGCTGCAGACACCGTAGCACGCATGCACGGCATACAGCATGCACGGCATACAGCATGCACGGCATACAGCATGCACGGCATAGCGCACAATGTGGTCTATATGATGCGCTGACATTCACGATGACAGCTGATAGGTGTACTGACCTATGCAACTGATGATATGGCACATGGGTTATGATAGCAGTATGAGCACTTAGTCCCCAGTGACATTCCTCTGTGCAGGCCAAGCGACATGGTATGCGCTTACCAGGGAGCGTCTCCAGCGCTGTGAGGACAGTGACTTCATCCAAGCCAAACTCCTGTCTTCCCCACAGGGGCTGGGGCAGTGACACACACGCCAACAGGGCTTGTGCTGGCTCCAGCTCCGACAACGACGCCATGCAAACCTGCACTACCTCAGGCAGCTCCATGCCCTCTGCAGCCGCTACCGCCGCACGCGCCGTGCGCTCCTGCGGCGAAGGCTGCAGCGGCACCAAGTGCGGCGCAGACGTCGCCGCCGCTGGCGGCGCCGGCGGTGCCGGCGGCGGTGGCGCGAGGTCTGCACCACCTGCCTCGTCAGCCGCTGGGACCGGCGGCAGCGGCGGCGGCGGCGGTGGCGGTGGCGCGGTGGCGGTGAACGAGATTGGTGGTAGCAGTGGCGTTGCTGGCCTGCTCAACGAGTCTGTACCCTTTACTGCTGGTATCATAGGGACTGTTGTTGTTGTTGCTATTGTTGTTGTTATGGTCACAGGTAAGGGTGGGATTGCACCTGTGGGTGATGCGGCTGCGCTGCCGCCAGCGTCACTGGTTCGTAAACCGGCTGCTGGCGAGCCGTCAGCTGCAGCCGTACCAGCTGTGTCTGTGTCTGGCTGGAGGTGTGGATTGGCTGCGTAGTGTGCTGCAGCGCAGGCTGCGCCCGCGCAGCGTACGTGCAGGAGGCCCTTGCGGTGCTTGTCCCAGACCCCTTGCCAGGCGTTATCTGGTGTCGAACCCTCCGCGACTTGTATGTATGACTGACCACCTGCACAGATGAACAAGGGTACACTAGACACGTGTGCACTCCAGCCCTCTCAAAGCACAGGAGTCAGGAAGCGAGTGCTCCACTTGCCGATGCTGGCAACATAATCTTTCCATAACTCACCTGGAAGCAAGGCAAAGACGCAGCACTTGGGTCCGAACTCCCCAGCACGAATCTGTGACACAAAAGTCACGTGTCCATCGCCACCCTCTTCTGGTTGTCCCTCGTCCGGCGGCTCGCTGCCGGCGCCGCCGGCGCTGCCGGCTTGTGCGTCCGTGATCAGCGCGTGCAGCGATCCCTGCGTGGCTGCTTGGAACACGTTTGGCGTGACTGGGAGTGAGAGGGGGAGACTGTGCGAGGATGTGAGGCCGACAGGGTACAGGGCCTGAGCTGTGTGGTGGCCGGGACGGATGGGGACCATGCTGCCTAGACTGTGCAAGGTGACACCTGTAGGGGCATGCGGTCATACAAGACATAAC
>VFQQ010003765.1_pt1 | contig 14309 bp, 14 predicted proteins | sample 3512341 | NCBI WGS metagenome assembly VFQQ01 (sample SAMN10412373, study PRJNA504923) | tailings metagenome | isolation source: Relicate 2 Philex TSF1 revegetated site | place: Philippines: Tuba, Benguet | collected 2017-08-29 | reverse complement strand
CGTTGCCGGCTGCGTGGCGCAGGCCGAAGGCGACGAGATCGTCCGCCGGGCGCCGGCGGTCGACCTGGTGTTCGGGCCGCAATCCTACCACCGCCTGCCCGAACTGATCGCCCGTGCCCATAACGGCGCCAAGGTGGTCGACACCGACTTCCCCGAGGAAGACAAGTTCGAGCACCTGCCGGCGGCAAAAAAGGAAGTCACGCTGGCGCGCGGGCTCACGGCGTTCCTCACCGTGCAGGAAGGCTGCGACAAGTTCTGTTCGTTCTGCGTCGTGCCCTATACGCGCGGCGCGGAAGTCTCGCGGCCGGTCGAGCAGGTGCTGGCGGAAGCCCGTAACCTTGCCGAAGCCGGCGTGCGCGAGCTGACGCTGCTCGGACAGAACGTCAATGCCTACCATGGCTTGGACAGCCGTGGCCGGTCGGTGGGCCTCGGCGAACTCTGTGCGCGGCTCTCGGAAATCGAGGGTCTGGCGCGCATTCGCTATACCACCAGCCACCCGCTCGACATGACCGATGAGCTGCTCGAAGCGCATCGCGACCTGCCCGCTTTGATGCCCTATCTGCATTTGCCGGTGCAGTCGGGCTCGGATCGCATCCTCAAGGCCATGAACCGTCGCCACACCCGCGCCGAGTATATGAATGTGATCCAACGCATTCTGAACGTGAAACCCGACATGGCGCTGTCGGGCGATTTCATCGTCGGCTTCCCGGGCGAGACAGACGCCGATTTCGAGGAGACACTCTCGATCGCCGCCGAAGTCGGCTACGCCTCGGCCTATACCTTCAAATACTCGATCCGCCCCGGCACCCCGGGCGCCACCATGGACGGCCAGCTCGAGGAGGCGGTGAAGACCGAGCGCCTGCTCCGGCTGCAGGACCAGATCACCGCCCAGATGCGCGACTTCGGCAAATCCGTCGTCGGCCGCACTCTGCCGGTGCTGATCGAGAAAAAGGGCCGCCAGGCTGGTCAGGTGGGCGGACGCTCCCCATATCTGCAGGCGGTGCACATGGATGGGCCGGAACGGCTCATCGGCACCGTCCAGCCGGTGGAAATCATCGCCGCGGGGAATAATTCGCTCCATGGCAGGATTGTCACAGTGCCGGAACCGAAATCTGCTAGCGTAATTGAGTCTCAAGCAGCGGTAGCCTGAGAGGGCTGCCCTTCAATGGAGCCCACCACATTTGAGCAGGCACTTGTCTCCGACCGCCGACAACGCCCTTTCGTCTCAACTTGAACTCGCTTTCGAAGACAACCGCCTGGCTGCCCAGCTCTACGGTGATTTCGATCAAAACCTCGCGCTGATCGAGCAGCGCCTCGCCGTGAAGGCCACGCCACGCGGCAATCATGTCCTCGTCAAAGGCGCCGCATCGGGGGTCGACCAGGCCCGCCGGGTGCTGGAATCGCTCTACGGCATGCTCGAGGAAGGCCAGTCCATCGACATTTCCAACGTCGACAGCATCATTCGCATGGTGCAGACCGAGGACAGTCAGCTGACGCTCCCCACCATGGAGCGCAAGGGCAAGGTCCGCATGGCCCAGATCGCCACCCGCAAAGCCACCATCGTGGCCCGCACGCCGGCGCAGGACGCCTATATGCGCGCCATGGAACGGAGCGAGCTGGTGTTCGGCTGCGGTCCGGCCGGTACCGGCAAGACTTACCTGGCGGTCGCGCATGCGGCCTCGCTGCTCGAACGCGGCGACATCAACCGCATCATCTTGTCCCGCCCGGCCGTCGAGGCCGGCGAGCGCCTAGGCTTCCTGCCCGGCGACATGAAGGAGAAGGTCGACCCCTATCTGCGGCCGCTCTACGACGCGCTCTACGACATGATGCGTCCCGAGCATGTGGAACGCTGCATCACCTCGGGCATGATCGAGGTGGCGCCGCTCGCCTTCATGCGCGGCCGCACGCTGGCCAATGCCGTCGTCATCCTCGACGAAGCGCAGAACACCACGTCGATGCAGATGAAGATGTTCCTCACCCGCCTGGGCGAGGGCTCCAAGATGATCGTCACCGGCGACCCGACCCAGGTCGACCTGCCGCCGGGGCAGAAATCCGGCCTCGTCGAGGCCCTGCACCTGCTCGACGGCATCGAAGGTGTCCACATCTCGCGCTTTTCCGACAAGGACGTGGTGCGCCACGCGCTGGTCGGTCGCATCGTGCGCGCCTATGAGGGCGCCACGGCAAAAGAGGACAAGGCCCGCTGAGCCCACATCGTCCGCCGCTGGAGATCGCGTTCTCCGTCGAATCCGAGGGCTGGCCCGACGGGTTGGAGGAGATCGCGACCACCGCCATCTTCGAAGCGCTGAAGCAATCCAAGGCCAAGGTGGCCGGCATTGCCGAGCTGTCGGTCGTCCTGATGGACGATGCCGAGCAGCAGGTGCTCAACAAGCAATGGCGCCAGATCGACAAGCCCACCAACGTGCTGAGCTTCCCCCAGATCGAGCCGTTTTCGCCGGTTCTGGGGTTGCTCGGCGACATCACGCTGGCCCGCGAAACGCTGGAGCGCGAGGCTGTTGAACAGGGCGTGTCGTTCACCGATCATTTCACCCACCTCGTCGTGCATGGCTTTCTGCACGTTCTGGGGTATGATCACATCGACGAGGCAGACGCCCTTGTCATGGAGGGTCTGGAAACCCAGATCCTTGCCACCCTGGGTATAGACGACCCCTATAATTGAAGGATTGCCCGCAGCGATGCGGCAACACAAATGAGCGATCAAGAGACCGCACCCCGCGCCGAACGACAGGCGCACGAGTCGAAATCGACGACGGAACCCCCATCTAGTCCCGCCCCCGTAGCCCGGGGGCCATCCATCTGGACCCGCCTCAAGGGCATGCTGGCGCTGCGCACGGCTTCGCTGCGCGACGACCTCGAAGTGGCGCTGGAAGCCGAAAAGAACGGCGAGACCGCCGACTTCACCCAGTCGGAACGCACCATCCTCAAGAATGTGCTGGAACTGGGCGAAAAGCGCGTCGAGGACGTCATGGTCCCCCGCGCCGATATACAGGCCATCGATGCCGACGAGACGCTCGGCGTGCTGCTGGCCCGTTTCCGCCAGGTCGGCCACTCGCGCATGCCGGTCTATGTCGACTCGATCGACAACATCACCGGCTTCATCCACGTCAAGGACGCCATGCGCCGGATCACCGAAGTGGTGACCGACCCGGACAAGGAAGTGCCGGTCAAGCTGGTGTCGCCGCCGCTGAAATCGACCCTGGCCAAGCTCGACATCGCGCGCGCCGTGCTGTTCGTGCCGCCGCTGATGCCGGTGGGCGACCTGCTCCAGCAGATGCAGCTCAAGCGCGTGCACATGGCCATCGTCATCGACGAGTTCGGCGGCACCGATGGTGTCGTCACCATCGAGGACCTGCTCGAAGCCGTGGTCGGCGAGATCGAGGACGAGCACGACGAGGACGTCGCGCTGGTCCGTCGCATCAATTCGGCCAACTTCGTCGCATCGGCGCGTGCCGAACTGGCCGAGGTCCGCGCCGTGATCGGCGACGATTTCGATCTCGGCACCCACGAGGAGGATGTCGATACGCTCGGCGGCCTCGTGTTCGACCTTGCCGGCCGCGTGCCGCAGAAGGGCGAGGTCGTCGGCGGCATCAAGGGCTTCGAGTTCGAAATCCTGCAGGCCGACAGCCGCCAGATCAAGCGCATCAAGATCAAGCGCATCAAGCAGCGCGCGGTCCGCAAACCGCCGGTGAAGAAGCCGACCACCGAAGAAGCCAAGGACCCGCCGACGCAGGAAGCGGCGGAGTAGGCTCAGGGTCGGCGACTGGCGCGTCATCATGGACGACAACGGGACGATCCTCGAGATTCTCAAGATCGGGCCTCGCGGCGGAGTGTACGACTGATGCAGAAGATCGTGACCCCTGGCGGGGAAACTCTCGTTGTGTTGCCGCTGTCGGAGTACGAATCGCTGGTCGATGCGGCCGACATTGCCGCCGCCGATCGCGTTCGGGCCGATATCGATGCCGGTCGTGACGAAATGGTGCCGGCAGCGATGGTCGATCGCATGCTGGCCGGAGAAAGTCTGGTGCGGCTCTGGCGTGAGCATCGCGGCTTGAGTGCGGCTCAGCTGGCAGAGGCTGCCGATATCAGTGCCGGCTACCTCTCCGAGCTGGAAAACGGCAAGAAGACCGGCAGTCTCGAAACCCTGCGGCGGCTTGCTGCCGTGCTCAAGCTGGATATCGACGACCTGCTCTAGGTCAGGCCTCGACCAGACTGGGCAGGATGATTTCGCCCCAGATGCGGTCGGGGGTGAGCCAGAAGTCGGGTTTGCCGTATTCGCCGCAGAAGGTGACGACGGCGAGGTCGGCTTCCGGCATGACCCAGAGCCGCTGACCGCCATAGCCGAAGCCCGCCGCCCAGCCGAGGCGGCGGCCAAAGGCCGGCACGGGGCTTTCGCCCAGATACCAGAGCCGGCTGTAGGCGAGACCGAAGCTGGTCTGGCTCGATGGGGTGAACGACGCCTCGATCCAGTGCCGCGGAACGATCTGCCGGCCCCCGTGCCGACCACCGGCGAGCAGCATGTTGCCGATGCGGAGCAGGTCGCGGGCGCGAAGCCGCAGGCCGGCCGCTGTCGAAATCACTCCGTCGGCGCCCCGCCACCAGGCGAATTCGTAGATACCCATGGGATCGAACAGCACCTCGCGGGCGAAGTCGGTGATCGGCCGGCCAGTGCCCCGTTCGATCAGCGCGCCGGTCAGCGCCACGGCGCCGCCCGAGTAGATCCAGTTCTGGCCCGGCGGTTCGACGATGGGCCGGTCGAGCGCAAAGCGATAGCGGTCCGGCGCCATCTCCATCATGATCTCGCTGTTGCGCGGATCGCTGTAGGGCAGGCTCTCGTCCCATTCGAGCCCCATGGTCATGTCGAGCGCATGGCGCACGGTGATCCGCTGCCGCTCGGGTTGGGCGATCAGGTCGGGATATTCGGGAAAGGCCGCGATGATCGGGACATCCAGGCCCGGGACCAGCCCGCGATCGAGCGCGATGCCGTAGAGCAGCCCGACGAGACTCTTGGTCACCGAGCGGAGGTCGTGCAGCGTGCCCGGACCATGCGCGATGGTGCCGAGCGCGTCGCCCATATGCTCGTCCGGGCCGGTAAAGTAGGTTTCGAGTACGGTCTGGCCGCGTCGCGCCGCCAGCACGGCATGCGCACCGCGCAGGTGCCCGGACTCCATGCCGGCCATCAGCTTGCGCTCCAGCCCCGGCGCGAAACCCTGTGTGTCTTGCGTCATGAAATGTCCCTCCGGGGTGCTGTCCTACACGACTCGTCGACAGAGGCTTGACCGGGGTTGCTCTGGCCGCGACTTTGCCAGCGATGACCTCTGATTCTCGCAGCGTCGCCTCGTGACCTGGATCGCCGAAAGCGCCATCCTCAGCTATGGCTGGCGGCGTTTCCTGCTGCTGTTCATTGCCGGCGCGGTCGCCGCCACCAGTGCGCCGCCGGTGTTCTTCGTACCGGCGCTGTTCCTCGCAATGCCGATCCTCGTCTGGTGCCTCGACGGCGCCGAAAAGATGCGCGGCATTCGGAAATTCCTCAGTCCCGCCTTCGGCATCGGCTTTGCATTCGGGCTCGGCTATTTCACCGTGGCGCTGCACTGGCTGGGCGCTGCGTTCCTGCAGGAGGGCGGCGTCTACCTCGTGCTGATGCCGTTCGCGATCCTCGGGCTCGCCGCCGTGCTGGCGCTGTTCTGGGCCGTGGCGACGTCGTTGGCGCACATGATCTGGTCGGGCGGCGCCATGCGCGTGCTGGCGCTGGCCGGCGCGCTGTCGATCGCCGAATATGCCCGCGGCCACCTGTTCTCGGGCTTTCCCTTCGACCTGCTCGGCTATGCGCTGACCGCCAATGACGAGATGATGCAGCTGGCTTCGGTGGTGGGCGTCTACGGCCTCACCTTCCTTGCCGCGCTGACCTCGATGACCATTGCGCTGATCTGGCCGGCCGACGATCGCGGCCTGGTGCGGCGGCTGGTGCCGTTCTTCCTCGCCGTGGCGGTGATTGCGGGGCAGATCGGCTATGGCAACTGGCGGCTGCAGAACACCGAGGTTACCCAGCGCGACGACATGAAGGTGCGGCTGGCCCAGCCGATGATCCTCGACCACGCGGACTGGACCCAGTCCGATCCGGCCAACGTCATGGACCGGCTGATCTCGCTTTCGGAAAGCGGCACGGGGCTCGCGGGCATCACGCACCTCGTCTGGCCCGAGTCGGTATTCCCGTTCTTCCTGCAGGATTATCCCGATGCGCTGGCGCGCATTGCCCGCATGCTGCCGCCCGAAACCACCCTGCTGACCGGCGCTCCGCGCGCGCCCATAGCCGACGAACTGGCGCAGGATGTCGAAAACCCGGGCTATAATTCGATCCTCACCATCAACACCGATGGCGAGATCGTCGGCAGCTACGACAAGAGCCACCTGGTGCCGTTCGGCGAATACCTGCCGCTGGCCGACTTCTGGAAGATGTTCGGCCTGCGCCAGTTCGTGCCCGGCACCAACGGCTGGGCGCCCGGCACGCGGCCGCGCCTGCAGGAGATCGTGGGTACGCCGGCCTTCCTGGCGCTGGTCTGCTACGAGGCGGTGTTCCCCAACGACATCGGCGACGCCAGCAAGGCCGAGTTCATCCTCAACATCACCAACGACGCCTGGTTCGACGGTTCGCTCGGGCCCGCGCAGCACGCCCATCACGCCCGCCTGCGCAGCGTCGAGACCGGCCTGCCGATGCTGCGTGCCTCCAATAGCGGCACCACCATCGTCACCGATCCGCTGGGGCGGATCGCCGCCCGCCTCGACGAGCAGCAGATCGCCGTGATCGACGTCGTGCCGCATCACCGGCTCGAAGGCGGCACGCTGTTCACGCTCCTGGGCGACTGGCCGTTCTGGGGCGCTTCGGTGCTGGCATTGCTGCTGGGCTGGCTCGGCTTCCGTCGCGAGCGCGTGGCGCGGGCATAGATTTTCCGCCCGCGGGACATGCAGACATAAAGCTTTCTTTATATACGCCTTGACCGCAAGGCCCGACGAATGGCAGAAACGCGCCTAACTTGCGCTTTTGGCGCGTTTTGGGGCTATTTTGCGGGGTTTCGCTTTGGCACGCTCTTCCTACCTCTTCACCTCCGAGTCGGTCTCGGAGGGTCATCCGGACAAGGTCTGCGACCGCATCTCCGACGAGATCGTCGACCTGGTGTTCCGCGAGGCCAAGAAGACCGGCATGGACCCGGCCAATGTCCGCATCGCCTGCGAAACCCTCGCCACCACCAATCGCGTGGTGATCGCCGGTGAAGTCCGCGTCCCCGAGACGCTGCTCAAGAAGGGCAAGGACGGCAAGGTGCTGACCGATGCTGCCGGCCATCCGGTGGTCAACCCGACCAAGTTCAAGTCGACCGCCCGCAAGGCCATCAAGGCCATCGGCTACGAACAGTCCGGCTTCCACTGGCAGAAGGCCAAGATCGATGTGCTGCTGCACGGCCAGTCGGCCGACATCGCGCAGGGCGTCGATGAAAAGGGCAACAAGGACGTCGGCGCCGGCGACCAGGGCATCATGTTCGGCTACGCCAGCCGCGAGACCCCCGAACTGCTGCCCGCGCCGATCTACTACGCCCACAAGATCCTCGAAGTGCTGACCGACGCCCGCAAGGCCGGTGACGGCGACGCCAAGAAGCTCGGCCCCGACGCCAAGAGCCAGGTGACGGTGAAGTACGAGAACGGCAAGCCGGTCGGCGTGACCCAGATCGTGGTCTCGACCCAGCACGTCGATGAGCAGCTGTCGTCCAAGGACGTGCAGAAGATCATCACGCCGTACGTGCTCAAGGCCCTGCCGGAAGGCTGGGTGACCAAGGACACCGTCTGGCACGTCAATCCGACCGGCAAGTTCGTGGTCGGCGGTCCCGACGGCGATGCCGGCCTCACTGGCCGCAAGATCATTGTCGACACCTATGGTGGCGCGGCCCCGCATGGCGGCGGCGCCTTCTCGGGCAAGGACCCGACCAAGGTTGACCGCTCGGCCGCTTACGCCGCCCGTTATCTCGCCAAGAACGTGGTCGCCGCCGGTCTCGCCGATCGCGCCACCATCCAGCTGAGCTACGCCATCGGCGTCGCCAAGCCGCTCTCGGTCTATGTCGACCTGCACGGCACCGGCAAGGTGGAAGAGGCCAAGCTCGAGACCGTGCTGAGCGAGGTGTTCGACCTCTCGCCGCGCGGCATCCGCAACCACCTGCAGCTCAACAAGCCGATCTACGCCAAGACTTCGGCCTACGGCCATTTCGGCCGCAAGCCGGGCCGCGACGGTTCGTTCAGCTGGGAAAAGACCGACCTGGTCGGTGCGCTCAAGGCCGCCGTGAAGGCCGCCTGATCGGGCATAGAGCCCCTGATTTCAGGAGCGTCCGGTTCGCCGGGCGCTCCTTTGCTTTTGTGCCCGCGCTTGCTATTGGCCGCCTCATGCCCGCGAAATCCGACGACTCCGACATCCGCCAGCACCCGCTCAACGTCTCCGGCGAGCAGCGCGCCTTTTTCGGCCGCCGCTCCGGCAAACGGCTGCACAAAGGGCAGGACCAACTGTTCAGGGAGCTGCTGCCGGCACTGCAGATCACCCTCGGCGACGGCGTGGTCGAGCCGCAGGGGCTGTTCGGCGGCAAGTACGGCCGGGTCGCGCTCGAGATCGGTTATGGTGGTGGCGAGCACCTGGCGCGGCAGGCGCGGCAGAACCCGGAGACCGGGTTCATCGGCTGCGAGGTGTTTTCCGGCGGCATCGCCAAGCTGCTGCAGCATGTCGACGAGAACGAGCTGGACAATGTCCGTGTCTTCTCCGACGACGCCCTGAAGCTGCTGGTCAAGCTGCCTGCAGGGTCGATCGACGAGGCGTACCTGCTCTACCCCGATCCTTGGCCGAAGACGCGCCACCACAAGCGGCGTTTCGTCTCACCGGTGACGCTGGGCGAGCTGGCGCGAGTGCTGAAGCCGGGCGCGGTGTTCCATTTCGCCTCCGATATCGAGGACTATGCGAACTGGACGCTGGCGCATGTGCTGCGCTCGCCGGATTTTACCTTCGACGCTGGAAAACCGGGCAGCTGGCTCGAGCCGTTCCCCGGCTGGGAGCCGACGCGTTACGAGGAAAAAGCCCGCCTCGAAGGCCGGCTCGTCAGCCATTACCTAAATTTCATCCGCCGGTAAGCTGCACGCCCGCATCACTTCCGCATAAATTGCTAAGTGTACATATGATTTGGGCTGGAAAATTTTCCAGGCACGACCATATGGCAACCATGTGAAGGCCCGGAGCGATCCGTACCGCCATGCACGGAGCGTTAGACTTGCCTATCCAATCGCGTCAGCCGGCCCTCACGGCCCCCATCGATGAATTGCTCACGGTCAAGAGCGGGAAGTGGACGATGTCCGTCATCCTGCACCTGCGCGGGCAGACTCAGAGGTTCTCGGAATTGCGACGGGGCATACCCGGCATTTCGCAGAAGGTGCTGACCATGACGCTCAGAACGCTGGAGCGCGACGGCTTCGTTTCGCGCACCTCGTTCGCCACCATTCCGCCGCGCGTCGATTACGCGCTCACCGAACTTGGCAATGAAGTGCTTCGGGTCTTTGAGGCGTGGGAGGATTTCTCGCACCGCCACTGGGCCCATGTGCTGGCTTCGCGCCAGCGCTTCGACGAACTGATCGGCGAAGAGCCGCAGCCCGTCGAGCTGACGCTCAATCGCGCCAGCCGGTAGTTCTGGTGGGAGGTGCCGGGCCGACTGGGCCCGGCATCTTCCAGTCAGACTGAGAAGGCTCAGTCGTCCCAGGTACCTTCAGTCAGCGACTTCAGCGAGGAAGCCGGAGCCGAGTGGTGCACGGTGGCGCCAGCTGCCGGACGGATCGAACCGGTCACTTCGCTGCCGGCCTGGCTCGAGCCAATGCGGTTCAGCGTAGCGGCATCGTAGAACTCGAAAGCGGTGCTGCCGTCAGCGAGCTTCACGGTGGCGCGGAGCTGGTCGCCCGGGGCTTCGGAGACGTCAACGGCGTTGATGCCCTGATCCTGGAGACGGGTCAGCTGGTAGCCGGTGTCGAAGCTCGAGAAGTTGTCGTCAGCGAGGGCCGGAGCGGCAACGCCAGCAGAGGCCAGAAGAACCAGAGCGAGAGAGGGGAGGAGCTTGGTCATTTGGTGTTCCTTTCGTTTGAACACCCCGGAGATGCGCCTTCTCGATTGTCGCGCCAAGTCCGATATTTCTAATAATCGCTCTTGAAATCATGGCTGGACGCCAGCAGTGTTTCGGCGTGGAAATATAACACCCTTGACTATACTTGGTAGCTGCAAAGAAACCCGGTTTCCGAAACGAAACCGATGCTTCGCCGGGGCTTTCAGCGTGGTCGAGGCAGCGGAATCGGCGCGCGCGAGGGAACCCGAAGGGCTATTTTGACGTCAGAAGAGTCCGGGAAGGAGCCTCTGATGCAAACGACCGTGAAGATTCTAAACATTTGGAAAGTCACCCATAATGTCCGCCGCTACGAGCTGGAAAAGCCCGACGGCTACAGCTACGAGCCCGGGCAGGCGACCGAACTCTCGCTCGACGAGCCCGGCTGGCGCGACAAGAAGCACCCCTTCACCTTTACCTCGCTGACCGACGCACCCACGCTCGAATTCACCATCAAGAGCTACTTCAATACCGGCGGCGACGGCATGACCGAGCGGCTTTTCTCGTATGAGCCGGGCCAGAGCCTCGTGCTGCGCGACAGCTGGGGCACCATCACCTACAAGGGGCCGGGCACGTTCATTGCCGGCGGCGCCGGCGTGACGCCGTTCATCGCCATCCTCCGCGACCTCGCCCGGCAGGGCAAACTCGGCGGCCACAAGCTGATCGCCTCGAACCGGACCGCCAGGGACATCATCCTGCGCGACGAATTCGAGACCATGGCAGGGCTGTCGACGTTGTGGACTGTGACCGACGATCCCGACGCCAAGGGCGTGCAGCACGCGCGCATCAACGCAGCGTTCCTGCGCGATCACATCACCGACTTCTCGCAGAACTTCTACCTCTGCGGCCCCGACGACATGGTCAAGGAGCTGCGCGAGGTGCTCGAAGGACTGGGCGCGAAAACCGATGCGGTGACGTGGGAGAAGTGAGGGGCGCAAGATAGTGCCACCTTCCCTTCTCCCTCAGGGGGAGAAGGGAAGGAGGGGCTGGTGTCTAGCCCCGCCCCCAGGCCACGATGGCGCCGATGGTCGCCTCGGGCTGCTCCAGGATGGCCATGTGGCCGGCGCGTTCGATGATGGTCAGCGTGGCGCCGGAAATGCCCGTGGCCATTTCGCGCGCCGCCTCGGGCGGGGTGATCTTGTCGGTGTCGCCGACGATGACGGCGGTGGGGACGTGGATCGTCGCCAGTGTCGGTCGCGAGTCCCGCCTCGCGATGATCGCTTCCTGGTGGCGGACATAGTGTTCCGGGCCGACGGCAAGCGACATCGCCTTGTTGACCGTCCGGAGGTCGGCGCGGCCATGATGGTCGGGATGCACGGCATCCTCGAATGCGCCGTCGAGGGTTTTCGAGAAGCCGCCCTTCTTGGCGATGGCGATGCGGTCGCGGCGCCTGGCGGTCGCTTCGGCTCCATCGGGCCGCGCCGTGGTGTCGAGCAGGCAGAGTTTTGCCACCCGCTCCGGCGCGCGACGGAAAATCTCGAAGGCCAGATAGCCGCCCATCGAGAAGCCGAGCAGGGCGAAACGTGGCGGCGCATCCCGGAGGATTGCAGCCGCAATCCCGCCGATCCCCTCGCCTTCGAGATGGTTGGCCACCATCACCGGCCCCAGCGGCCAGAGCGCCGGCACCAGCTGGTGGAACACGTCTGGTGTCGTGTTGAGGCCGGGGATCAGGAGGAAAGGCGTATTGGTCACGACGGGGACTCGCGGGATGGTGTGGCCGGACCTTTGCAGAAAGCTGCGACGGTTGCACCCGTTCCGGCGTTAGGGACGGGAACGAGGAGGAAACAGAATGCGGTTCATCATCTACGGCGTCGGCGCGATCGGCGGCACCATTGCGGCAGCGCTGGCATTGGCCGGGCACGAGGTCGTCGGCATCGCCCGCGGCAAGATGCTGGACGCGATCAAGGCCAATGGCCTGCTGTTCCGCTCGCCCGAAGGCGAACAGCGGGTGAGCTTCCCGTGCCATGCCGCGCCGGATGAAATCGCCTTCCGGCCCGACGATGTGGTGATGCTCACCATGAAGGGGCAGGACACGCATGCGGCGCTGCTGGCGCTGCGCGCCGCCGGCGTCGCCGACCAGCCGATCCTCTGCGGCCAGAACGGCGTCGCCAATGAGCGCGAGGCGTTGCGCTTGTTCCCGAACGTCTACGGCATGACGGTGATGATGCCGTCCGACTACACGGTGCCGGGCGAGGTCAACTGCTATGGCGGTCCGAGGCTGGGCCTTTTCGATCTCGGTCGCTATCCGGGCGGCGTGGATGCCCGTGCCGAGGCGATTGCCGAGGTGCTGCGCTCGGGCAATTTCGGCGTCTTCCTGCTCGAGGACGTGATGCGGTCCAAGTACGGCAAGCTGGTCTCCAATCTCGCCAACGTGCTCGAAGCGGCGCTGGGCCCAAAGGCCGACCGCAAGGCGTTCATCGACCGGGCGCAGGCCGAGGCCGATGCGGTCTATCGCGCTGCCGGCATCGCGTGGAATTCCGTCGGCGCCGGCTCCAACGATCCGCGCACCAAGGGCCAGATGGAAATGCAGCCGGTGGCCGGCGCCATGCGCTTCGGCGGCTCGTCGACCCAGAGCCTGCAACGCGGCACGCCGTCGATCGAGACCGACTATCTCAACGGCGAGATCGTGCTGCTGGGCCGCCTGCATGGCGTACCGACCCCGGTCAATGCCGGTCTCGTGACGCTGGGCCAGCGACTCATCGCCGAACGGCTCGGCCCGGGTGAGGTCAGCCACGAGGAAGTGGCGGCCTTGCTCGGTCCGGCGTGACGCCTTGCGCCATGGCGATCGAGGCGCTATATAGCGCTTCAACATCTCTGGCATTTTGCAGAGTGGGAGCCTCCCGGCCCCGCTCTTTTTTATTACCTGAAGGACCTGTCGAACCCACATGGCTTTCGACCTCGCCGAACGGCGATACATCAAGGAAACCGGTCTCGAGGCCCGCATTTCGCGGATCGTCGAGCCGGTCGCCATCGATCTCGGCTACAGCCTCGTCCGCGTGAAGATCAGCCAGGAAAATGGCATGACGCTGCAGATCATGGCCGAAGACGCCAATGGTCGCTTCACCATCACCGACTGCGAGCGGCTGAGCAAAGACCTGTCGCCGGTGCTCGATGTCGAGGACCCGATCGACCGCGAATACCATCTCGAAGTGTCGTCGCCCGGCATCGATCGCCCGCTGGTCCGTGTCCGCGACTTCCGCACCTATATCGGCCACGAAGTGAAGGTCGAACTCAGCGACCTGCTCGACGGCCGCAAGCGCTTCCGCGGCTTCATCGAGGCGGTGGACGACGAAGCGGTCACCATCAAGCTGCCCGACGCCCCCAAGGGCGAGGACCCCAACCATCGCCTGCCGCTGATCCTGCTGGCCGAGGCCAAGCTGATCATGACCGATGCGCTCATGAACATGGCGCAGGTCGACCAGGAAGAACACCCGATCGACGACGATGAAGACATCGAGACCGTCGAACTGCCCGATACCGACACCGACGCCGACTCTGAAGAGGAGACCACCTGATGGCCGTCAGCGCGAACCGACTGGAACTGCTCCAGATCGCCGATGCCGTTGCCCGCGAAAAGTCGATCGATCGCATGATCGTCATCGAGTCCATGCAGGACGCGATCGAGAAGGCGGCCAAGACGCGCTACGGCGCCGAGACCAATGTCCGCGCCGAGATCAATCCCAAGACCGGCGAGCTGCGCCTGTGGCGCCTGCTCGAAGTCGTTGAGACTGTCGAAGAATACGGCCGGCAGATTTCCCTCAAGGACGCCAAGGCCCGCAACGACGCCGCCAAGTATGGCGACTTCGTCACCGAGCCGCTGCCGCCGATCGAGTTCGGCCGCATCGCCGCCCAGTCGGCCAAGCAGGTCATCGTGCAGAAGGTGCGCGATGCCGAGCGCGACCGCATGTATGACGAGTACATCAACCGCATCGGTGAGATCGTCAACGGCACGGTCAAGCGCGTCGAATACGGCAATGTCATCGTCGACCTAGGTCGTGGCGAAGCCATCATCCGCCGCGACGAGCTGATCCCGCGCGAAATGTACCGCTATGGCGACCGCGTGCGCGCCTATATCTACGACGTCCGCCGCGAGCAGCGCGGGCCGCAGATTTTCCTCAGCCGCACCCA
>VFQQ010003762.1_pt1 | contig 14319 bp, 22 predicted proteins | sample 3512341 | NCBI WGS metagenome assembly VFQQ01 (sample SAMN10412373, study PRJNA504923) | tailings metagenome | isolation source: Relicate 2 Philex TSF1 revegetated site | place: Philippines: Tuba, Benguet | collected 2017-08-29 | reverse complement strand
GCATGGCGAGACGGCGGCTTGAGCGCATGAGTGGGCGGACTGGGGTTGGCTGACAGCCCCCCGCCCACTACTCCACACCCATAGGCGCTGAGAGCGCTCAGCTCTCGGCGTCTTCAACCAACGCCCAAGGGCGTATCACTTTCTTTCTTTCTTTCTTTCTGTGCACACGCTGTCCTCTTCCTTGCCCCAAGCACACCCCTGTCAAGCCAACACGCAGTGTGTTGGGCCGCCTGCTCACCCTGCTGCAGCGTCCTGCCAGACCAGCGACTGCACCAGCGGTTGCGCAGGGTCCATGGCCTGCACCAACGGCGACACCTGCGTGCAAACCGCCACCGGCAGCTACCGCTGCTGCTCGGCAGGTGATGCGGCTGCAGTGTAGAGATGTAGGGCAAAGCTGCCCGCCAAGCAACTGCTTAGCACTGCTATACTAGTAACCGCCACGGGCCGTGTGCTGACAGCGCCTGGGCTGGGCGTGTATGCACACCTCCTGTTACCATGACCTATTCTACCCGAATGCCTCTCCTGCTACCTTCGCTCTCAAGCTTTGTACCCTGCTCAGGTGCTCGTACTCCAGCGTTCCCGAGCACCGCTCGTGTGATTTGGCTCCACATCTGAACCCTCCTTACCCTGCAGACCAAACCACGATCTGTGGCAGCGACTGCGTCAACACCCAGACCGACCCCCTGCACTGCGGCAGCTGCACCAATGCATGCGCCCCGGGCCAGACGTGCAGCAGCGGTGCATGCACCGGCACCGCCACGGTCTACTGCTCTGGCAACGGTGAGGCTGCTGGGCTGAAGGCGCAGCAACAGGGCCTGCCAGCAGGCAGAGCTTAGTTGAGCTCAGATAAATCCGGTTTGCTAAGCAGCCCAGTGGCCTCTGCTCTAATGGTATCAAAGGCTCATGGGAGATGCAGCTGGCTCCAGCGGTGTGCCGCCGGGGGAGGGCGATGCTGTGGTTGCTGAGGCTGCATCGAGCAGCAACTTGTATGTTCTCGTTTGCACCAGCTTGCAGGCACACCGCAACCTGCAACAACCAGCCCTCTTGCCCTTGCGGCTGCCCCCATCTGCAGTGCCTGTGGGAAATCCCTGCAGCGAAGGTGGCGGCATCGGGTGCATCTGCACCAACCAGGCCCCTTACACCACAGCCGACAAGCCTGTATGCGCCTGCCCCCCTGGTGCGTAGTTTCATGCGCGCTGTGGATTGTGCGGGTGCACAGTGCACTCTAGTCAGCGCCCGCAGCATGCAGAGTGCATTGGTGCATGGGAAATGATGCACTGTTTCAGTGGCTATGGTTTGAGCGAGGCAATCTGTCCTATATCAATGTCACACCTTTCTGGCCTCCAATGCAGGCAGCTGCTATGACGAGGGTGCCAAGACGTGCCGCTACCCAGCAGACAACTACTGCAATTTCGACCCGTACGCAACTTGCAGCAGCGGCAGCGGCACCTACCAGTGCTACCTGTGAGGCCTGATGCAGTTGTGTTTGTGTTTGTAGGATTGACGGCAGGCATGGCGTGCGGCACAGGCCACTGACACAGTTGGTGGTCGAATGGGCCAGTGCATGCCTGCATTGCGTGTCGATTCCCAAGCTCGAAACTTCCGTTTGAACTGGCGCAGCTCAACAGTATTACGGCAACCTGCGTGGCTGCCCACTCTGTGCCCACAATGCAGGTGTGGCAGTACTGGCACCCCGCAGTGCGGCACCAACCAAGAATGCCAGGACCAGGGCGGCGGCCAGTACCGCTGCGTCTGCACAGCAGGTGTGCTCGCGATGCATGCTGTGGCTTGCTTCTGTTTGGGTGACAACTGCACCAGTGTTGCGGAACATGCCATGCATGCTGCCCATGCTGCGCCTGCTGTGTAGTTGTTGCGCCAGCCAGGCCTCTGCTGCGCCTGCTGGTGGTGGCAACCACGTGGCCTTTCAACCTCAGTCTGGCCCCCTGCCGTGCCACATGGCTCCCTGCCCTAGCAGGCTGGGCCAACTGCGATGGCAGCGGCTGCACAACCGATACATTGACCGATGCCGGCCACTGTGGCGGCTGCAACACACCCTGCCAGCTGGCCAATGCCACGCCCAAGTGCGATCAGGGCGTCTGTGCCGTGGAAGCCTGCACCAGCACAGGTGCGTGGATAACTGCGTGGGTGCATGCTGCACCTTGGCCAGCAACCAGACCAGGCAAGCCGGTACCAGTGGCTGCTCAAGGGCCAGCTGGCTGCTCAAGGGCCAGCCTGGAGCTTTGAGTGCATGGCACATGGACTTTTTGTTTGTGTGCTCACCTGCCTCCCCCTGCTTCCGATGCTTTGGGCCAGACTTTGGCGACTGCAACGGGGTCGCCAGTGACGGCTGCGAGGCGTCGCTCACCACCACTTCCAACTGCGGCGCATGCAGCCAGCCCTGCAACTTGGACAATGCCCAAGCTGACTGCAGCGCCGGCACCTGCGCCCTGGTCGCCTGCAACCAAGGTGCGTCTCCTAATGGCCACGACATCCTAACCTGCATCTTGGCGTCGCGGCTGCTGCAAACCCAGCAAATAGACAGTTAGGCACATGTCCTTGCCTCCCACACACCCCATTTGCACTAACCGCCTTCCAACCCCTCCTTCCTGCCAGGATTTGGCAACTGTGATGGCAATGATGCCAACGGCTGCGAAACACCGTTGAACACCCTCGCCAACTGCGGCCGCTGCGGCAACGCGTGCACCAACCCCGCCTCTTCCTGCGTGAATGGCGCCTGCACTGTGGCCACCACTGCAACCACACCGGATGCCGCCACTGCCGCCTGCGACACAGGTGAGACCGCAGTACGGATTGTCAGACGTGGAAGCAAGAGGTCTTTGAACTGCAACCGCTTTCCTGCAGTGCAGCTGGTGCAGCACGCTCTGTCTGCATGTGGAGACGCGGCAGGCAGTTGCCAGCTCCAGCAGCGGGCAGGCAATTGCGCGTGTCTTCTGATCACTGGCTGGAAGGCACAGGTGTCCTGCCGCTACATTGACCATTTGATCCCCTTTGTCTTCTTCCTGTGGCCTGCAGCCTCCCTGACCCGCTGCGGCGCCGCCTGCGTCAACACAGCGACCGATCCCAGCAACTGCGGCGCCTGCGGCGTCAAGTGTGCCACTGGAAGCACCTGCCAGGCCGGCGTGTGCACACCCAAGTCCACCAAGCCCAAGGCCACCGCTACTACCAGCAGTGTGCCTGAGCCAACTGGAACCACCGGCAGCACCGGTAGCACCGACTCCACCCAATCCTCCACTACCACTGACGCCGCTCCCAACCCTCTGAAAAGCTCTGGCTCTACTGCCACCCCGTGAGCCTCCAGCTCAGCACGGGGCTTTGCTCATAGTGCCAGACACCATCTGCTGCCAGGCCTATCCCAGGAATCGCGAGAGCAAGATCTCTAGAACCCATTCCATCTCAACAGTACCCCCCTCTACATCCCATGCATGTGCATGAAACTCGTGTTTGAACCCCCGACACCTCCAGTGCCTTTTCTGAAGCCCAGCGACACCCAGGACTTCCGATGTGTGTTAATGCAAGTGCGCGGGTACGCAATTTTCCCCATGTTGGTCGGGTCTGCACACGTTTGGCAGACTGGCGACGCCCCCCATTGCTCTGCATGCCATCCTTCACACGCCATATCACATCCATACCTCGCTCCCAACCGCGGCTGAGCTGCGGTAATAATTTCGACCAGAGCCTCTGCATGCATCTTGTTGTGGCTTGATGGGCATGCCGCCCCTGTTACAAGCCCCTTGGGGTCTTAGGCTCCAGATCTTGTAATGAGGAGCAGGGCACAACACCAGAGCCAGGACTGGAATGAAATAGACCATGAAAAGGGTACACGTGTCCATGCAGCGCCGCAACAAATATGCACATGCAAGCCGGCACGCAAGTAGCAGTCAGTACAACACAGCCCCGTGCGTGTGGGAGCGTGGGAGCAAGCTGGGATGAGTCACACCAATTTGTGGCTCATCATGGGCAGCCGCTTCTGCAGCTTGCATCAGGCGGTGGCGTGAAGCAGCCGGCCTCACTCGTACCGCCCAATCTGCCAGACATCCATCACTCCAGGCGGCACCGAGGGGTCCAGTACAGCGCTAACCGCCGCTTTGGCAACAGCATCAACGCTGCACAGCAAGTAACGGAAAGCGCACATTGGCTTAGGCATGGAGGAAGGCAAACCAAGCTCTGTGGGAATTCATGCAAGCCTGCTTGCGCGTCTCTCTCGCCTGCACACCAACGCACTTGCCGCAAGCTGCATGCGGACAGTCGTGTGCACTCCCTGCCTCCGCCGCCGCCACTGCTGCTGCTGCTGCTGCTTGGCTTGCAGGTCGCAGTCACACGCACCTGACAGGCGGCACAAAACCCGCGCCGACGATGGGAATGTTGGCAAGCGTCTTGGTTGGCAGCATGCTCAGCGCCTGGCGGGTAGGAAGGCGAGGAGGAGGGACCAGTGGCAGGCAGATGGTATGCAGTCCAGCAGCATCAAGCAGCAGCAGGTTGACAGCTGCACTGCACTGCAACAGCTCGCCGCTCCCACCCAGCCCAGGCGCAAGCTGATGCTGCCCGCTGCCCGCTGCTGGTTCTCATTCCATTGTACATCATGACCAGTTATGCCACACTCACCGCCTTCAGGGGCGGCCCCACCCATCCCAGGTGCAGGTTAGCGCTGCCTATCAACGCGCACTGCTTACTGCCGCAGTATTTTGAAGCGGCATACCCGACTGACACCCCAAGTACCGTGACTCACCGCTTTCAGAGGCGCCCCCACCCACCCCAGGTGCAGGTTGGCGCTGCCCACCGCCCGCGTGCCGTAAATGAAGTGCGGGCGCAGCGCCACGCCACCTGCAGTGTAGAAATGGAAACAGACAGGGGATACAAGCAGCGTTGGTGTGTTGCAATGCAAATCAGGCCGGATTAAAAACCGGGGCGCAGCGCTTGCAACCGCCTGTGCTGCAAATCCAGGCACTCAGCGACAGCAACAATACAACATTGCTCAAGAACATGCAGCAGTGGGCTAAGCCATACGCACTGCAGCACCGCACCCGTTGGCAGCTTCTCCTCCATGTACCGCTCAGCGTCTCGCTTGCCCTGGAAGTAGCCGCGGCTGCAGGGAATGAATGAACAGCAGTAACATTGCAAAATTCGGCAATGTATCGCTCAGCATCCCGCTTGCCCTGGAAGTAGCCGCGCCTGCACAGGTTGAGTGCAAAAGCACCGTGGCAGGTGTAAGCAGCAGCGACTGGCTGGCGTCAACAGCTGGGTCCATTCGAGGACACTCGCAGCAGCACAGCATAGGGAAGTACCCAGCTGGTAGCCATGCGCTGCTGCGGGAGCACGATGGACCAGTGGCGCTATGCTGTGCGCGTCCTTGGCTGCTGCTGTGTCACGATCACTACCCCCCTTGCCCGCAGCGCTCGCAGCAGGAAGTCCTGGGCGTACCAGTCGCCCCGCCGGGTGCATGCCCTCAACCATTCATGATTGCATGGTTTCATTCACTCCATAAGTTGGGTCCTCAGGGGCTGGCGCTAAGCTGTTAGACTAGACCAGTAACCCACCGGGAATGCAAAGCAAACTTGATACTTGTGTGTGCCAAAGAATGCTCCCACAGCCCCTACTGGCCGACCCTCGACTCACAGCAGGAAGTCCTGGGCGTGCCAGCCGGCAGGGAGCTTGTAGTCGTGCACTGCAGGCAGCGGCAATGCGCGGGTGGTGCACTTGGCACAAGGGGTGGCTTGCAGGGCTGCCGTAGTACTGATGCAGTGCGAGCGGGGCTGGGGCAATGCTCGACTCACTTCACAACCAAATCCAGCAGCTGTAACCAAATCCAGCAGCTGTCGAGCAAGCTGTTCCGTCCCAACTCATTTAAGGCGTGTACCTACCTGAGATGAAGGCGAAGCGTGGCACCCCCGCCTCCGCCACCGCATCAACCAGCCGCATGTTGGCGGTGCCGCAGATCTGCAGTGGAGTGGCACAGGATCTTCAACACACACTGCATGTTGTGCCGTGCTGTTTCGAGCACTTACTGAAACAGTGCTAGGAGCAGCGGCACCACGGCCCCTCAGAAGTACAACAAACAACTGCCAGCCGCCGCCTCCTCCTACCTTGTACATGTGCTCGTTGCCGCCGAACGCGCCCAGCGTGGACACCACACCCGCCGCCCCCTTCAACACATCCCGCCACGCCTGCTGCGGGTCCAGCGCATCACCCTGCGCAGTTTGAGTAAATGCCAGTCAAGAATTTAGCATGTCCAAATGAGCACGTCCCGCCGCGCCTGCTGTGGGTCCAGCGCGTAGCCATGCATGGCAACGGCATGAGCCGCAACACTTGATGCAAACTGGCCACTTTTCAGCACAGTAGTAAATCATCACCAGCACTGCACCTCATGAAATGCGTGAGCTGGCAGCCCACCTGCACCCACTCCACTTGATCCAGCCAGTCACCCCGAAGGTTCCTGGGCCGCCCCGAGCGGTTGACGCTGACCACCCCACAGCCCATGGCCAACCCCTGCTGGCACACGCGGCTGCCCACGTAGCCGTTGCCGCCGAACACCACCTGCGGCGGGGCGGAGACAAGAGGGCAGAGAAGCAAACCTGGTCGCAAGGTAGGCAGGCAGGGGAATGTGGGCACATTGTTTTTGTCGCCGGCTACAGTGTCTGTTTTTGTCGCAGGCGGCAGTGTGCTGCCCAGCAAAGCAAGCCCAGGCAAAGCAAAACGCACCAGCTTGGGCAGCAGGGCATGATAGTCTGACAGGTCTTCTGCCGAAGTGGCTGATCCAGCCGCCTCGGCGGCAGCACCTGCCCTTGCAGCTGATTCAGCCGACGCGCCTGCCATCGCCGCCCCGGCCGCCGCCACACCAGCCGCCTCTGCAGCGGCGGCAGGAGCGGCGGCAGCCGCGGCGCCCGCGCCCTCCGCTGCGTCGGTGTCCTGCTTGCCGCCGGGCGTGCTACCAGCGCTGAATGCACGGCGCCAGGGCCTGCGACCGGCGCAGGAGAGCAGCCAAGGGAAGTCAGCCCGGGGTTCCGCACTTTGGACCGGCTGCCCGCCACTGCAATAGCCCTAACGACTCACAGATCGCTCCTCAGAACGACAGAGATCACCGGCAGCGCTCCAGCGGCTTCCACCGCGAAACAGCGGCCCAAAGCGGAGCCTAGAGCCAGCATTGCTGCTCCTGCAGGCCTTGCTAGCAAGCAGATGCCGATCAGATCAAGTCTAGCAGAGCCGCGCCAGCGCCCGAGACTAGTGCTTCACCGCCTGCTGAGCAGCCCGCAGCGGCAGGACTGTCGTCGGCCCTCTGCCATCGCTCTTGCCCTGCCAAGGCGCAACCGCTTTCCAGTGTTTACATGAAAAATGATGGAGGTGTATGAATGTGTAGGATGGTTGCCAAATGCTCTGGCACAGGCCGCCTTCAGGCCAATGGCGGCAGCGTGAGCAGCGCAGGCTTGGCCAACCAGCCTGGGATTTGGAAGGGTAAACACGGATGAAGGGTTGGAAGTTATGCAGGGGGAAACGTGTGGGAATGGCATGTGTTGAGTGCATGCAGGAAAAATGGCCAAGCGCTCAGCGCTTTGTGGCGCGAAGTGAGTGCACAAGTGGTACGACAGACGGATGCAACGGGTGTGAAGGGTTGGTGACAGGTGGGTAGGTGGTTCACGGAACGCGGACAGACTATGCGCCCTCGGAAGGATGGACCAGTTGCAAAAAAGGACCCAAGTAAAGCCCAGGCATCATGCCGGGGTGCCCTGTTGCAAAGGTTGCAAAGGAGCAGGCGGCGCTGCTTGTGCGGGCAGTGCTTGCTTGCTTCAAGGGAAGAGCGGCAGGGTGCAGCCGCCCATGCCCAGGGCGTTGCAGATCTCGGTTGACAGCGCCTGGGCAGAAGGTGTGCCGCTCTTCTGCAGTGACCAGATCATCATCCCGTCCCCGCCAGCAGAGCGGATGTAAGCGCTGATGTTGCGCGCCTCCTCCAAAGTGATGACGTGGCCGCCCTGCAAGAATGGCGGAAAAGAAAGGTGGGTTGGGGAGGTGGGTCAGAAGGCATGCCGTCGACGATAATGATAGTATGCTGCTGTGCTGCCAAATCAGCTGCCGACAGCAACGACCCAAGGGTGCGAAACAGCAGACCATCCCGCCTGGGACCACCAGCAGTCCATCCTCACCCAGGCCTCGGGCGGCACCTCCACGCCCATCAGGATCTGGCCCTTGAACAGCGAGCGGTACGCATCGTACGCCTCCTTTGGGTTGTACAGCGGGCCGGCATCTGCCGGAAGAAGCAACAGGAGAGCACAGTGACACAGCCGGGGCAAGTCAGTCGGAGCAGCAGGCTGTGGCGGCAGGGCCGGTGCACCGATGCACACCGCGCATTCCTCCTCACCCAAACGTCCCCCCTGATAACCGCTCACCGTACGACATCACATTAACCACGTCCAGCTTATCTCCAACCTGCCGCAGCATGTTCACGCTCATGCCCGTGTGGTCGCCAGCTGGCTGCGAGTTCAGCCACGCGCCCTGGCCGTATGCACCTGCGCGGGGGAGGTGGGCCGTGTGAGGCGGCATGTGTGATCCTGGTGATGCACAAGTGCCAGCGCTGCAGCTGACGGCAAAGCGCAGGACAGCACAGCTTTGCAGGCAGCACACAGGCAGTCGGTGCTGAGCAGCAACGGCAGCAGATGCTGTCCAGCGGTAAGCAAATAAGGGCTGAGAGGCGCACCAATGGACCAAGCGGCGGTGGTGAGGATGTAGGGCCGAGGGAAAGCAGCTCGGAAGGCAGTCACCACCTGGCAGGAAGGAACGGAGCAGAGGTGGCCGTTCGACTGGTGATCAACAAGCCGTGGTGACAATGACTGCCAACAGCATGCCGGACAGCCGCAGATGGCACGTGCACCAACATGCCCCGGCTTGAACGGAGGGGCGAGCCGCTGGCGCAGTAGCAGGTTCAAAGTGCCATTACTCCAGCCACCAGATGCTGATAACAAGCCTTGTGAGCTCACCCGGATGAACTCGGCATCAGTTGCGCACTTGACCGCCGCAGCGCTCCAGGTGCACCCCGAGCTGGCTGGCTCATAGTCAATGTCCACACCATCTGCAAACAGAAGAATGGGAACTGGCACTAAGAGATGAGAAGTGCATGGTTTTCAGCACGGGTGCGCTCCAAGCTGCATCCTGCTTCCGCGCTGCGCTGATCACGTGAGGATGGGCGGGGATGCCGCAGTGCATGAACCCTCCAGCCTGCAGCTCAGCTGCCTCACCCAGGCCGAAGGTGTCGACGAACAGCTTGATGGAGGCGGTGTTCAGCTTGTCCCATCCTGTGTAAGTGGCGCCTGCAGGGGCAGCCAGATGCATGCGTGGCAGTGAGGTGCTGCGCCGAGCTGCCGAGGTATCCCACCGCCGCCAAACAAACCGTTGCACATGCATGCCATACATTCCTGTTAAACATCTGCAGATTGTATGCACTCTTGACGCACAGATTCTGCCCGCTCTCACCTCCCACCGCCACCAGCACTTTGGTGGCGGGGTTGCGCTGCTTCAGCAGAGCGATGGCCCCCTTCACGACGGCAGGATCCGAGCTGAACTGGATGCCGGTACCAGCCCAGGTGGTGCCGCCAGTGTATGTGGCATCTGGCATCATGAAGCTGATGTACACCTGTGTAGGGAGGAAGAGTAAGAGCAGCTGGGATGCCAAACAACAGGCCCAGCCGCTGCAAGGGGGCTGCCCTAGTGGGTGGGAGCGCCAGGTGGCATGCCATGCGGGCACAGCATGTCTTCAAAAACACCGCGCTGCCACAACAACTACATTCCATGCCCCTCTTGAAGTCATCCATCCGGCTGTATCAAACCGCTGAAACATGTACGGACCGGAACCCGCTCTCGCACCAGGTTCACGTAGGGCGGCAGAGTGGCCAGGCGGTGTGTTGCGGCACTCGATTTCCAGGGATCGCTCCACGACTCGTAATACGCTCCATACGAAAAGGCAGGCCCAGGAGGGCTCGGCGGGCTGGGCGGCGATGGGGGCGGGCTGGGCGGCGGCGGCGAGGCCGGCGGCGGCGGGGGCGGGCTGGGCGGAGATGGCGGGCTGGGCGGCAGAGGCGTACAGGCCACGTTTGCGGGCCAGTCGCAGGCCTGGACCTTGTTGTTGAAGAGCAGCCCGGGCTGGCAGGCCTTGTAGTAGGCCACGTTTGGCTCCACACACCCTGCAGGTGTGCATGGGCAGGGGGCACATGGCTGATGGTCAAACGTACTGCCTGGGTGTGCACTTGATGCATGTGTGTCGAGGACATTGGCTGGGAATCCTTGAAGGGCAGCGATGGCATGCTCCAGCTCGCAGCCAAGCAGCCCTCAATACAGCCTCTGCACTCACAGTAGAAGCTCTTGCAGCCGGCCTCCTCGTCCGCAAACATGCCGGTCACTCCCTCGCCCAGCTGGGAGCAGAAGCAGAGCGCATCTCCAAGGCAGCCAGGCTGCGGGCCCGGGTTGACGGCCGGCGGCGGAGGGCTGGGGACCACAGCAGGTGGTGGCGGGCTGGGGAGCACTGCTGGCGGGGGAGGGCTCGGCACAGCTTTGGGGGGAGGGGGGCTGGGGCTGGCGATTGTGGGGGATGGGGGCGGCGGGCGCTTGGTGGGCGGCGGCGGGCTGGGGGGCGGCGGGCGGGGCGGAGGCGGCTTGCTGGTGGGAGGGGGCGACTTGGGAGGGGGGCTGGGAGGAGGGGGGCGCTTGACCGGCGGTGGCGGGGATTGCTTGGGTGCGGGAGGGGGCGGCTTGAAGACAGGAGGGCTGGGTGGCGGCGGACGTGCCGGTGGAGAGGGTCCGACCGCCGGGCACACGACGTTGGCGGGCCAGTCACAGACGCTCAGGGCTTGGTTGAACACCAGGCCCGTCTGGCAGCTGTAGTAGGCACCCACTCCGCCAGCGGCGTAACACCAATAAAAATTCCTGCTCAGGGGGGCCGGGGGAAGCCATTGGTCAGTGGGAAAGGGAAAGGCATTGGCGGGCGGGTGGCGGGCGGCGGTGGGGATGGAAACGGCGTTGGTGAGCTGATGCCTAACAGCTCACAACAGCCGGCAGTATGGTCTGGCTGCAAATGCTGGCAATGGGCCTCCTCCTTAGGCACGTCGGCTTCCTCAGCACCCAGGGTGTCCGGGATACACGTCCGTCCTGGAGCGTCCCCACATCTCCCAAAACACAAGCAACAGCATGCCACTCAGCAGCGGTAGGGAGCTCACTTGCAGGCGACTGCCGGGTCGTTGTCAGAAAAATAGCCGAGGGTGCCCTTCCACTTGCAGAAGCAGGCGGCATCGCCGACGACGCAAGGGTAGGCAGAGGACGGGCTGGGGGCGGCAGCTACCGCAGCGGCTGCCGTCGGGCGGGCGGCGGGGACCGTGGTGTTGGCCGCGCAGGCTGGCAGCGGCCTCCGTTGCTTCGTCTTGTTGGGAAGAGTTATTAGAGCGGTTGCCGCCTGGCACCGGGGCCTTGGGCGCGCCGCCAAGAGGGCGCGGCGGGCGGGGGCGTCCGCTGCCGCATTGCTGGCCAGCAGCAGCAAACACAGAGCTATGAGCACGCGATGCAGCATCATTGCCGACTTCAAGGGGCGGCAGCCGGCGGGCGGGCTTCCGCTCGACCCACACAGCTTGCCGACCGGGCTGCAAAGCGGTAATTCGATGCCGGAATTCGATAAATATGCGATGGGGGCCCGAAACCCCCTCATGACGATCCGGCAGCCGGGCAGCCCGCGGCCCCATCATCCAGCTGGCCCGCCGTGTGCCCCTTCCCGCACCCATCTGGCTCACTGTTCCCATCTGGCACCAAACACCATAAACTAACCGGCACGCTACCCAGCTCCCTTCAGGCATGAAAGTGGGACGCAGGAGCTCCTCAGTGTGCCGCGGCTGCCGAGCGCTTTGCTGCCGGCACAACCCTGCGGCTCCTCTGCCGCTTGGTGCTGTGGATCTTCCTCACTGCAGCGAGACGTCTCTCTCTCTCTCAGAGTCCAGAAGCTCCAATAGGACGCCTGCTATGCGGATAGGGCGCCACAAGAGTGGGACTTTGAACAATCGACGCTCACTTTGCTGACGATTACAGCAAATACGGCCGGCGTTTTATAGCAAATCAATGGGGCATGCAACAGCAATCAATGGAGGTCAATGCAGTGTGGTTAAAGTTTGATGGTGAATGGAAAACGTGGATAGAGAGGGTGACAATGCAGATATCTTATTATAAGAGTCAGCATGTGGGCAGCGACCATACTGCCACAAAACTGGTTGGGCAGATATCGTGCCGCCTCAACCGCCCGCTGTTCAGCTGGGGGCTTTTCAGCAGGCTGCACATCTCAGCCGGCCGCTGCTCGAAGCAGCGGCTGCGTGCAATTGCGCATGGCCAGCACGTTGCAGGCTGCCTGCGCCAGCTGCTGCGCGCTGGGTGTGCCAGGCTTGGTGAGCGCCCACAGCATCAGGCCGCCAGCTCCCCGTGCCTTGACTGCTGCTGCCAGAGCCTGGGCTTTGGGGACGGTAATCACCGCACCGCCCCAGGCCTGCGAATGATGGAGTACCGGATACAACCTTCAGGTTCAGAATGGCGGGCTTCATTGGGCTCAATAGCAGCGGGTCGGTGGTAGTTTGGGTGCGCAGCTGAGGCAGCAGCAAGTGCAGCACAGCGGGGCAGCGCACAGCAGTGCTCCGACAGCTGTGCAGACTAGTCGACATCACACAAGGCACCCGGACTGTTATAGAGAACCAGTGGCTCACCTCTGGAGGCACTTGCACCCCCATCAGCACTTTGCTGCACGGCTGCACGTAGTGGCAATATGCTTGCAGCGCCTCCTGCGGACACGAAATGCCGGTTGAACTCATCAGTAACGGCAGGCGATACCCACAGCAGGGCGAGCAGGCTGCAACAGCTTGTCGGCGCCTTGCTGAAGCCACTCGGCAACTTCCGGCAGCAGCGCAGCCGCAGCTGCTGCCAACAACCCCTGCTCGTGCCAGCGCAATCCCAGCCCCACCACCGCTGCCAAACTCCCTGCACCCACTGCCGGATCGTAGCCAGTGGTCGTCTTGTCTCCAGCATCGTATGACATGACCAGCACATAGTCCAGGAGCGACCCTGCCGCACGCAACATGTTCAGCGACATGCCGGTGTTGGCGCCCTGCGGCTTGGAGTTGGCCCACAGCCTGCGGCAACAGGAAGCATTAGTTGCAAGGTCAACAAGCATGGTCAGAAACTCAGGCAACTGCCGGAGGCGCTTCCTCACCCTGGCCCTCGACTCTCCCGCGGCAGTGCCACGCCTGTGCACAGCACAGCCACCAGGCAACGCAGCCCCCAGCGCAAGCGCACCCCTCGCCGTAGGCTCCAATGGACCAAGCAGCGGTGGTCACCAGGTACGGCTGAGGCAGCGCCTTGCGCAGCAGCTGCGGCAGGGGAGGGAGGAAGGGATGGATGGATAGATGGACACGTTGAGCTGCTGGCCTACAGGCATTGTTTGGTGCGGCTGCACAGGGCAGGCACGCACCATTGCACCATGGCAGCAGTGCATTGGGATGCACCGGCCAGCATGGGATATGAGCAGCGCGCCAAGGCCACACCGCCCATCGGACTTTGATCCACAGCAAGCAGCAGCCCACCTGGACTGCCCGCGTGTACGGCGCATCTGAAGTGCAGGCCATGCGGCCGGTGGCAGCCCTGGTGCACGTGGTGGTGCCCTCAAAGTCGACATCTGCAGCATGCCATCAATAGCGTCAATGAGAAAGACATGTGCATGACAGCAGGAACGCAGGAACGCTGGAGCAACAAGAGCAATGGGCCGCACCCGACCACAAAGCAAGAACAGGCTAAGGGCCATGAGCAACACGCGCAAGCACGCATGCAAATGGCGCCGTCTGAAAGTGAGCAGCAGGAGCGCGCTCACCGACGCCGTCGAATCCAAATGTCTTGACAAACAGGGCGACCGAAGTGGCATTCAGCTCATCCCAGTTGGGGTAGGTTGCACCTGTGGCAGCACAAAGGGAGCAGGCAGTTGTGGGGGCTGTGAGGGCACCGCTATGGACCCCAGCTGGCTCATGACTGCCAACGACCCTGGCGGCCTACTCAGCTGGATCCAGCCGGGGCCGGGGCCAGCAAACGAATGCATGCAGCTCGTGCACAGCACTGGGGCATCAAGGGAGGGCATTTCTTCACATGGCAGCAGGCCTCACCGCCGACTGAGATCAGCACTTTGGTGGCGGGGTTGCGCTTCTTCAGCAGCGCGATGCTGGCCTTGACCACCGCAGCGTCGGAGCTGCGATATGCAAGGGTGAAAAAAAAAAAAAAAAAGACAACTACAAACAACAACAACAACAA
>VFQQ010003761.1_pt1 | contig 14320 bp, 13 predicted proteins | sample 3512341 | NCBI WGS metagenome assembly VFQQ01 (sample SAMN10412373, study PRJNA504923) | tailings metagenome | isolation source: Relicate 2 Philex TSF1 revegetated site | place: Philippines: Tuba, Benguet | collected 2017-08-29 | reverse complement strand
CAAATAGAATGATACCTAAGAAAAGTTGTAGTGGCCGCAACGTCCCCTCGTACCTCGGGAGACGATGCGGGGAACTGCTTCTTTTTAAGATGATGGGTGGAGAGAGTACACTCTGCGGAGTAGGAAACGCTGGTGGTCAGGGGCAAATGTAGGGTATTCTGGTTCAGGATGGGGGCATGGACCACGTAGATGGATTGCAAACCAAACGGGGCTTGGTAATAGTGCAAGTAATTTACCACAATTAATTATGCATTCGCAATTACAAAGTTCGCAAGTAAATCTTACTGGTGGGCTATTAAATAAGGTTCAATCTGATCCAGCAATGGTTGCGTTTCAGAATAAAATTTTGAATGCCTTAAAAAATGATCCACGATTCAAAAGAATGACCTTTGTTTTAGCAAATAAACAAGTAATTGAATTTGGAGGGAAAAGATGGAGTAATGAAAATGAAAGCTGGTCTGCATTGGATCAGTCGAATCCAATTTTTCATAGTGAAACTTGGGATGTTGCAGGAAATGAGCTGACTTGGGCACTCAGGCATGCAACAGTTTCATATAATGCTTCTGTTAAATCCGATGGAACAGTTATAATTTCTTATAAACTTAATGATACATTGGATTTGAGTTCTCAAAGTGGTAGGTCTGGTGCATATAATAATATTAGTAGTGGATTAGGTTTTATGTATCATAATGTTGCAGGGGGCAATAGTGGCATACAGGTTTCAGCCACTTGGCAAACTTCAATTAACTTAAAATAAAATACATGCGGTACTTTAGCTTTATTATTTTAATTCTTTCTTTTCTTGTAATTATTTCATGTAAAGGGAGTAAAAAAAAGAATCTTGTGAGTGAAGATAATTTTTATACAAATAAGTCATTCATGGATGCAGTAAGGATACCTCTCTTGAAACCGTATGAGTTAATAAAATTGAATGGTAGTAGTGAGTGGGTATTATCTCTTGTTTCAATACCAGGTTCTATCTCAAATGTTAAAGAAGTTGCTGTTAACGATGGAAAAATTCTTTTACACAGTGGAGAAACTTATTGTAATAATGAACTTGTTGCAGAGGCTTGGTTTATAATAGACAGTAACAAAAAAACAGAAAGAGGGTTTGATAATATCCAGCTATTCAATAATTTTTTAAAAGACAACAAAATTATGCAGACTAAACTTGTTGAAGTGGAAAAGCTTTACTCTTACTTTTTAGGAGTAAAAAAAATGGATTGGGATTCAATGAATATAAAGTGACAAAAAAATATTTACAAAGGGTAATAACCACTCCACAAAACGGGGTGGTTTTTTTATGCTCAAAACTCATGTTATGAAATTGAATACAGAAAACCAAAATTGTTTTATTTACACTACTGATGAACTACTCATTGAACTGTTAGGAGGTGTACGAATAGAAGGGTTGGACAGGATGAGAGTAACCATGAAAGTAAGTGTAGTGAACAGGAAACACTCCCCACAGTGCTGTGGGGACAAGCCCCTGTACACAAATGAACTTGCAGACTTAGCAATACGCCACAACCTTGATTTATACAACGATACTCAAGTAGAAAAATTTGTAAGGCGAGTAGCTGAGAAATTAGAAGTAGGAAGCATTGCACTAACAAAAGCCATTGCAGCAATAACCAGTGAGTTGGAAGTGTACAGATTAACCCAGCTTAGTAAACAGGAGCAGAAAAAAGTAAAGCAACTAACAGAACAGGAACGAGAAGAAGCCATAAACCTACTGAAAAGTCCTAACCTGTTAATGAAAACCAATGAACTGATTGGTGAGAGTGGAGTAATAGGTGAAGAACAAAACAGGCTACTAATGTACCTGATATTCACGAGCAGGAAAAGAGAACAGCCCTTACACATTATTAGTTTGGGTAGTAGTGGTATTGGTAAAACGTACTTACAAGAGAAGGTAGGTGAACTGATCCCAGCAGAAGATAAACTGGAAATAACCGTATTAAGTGAAAATGCACTGTACTATTTTGGTCAGCATGAGTTACAACATAAACTAATACTGATTGAAGATTTAGATTATACAAGAGTATGATTCTGTATCCTTGATATTTGTTATGGAACTGTAGATTTTTTATTTAGAGCGATTCGAATCCATTTCTGAAGACCGAAGTTTTTCTCGAACCAAATTCTACATAAAAAATGAGTATTCTTATGAAACCCTTTATTAGTAAGGGTTTCAATGTGTAAGCTGAAAACAGTTTTTAGTTAGATGTGAAATGATCGGTGAAATGGTTGTTTTACAGAAGGGATATCATGTGATGCTTATTTAGCAAGAGTTTCGAGCGAATGTAAATAAAAAAGGAAAGGTTGATTAACCTTTCCTTAACAGTTGTCGGAACTGAGTTGCGTTCGTTTCAGTTTCAAAAGGATTTAGGTATAATTACTGATTTGTATTAATCTCAATGTTGACTTTAAAAGGATTATAATCAAATGCCAAGTGGATTTTCTTCGAACCAATTTTTCTTTCTTCAAAGGACTTATTATATTAAAAGTAACCAATCGCAAAATCTACGGGGGATGTTTTGAAAAGTAGACATTGAGGAGAAGGAACAAAGCCATTACGAATATCGATTACAACCATTTGAATCTACCCTGGAAAATAACGGTAGATGGAAAGGGAACAATCGAATATATCTATGATGCCAATGGAACGAAGCTGGAAAAGAAAACGATAGAGACATCGCCTTCCAGCAAAACTACCAGAACACAATATGTGGGTGGCTATGTTTATGAGAACGACAGTTTACAATTTATGTCACATGCTGAGGGCAGGGTTCGATTGAAAGTGGACAGTAGTTGGGTGTATGATTATTTTATCAAGGATCATTTGGGTAATACACGAATGGTATTGACAGATGAACATCAGGTAGATCCATACCCCGTGGCGTCTCTGGAAGATACTTCTCTAGCTCAGGAAAAACTGTATTACCAAATACCGGATGATGCTGGATCACGAGTTCATAAACAAAACATTGCCGGTTATCCTGAAGATGGTTATACAAATCCGAACGACTATGTACATAAGCTGAATGGTAATGGAACGAAAGTGGGTACAAGTATGGTTTTGAAAGTCATGAGTGGAGATACGGTTCATGTAAGAACCAATAGTTGGTACCGATTAAATGGAGTAACTCCAGATCAACCGGTAAGTCCATTGAATGATTTATTGGCAGCATTGGCGGGGGGTATCAGCAAGTACACGGTAGGTAAGTTTACGCAAACCCAGCTATTAGGATCAGGTGTCTTGAATCCGAGTATTACGGAGCTATTGGGTCAACAAAACTATAGTAGCACGAAACCAAAAGCATATGTTAATTGGGTGCTATTTGATGAACAATTTAAGTTTGTAAGCAATGGCAGTGGATTTGACCAGGTGGGAGCTGATGATGAATTTAAGACCCATTTTCTGTCGGGATTACAAGTAACAAAGAATGGATATTTGTATATTTACGTAAGCAACGAAACGCCCAACGTTGATGTGTTCTTTGATAACTTACAGGTAACGCATGTACGAGGACCACTGTTGGAGGAGACACATTATTATCCATTTGGGTTGACGATGGCGGGGATTAGTAGTAAGGCTGCTGGGAAGTTGGAGAATAAAAACAAATTTAATAAAGGAACTGAATTACAAAGTAATGAGTTCTCTGATGGTACTGGTTTAGATTGGTATGCAACTCCTTTAAGAAGTCTTGATCCACAGTTAGGAAGATGGTGGCAAATTGATAGTAAGCCTGACTATGCAATGAGTTTGTACAGTTCAATGGGTAACAATCCAATCTTGCATAATGACCCATTGGGGGATACTCTTATAAGGCAAAGAACCTTTAGCCCTAGGCCTGGGAACGAAGACACCCGTGGAGTAATTCGAAATGCTACCGAAGAAGAATATCAAAATAGTCCTATTGGTGCCTCTTTGAAAGATATTAGTCATGCTGTTGCTTCTTTATTTGGGTTAAACGCAATTGATGAGTTTTTTGTGGACAGAAAAGAAGGCAGGAATTCTGTTGGAGAAATTTTAGAAGGGGCAATAGTATTAGGTCTTTCCACATCAAGAGGAGGAAAGGGTAAGACTGCATCAGGTGGCGCTAAAGGAATGGCAAATCCTAAAGTTGCCGCCGCTTTAAAAAATGGGAAAGCTGCCCACGAAGCATTTTCTGAAATGGCTGATGCGAAAGGTTGGGAAACTAATGTGCCAATGACCGATCCAAAAACTGGTAAGACAGTTTATGCTGATGCGGTAACACCTAGCGGTAAACCTGTTGAATTAAAGCCTAATACACCATCAGGAAAAGCAAAAGGAGCAAAGCAGTTACCTCAATATGAGAGAGCTACTGGGGAAAAGGGCAGAGTGATATATTATGACCCGACAAAACTTTGGAATCAATAAGAAATATATATATATATGAATTACATAGATGAGAATAGTGGCTTATGTTTTGAATATCCATCTAATTGGGAGTTGCAGTTGGATAAAAATCTACTAACTCTGTTCAATGCTAATAATGGTGTAGGGGTAATGCAATGCTCGGTTTATGCCATTCCTTCAGTTCATGGGTTTGTTGTTGGGGAACAATTAAGTCAATATTTAAAAAATAATGGGTATGATGAGTTCGTGATATCTAACAATGGAAATGTATCATACTCTTCTATTGTTCGAGATGGTTTTTTTTGGCGATACTGGCTTTTTCTTATTAAGTCAAATTTAGTTTTGATATCATACAACTGTGAATATGAAGATAGGTTTAAAGAAGAATCAATAGTGCAAAGAATTATAGAATCTGTTTTATCCTCATCGAATTTCTTAATTTGAATTAATAATTAAGACTTCAAAAGGAGTTGAAATATCAGCAATTAGTCGCTTTAAAAACTTAAGTGTTAATGATGGTATGCCAAATAGTTATTAAATATTTCAATCTTAATAAGACCACTCCACAAAACGGGGTGGTTTTTTTATGCTCAAAACTCATGTTATGAAATTGAATACAGAAAACCAAAATTGTTTTATTTACACTACTGATGAACTACTCATTGAACTGTTAGGAGGTGTACGAATAGAAGGGCTGGACAGAATGCGAGTAACCATGAAAGTAAGTGTGGTAAACAGAAAACACCCACACTACACAAATGAATTAGCTGATTTGGCTATCAGGCACCACTTAGATTTGTACAATGATACACAGGTAGAGAAGTTTGTAAGGCGAGTAGCTGAGAAGTTAGAAGTGGGTAGCATTGAACTTACCAAAGCCATTGCTGAAATTACTAGTGAGTTGGAAGTGTACAGATTAACACAACTAAATAAAACAGAACAAACGAAAGTAAAGCAGTTAACAGAACAGGAACGAGAAGAAGCAATGAATCTACTCAAAAGCCCTAACCTGTTAATGAAGACCAATGAACTGATTGGTGAGAGTGGTGTAATAGGTGAAGAAGTAAACAGGTTACTCATGTACCTAATATTCACCAGCAGGAAAAGAGAACAGCCTTTACACATTATTAGTTTAGGTAGTAGTGGTATTGGTAAAACCTATTTACAGGAAAAAGTAGGTGAACTGATCCCCACAGAAGACAAGCTGGAAATAACTGTGTTAAGTGAAAATGCACTGTACTATTTTGGTCAGCATGAGTTACAACATAAACTAATACTGATTGAAGATTTAGATTATACAAGAGTATGATTCTGTATCCTTGATATTTGTTATGGAACTGTAGATTTTTTATTTAGAGCGATTCGAATCCATTTCTGAAGACCGAAGTTTTTCTCGAACCAAATTCTACATAAAAAATGAGTATTCTTATGAAACCCTTTATTAGTAAGGGTTTCAATGTGTAAGCTGAAAACAGTTTTTAGTTAGATGTGAAATGATCGGTGAAATGGTTGTTTTACAGAAGGGATATCATGTGATGCTTATTTAGCAAGAGTTTCGAGCGAATGTAAATAAAAAAGGAAAGGTTGATTAACCTTTCCTTAACAGTTGTCGGAACTGAGTTGCGTTCGTTTCAGTTTCAAAAGGATTTACAGATGGTCACAGAGATTTTTTAGTTATAGTTATTTATTTTTCAATGAGTTAGGTTTTCACCCGACTTGGTAACCGCTCGAACCAATATTTATTTATTCGAAATTTCCCTTCTTCGCAAAGTGTCCAAATAAAGGAGTTCGTCTTCTTGTAGCTCGGGAATGATGCGGGAAACTGCATAATTTAAGATGATGGATAGAGTGGGGAGAGTACACTCTGAGAAGGAAACGCTACGGCGAAGGAATAATTATGTTGTAACTACCTTCCTCCCAATTGGCAGTTTTCCTATTTATTTTATTTGAGACTAATTGTTTATAAAAAGTAATCGGGTGAGTTTGAAAAAAAATTTTGCCGGAATTAACCAATAGCTTAATTTTGAAAAGTTAACCAATAGCTTAATTTTGGAATCGCTTTTTAAATATCAAAGATTTGGTACGGTTATGTCAGATACTATACGAAACTACGGATGGCAAAAAGGCCATTTGTATTGATAAAGCAAATAGTAAAACTATTCTGGCATATATCAATCAATCGAAAAGGCATCGGGAGAAATTTTTACATATTGTTGAACTGATACTGGGCGGTCATCGTTATCGCGAACTGTATGATAAGGAGGATATTAATGAGAAAGCTAAGCATGTAACTGCCATGAAATTTTTCAAGGGGCAGGAGAATGACAGGATTTATTGCAAGGAACAAAGAACAGAGGAGGGAATCTACATCATTGTTACAGCAGTTATCTATCAAAGAAAAAAGACCAATAAGGTCAGTAAAAAGGAAATATCCATTATCAATAAAATCGCATCGTATGAGTACCAAATTGAAAAACCTTAAGGTAAATCCGGTCTTTGCCGAATTCTTTGCCTTTGACAGCAAGGAGGAAGAACGAAAACACAATGCGCAAATGATATCCTACCGCATTCTGAGTGAAGTGGATCGTGCCTGTGAAGAGCGGAACATTAATAAGAAGCAGCTTGCTTCGATGGTCGGTGCCTCGGCCAGTTATATTACACAATTGTTCAGGGGAACCAAACAAGTGAATATGGATGTGATGGGGCGTTTTGAAGAAGCATTAGAGATCTGCTTTGTGATTCATGCAAAACCGGAAAAAGAGTCGGACTCTGAGTTTGTGTTTGGCTTGGTTGATAAGCTTGGGTTGACCAGTTGTCGTTATAAACAGCGCTATTGGAATAGTCTAGAGCTAAAGGAGTCAGCCTCAACCTGTAATGAAAAAGATACTGCAGACAATGTGCGGTATCTTTTTGCGATAGAAACAAATCACTCATATAAGGAAACAGCATCTTAATGAAAGCAACAAATTCCCCCCTGCAGATTATCGATTTCGCGTTGACGAGAATGGATTTTCATACCATTACGCCAGCTGATGCGTCAAGCGATCATTTGGACATGGCTGCTTTGTTTAATGAATATGAAGTCGATATAGATTTTGGTATTGAAATGAAGCAGTTTATTGCTGTTCGTGTCATTGCGAAAATCAACTACGGCTCAAAGAAATTACCTGGCTACAGTATCTGTGCCGAGGCAGGTACTTTTTACAGGTTTGGGGACGACATTGCATTAACAGATCAGCAGCGAGCAGAAATCGAAGGATTCTCTACTATTTATATTGGTCTGAATGTGCTTCGTGGACTGATCAGCGGTTTTACTGCCAATGCTCCATTTGGAAGATATATACTGCCATCGATCAATCTAAATGAACTGATCGCCGCCAAACGAAAGGAGCTTCAGTTAGGGAATGAAAAACTGGAAACGAAAAACATAGAAAAGAAAAGAATAAAGAAAAATGTAACAAAACCGAAACAGCCTGCTGGCAAAAGTAAATAGTGTTGAAAAGAAAAACCCCGGCGCTAACCGGGGTCTATAACAACGGATTGAGATAAGGCTACCAACCCACACCTTCACAGGTGTCCTCTTTCCGATGGTTTCTTTTACATCACCGCACAAACTTAGGGGATTGACTGAATATTAACAACAGGTTTCTTTTTGAACCTGCCCCGATTTGTACGGTGATCAGCTGAAAAGCCATCTTCTTTTCTACATCAGGCTACCCAAGCCGGCGGTGCTGTTATTTTTTAACTCAAAATAACCCCCGTATGCCAACTAAAAATTATGCGCAACGACTCAACCAATTAAGGGACAGAAAAACTGACCCGGAACTGAGAAAATCCATCCTAACAGAATCTTTCAGGTCTGACGGATCTATGCCGGAAACGATCAAGTACGTTTTTGATGCCATGGAGCCCATCAGCAGTGACTACACCCAAAAAACCTATGATGAGGCTGACAGGGTTAAAAATCAGATCAGCCAACGCCTGCCCATTGGGGTATCTGTCGGTTATGATACCCAAGGATCTGTGCCATTGAATACCCATATCAAGTTACATTCTGATATGGATATACTGACCATTCATGGGAATTTTGAAACATTGCAGTCACCGCAACCTGTGCCATATCCTTATCAGGGCAATCCACTTGAAGACTTGAAGCAACTCCGCTCTAATATTTACCAGACGCTGCGAAGTGCTTTTCCAACGGCATTGGTCGATAATCGCAAAGGGAAGGCTGTATCCATCAGCGGTGGTTCCCTAAAAAGAAAATTTGACATCCTTTCCTGCAACTGGTTTAATTCCAATGACTATGCAAGGACTTTTCAGAAAAAGGATCGTGGGATTTACCTCTATGACAGCGATGCAGATCAACGCCTCCTTGACTTCCCCTTTCTGCATATGTGGTCTGTTAATGAAAAAGCAAACCGCACGGGATATGATAATTACAAAAGGATTATCCGGCTTTGCAAGAATCTAAAAATGGATGCAGACCAGACCATTGATCTTTCCAGTTTTATGATCACCAGTGTGCTTTATCATATTCCCGATTCATTACTTCAAGTCAGTAAAAACAATACACCCAGAATACTAACTGTGGCTAGTCAGTTTCTGGGCAAAGTGTTGAGCGATGGTACTTTCAGACAATCACTGGTGTCTCCTAATCGTACTGAATATCTGTTTAAAGAACAAGACGCAAAAAAAACAGGAGAACTTAAAAAACTAAAAAAGGAACTCGATGATACGATCTTGGATTTAGCGGAAGAGCTACGGACAGATCGTCGTTTTATCCCTGATTATTTTCCTTATTCACTAGGTATTGAGGAAGTCTTGGAGAAAGCCAATATTCAATACCAATTTTAACTATACAGGTATGCAAAAGAGAATATTTATCGGTTCTTCCGGAGAAAGAATTGGGGTGCTTGAAAAAGTTGCCCAATTGCTGGAACCTGTGGGAGTTATACAAAAATGGATGTCAGCTTTTAAGCCCAATAAAAGTAATCTTGATTCATTACTACTGCAAACCAGACTGGCGGATTATTCTGTACTGATTGCAGGGCAGGATGATAAAGTCCGTACTAAAGGAATCACCAAAGATGCCGCAAGGGATAATATGATTTTTGAGTTTGGGTTATTCCTCGGCGCCAGTGGTTTGCGTAAATCCTTTATGCTGGTGGAAGAAGGCGTTGTGCTCCCAACGGATCTGGACGGCATCACTTTGTTCCGGTACACCGAAACCGCCGGGCAATATAATTCATTGGATAAGATATGTAGCATGATCGCCAATGAGATTGTGTCAGATACTAGTATTGGTGAACTCAATCTACTGCCATCTACCGCACTTGCTATCGGATATTTCAATAGCTTTTTAAAACCAGCTTGTGAGGAGTTGCATGACCAGCAATGTGTGTACAATGGCAGTACTAAAATTACCTTCGATGAATTTGTTATGAGGGTGGTGGTCCCCCAACAATTAGATGCGGACGGAGTTCAGGGCATCAATAAATTTTACACCAGAAAGCGAGGACTGACCAAGGTCATTGCTTTAAACCGGAAACAAGAAAAAAGGGATTACCCCTTTCATGTAAAGATCGAACAACCATCTCGTCACATGGTTACCTGTGATATACATGATGTCCCTTCTACACTCAATACAATTCAGGCCTGTATAGGGCTGTACTTACCTTCCGACAACGTTGGCGGCTCAGCAGAGCAGGAGCGGTTGGAAAAAAGAGAACTGGATAATTTTTGTAAGGTGGTTGCCTGTCTTGTCAAAAAAGATACTGTAGCAAGAAATCACGTTGTTATTGAGCGCATTTAATTTATCTATACATACACAACAAAAATGAAAAATACTATACTGGCCATTTTCGGAGAGCCTGGCATAGGCAAATCTACAGCGATCAATGAGATCATAAGCCGGTTCCCCAATCGATTCCCGGTTGATAACGTTGAGATAATACATGATGGAGCTGACCGCTGTGTCATCTTCCAAATAGGTAATATTTTAATTGGTATGGAGTCGGCAGGTGATCCTGGAAGTCGTCAACCCATGAGTCTCCAATTGTTTGAAGAAAGGGGATGTAATATCATCATCGTAGCTTCCAGAATCAGAGGTAAGACAGTTACAAGTATTGAGGCACTGCATCAAAGAAGCAGCTATGATATTGTTTGGACCTCTATTTATTCATGTAAGGAAAAACCCGAGGATCAGTCCAACGGTTTTTTTGCCGATCATATGTTAATCATCGTATCAGCCATCTTAGATGGTAGCTATTAGCCAATCAATTAAAACAACTTACCTATAGGCGATCCATTGTTATACTGCATGTGAGATTCAACATTTGGAAAGTTCCGAAACTTTCCAAATGTTTACTTCGAGGGTAGGCGCCAACGAAAAAAGCCTCACATTTCTGTGAGGCTTTTTTCGTTGTATGAACTGAGTTGCGTTCGTTTCAGTTTCAAAAGTATTTAGCGATAATTACTGTTGTCTCACTAATTGAAGGACAATAAATCATTATGTCATTGAAGTATGTGACCTAGATTTTTTTGAATCATAATAAAGCCTAAGTTGTTTTATTAGTTTTTTATACCTAGAGTGTATCATTTACCTTTAGGCTTAGTAATTTGTTAAAGAAGAATTGGTTGTTAAAATTAATGATTAACATTCATGGATGTGAACAGTTATAGAAATCTCTATGAGAGAGCAGCGAGAGATGTTTAAAACTTTAAGCCTTTTGTAAAGGAAAAAACAAAGGTATTAACAGAAAATACCTAAGAAAAGTTGTAGTGAACAAAACGTCCCTCGTTCCTGAGGAGACGATGCAGGAAACTGCTTTTTAAACTGATCGTAAATTGAAAAGAGTATACTCGGAGAAGGAAAGATTCAAATGTTGGGTGATGGTTGGGCGAGTTTTCAGGCCAAGTATTTTAAGCTGGGACACAGCTGCCTTATGTAGCTGTAAAAGAATATGGGAAGTTGTTGGCAAATCCGGTGGGTTATATGCCGAATGCAGGAAAATATTTAAAGTAGCTGGAATCCGGGGTGGGGGATGAGAGAAAAATGTAGCTGTGGGTTGAATATGAGGAAATATAATCAACTTATGGGCTTTGTTTTTTCCGCGGCATTAGACATAATATTTTTAAGTTGTTCTATCTTTTTCGTGTAGTAGATCGTTTTATTTTCCATCTGTAGTTTTTCTGAAAGGAGCTTACATTCTACTAACCTTTGCATTCGTAATGGGAAATATTTTTGTGAACGGCTCATAAGATTGATCTGATTACTTCGTATGGTGAGCATATCTTTTAATAATTTTAAATGACTTGCAATTATATATGCTTTTTCGAATTCTTGGCTTGCTAATGCATTTTTATTCAATTGTTTTAAAATCGTTCCTGATAGAATCAATAAGCGTAACTGTACTCTTTTTTCCGTTTGTGCTATTTGAGTTCTGCGAGCAGTTAAGATATATTTCAATGCTAAAGAGAAATGAGGCTTTGATTTTTGTTGGAATCCGATTATGCCGAACCCATAAGACAAACACTTCAATGAAGATAATTTTCCTTCCGAAACCTTGTATTTGACCGAAAGTTTATATGCTTTCCTTGCAAGCAAAATGGTTTTCTTCGGATCGGTTCGAGCATAAACTCTTGATAAAAGCAAAAGACAACGAATATAGAGTGGTGGATTTATTGCAGGATTAGTCAGTATCTCGTTGATTTCATTAACTAAGCGGTCTTTCTCCCAATCACTTAAATGTATTTCAATGATTGACGCTTTTGTCGCAAGCGCTTTTATTTTACTGGAAGTCCCTTTTTGATCTGCCAGTTCATGATATTGTAACGATCTTTCTGGTTTAGTTAACTGAAGCGCAAAACTTGCAGCCAATTTAATTTTGTCAAATGGATCAGGTAAGTGCTTGTTAATGTATTCTTTGATCGCCTCGGCAATATCTTTATCACGGTATGTATTTGGTTGGGTTATTTGATCACCGTATTTTTCAGCAAGTTTTTCTAAGAAAATATTTGTATTGCATCTTATATAGTATGCATTTAAGCAAGGCTGAAATATGATTTTGGCACCCATACTACTGAACTTACTAAATCTTGTATTTTCTTCAGTACTATGTGAAATAAAAAAAAGCTCTTGTTGCATTTGTTTGGCATATCGACGGAAGAGCGGAACGATATCAAATACGTCAGACATACTATAGCCTATAAATAACGTTGGATTTTTTGCAATGCTGAAATTCTTGATCAATGGATCAAGTTTGTGCAGGTATCTCTGTTCTGCGACCTTTTGTATTGTGATGCCCAATGATTCGTAGTCTTCGATGGATCCGTGGAGTTTGACCACTCTTGGATGTTCAACATGTTTTGAAATTTCTTTGAAGGAGTTATAATTTTTGATTACCGAGAATCTTGCATTTTTCTTTTCGAGTGCTGACTCAAAAAGAGTGTCAAAATTTGTCGTATATATATCTTTTAGAAAATCTCGTGCATATAAATTTGCCACAAGCTGATGCGCTAAACCTAATATTTCAGATTTGAATATTGGATAAAGATCTTCAAGCGGAATTCTAGCTTTAATAATAGCCATGAATAATTCGAAGGGAAAGTTTAGTTCCAGTAGTTCTTGTCTATGCTCTTGTGTTAAAGGTAGATTGGCTAATATTTCCTGTTTGATTAAGTTAACCGTTGGAATACCAGAATCAAAAGAAACCCCTGCTCCCGCAAAAATAGTCAGAGGTTTCTCTGTTGATATAGTTATATGGTGATCAATAAATTCTTTTACTGTGATTGACATTTGTCTTTTATCGGGATCATTTCTTCTTTGAATTTAAAGATTTAATTGCATTTTTAAAGCCTAAGTTGGATCACTAGTAAGGTTTTCTTCATTAGTTGTAAGAAAATCAAGGTATTTCCTTTAAAATACAACATTTGGAAAGTTCCGAAACTTTCCAAATGTTGCCGTGACATTCCCTAAACTAATAACCGCCATAAGCCTTCACTTACAGTGGGTTATAATTTGGATTATTTTCGGAACTGAGTTGCGTTCGATTCAGTTTCAAAAGGATCTAGAAATGATCACTGAAATTATTTAGTTATAACTATTTAAACTTGAATTAATTATGAATTTTCCAACTTGGCAATTTTTTAAAACATTTTTTGTTATTCAAAATTTTAGGCAAAAAAAGCAAATACGGAAATTGAAATGGGGTAACTAAGAGTAGTTTTTCAGTAAACTGAAGAATAAAATCTAATTCAACTTGTATGTTTCGTTTTCTTGTGTGTTATATACTTTTGGTTATTTTATGCCTTTAAATATTTTTAAAGGAACACATCATTTTTGATACCAATTCTGACCCGGGAAAAATCTACTATCATTATCTGATGTACCTAAAAATGGATATTCGTAGGAATGTCCATTTTTGTTATTTGATACTTCGATAGCTCTTAGGTCTTGATCAGTCAACCATTCATCTTTTGCATTGATGAAAGGATCATACCAATCTGCTTTTTTTCGCGCCCATTCAACATATTGTTGACTGGTTTGGTAATCGGGCATATCTTTTGTCATTCTGGATTCCAATTCGTTAATATAGTTACGCAGCAGTCGCGCTTTTTCCCATCGAATTGCACGCTGAAAAAGTCTTTTAAATGATGCTATTTCCTGATCGTGTTTTTCCTGCCTTTCTTTTTCAATTTTTTGTTGTTCTTCGCGCTCGATTCTTTGTTTTTCAGCTTTTGCTTTCCAATCATTCCGTCGAGTGGCTTCTTCCTCAAACTTCTTGAGCATCGAAGGGATATGCTCTTCAATTAGTTTGTTATTGCTGTCTACCCATTCGCGATCGTATATTCCCTCTAGCTTTAGGAGCAACAACCCACTCGGCAGAAATACATGACTTTGCCATTTATCATTCGTAGGAATCCGGTTGT
>VFQQ010003760.1_pt1 | contig 14321 bp, 2 predicted proteins | sample 3512341 | NCBI WGS metagenome assembly VFQQ01 (sample SAMN10412373, study PRJNA504923) | tailings metagenome | isolation source: Relicate 2 Philex TSF1 revegetated site | place: Philippines: Tuba, Benguet | collected 2017-08-29 | reverse complement strand
GCCGGCGCCATCGCGATCGAAACCGGCCAGCATCCGGGTCGCGCGCTGAGCGAATGGATCCAGATCCTGCACTGGGCGTCGGGGTGGATCGTCGCGCGGGCTGCGCCGCCCGGCCGCCGCGACGTCTCGCCGAACGGTCACGCGCTGGCCGCTCTGGCGGCGACGGCCGCGCTGGCCGAACAGCCGCGCTTCGAGGGCGCCGCGCTCGCCTTCTGCAACGATCTCGCGCTGCGCTTCGCCGCCGACCGCGTGACGCTCGGCCTGCTTCGGCGCGGCCGCGTGAAAATCGCAGCGCTGTCGCATACCGCCGCGGCGCTGCGCACCAGCGCCCTGACGGCCGCACTCAGCGCCGCCATGGCCGAGGCGATCCACCAGGCCGGCGCCGTCATACGCCCGAAGCCGGACGGTCAGCCTGGCCGTATCGACGCCGCGCACGCGCGCCTGATGGACGAGGAGCGGCTGACCTCCGTCGTCACCGCGCCGCTGTTTGCGTTCGGCCGCCTGATCGGCGCGCTGACCTTCGAGCGCAAGGCCGGGGCGCCCTTCGACGTGGACGCGCTCGCCGGGATCGAGGCCGCCGCCGCCCTCGCCGCGCCGATCGTCGAAACGAAGCGTCAGGATGCGCGCTGGTTGTCCGGCCGCCTGCGCGACCGCGCCGGGCGCGCGCTGCGCGCCGTATTCGGGCCCAAACGCCCCACCGCCAAACTTGCGGCCCTCGCGGCGACGCTTCTTATCGCGGGACTTGCCTTCGCAGAAGGCGATCTGCGCGTCTCGGCGCGGGCGGTGCTCGAAGGCTCCGTGCAACGCGCCGCGGTCGCGCCGTTCCAGGGTTTCGTCGCACAGGCGCCCCTGCGCGCCGGCGACGTCGTGAAGGCCGGCGATCTTCTGGCGCTGCTCGACGACCGCGACCTGCGGCTGGAGCGCGTGCGACTCGAAGGCGAACGCCAGAAGGCGGAGCAGCGCCAGCGCGAGGCGGTGGCGAAAGGCGATCGCGCCGCCATTCTCGTCGCGATCGCGCAGATCGATCAGGCGGCCGCGGATATCGCGCTGACCGAAGAGCGCCTGGCGCGCACGCGCATCGTCGCGCCGATCGACGGGTTGATCGTCTCCGGCGATCTCAGCCAGATGCTCGGCGCGCCGGTCGATCAGGGTCGCGTGCTGTTCGAAGTCGCGCCGCTCGACAGCTACCGCCTGATGATCGAGGTGAGCGAGCTCGATATCCGTCTCGTGCAACCGGGCCAGAAAGGCGTGCTCGCGCTTTCCGGCGCGACGGATTCGCCGATCCCGCTGGCCGTCACGCGCATCACCGCCGTCGCGACGCCAGTGGACGGGCGCAACGCCTTCCGCGTCGAAGCGTCGATCGACTCCGATCGGGCGCGATTGCGGCCCGGCATGGAGGGCGTCGCGAAAATCGAGATCGAACGTGCGCCGCTCCTGTGGGTGCTGATGCGCTCAAGCATCGAGCGCGCCCGCATCTGGTTCTGGTCCGTGCGGCCCTGAGGCGACGCCGCGATGCGCCGGAGCGAACCCTTCCTGTCCTCTTCCTGGCACCGGGTCGCCGGGCTGAAACCCATGCTGCGCCCGCATGTGCGCGTCGACGTGCATACCTATCAGGGCGGGCTCTGGTATGTGCTGCGCGACGATCTCAACAACCGCGTCCACCGCTACAGCCCGGCCGCCTACGCGCTGGTGGCCGGCTTCGACGGCGCGCGCACGGTGGAGGACGTCTGGAGCGAGATCGTCGAACGCATGGGCGACGACGCGCCCTCCCAGGACGACGCCGTGAGGTTGCTCACGCAGCTCCATCAGCAGGATCTGATCGCCGCCGACGTCGTTCCCGTCGCATCGGAAGGCGAAGAGCGGCAGGCGAAGCAACGGCGCGCCCGGCGCGGGCGCAGCATGAAGAATCCGCTCGCGATCACTATCCCGCTCGGCGATCCGGATCGCGCGCTTGGCCGGATCACGCGCGCGCTTGGCGTCATGCCGGGCTGGCTGCTGGCGCTCGCCTATGCGGCGACCGTCGCCCCCGCCGTGGCGCTCGCCGTGCTGCACTGGCCCGATCTGATGCGCGCCTCGACGAGCGACGCGCTGCTGTCGGCGCAGAACCTCTTCCTGTCGGCGCTGGTTTTCCCGCTCGCGAAGCTGATCCACGAAATGGCGCACGGCGTCGCGGCGAAGGCCTTCGGCGGCGCGGTTCCGGAAGCCGGCGTCATGCTGCTCGCCTTCTACCCCGTTCCCTACGTCGACGTGTCGTCGTCGCAGGCGTTCGCGGACAAGCGCCAGCGCGCGCTCGTCGCCGCAGCCGGCATGGCGGCGGAACTCGTGCTCGCGGCCCTCGCGCTCTATGTCTGGCTCGCGGCCGAGCCGGGCGCGCTCAAAGCGACGGCCTTCTCCGTGCTCGTCGTGTGCTCGATCTCGACGGTGATCGTGAACGGCAATCCGCTGCTCCGCTACGATGGTTATTTCATTTTGTGCGACCTGATGGAGCTGCCTAATCTCGCGACCCGCGCCACCCGGTGGTGGGGACGGGTCGCGGAACGATGGCTGTTCGGCGCGCATGGCCGCGAGAGCGATGAGGCGGCGCGCGGCGTGGAGGCGGTGTGGTTCGCCTTTTACGCGCCGGCCGCCTTCATCTACCGGATGATCGTGCTGTTTGGCGTCGCGCTGTTCGTCGCGTCGCAGTATCTGGCGCTCGGCGTGGCCGCCGCGATCTGGAGCGTCGCGCTCGGATTGCTCGTTCCCTGGTGGAAAATGGCGAAACATGTCGCGACCAGCCCGCGCCTCTCCGACCGGCGCGGACGCGCAGTCGGCGTTTCGCTGGCCGGCCTTGCCGCGCTCGCGGCCGCGGCGCTCATGATTCCGGCGCCGCTGCATACCGTGTCGGAAGGCGTGGTCTGGCTGCCGGAGACCGGGTATCTGCGCGCCGGCGCGGGCGGCTTCGTGACGGCGATCGACCGGCGCAATGGCGAGCGCGTCGAGATCGGAGACACGATCCTCACCCTCTCCGACCCCCTGGCTGCGGCGCGGCTCGGCGTGCTGCGGAAAAAAGCGGCGGAGGTCGAGACGCGCCTGTCGATCGAGCGTTTCGGCGATCAGGCGCGCGCGCAGACCTTGCGCCTCGAACTTGAGGTGGCGAAAGCCGAGGTGGACAAGGTCGAGCGCGACATTGCACGCCTCGCGACGCGCGCCGGCGCCGCTGGCGTGCTGTCGCTGGCGGGCGTCGACGATCTGCCCGGCCGCTTCTTCAAGGAAGGCCAGGTGATCGGCCATGTCGCGCCGGCAGCGACCGGCGTCGTGCGCGCAACGGTGACGCAGGACGATATCGACCTCGTGCGCTCCCGGCTCTCAGCGATCCGCGTTCGTTTCGCCGATCGGCCGGGCGAAACGTTCGAAGCGAAACTCCTGCGCGAGATTCCGGCGGCGCGCGACGCGCTGCCGAGCCGTGCGCTGTCGACCGCATCTGGCGGCCGCTATGTCACCGATCCGCGCGATCAGGAGGGCGTCAAAACCCTGAACCGCGTGTTTCAGGTGGAGATCGCCGTCGCATCGCCCCCGTCCGACATCGCCTACGGGCTGCGCGCGACGCTGCGCTTCGAGCATGCGTGGGAGCCGCTCGCGAAACAGGCCGAGCGGCGGCTGCGCCAATTGTTCCTCGCGGTGCTGAATGGCTAGCGGGCATCCGCTCGATCCACAGCGCACGACGTTCGGCGCAAGCGCGGCGCCGGAGCGCAAGCCCGACGCCCCGTCCGATTCCGATCGGTTTTTCGAGCGCGTCGCGCTCGCCTTCCGGCGCCGATGGGAGTCGCCCGACGCCGAAACCCGCCGCGTCACGCGCCGCACGATCGCGCGCGGCGGACGGCTTCGGACTTTTGACGACGCGGCGCTCCTCGCCGAGGCGCGACGCCTCCGCACGCGGCTCGCCGCCGAAGGATTCACCAGCCGAACCGCGCCGCTGGCTTTCGCGCTGGCGCGCGAGGCGACACGCCGCGAATTCGGCTTCGCACATCACCGCGTGCAGATCGTCGGCGGCTGGACCGTGCTGTCCGGCGGCATCGCCGAAATGGCGACGGGCGAAGGCAAGACGATCACCGCGCTCCTGCCGGCCGCCGCCGCCGCGCTCGCCGGCCTGCCGGCGCATGTGATCACCGTGAACGACTATCTCGCCGAGCGCGACGCGCACGAGCTCGGCCCGATCTATGCCAGGCTCGGCCTGAGCGTCGGCCTTGTGAAAGGCGGCATGGAGCCGCCGCAGCGCGCTGCGGCTTACGCGTGCGACGTCACCTATGTGACAAACAAGGAGATCGTGTTCGACTATCTGCGCGACCGCATGGCGCTGCGCGGCGCGAACGGGCGCGCGCAAGTTGCGCTCGGCCGCATCGATCAGGCGGCGGCGCGCAAGGAACTGCTCCTGCGCGGCCTCGCCTTCTGCGTGGTTGACGAAGCCGACAGCGTTCTCATCGATGAAGTGCGCACGCCGCTGATCATATCGATGCCCGCCGCAGAAGAAGCGCGCATCGACTATGCGGGCGTACTAGCAGTCGTCGCGGAATTCCTGCAAGGCCGCGATTTCTTCATGGGCCCGGACGGGCGCGCCGCCGAACTGTCGGAAGCGGGCCGCGCGCGCACCGAGCTGTTCCTCGCAGCGTTGCCGCCGGCCTGGCGCGGGATGCGGGCGCGCTGCGATCTGGCGCTGCAGGCGCTCAGTGCGCTTCACCTCTTCAAGCGCGACATCCATTATATCATCGCCGAGGGCAAGGCGAAAATCGTGGACGAATCCACCGGCCGCATCATGGGGGACCGACAGTGGGAGCGCGGGCTCCAGCAACTCATCGAGGCGAAGGAGCAGATCGAACTCAGCGACCGGCGCATCACGGCGGCGCGCATCACCTATCAGAGCTTCTTCTCACGCTATCTGCGCATCGGCGGCATGACCGGGACCGGCAAGGAGGTCGGCCGCGAACTCACGCTGGTCTATGGCACGCCGGTGGTCGGCATCCCGACGCACCGCGCACCGCGTCGTCGACGTCTCGGCGTGCGGCTCTACGGGTCATCTGAAGCGAAAGCGAAGGCGGTCGCGCGCCGCGCCGCGCGCATCGCGAAGCTGGGAAGGCCGGTGCTGGTCGGTGCGCGCTCGGTCAAGGAATCGGAACGCCTGGCGGAGGCGTTCGCGGCGGCTGGCGTGCCGCACGTGATCCTCAACGCGCGGCACGACGCCGATGAGGCCGAGGTGGTGGCGCGCGCCGGCGAGCCGGGCCGCATCACGATCGCCACGAGCATGGCGGGGCGCGGCACCGACATCAAGCTGGCGGCCGAGAGCCGCGCCCGCGGCGGGCTGCATGTGATCCTCACTGAATTTCACGAGTCGGCGCGGATCGACCGGCAGTTCGAAGGACGGTCGGCGCGGCAAGGCGATCCCGGCTCGTGCGAAGCGATCGTGTCGCTGGAAGATTCGATTTTCAACGAGCATGCGCCGCGACTGACGTCGCTGATGAAGATCGCGGCGGCTGGCCGGCGCGGACGCGCGCCCGGCATGTTCGCGAAGCTGCTGCGGCTCGCCGCCCAAGGCCGCGCGGAATGGCGAGCGCTGCGCGCGCGACGCGCGACGCTTGCGGCCGGACGCGAGCTCGACCGCGCGCTCGCCTTCTCCAGTTCAGCCGACTGACGAGGGGCTCAGGGCGCGGACGGCCGCTTCCCAGCGCGGCGCGTCGTGCGAGCCGCGCGCGTCGACGCGACGGCAAGCGCGAGAGAAGCGACCGGCGCAAGTAGCGACGACGCTGAATCCGTCTGAGGACTGCGTGTATCGTCCTCCACAGGCGTGAGAAGAATCGGCGCTGCGTCGTCTTCTGCCGACATCGGCCGGAACAGCGATCCGAGTCCGCCGCCTCGCGGCGCGGGCGTCATTGGCGCGGCGTGCGGCGTCGCTGGCGCGCCGGCGGAGCGGCGGCCGGAGACGTCGGCGCAGAAGAGCCGCTTCGCCATGTCGTCGATCGTCATCGGTCCAAACGGTTCCGGTTCGACCGGTTGGGTCGGGCAAGCGGATTCATCGAGCGCACGCGTCATGCGATCGATCACCATCGGCAAACCAAGTTCGGGCACGAGCGGACAGAACAGACGCGACAGCATCTGTTCAAGCGTCTCCGGCCCATACTCCTTCGGATTCGTGGGCGTCGGACAGAAGAGGCGGCCCTGCCCCGGCGATGGGCCGCCCGAAATGTTGACTTCGCCGCGCGGGGCGTGACCCGCCCCGAAAGACAACGCCGACGAGGTTGTTTCGGAGAGGCTCGCGAACTGGATCGGCAGCGCGTTGATTGCGACGCCCGTCAGGGAAACGGCGCCGGCGATCGCATCGGAACCCCCGAGCGAGACCTGGCCGCCAATGGGCGCGTCGAACGCTGTCGGCGCGACAGGAGCGACCGGCGTGGCAGGGATCTCGGGCGTCACCGGCGGCGTGACCACCCGCGGCATCAGCAAACTTGGGTCGATACGGTTGAAAGCCGAGAAACCACTGTCGAGTCCAAGATCGACGCGCTGCGCGAGCGCGAGGTCCAGCGCATCCTGCGCGCCGCTGCCGTCGGCGTCGCCGCTGGCGGCGAGCACCAGCAGCGCATCGCTCGACGCGCCGGACGCCGCGCCGTTGACCGAGAGCACCGCAAGACCGAGTCGCGAAGGCGCGCCGTATGCTGCGGCGCCCACCGCTTGTCCGGTCAGACGCAGGATGTCGCGTGCGCCAGCCTGCAGCGGCGCGGCGAATGTCACATCGACATAAAGGCGGCGCACGCCGCCGGCGATATCCTCGATGCGCGAAACGATCGCCGCGCCGGCCGCGTCCGGTCCGGCGACTGCCCCGCGAAGATCGATCAGCGCCGGATCGAATTCGACGACGAAGGCCAGCGACTGCACGCCGCCAACGCTGGTGAAGACGACCGGCAGCGCATGTTCCCCTTCCAGCGAGCCGCCGGGCGCGGCGAGGCGCGGCGCGATCACCAGACTCTGCGAGTCCGAAGGCGCCGTCGCCGTGAAGCGCGCATCGTCGCCGGTGACGCCGTCGCCATCGCCGTCGAGCGGACCGCGTGCGCTCGTGAATCCGCCGCCGGCGCTGCGCAGGAAGATCGAATACGCGGCGCCGGCCTGCAACGGCGTCGTGGCCACGAAGGCGACGCCGCGGCTGTCGCGATCGATGAGGAGCGAACCAGCGACGACGGCGCCGTCCGGGCCTGTGACGACAAGATCGGCCGCGCCCTCGCCGCCGCTCTCCGAGCCGTAAAGATTAAGCGCACCGATATCGAGCGCGGCGTTGAAGCGGATGCGGAAACCCGTCGCCGTGGCCTGCAGGCCGACAACCTGCAGATAGTCGTTGACCACCATCACGCGCTGCGGCGGCGCGACGAACACGCCATCCTCATCCTCGGCGGAGACCTTGATGTCGAGCGCGCCAAATTTTCGGAAAACATGCGTCGCGCCCGTTTCGGCGCCGTCAACGCGCGTCATTTCGCCGTCGCCCCAGTCGATCGACCAGAAGCGGATCGCATCGCGCCCTGGATCGAACGCGGAGAAGGACAGCCGATAAGGCTCGTCGAGCACGCCGTCCGGCGCGCCGGACAGCCGCAGCGTCGGCGCGACATTGGCGATGCGCACGATCGCCGTCGCCAGAGTTTCAGCGCCCGTCGCGTCGATCGCCCTGATCGTGACACGCGCGTCCGACGGCCCGTCGCCGACGAAACTGACGAGGCCGCGGTCAGCGTCGAAGCTGGCGCCGGCCGGCGCTTCGACGAGTTCGAGACGGATCGCGTCGTCGCGATCGGCGTCCGAAGCGACGGCGCGGACCGTCACGGTCTCGCCCTCGTCGGCTGCGGCGGGGGCGACGAGCGTCAACGTCGGCGCCGCGTTGGCGCCGGTCACTACGATGCGGACGAACGCTTCGCTGACGGCCCCTGCGGCGTCGGTCACTGTGACGCGCAGGACGTCAACGAAGCGTTCTCCCGCAGCGAGCGCCGTGAAGCGCCCGGCAGGGTCATAGCGAAGCGTGCCGTCCGCGGACAGCGTGGCGGCGCCGATCGCGCCCCGCGCGTCAAGCGCCAGAGTCAGGACGTCGCCAGCGTCCAGATCGACGAACGTCACGCGGGTCTCGACAGCAGGACCGCTCGCGTCCGCCGCCAGATCGCCGACCGCAATCATTGGCGCGTCGTTCGCGCCGATGACCGTGATCTCGACGCGCGCAGAAGTCTCGGCGCCGGATGGATCGCGCACGACATAGCGGAAGGAATCGGTGACGCGCACGCCTTCGGCGAGGCTTTCGAAGCGGCCGGCCGGATCGTAGAGGATCGCGCCGTCCGGCGCGAGCGACACGGCGCCGACGACGCCGCCAAGCTCCAGCCGCCCGATCAGCGGGTCGCCATCAGGATCGCCGGCCTCGGGAACGAGCCGGAGCGACGGTCCATCCTCGCCCACGCTGGCGGTGAGCGGGCCGACGCTCGGATCGCGGTTGCCTCGGCTCAAGCCGCGGATCGTCACGGTCACCACGGTTTCGGCGCTCGCGCCCGCCGCGTCCGTGGCGCGCAGCACGAAACGATCCGTCGCGGTCTCGCCGTCTTCAAGGGCGTCGAACGCGCCGGACGGATCGTAACGCAGCGCGCCGGCCGCATCGAAGAAGGCGCGGCCGCGCGCGCCCGTAAGGTCGAGCGACAATGTCGAGTGATCGGGAGCGTCGGGATCCGCGACCACATAAGAGACAGTAGCCGGCGGACTGTTCTCATTCACCGTGAGCGGCGACGCGCTCAGCGTCGGCGCATCGTTGACGCCGGTCACCGTGACGGTGACGCGGGCGCGCGATGTCGCGCCGGCCGGATCGGTCGCGATATAGACGAAACTGTCGGTGAAGGTCTCGCCGACGCCCAGCGCCGCGAAGCGGCCGGCAGGATCATAGATGAGCCGTCCTTCGTCGATGCGCACGACTCCCACCGTTCCCGTCGCGTCGAGCGCGAAGCCCAGCGCGTCGCCATCCGGATCGACGGCCGCCGGCGCCAGCGCGACAAGCGGCCCGTTCGCGGAGACGCTTGCCGACATCGCCGACGCAATCGGCGCATCGTTGGCGCCCGTAACGGTGATCGTGACGCGCCCGGAGGCGACGGCGCCGAAGCGATCCGTGACCGTATAGGTGAAGACGTCCGTCGCGGTTTGGCCGGCCTTCAGCGACGTGAAACGGCCGGCCGCATCATAGGCCACCGAACCATCAGGACGCAGCGACGCCACGCCGCGCAAACCCGTCGCGTCGAGCGTGATCGAGATCTGGTCGCCGATATCGGGATCAGACGCCGGGAGGACGATCAGCGCCGCGCCGTCCTGCGTCGTCGAGGCTGTCGCGACTCCGGCTGCCGGCGCATCGTTCACGCCGGTCACCGTCACGACAAGCGTCGCCGCCGTCGTTGCGCCGCGAGCATCGGTGGCGCGCAGCACGATGCGCTCCTGCACGCTGTCGCCGAGGCCAAGCGACGCAAAGCGGCCGGCGGGATCGTAGGCGATGCGCCCGTCGTCGCGCAGCGTGACGGCGCCGACAACGCCGGTCGCGTTGAAGCTCAGCGTGACCGGATCGCCGTCGGGATCGAGCACGATCGGCGTCACGAGAACGCTTGGGCCAGCGGCCGACACGCTCGCGGCGTCGACGGCGAGCACAGGCGCGCGGTTCGCCGGCGGGCCGGACAGCACGTCGATGGTCAACGTCGCAAGCCCGCTCGACGCGCCGTTCGCATCGACGGCGCGATAAGAGATCTGGTCCTGGCCGACGAAGCCCGTCGCCGGCGTATAGATCAGGAGACCACCCTCGACCGTGACGCCGCCGTTGGCTGGCTGGCCGACCAGCACGACGCTCATCGCGTCGCCGTCGAGATCAACGTCGTTGGCGAGCACGTTCACTGCGATCGCCGCATCCCTGCCCGTCTCGCGCCGGTCGTCCACGGCGGTCGGCGCGCGGTTGCCTGTGACGTCGCTGGCGAAGCGCACGTCGTCGATGCGGACTCGCGATCCCAGCGCGCCGAAGCCGATCAGATCGGCGTAGAGCGTCATCGCAGCGCCCACCGGAACTTCTGGAAGTACCGCCGCCACCCCCGCCGGCACATCGCTCACGTCGATCTCGATCGTGATCGGCTGTGCGCCGTCATAGGTCGCGCCGGGAGGCAATTCGAGAACGCGCACGCGCGAGGCGAGCTGAAGGCGTCCATCCGCGCCGAGATTAAGCGCCGCGTCGGAGCGCGACAAAGGCAGCAGGCCCGCAAGCGATGCGCCGTCGTCGCCGAGCAGCGCGATTTCGAACGCATCGGGCGGCGATCCGGGCTGCGGCGCATCGAAGATCGCGCCGAGAATTGTTAGGCGGAGCGCGCGCGCGCCGTCCGGCTTCGCGAAGGTCTGCTTGGCGCTGGCCAGCACGCGGGGCTCTTCGGCAAGCACTAACGCGCCGTCTGCAATGGACGCAGGGCCCGTCAATGTCCACGCGACGTCCGCGCCGCTAGTCGAAAAGTCGCCGTTGCGCAGCGGCTCCGGCGGCGGGCCCGAGAAGGCGGCAAACACGGCCATTTGCGCGTCGGCGAGCGCATCTGGATCGTCGCCGAACATCATGTCAGCGAGCGCGAGCCAGTCGGTGAAGACCGGCGCGGCCGCTCCCTCCGCCATGAAAGGATCAGGCTCCGGAGGCGCAGGCGGCGTTGGAGGGGGAGCAGGCGGCGTCGGGGGCGCGGGAGGTGGAGGCGTTTCCGCGGCGATGGGGCCTGGCGCAGCGATTTTCGACGTGCCGCTGCTGGTTTTCGAATAATACTCGTTGTCGCGCAGATCGCGATAGCCGAGCGTCGTGGCGTCCGACAACGACTTGAAAACGATGTGGCTGAAATCGAGCCCGTTCTCCCCCGCCATCGCGAAATAGGTCTGCCAATAACCGTCCGTGCCGCGGGCCGTTCCAGCCGCGGGCGCACCGCTCTGCCGCCACTTCTGCAGATGGAGGAAGTACTCCGCCAGCGCCCGGGCCTCGTCCGCCGGGACCTGGCCGTTGGCTGCGCTTGACGTCATGGGCGACGGCGTGTCGAGAGACATCCACAGCGCATAATTCTGGAAGCGCGAGACGACGCCGCGGCTTGTGTACATGAACGTCTTGTCGCTCGCGGCGAAATCGAGCCCTCCCTTGAATCCTTTCATGTAGAACGTGTAGTCGTCGAGCGTTCCTAGGCGATGGCCGAATTCATGCGCCGCCGTCTGTCCCAACAGGCGTGCGAGAGCGATCAGCTTTTCATCGTTGTTCGCAAGCTCGGCCCAGGTCTTGCCGCTGTCGGCGAGCTCGAACGTCGTCGTTGCGCTGGCGACCGCCTTTACAATGTTGTCGACGTAGACAGAGGCCCGCAAATCGCGCGTCATGTCGGCGCGGTTCGCTCCAATCACTTCATCGAAGAGGAAGCGGGTTCTGACCTCGGAAATGTCTGCGTCGATACGGTCGTTGTACAGGAGGGGCGCGGCGATCGGCGAGCCCGCCGTCGAGCCGCCGGACAGCCGTTCGACCAACTGAAGAAGCGTGGTCGGATTGAACACCGCGCTGGCCATGCCGTAGGCCTGCACGTCGGGCGTAGGCTGCGTGAAGCCGCGCGTGAAAACGATCTCCTTCACGCCGACGCCGCCCTCGGCATCCGTGACAGGCTTGTTGGGGCGCTGCGGCGTGGACGCGGCGGGACTGCCCTTCGCCGAAACGAACTGGATGTTGAGCGCCCCGGCTGTCTGATAGCGCGCATAAGTGGACTGGATCACCGAGACGATCGTGTCCTCGATCGTCGTCCACGCTTCCTCACGGATGCTCATGAGATCAGCCGACATCAGCCCGGCGCTGGCCACGTCGTTGTAAAGATTCGCCCTGATGCCGGCGATATCCGGATTGCCGCTGGGATAAGTAGAGGGCGCGGCGGCGTTGTCGGCATGATAGTGCACGATGTCGCGCATCAGCAGCGTGAGCTGCGTGCGCAGATCGTTGAAATTCAGCTTCAACGTCTGCTGCTCCGTCACCGGCGCGATGAACATGATGGCCGGATCCTTGCTCGCCTTGCCGCCGGGCACCTGCACGTTGAACGCCACGCCAGCCCCGGCGAGGCCCGTCGGGCTGGCGATCGTCGGAATCTTCGCCGAGTCCGTCTGACTGAGCCTGAAGGTGAGGATCGAATAGTTCGCCCGCTTCGGGTCCTGGGTGACCGTGAACGGACCCGCTTCCGTCTCCTGCCGGAATGCGACGGGAACCGACGCGCCGTCGCTCGTCACCACCATCGCGCCCGGCAACGTCGTGGTGGCGTCGGCCACGGACAAAGCGACCTTCGAGGGATTGTAGATGGAGATCTTTCGCTCCGCCGTTCGCTGAGTCGGCGAGAGATAGAGCGCGGCGTCGCGTCCGGAGTTATCCGACGAGCCGCCGATATAGGCGAAGTCGAACTGACGCTGTTTGGGCGGCGCCGCCGTCCCGGCGACCTTCTCGGTCGCGACCAGGCGCGCCGTAACGATAAACGCCTCCTCGTCCGAAAGCAGATCCTTCGCCAACTCGGACATTTCAAAGGACACGGTCATCCGGCGGATGCCGTTGGGAATAAGATCGAAGGTGTAGACCGTGTGATCCGCCTGATCGTTGACCTTGATCTTCTCCCCGCCGTCCATTTGCAGCACGAGGAAATCGTTCTTCTCGACCCTGACCGTTACGGTCAAAGTATCTGTGCCGGACTTGTTCGTGAACGAAATTCGATGAGGCGCCGCGGAGAAGTTGATCTCCTCCGCCGGTTGCGCCGATCCAGTCGGGGCCGGCTGCGGCTGCGGATCTCCATTCAGAGAGTCGACGAGTGGCGGCGTGGGCGTATCATCGCTCGTCGGATCGATGGTCGCCTCGCCGCGAAAGACGACCAGACCATCGTTTGCATCGTCGTAGTCATCGACGATCTCCAGCGCGCCGTAGGAAATGCGGTCAAGGTGCACAACCGAAGGCGCGGAGGGAAAATCTGCGTCGATGCGGAACGAGAATCGTCCAACCATTCCGGTGACGCCTACGATGTTGAGCGCGAACCGCTGCGGCGCGCCGATCGTGACGTCTTCGCTCTGGCCTGGCGTCGCCTCGAACGTGGGAAGCCTCACTTCTCCGACCGGGACGACGGCGCCATCATCTGCAATGAACTCGACGATCAGCCGGCCAGCGCCCGTCTCGCGCACCGGCGAGAGATCGAAAGCGAGCGTGCTGGCCGTCGTGGGCACTGCCTGCAAATTGTGGATGAGCGGCTTCGAAATGGTCGAGCTCATCAGGTATGACCAGTCGATCGCGTTCTCCATCAGCCATGCGATAGACGCCGACAGGAGCACGTTCGCGCGCCCGAGGTCGTCAGGATTGGCGAGCAGCAGCGACGGGTTCTGCGCCTTGCCAAGCAGATCGAGATAGGAACCCTTGTTGAGCAACGGGAAGACCGTAACGCCGAACGCCTGGAAGCGCCCCGGCTCGATGGTGTTCAGCACCGCCTTGTAGACGTCCGCGATCTTGGTGCTGAACTCGATGAAGCCCTCGGCGAAGAGCTCGTACTGCCCGTCCTTCGCGGCCGCCATTTTCGTCGCCGCAGCGTCGAGTTCGTTCAGCGCCTTGCCATAGGCGTCGATCAGATCTTTGGCGAAGGCGGACGCTTGCTCGACTTCCGGCGTGACGGCGCCCTCGGCCGCGCCCATCACCTTCGCGTCGCGCAGGGTCTGCATGAATTTCGCCGCGTCGAACGACGGACGCAGGCTGAACCCCTGAATGGCGTCGCCATTGCCGCCCTGCAACGACCAGCCCGGCATTTCGAAATTCGTGCTCACCAATGGGAAGCGGCCGTAAAGCGGCCGATAGCTCGACTGGAAATCGCCATTGACGAAACTGTTGAGCGCATCGTCCGGCAGAGGGATGCGATGCTCCTTCTCGTCGTGCTCGGGGCGCAGCTCGTCGCCGCCGCCCATCGCCGAATAGAACCAGCCGACGCCGATCCCTTCCCACGGCGACGCGTCGGTCTGGGCCGTGTACCTGTGATCGCCGGTCGCGAAGGCCGGATCGATGGTCTCGCGGTTGCGGTACCATGGGTACGCGATCGCGGCTCCCGGCGGCACATAGCGGCTCAGATGCGAGATGCCGCCGCCTGGAATCTGCGAGAGCGTCTCGGAGATCGCGTCGGCGAGCGCGCGTGGACGCGCCGTGTCCCAGTCGAGGCCATCGAGACCCCGCCATGGCAGGTCAATCGGCAGCGGCGACACGCCGCCGTCGCGCGGATAGAGCGGACCGGCCTGAAGATCGGCGGTTCCAAGGT
>VFQQ010003758.1_pt1 | contig 14322 bp, 9 predicted proteins | sample 3512341 | NCBI WGS metagenome assembly VFQQ01 (sample SAMN10412373, study PRJNA504923) | tailings metagenome | isolation source: Relicate 2 Philex TSF1 revegetated site | place: Philippines: Tuba, Benguet | collected 2017-08-29 | reverse complement strand
CCTGGATGGCGCGGCGGATCTCGTCGTCGCGGCCGATCACCGGGTCGAGCTTGCCGGCGCGCGCGCGTTCGGTGAGGTCGAGCGTGTACTTCTTCAGCGCCTCGCGCTGGCCTTCGGCCTCGGCCGAATCCACCTTCGCGCCGCCGCGCACGGCTTCGATGGCCGCTTCGAGCGCCTTCTTCGTGAGGCCATGGCCGCGCACGATGCCGCCGAAGTCGCCCTTGGAGTCGGCAGCGGCCAGCAGGAACATCTCGCTGGCGATGAAGCTGTCGCCACGTGCCTTGGCTTCCTTGTCGGCAGCCTGCAGCAGCGTCACCAGGTCGCGGCCTGGCTGCACCGGTTGCCCGCCACCCTGCACCTGCGGCAGATTGCGCACCGCCGTTTCCATCGCCGTGGCCAGGCCCTGCACGCTGGCGCCGGCACGCTCCAGCAGCGAACGCGGGCCGTCGGGCTGGGCCAGCATCGCAGCCAGCAGGTGCGCGGGCTCGATGTAGGGGTTGGAACGGCCGACGGCCTCGCTTTGCGCGTCGGCCAAAGCCTGTTGGAAGGCGGTGGTGAGCTTGTCGAATCGCATGGGGTGGAACTCCGGTTGCCGCTGCAAGTGGGGCGGCACGGCGGGTTATCAAGCCCGCCGGCGCCGCCCATCTTGCGCCACGTCAATCCGGCGCCCCACCGGCGCCCTGCACGGCCTTCAGTAACCCAGCGTGCCGTTCAGCGTGGTGACGGCGCCGGTGCCGTCGGCCAGGCGCGTGTTGTTGAAGGTGACGGTGCGGGCCACCGGATCGACGGTCACGCCCACGGCAGCGGGGTCGGTGCAGGCCGGCGCGCCCTGGCCGCAACTCAGCGTGTAGCTGCCGCCATCGGGCGGCACGCCCACCTGCGCACGCGTCAGCGCATACAGCACGGTGACCGTGGTCGGCTGAAGCCCGGGCTGCACACCCGGGGCGGGGCGCAGGCTGCTCACGAACACCATGAGGATCTCGTTCGTGCCCACGCCGCCCGACACACGGTTGTCCGAGGCCGTCAGGCCCCACTGCGAGACGCAGGTCGTGCCCGGGCACAACGGGCCGGTGGCCTGCACCGACACCAGCGCGCCGTTCTGGGGTTGGTTGGGCGTGAAGGTGGCGTCCACGAAGCGCAGCGCGTCGCCGCCGACCGTGAGCGTGCCGGTGGGTGGCGCCGCGGGAACCGTGAGGCGGCCCGGCGCGCTGGTGACGCTGCCCAGGCTGTTGCGCACCGTCAGCGTGTACTCGGCGCCGTTGTCCGCCGCCTGCACCACGAAGGTCAGCGTGTTGCCGGTGGCGCCGTTGATCGGCACGCCGTTGCGACGCCACTCGTAGCTCAGCGGCAGCGTGCCGTTGACTTGCGTCGGCCAGCGGATCTGCTGGCCGACGCTGGCGGTCGTGTCTTGCGGGCCACCGCTCGTGATCACCGGCGGCGTGCCGATGCCCGTGACGGTGAGCATGGCCTCGTTGCTGATTGCGCTACCCCAGGGGTTGCTGATGCGCACCCGGAACCGGGCCCCGTCGTCGGCCGCGCTCACGCTGGGCAGGTTGAGCGCGCTGTCGGTTTCGCCCGCCAGATCGGTACCGTTGCGCTGCCACTGGTAGGCCAGCGGTGCACTGCCGCTGGCGACGACGCCGAAGGAGGCGCCGCTGCCGGCGGTGGCCCTCACGTCGGCCGGCGAACTGGACACGCCTGCCGGGATGCCGCCGCCGATCACGGTGAGCGAGGCCTCGGCGCTCGTCACCACGCCGGCGGCGTTGCTGATGCGCACGCGGAAGCTGGCGGCATGGTCCAGCGGCATCGCCAGCAGGTTCAGCACCGGCCCGGTGGCACCGGCGATGTCCACGCCGTTGCGCTGCCACTGGTAGCGTGGCGCCGGCAGACCGTCGGCGATGACGCTGAAACTCGCCAGCATCCCGGCCGTGGCCGCCTGCGACTGCGGCTGCGACACGATGGTGGGCGCGGCGGTGGGGCTGCTGCGGTCCTGCAGGCAGCTGGGCAGCGTGATGTCGGTCTCGCTCGGCCCCAGCGCCACCGGCTGCGGCCCGGCCCCGCCACCGGCCGGCGCGTCCACCACCAGGCTGGCGCGCCCGCCCTTCTTGAACGCGACGCGGAAGTTGCCGGCCGCGTCGCTGCGCGCCGTGGCGCTGCCGGTGTAGTCGATGCCCACGCTGCGCAGCGTGCGCGCGGCGGCCGGGCTGCCGGCCACGCCACGCAGGCAGCCGTTGGCAAACACGGTCTCCAGCGGCAGATCGGCGTTCCACCACGACAGGTGCGTCACCGTCGCTTCGTACCAGCGGCGGCTGCCGCTGCCGGCCAGCTGCGCGGTTCCTTCGTCCACCCAGCGGCCGGTGGTCTCGTCCAGCGAGTACAGGCCCACCGTGTCGGGCAGGTTGCCGCGGCTGCTGGCGGGGATGCGCAGCGTGGCGCTGCGGCCACTGGCCAGGGTGTAGCGGTTGCCGGCGGCGTCGCGCACGTCCACCTGCACGGCGCCGAAGCTCTCCAGCACGCGCACGGTGCCGGCGCTTTCGGTGCTGTAGTCGCCCGGCATGCGCGCCGGGTCCAGCGCCGGGTCCACCGAGGTCAGGCGCACGCTGAGGCTGCCGCTGGGTGCGGCGCCGCCCTCGGCGCGCACGAAGGCGTTGGCGGGTGCCACCAGGCGGGCGCCGGTGGCGGTGTCTTCCACGGTGGCCGGCTGCGTGGGGTCGATGGCCACGGCGTTGCCGGCCGCGAGCAGCGGCCATTCGCCGCTGCCACCTTCGCCGGCCGGGGCCGGCAGCGCCAGCAGGCCGTCGGCAAAGCCGGCGGCACGCACGCGCAGCACCTGGCGGTCGGCCGGGGTGAGGCCTTCGATGCGCCAGCGGCCGTCGGCACCCGAGGTGGCGCTGCGGCCGCCCCCGCTCACGGTGGCGCCGGCGATGGCGCTGCCGTCGGCGGCGTTGGCCAGCCGGCCCTGCAGCGTGGCGGCGGGTGGCGGTGGTGGTGGCTCGGCCGGTGCCGAGCCGGAGCTGTTGCAGCCCTGAAGCACCGTCACCTGCAGCGCCAGCAGCGCCATCCAGCGCCATCGGCGCGCCGAGTTGTCCGTGTCGTGGTGTGTCATGTCGCTCCCCCTGGTGTCGGGCCGGTGCCGGTGGGGCACCCGCCGTGGAGCGACAAGCCTGCCGCGCGCGCCGTGAGCGCTGCGTGAGCGGTGGCGGCTGCCTTACGGCAGCAGCGCCCGGTTGACCGGGTTACCGCCCAGGAAGCCCGGCTGCAGCTCGGGTGGCACGTGCTGGCGCGCCACCTGTTCGATCCAGGCCACGCCCTGGGCCCGCACCTGCGCGGCCTCCTCGGCAGCGCCAGCGGCGCCCAGCACCTGCCAGCCGAGCCACCACACGGCCGGCAGGTAGGTCTCACCGGGCTGCAGCGCCGGCACGGCGGCCAGCAGCTCACGCAGCAGCGGCAGCGCCGCGGGCACGTTGCCGGCGCGCCACCAGGCCTGCGCCTCACGCAGGCGCGCCGCCAGCACGAAGTTGCGCATGCCGGCGGCCGCCGCAGCCTGCGCCACGGCGCGGCAGGTGGCCACGGCTTCTTCGGCAGGCTGCTCCTGCGCCAGGCCGAGGTCGAGCGAGATGGTCAGCGGCAGCGACAGCCGCTGCAGCTCCGGGCGCAGCGGCAGCAGCAGCGGCGCGGTGGCCTGACCGGCGTGGCGCAGCAGCATCGCGCGGCCCAGCGCGTGCACGCCGCGCGAGCGGGCGTCGTCGCCCACCGGCTGCGCGCCGAGCACCACCTCCGCGCGCCCGGGCTGGCCGAGTTCCAGCCAGGCCGCCGTGAGCCACAAGCGCGCCGAGGCCTCGATGTGCGGCGTGTGGCCCTGCTGGCCCATCTCGAGCACCCGCTGCAGCTCCGCCAGCGCCTCGCGGTAGCGCCCCAGGCGCAGCGCCATCGTCGCCAGGCCGTGGCGCAGCGTGGCTTCGGGCAGGCCGGCGCTGGGGCCGCTTTCGTCGTACCAACGCTGGGCGTCGAGGAACAGTTCGCGGCTGCGCCGGCAATCCCCGCGGCGCGACACGAGGCCAGCCAGGTTGGCGGCCAGCACGAGGCTTTCGGCCGCATCATCGAGCTCGCGCGCGATGGCCAGCGCCTGCTCGCCGGTGGCGATGGCCGGCTCCACGCGCGAGGCCAGCGTGTGCACCGACGACTGCGCCGTCAGCACGTTCATGCGCAGGCGGGGCTCGTCGGCGGCGGCCAGCAGCGCATCGGCGGCCTTCAGCGCGGCCGCGGCTTCGTCGGCGCGGCCACAGCCGGCCAGCGCCATGGCACGCAGGCTGTGCAGGCGCAGCAGCACCGACAGCGCCACCGGCGCCAGCGTGGCCACCGGCGCCACGGCCTGGGGCAGCGCCTTGTCGATGAGCGCCACCACCTGATCGAAGTGGTAGCCCATGGCCAGCAGCCGCGCCTGCGCCAGCGCCGCCTGCAGGTGCTGCAGTGGCGCTTCGGCACGTTGCTGCAGTTGCTGCGCCCGCGGTGCGCAGGCAGCCACGGCCTCAACCTCCACGGCCGCGTCGAAACCCTGCACCCGCGCCGCGAAGGCCGCCGCCCGTGCACCGGCGCGCTCGTGCGCATCGGCCGCGGCGTCGAGCCACTGCACGGCCTGCGCGCGCGCGTTCAGGCGCAAGGCGGCGGCAGCGGCGCGCTCGGCGGCAGCCGCGGCTTCGGGCCAGCAGGCGGCGGCCTGCCAGTGCGCAGCCACGGTGGCTGCGGGCTCGCCCTGCGCCTCGCACCAGGCGGCGATGCGTGCGTGCAGGCTGCGCGCGACCGGCGCCGGCACCAGCGCCGCGATCGGCTCACGCAACGTGGCGTGCGCCAGGCCCAGGTCGTCGAGCAGCTTGGCGCGTTCCAGGCGCTCCCAATGCTCGGCCAGCGCCAGGTCGGTGCAGTGCATCAGCTCGCAGGCCAGGGCCACCGGCAGCGGGCCACCCACCAGCGCGGCGATCTTCAACAGCTGGCGCGGCGCCTCGTCGAGCCCGCGCACGCGCAGCTGCACCAGTTCGTGGCCGCGGGGTGGCAGCGGCCAGGCGGCGCCGGCCGGCGGCGGCTGGCGCAGCACCTGCGGGCCCGCGGTCTCCACCAGCGCCAGCAGCGTCTGCTGCAGCGTCTGCGGGTTGCCCAGCGTGTGCTGCAGCAGCAAGCGCGCCCAGCCGCGCGGCTCGAACACCGGCAGGCGCAGCGCCTGCAGCACCTGCAGCACCGCCGCTTCGTCCAGCGGCACCAGGTCCATGGGCTGCCAGGCCGCGGCCGTGGCCGGCAAGGGTTCGGGCAGGGCCTGGCCGCGGCTGGCCAGCAGCCAGGCGGGCACGGCAGCTGCGCCGGGCAGCAGCGAAGCCAGCACGGGGGCCGAGGCACCGTCGATCGCGTGGGCGTCGTCGATCAGCAGCGCCTGCAGGCCCACGCCGGCCCAGGCCTGCAACGCCGCACGCAGCGCCGCCAGCAGCGCGGGCAGGCGCGTCGGGCGCGTGGGCGGCTCGCCGAACTCGGGCAGCAGCCGCGCCAGCTCGGCACGTGCCGCCACGGGCAGATCGGGCCGCTGCCACTGCCACAGCGCACGCAGCAGCTGCTGCAGCGCCGCGTAGGCGCCGGGCGGCGCAGCGCCTTCGGGCTGGCGCAGTTCCAGCAGCACCCAGCCCGGGTGCCGCCGCGCCAGTTCACGCAGCAGGTGGCTCTTGCCGATGCCGGGCTCGCCGCGCAGCCACAGCGGCTGGCCGGCGAGCAGGGTGGATTCGATGGCCGCGAGTTCGGTCTCGCGCCCCAGCGGCGCCTGCGGCAGGCCCAGCCTGTCGGGCAGCTGCGCGTTGCCGTCGGGCACCGGTGCCAGCTGCAGCGGCTGCCCCAGGTCGATCTGCAGCGCCAGCGAACGCAGCGCCGCAGACACCGCACCCAGCCCAGCGTCGGCGCGCAGGCGCTGGCAGGCGCGGAACGCCTCGCGCGCGCCCTCGGCGCGGCCCAGCAGGTACTGCGAGCGCATCAGCACGGCCCAGGCCGATTCCTCCTGCGCATGTTCCTCCACCAGCCGTTCGCCGATGGCGAGCATGGCCTCGCCATGGCCGATGCGCTCGCAGCGTGCGGCCTCGGCCAGCATCTGGCGCAGGCCCAGCTGGGCCCAGCGGCGGCGCCATTGCAGCAGCTCAGGCAGGAAGTCGTCGCGGCCGCTGAAGTCCAGGCCTTCGAGCAGTTCGCCGCGCGGCAGCAGCGGGCCCTGCGGCAGCGCGGCATCGCCAGCGAACAGCGGCGCAAGGTCGTGCACCACGTCGTCGGTCAGCTGCAGCAGGCCCTTGGAGGTGAAGGGCCTGCGCTCGCAGCGCCTGGACAACACGCTGACCACGTTGCGCAGGCTGTCGTCGGCCTTCTGCGGCGCGTCTTCGGGCCACAGCAGCGCCGCGGCCTGCTCGCGCGTGCGGCGGCCGTGCGCGGCGAGCAGCAGCACCGCGGCCTGGCGCGCCGCCAGGTCCAGCCACGGCCCGCCGGGCCGCGGCTGCCAGCGGGGGCGGCCGATGAAACGCACCTGGATGGCCGGTGCCTGCGCCCCCGGTTCATCTGCGCTCATCCGGCCATTCCTGAATTTTCACAAGTTCTTGAAAGTTCATGGATACTCATCGCCATGGACAGCATGTCGCCGCTCGTCAGGAGCTTCGTGGCCCACTTCGGCGAGATGGGCAGCCGCTGGGGCATCAACCGCACCGTGGGCCAGATCTACGCGCTGGTCTACGTGTCCGAGGCGCCGCTGAACGCCGACGATATCGCCGCCGCGCTGGAGTTCAGCCGCAGCAACGTCAGCATGGGCTTGAAGGAGCTGCAGGCATGGCGCCTGGTGCAGCTGCGCCACCTGCCCGGCGACCGGCGCGAGTACTTCGAAGCCCCCGCCGACGCCTGGGACGTGTTCCGCACGCTGGCCGAGGAACGCCGGCGGCGCGAGATCGAGCCCACGCTGTCGATGCTGCGCAACGCGCTGCTCGAGGAGCCCACCACGCCGGCCGACCGCCATGCCCAGGCGCGCATGAAGGGCATGCACGACCTGATCGAGCTCATGACGACCTGGTTCGACGATGTGCAGCGGCTGGATGCCGCCACGCTGGCGCAGCTGATGAAGATGGGCGCCAAGGTGCAGCGCCTGCTGGAGCTGAAGGACAAGCTCAAGCTCGTGCCCGGCGGCCGCGGCTGAGGAGCACCGATGGACGCCCTCCTGCTCGCGCGGCTGCAGTTCGCCGCCAACATCACCTTCCACATCCTGTTCCCCGCCATCAGCATCGCGCTCGGCTGGGCGCTGCTGTTCTTCCGCCTGCGCTGGCTGAAGACCGGCGACGCGGGCTGGCTGATGGCCTACCGCTTCTGGACCAAGGTCTTCGCGCTGACCTTCGCCTTGGGCGTGGTGAGCGGCATCACGATGAGCTTCCAGTTCGGCACCAACTGGCCCGGCTTCATGGAACGCACCGGCAACGTTGCTGGCCCGCTGCTGGGCTACGAGGTGCTGACGGCGTTTTTCCTGGAGGCCACCTTTCTGGGCATCATGCTGTTCGGCCACGGCAAGGTCAGCGAACGTGTGCACCTGCTGGCCACGGTCCTCGTGGCCTTCGGCACCACGATGAGCGCGTTCTGGATCCTGGCGCTGAACTCGTGGATGCAGACACCGGCGGGCGTGGAGCTGCGCGACGGGCAGTTCTTCGTCACCAGCTGGTTCGAGGTGATCTTCAACCCCAGCTTCCCGTACCGCCTGGCACATGTGCTGCTGGCCAGCGGCCTGACCATGGCCTTCCTGGTGGCCGGCGTCAGCGCCTGGCAGCTGATCCAGGGCAAGGCCAACGCCAGCACACCATGCGCGCTGCGTTTCGGGCTCACGGTGGCGGCCGTGCTGATCCCGCTGCAGATCCTGGCCGGTGACCTGCACGGCCTGAACACGCTGAAGCACCAGCCGGCCAAGGTGGCGGCGATGGAGGGTGTGTGGGAGACGCAGGCCGGCGCGCCGCTGCTGCTGTTCGCCCTGCCCGACGAGGCCACGCGCAGCAACCACCTGGCCGTGGGCGTGCCCAGCGGGGCGAGCTGGATCCTCAAGCACGACCCGAAGGGGGTGATCCAGGGCCTGAACGACTTCCCCGGGCAGCACCCGCCGGTGGCGCCGGTGTTCTGGGGCTTCCGCATCATGGTCGGCACGGGGCTCTTGATGCTGGCGGCGAGCTGGCTGGGCCTCTTCCTCTACCGCCGCCGCGGCTGGGTGGCCGAGCGGCTGCCGCGCCCGCTGCTGTGGGGCCTGGCGGGCATGAGCTTCTCAGGCTGGGTGGCCACGGTGGCGGGCTGGTACGTCACCGAGATCGGCCGCCAGCCCTTCATCGTCTACGGCCTGCTGCGCACGAGCGAGGTGGCGTCGAACGTGCCGAGCCCGCACATCGCGTTCACGCTGGCGCTGTACGTCACCGTCTACTGCGCGCTGCTGGTGGCCTACGTGAGCGTCATCAAGCACATGGCCGAGAAGCCGGTGGACATGCCCGCAGCCGCGCCGCGCGCCGGCGCCGTGCCGGCGGGGGCGTTGCCATGAACTGGGCTGAAGCACTGCCGGTGATCTTCCTGGCGCTGATGGGTGTGGCCATGCTGGCCTACGTGGTGCTCGACGGCTACGACCTCGGCGTGGGCATGCTGCTGCCACGCGGCAGCAGCGCCGAGAAGGACACCATGGTGGCCAGCATCGGCCCCTTCTGGGACGCCAACGAAACCTGGCTGGTGCTCGGCGTGGGCATCCTGCTGATCGCCTTCCCCAAGGCGCACGGCATGGTGCTGACCGCGCTGTACCTGCCGGTGGCGCTGATGCTGTTGGGCCTGATCCTGCGCGGCGTGGCCTTCGACTTCCGCGTCAAGGCGCAGGACGACTGGAAGCCGCTGTGGAACGGGGCCTTCTTCGCCGGCAGCATGCTGGCCGCGCTGAGCCAGGGCTGGATGCTGGGCCGTTACATCACCGGGCTGCAGGAAGGCTGGACCTTCACGCTGTTCGCGGCGGCGATCGCGCTGCTGCTGCCGGCCAGCTACGTGCTGCTGGGCGCCTGCTGGCTGGTGATGAAGACCGAGGGCGAGCTGCAGGCCCGCGCGGTGGGCTGGGCCAAGCAGGGCTGGCCGCCGCTGGTCATCGGCATGGGGCTGGTCTCGCTGGCCACGCCACTGGTGAGCACCACGGTGCGCGAGCGCTGGTTCAGCATGCCGGAGTTCATCGCGCTGCTGCCGATCCCGCTGATGACGCTGGCCGCGCTGATGGCGGCGCGTGCGCTCCTCAACTCGCGCCAGGTGCTGGGGCGCCTGTGCTGGCTGCCCTTCGTGCTGGTGGTGTCCATGTTCGTGCTCGGCGGCATTGGCCTGGCCTACAGCCTCTTCCCCTACGTGGTGATGGACCGGCTCACGGTCTGGCAGGCGGCCAGCGCGACCGAGGCGCTGGTGGTCATCGGCTTCGGCTGCCTGATCACGGTGCCGACGATTGCGGCGTACACGATCTGGTCGTACCGCGTGTTTGCCGGCAAGGCCGGCCCGCTGCGCTACGCCTGAAGCGGCTCAGCCCTGGTGCAACGTGGCGCAGTGCAGACCGCCGCCCACCCAGTTGGCGCTGATGGCGTCCAGGAAGCGCAGCTCGCGGCCGGGCAAGGCCTGCTCGAAGACACGCCGCACGCGATCCTGCCGCGCTCGCGGCGTGCCGTGCGGCAGGTAGTCGGGCAGCACCACCACGCCGTTGGCAGCGACGAAGTTCAGGTAGCTCGCCACCGCCACCTCCAGCAGCGGCTGGCCCTGCCGGCGTCCCTCGGCGGGCGGGAAGTGCTCGGCCGACCACTGCCGCGAGCGGCCTGCGTCCGGGATCGCCGAGAGGAACACGCGCCGCTCGATGGGCCGCGGCATCGGCACCTTCAGCACCGTGAGCGGCTGGCCGTCGGCGTCGCTGGCGCCTTCGAGGATGCGCAGGCAACGTTCCATGCGCTGGCGCGTGACGCGGGCCACCGGGTGGCGGGTTGCATCGTCGTCGTCGGGCCAGGCCAGCAGCACCGTGCGTGGGCCGGCGAAGCGCACGAACTCGTCGGTGTGGCCGCCGGTGCCCCAGGCAATGTAGTCACCGGTGATGGTGGCGCGCAGCAGCGGGTCTTCGGCCAGGCCTTCGGGCAGCCAGATGACCTTGCGGATGCCCGGCAGGCGCAGCAGTGCGGCCTCGATGGCCGGCAGCGCGAGGCCGGGGTTGCGCGAGCGGTAGAGTGCCTCGTTGGCGATCAGCAGGCCCTGGCCGTTGGCCTCCACACCGCCGCCTTCGATGGCCACGCTGCTGCGCTGCAGCCGCAGGCCCAGGCGCTGCGCGAAGGCGGCCTCGAAACCGTCGCGGCTGTAGTCGGCGTCGGCCGCGCAGAGGGCCACCGCGCGTGCGTCTCCGGCATGGCGGCGCGCGCACCAGGTGGGCACGCCGTACTGCGTCCAGCCGAAATCGAGCACACCGCCCTCGCCCTGCGGACCGCGTGTGAACACCGCGAGGTCGCGCACGAAATAGCTGGCCTGCGGCACCTGCAGGTAACGCAGCGGCACCGTGGCCAGGCCGCGCTGGGCCAGCAGCGCGCGCATCGTGCGCTCGGTGTCGGCGTCGGGCACCAGACAGTGCAGCGCCACGTGCGGGTGCAGCGCGGCCACCAGGCCCACGGTGATCGCTTCGTGCCCGGCGATGCCGGACAGCCACATCGCCTTCAGCGGCTCGAACTCGCCCACCAGCCGCCAGCCGGGCCAGCCCGGCTCGGCCGCTGGCGGCGGCAGCGTGCAGCCAGCAAGGCTGGCGCCGAGTGCACCAAACGCAGCAAGTGCGCGGCGCCGCCTCAAGCCGCCAGCCCCAGGCGCGCCACGAGCGCCGGCCGCTGCACCTTGCCCAGCGCGGTGCGCGGCAGCTCGGCCACCACCACGGTGCGCCGTGGGTGCTTGAAGCGCGCCAGGCGTTCGTCGAAGAGGCGCTGCAACGCGGCTTCGTCGAGCACGCTCGCCGGTTTCAGCACCACGGCCAGCACCGGCACCTCGCCCCAGCGGGCGTCGGGCAGGCCCACCACCGCGCACTCCGCCACCTCGGGCCGCGTGGCGGCGAGCTGTTCGATCTCGGCCGGGTGGATGTTCTCGCCGCCGCTGATGATGAGCTCCTTGCTGCGGCCCACCACCTCGATGAAGCCGCCTTCGTGAACGACCGCCAGGTCGCCGGTGTGGAACCAGCCTTCGGCGTCGAAAGAAGGTTCGGTGCTGCGGTGGTAGCCGCGCATGAGGTTGGGCGCCTTCAGCAGGATCTCGCCATCGGCTGCGAGCTTGCAGCTCACGCCCAATGCAGCCCGGCCCACATGGCCGACATGCGCCATGGCCTCCCCGGGCTTGAGCACGATCGACACCGGCCCGGACTCGGTGCTGCCATACACCTGCGCCACCGGCACGCCGCGCGCATGGAAGGCCTCGATCAGCGCATGCGGCACGATCTGCGAGCCGCTGTTGACGAAGCGCAGGCTCGACAGGTCCGCCGATGCCCAGCGCGGGTGTTCGATCAGCGCCTTCATCACCGCCGGCACGAGCAGCGTCGTCGTCGGCTTCCACTGCTCGACGGCATCGAACCAGGCCGCGGGCTCGAAGCGCGGCTGCAGCGACACCTTCGCGCCCACGGCCAACGCCGGCAGCGTCTGGATGCACAACCCGCCCACGTGGAAGAGTGGGAGCACGGAGAGCACGCGGTCGGCTGCCGTGAGCCCCTGCGCCGCGATGGCCGCCAGCGCATTGGCCTGCAGACCCGCGGTGGTGTGCATCGCACCCTTGGGCGCGCCGGTGGTGCCGCTGGTGTACACGAGCAGCAGGTCACCGTCGATCACGCCTTCCGCCGGCGTGGCCTTCGGCGTCCAGCGGCGCAGCACATCGGCGGCCAGGCTTTCGAGTTCAGGCGTGCCCATCAGGTGGCCGGCGCCCGCGTGCTGCATCTGTGCCGCGAGCTCAGGCGCGGCCAGGCGCCCGTTCAGCGGCATCAGCACCGCGCCGATGCGCTCGCAGGCCACCAGCGTGGCGATCATGTCCCAGCTGTTGTGGCCGAGCCAGGCCACGACGTGGCCGCGCGCCACGCCGGCCTGCTGCAGGTGGGCCAGCGCCGCGTCGGCCAGCGCCGGCGGAACGAGGCGCTCGAACATCAGGCGTCGATGCTCTCGTCGCGCTCGCCGGGTTCGTAGAGGCATTCGCGGCCGAGGCGGTCCACGCACAGCTCCGCCGTCCACGGCAGCATCAGCGAGCCGCAGCGCGAATCGCGGTACAGCCGCTCCAGCGGCAGGCTCTTCAACATGCTCTGCCCGCCGCAGGTGCGGATGGCCAGCGCCGCCAGCGCGTTGGCGTTTTCCATGATCGTGTAGTGCGCGGCGTAGAGGCGCATGCGCGTGTCCTTGTCGGGGTCCACGCGCGCATCGCGCGCGTTCTGCAGGAAGAGGGCTCGCGTCTGCTCCAGCTTGATGCGCATCTCGGCCACCGCGATCTGCTTGGTGGGGTACATGCGGCGCTTCACGGGCGGCATGCCCGGCACCTCGGCGCGCAGGTAGGCCACCGTGAAGTCGTAGGCCGCCTGCGCGATGCCCATGTAGGTGGGGCTCAGCGTGGCGAACATGTGCGGGTAGCGCGCCGCCGCCTGCCAGTACAGGCCCTCGGGCATGAGGCGCGCGGTGCTGGGCACGAACACGTCGTTCAGCAGCAGCGTGCGGCTGACGGTGCCGCGCATGCCCAGCGGATCCCAGTCACCGACCACGCTCACGCCGGCGGCGTTGGCGGGCACGGCGAGATAGAGCGAGTCCTTCTGCGTGGCGCCGGGTTTGTCGAGCGTGCACAACACACCGTAGTAGTCGGCAGCGCCGGCCAGCGAAGCGAAGATCTTCTTGCCGCTGACGATGTAGCCGCCCTCCACCGCCCGCGCCAGCGTGCCCCAGGGCGCCTTGCCGGCGGCGGCGGCGCCACCTTCGCTGAAGGGCTGCGAGTAGACCAAACCCCGCTCCACCACGTTGGCGAAGTGCAGGCTGCGGTGGGCTTCATGCTCGGCGCGCTGCGCGGGTGTCATGTCCAGCGCGTCGGCGATGAAGCCGGCCCACATCGTGCTGCACACGTGCATGTTGTAGGAGAGCGCCGTGGCGCCGCAGTGGCGGCCGATCTCCGCCGCCACCATGACGTAGGTGGCGAAATCGGCGCCCAGGCCGCCGTGCTCACGCGGCACGCAGATCTTCAAGAGGCCCGCTTCGCGCAGGTCGGCGTAGTTCTCGAAAGGGAAACGCGCGTCGCGGTCGTACGCGGCGGCGCGCGGTGCGAACTTCTCCCGGCCGAGCGTGGCGGCGAGTTCGATCAACTCGCGCTGCTGCGGCGTCAGCGCCTCGGGTGATCCTGCGATGTGCATGGCTTCAGTCTCCGGCCTGCGTCTGGCGCAGGAACGACAGCACCGCTTCGTTGAAGGCCTGCGGTTGTTCGACGTTGGCGATGTGGCCGGCGGCGGCCAGGCATTGGTAGCGGCTGCCGGGAATGCGGTCGGCCATGCGCTGCATGACCTCGGGCGGCGCGGTGCGGTCGTGTTCCGCGGCCAGCAGCAGCGTGGGCACGGTGATGCGGGGCAGCGCGTCGCGGCCGTCGAAGGCGGCGATGGCCACGAGCGCGCTGCGGTAGGTGGCTTCAGGCACCCGCGACATCACCTCGCGTGCGATGCGCTGCGCCTCGGCCCGCGCCTGCGGCGACACCAGCCCCGGCACCAGCCGCTCGGCCATGCCGGCCATGCCGAGGCCCGCTTCCAGTGGCGCCAGGCGTTCGGCCACGAAGCGTTCCTGCCAGGCGCCACCCGCCTTGCCGAAGGCGGCGCTGGTGCAGGTGAGCACGAGGCCGCACACGACGGCGGGCTCACGCGCCGCCAGCGCCTGCGCCACCATGCCGCCCATGCTGTGGCCGATGAAGACGGCGCCCTGGCCGGCGGCTTCACGCGCCGCCGTCACCATCGTGTCCAGGGTCGGCAGCCCGGCGCGGCCGCCGTAGCCGGGGAAGTCGATCGCCTCGGCGTCGAAGCCCGCGTCGCGCAACGCTCGCTCGGTGCGCGAGGCGCCCTCGCCCCAGATCGCCCGGCCGCCGCCGATGCCGTGCAGCAGCACGACCCGTGTCACGGCAGCACCCCGTTGTCCACCACCACCACGCCGTCGAGCGTGACGGTGCAGCCGCGCAGCGGCAGGTCGAAGTGGCCCAGCGTGTGGCGGCCGGCCACCTCGTTGGCGCCGGTGCTGTAGAGGAAGTTGCCGGCGAAGGCGCGCAGCTCGG
>VFQQ010003757.1_pt1 | contig 14322 bp, 29 predicted proteins | sample 3512341 | NCBI WGS metagenome assembly VFQQ01 (sample SAMN10412373, study PRJNA504923) | tailings metagenome | isolation source: Relicate 2 Philex TSF1 revegetated site | place: Philippines: Tuba, Benguet | collected 2017-08-29 | reverse complement strand
AGAAGCGCTGCCTCCGTCACAGGAGCCCTTGCCAAGGCGCCACGGAATGCTGGCAGGGAGCGATGCGGCCTCCAAAGCCCCTGCATGGAATGCCGCTCTCATGCAGGCAAGCGCGCTCCTTTTGCAGGCCTGGCAGCGCACCAGTGTGCTCTGGCAGTCTGCCGATCCAATCTTGCACGCCCCTGGCCCGTGCGAGCGCCCCCTCGCCCCTTGCAAGAGGCCATCACTTCCCGCAAGGGCTCCCCGGCCCATGGCGCCACAGCAGGAGGCTGCAGCGGCGGCCGAGGGGCAGCAGGCAAACGGAGGGCCCAAGCTGACTGCGGCGCAGCGCAAGAAGCTCAAGGCCAAGCAGCGGAAGGCCACCAAGAAGGCTGAGAGGTGAGTCAGTGTGATCAAGCGCGGGGCAACTCGGCACAGCCGTGGGGGGCGGGCTGGGGCGCCGCCGCTGCGGTGCCGCCGCCGCCGCTCGCAGGCAGGGAAGCGCTCACCCCACTTGCTGCTGCTCTGGCCCACTGTCTGCTGCAGGGAGGCGGTGGCAGCAGCGCTGGAGAGCAGGCAGCAACAGCAGCAGGATGAAAAGCCGTCCAAGCCGGAGGTGCGGGCCCCTGCCAGGGTTAAACGTGGCACCAGCCGGCACACTAGAGTACACGCTTTGTTGTCCTAGCAATTGGGAGCACACACAGATGTATTGCTGAGCAGTCAGTGTTCACTTGTGGAGCACAGTGCAATCCTGCTGCCGCTGCTGCCACATTCACAAGCTGAATTTGTCGGTGCTGCTCTTGCTTCTTTCATTAACGCAAACGACCAAGCCTGGCTCTGGCCTCGCAGGATGACGACGAGGAGGCAGTGGAGATAGAGTACGTTTCAGCTCCGCTGGACATTGATTTCCTAGAAGGGGCAGCAGCGGCAGCAGCAGCGGATGGCGGCGATGAGGACATGCCTCAAGCGGGCGGCCTGGGTTTGGGCCTGGGGGCGCAGCCAGCAGCAGGGGCGGAGGGCGGCGAGCAGCCACCAGCGGACCCTGCGGCAGAGCTGCAGCGTATCCTACAGCGGTTTGGCACTGTGGAAGAGCTGATGGGCACGGCGCCAGTAGAAGGGGAGGAGGAGGAGGAGGGCGCAGAAGGTGCGGGCGGCAGTGTAGCGGATGGGGGTTGTGAAGCAAACCAGGGCAACGGGCTGGGCGGTGTTCTGTCGTAGATGTGTCATGGTGCTGCTTGTTCAAGACCGCTCTGCTTGCAGGCTGTGGTGACCGCAGGAGCATGTGCGGGGTGCTGTGCTTGCACCTGCTTGTCATCCTGCAGCATGCAACTCTGCAACTCAATGCTCCCTGCCATGCAAACAGCTTTGTGTGCATGTCCTGCACTCAGCCGCTGCACTTGGCCGCCGCTTTTTGGCCACTCCCGCCCCACCAGTCCATCCTCATTCCCATCCCACCTTGACTCCATCCCGCAGGAGGCGAGGCCGGCGGCGAGGGCGAGGCGGGTGGCGGCGGCGGCCGTGGCGGCGAGGCAGGGGAGGACAGCGAGGGGGAGGAGGGGGACGAGGGCGGCGAGCTGTCCAAGAAGAAGCGCAAGATGGCGAGGCGGCTCAAGATCACAGAGCTGAAGCAGTCGTGCGAGCGGCCGGACGTGGTGGAGATTTGGGACGTGACGGCCATGGACCCAAAGATGCTGGTGTACCTCAAGGTGGGCTTGCGTACTGAACTGATCAAAGCATAAAGTGAGAAGAGTGGAACGCTGTTGCCTGACCTGTACCTCAAGGTGGGCTTGCATAATGATTGAACATGGAGTGGAGGAGCGCTGTTGCCTGACCTGCGTGGTGCACAGTTGCTGGCCTGCTCGATGGCACGCATGGCACTGTGCTCTGCCTGATCCCGCAGCAGCACCCTTGTGCGTGATCATCCGTCCGCCAGCAGGTGTTTGTGAGGGAGCTCAAAGCCGCCCTTGTGGGCAGCAGGCCTTTGCCCCAATATTCAACCACTCGATCCACTGTTTACCCAACCCTCGCACACCGCCTCCGCCCGCAGGCATACCGCAACACGGTGCCCGTGCCGCGCCACTGGTCGCAGAAGCGCAAATACCTGCAGGTGGGTGCTGGAGCAGACAAACAAAGTGGGCAGGGGAAGTTCCAACTTCTTGGGGCTGCCGCCTGCATTATGCAGTACCTGGCGGTGTGTGCAAAAGGCAGTAGCGCAGCTGCCTGCATGCGGCGCTGCTCAACAGGCGCGCGCTGCTCAACAGGCGCCCCGCCACACTTGCAATTTGTTTGGTGCAGGGCAAGCGCGGCCTTGAGAAGCCGCCCTTCAAGCTGCCGGAGTTCATTGAGGCCACAGGCATCGGTGCGTGGGGTTCTCAGGGGAACAGAAATGATGGGTTTTCAACACGGTTTACGTTGTGTCGCCTCTTTCTTACCATGTTGCGCCACCGACAGCTGTCATGTACCTCACCTCCGCTGCCGCGCCTGCGCCTGCTATGCATCTCATCCCCACCACACACACTGCTGCACTCATCTCTCCACCCGCAGGCGAGATGCGGCAGGCGTACCTGGAGAAGGTTGACAGCCAGAAGATGAAGCAAAAGGCGCGGGAGCGCATGCAGCCCAAGATGGGCAAGCTGGACATTGACTACCAGGTGGGTGTGGGGAAGATGGCTGCCTGCATTGTGTAGAGTGGGTTGGTTGGGTGCAGCTTCCAGCGGGTGTGCTGGGCAAGCTGGGCATTGACTGTCGTCCACTCAGCAAGCGCCAACTGGACCTGGCTAACTACTCTCGCACCTTTGCTCCATGCAGGTGCTGCACGACGCCTTCTTCAAGTACCAGACCAAGCCCAAGCTGACGGGCCCGGGAGAGATGTACTACGAGGGCAAGGAGTTTGAGGCGCACATCACACACGCGCGGCCAGGTGCGTCGCGCTTCGCTGTGCTGCAGCTGTGCTGCGCTGTTGCTGTGTTGAACTGAGCTTTGTGTGACATGTTGGGTATGATGGGTGCCAGTTGTCCACCGTTCTTGGCGCTGCCACTGCTCTCTAAGTTTGTGGAACCGCCTGCTACCCAAGCGTCGATGCACATTTTTAACCCAAGCTTCATCCTGCAACCTGCCTGCCTGTGTTTCCCGCAGGCGTGCTGAGTGCGGGGCTGCAGGAGGCGCTGGGCATGAGCGACGGCACGCCGCCGCCCTGGCTGGTCAACATGCAGCGGTGCGCAGGGGGGTGACTACTCAGTGTTGCTCCGCAAGTCGTTAACAACTTTGCGTGAACGTGCATGCCGGCCGCTTGCAATTGGAATGTCCAACGCGCAGCGGTGCTTGTGCCCGCTGCACTACCATTCCACCTTCGTCTGTCGGATATCTCAACCTTACCTGGCATTGCTCTGCTGTGTTTCCCACCCTTGCTGCTGTGTGTAGGTATGGCCCGCCCCCCAGCTACCCCAGCCTCAAGATCCCCGGCCTCAACGCGCCCATCCCCCCGGGCGCCATGTTTGGCTACCACCCAGGTGCTTAGAGGGGTTGCTGCCTGCCTGGCGAGGTTTGCACATCGTATGTGCCTGGGGCTGGGCACCCGGCGAGGCGCTGAGCACGCCATGCCATCTTGCCCTGCTGCCACGAACTTGCATGTCAACCCTCCTTCACCAACCCCCAACCGCAGGCGGCTGGGGCAAGCCTCCCGTGGATGAGTTTGGGCGGCCTATCTACGGCAACGTGTTTGGGCTGGAGGAGGAGGAGGCGGACGAGGATGAGCAGGTGGGAAACAGCTGCTTGAAAACAGGGCACACAAATGGCCGACAGGGTTGGGAGGTTGTCCAGCTACTGCCCTGGCTCTAGCTGGTGGATGCCAGGCGCGGCATGACAATTCCATGCGCTTTGCGTACACAGCAATTTCGCAGCTTAGTGGGCAGCAGGAGTAGCATGTGCCCAGGTCTTGCTGCTGTTTGACGGTAGAAACGTGTGTTCTTCCGTCGGTTGCAGGTGGTGGACAAGGTGGTGCGGTGGGGCGAGCTGGAGAGCGAGGAGGAGGAGAGCGAGGAGGAGGAAGAGGAGGAGGAGGTGAGGGAGGCTGTAATGGGGGTGTAGCTAGTTGTCCAGGTCTCATGGCAGCTTGCACTGTGTGGGAGCTCGTTGAGTGGACTTTTGGCATTGCCTGTTTGTTGCTTGCCTTTCTCTCCAATGCTAGGGTGAGAGCAGCCTGCTGGAGCTCGGACCTGGGGAGCTTTACGCACATGTCTTTTCCCGGCCCTGACTCCTTACCACGCCTTTATTTTGGTTGTTCCTTACCCCAGGAGGAGGAGGACCTGGAGGACACGGAGAGCCTGGCAGACGGCTACGCCTCGGTGGCCTCCGGCCTCGCCTCCTCGCTGCCCAGCGGCATCGAGACGCCCGCGGAGATCGACCTGCGCAAAACTTCGGAGGGTGCGTGTGGCTGGGCAGGGCTTGAAACATGTGTAGTTTGTTGTAAGCTTGTGTGTGCTGCGGATCGACTGGCACAGCAGCGGCAGCCAGCTGCTGTGATGTTCTTGGCTGCCTGGTAGGCCTGTGCCTTCCTGGCTTTGCACAGCGGTCAGCACCCCAGCACCCTGCCAGCTGCAATCCCATCCTGTTGTGCTTGCCCTTCCATTTATCGCAGGCCCCAAGCAGCTGTACACGGTGCTGGAGCAGCAGAAGGCCAACGTGGGCGCCGGCACGCTCATGGGCAGCGAGCACACGTACGTGATTCCTGGAGCGGGCGGCGCGGCGGGCAAGGAGAAGCTGTCCATTGCGGCGCAGGTGGGAGCTGGTGTGGGTGGGCTGTCGTTGTTTAGAACACAGCAACGTACGGCGTTAGGAATGGCGTGAAGTTGTTGGTGGCCCCGCACGCCCTAAGATTGCACCTTGCAGCATGGCAAACCCCTTGCTGCATCCCTGCCCCGCCCTGTTTCCAAGCAGAAGCGGCTGGAGGCGCTGCGCAAGGACATGCCCAGCGACGTGGACGTGTCCATCGACCCGACGGTGAGCAAGTCATCCATGTCTCCTGCTGAAAATCAATACGCTCTAAGAGCGTTGGGCTAGTTACCCTGCGGTGGCGTGGTGGCTGGGATTCATCGATGGCAGGCTGCCCTGTGCGTGTCCTTCACTGTTGCCCGACTTACATTGCTTAGTTTCACATTCTCTTTCCTCTCAGGAGCTGGAGGGACTGGATGACGCAGCGCTGCGCGAGCTGTACGAGATGCGCGTGGCAGAGCAGCGCGCAGCGGCGGGCCGCGAGGACTTTTCAGGTGCGCGCTGCTGCTGCCCTTGCTGGCTGTGTTCCGCTTGCGGCAGCTGCGGGGATTTGTGTGCCATAGTGTACGCGATCACTGCTGCATTTGTCTGCAGTGCGGGCCGTTCCTCCAGGCTTGCACGGCGACTAAACAAGCTGCCCACGCTCCCTGTCTGCCCCACGCAGACATGGTGGCGGCAAAGGCAGCGGCGCAGAAGCGCAAGGCGGCGGAGAAGGCGGGCGGCAAGGACAAGAAGTTCAAGTTCTGAGCGCCGCTCTATCTGGCCAGTGCTGGCCGGCCACACTGTCGTACCACTCGTTGTGTGCTGCATGTGTAATGCGATTGCGGCAAATCAAGGCAAAGCAGGCGGCGGTGGCCCACAGAGGCATGAGCGGTGCCCATTGGCGGGCAGCGGCAGCGCAGCAGGCGAGCGCGCCGTGACAGTGGCGGGGCTGGCCGGGCAGGTGTCGTTGCCTCTTGAAGCGACTGCAGTCCTGGAGTGGAACGGTGGCAATGGAGCCGCCCCTGCGAGTGTGGCGTCCACGCTCCAAGCCGCCGTCGCAGGTGGGCGCTCTGTCCCTTGCTTGAAACGGGGGAATCGAGGCGCGATCGCTGCTGTTTGAAATCAAGCAGACCCGCCGCCACTGCCACCGCTGCCGCCGCCTCCGCCCCTCAAACGGTGCCACCCACGATGCATTTTGCGCCAACGGCAAAATCCTGTTTGCTCTCCTTCGTGCGAAGCAGGCTGATGTGGCCCGCTGGCTGCGCTCATCCGCAGCCACCGCACCCTCGCAGCACAGCACCGCCCTTGCGGCGCCGCCAAGCAGCCAGGCGCTGAGCGCTCAGCTGCAACGCCTGATTGCCGCGCCTCACACCCAGTTGCAGCGGTTTGGTGGCGCCGGCACCCAGCAGCAGCAGCAGCACTATCAGCAGCATGTGCAGCAGGAAATGGAGCAGCAGCCAGCAGAGCAGCCAGCACCCAGCTGGCTTGCGCCGCAGCAGCCTGCCACCAGGCAGCTGCCCCGAATGTTCCCCGCTGCGCCTGCCCAGCCGCTGGCAGCGAGCAAGCAAGGGTGGGGCAGCAAGCAGCCCAGCTACTGGTCGGGTGGCGAGGAGCGAGCAGTGGGCGGCGGCAGTGCGGGCCAGCCACAGCCCCTGGGGCACCCACAAGCTCCTGGCGTACCGCAGCAGCTGGCGACAGCTGGGACTGTGCAGCCGCAGCCCCTGGCACTGCCCGGCCCTCCAGCCGTACTGCCCGCACCGTCACAGCTGCGCTCAGGGGTCACCGACCCCTCGGTGCGAGCGGGCAGCAACAGCCCGCCAGCCCGCAGCAGCGCCGGGCACCAGGCCATAGGTGGGTGCTGGGCACTCTTGGTGGGCTGCGCTGCTTGCATATTGTTGCGGATGCTTCCAGCTCTAGTGAGTGCGATACCATAGGAGGCATTGTCCCTTCTGATCCGTGCAGTGCTGCCACCAGACATCCATGCCTGCCGGCCACCCAGCCAGGCGACAGCTTCCTGGCGCCAGCCACAGCCACCACCGCAGCAGCACGCACCACATGTGCCGCAGCCACCGCCGCAGCAAGTGCCGCAGGTGCCACCGCAGCTGCAGGCGAGTGCGCAGCTGAGCCGCGGCGGCAGCAGTGGGAATGGAGGTGGCGGCGGTGTGTCGGGCGGCGGCCTGGCAGGAGAAGTGGAGTCCTGCACCCCAACAGCTGCTGAGCTGATGGCATTTGTGCAGCAGCACGGCCTGCAGGCCTGCACCATTGAGACAGTGATGCAGGTGTGGCGGGAGCAGCGGCAGGCTGCTCGCCGGCTCAGCAGCGGTGGGCCAGCCCTGGCCTGGGCACCACTGGAGCAGCAGCAGCAGCAGCAGCAGCAGCAGCAGCAGCAGCAGCAGCAGCAGCAGCAGCGGGAGCAGCCTGCACCCAGTATGCCTGCTGGCGCGCCATCCCTCGGCCCAGCTGGGGAAGCAGCATGGGGACCAGCGTCTGTGCAGCAGCAGCCTCAGCCATGGCTGGGTGGGCAAGTAGAGCACTTTCAGCAGCAGGTGCAGCCTCAGCGGGTCCAGCAGCAGCCATGGCTTAGTGATGGGCAGATGGGGCAGCACCCACAGGACCAGGTGCAGCGTGAGCCTCAGCACTTCCAGCAGCAACGGCAAACAGCCACAGGAGCCCAGCCAGGAGCAGCAGCTGCTGCCGCTGCTGGGGGCAGCAAGTCGGCTCAGAAGCCGGCATCGCAGAAGCTCAAGCAGGCGGTGCCAGTTGCTGGCGGCCGAGCATATGCACCTCCCGATCCCGAGCGACCCAGTAAGCTGGGAGCACGGCTGAGGGGTTGTGTGCATTGCTTAGCAAAAGCATGCGATTATGCTTCTTATGCACGCTGTGCATGACTTTTGCCTGATGCAGACCCTCTTGCCAACCGCCCCATCTGCAGCGTCTTCCTGGAAGCGGCCCTTCAGCGCGGGCGCACTGCAAAACCTGAACCAGGCCCCCAAGCAGCGTCAGAAGCAGCAGGACAAGCAGCCACGCCGCAAGTCTGGTGCAGCGGATGAGGGGGCACCGGCGGCGGCAGCAGCAGCAGCAGGGCCGGGAGGTGCAGCAGGGGCAGCAGCCAGTGGGCCAGCGGCGGGCAAGAAGAAGAGCAGGCTGCAGAAGCCCGGCAAGGGCGCTGCCAAGCCGGCAGCAGCAGGAGCAGCAGGAATAGCACCTGCGGCCCCTGTGCAGCAGCCAGACAGCGATGCATCAGATTTTGAGGATGACGGCAGTGGCGGTGTTTTGGAGCCTGCAGCGCAGCTGGCCAAGCGCCGCAAGGTGGCGGGCAAGGCAGCAGCAGCGGGAGGCGCAGGAGCAGCAGAAGTGGGTGACGCGGCGGCAGCAGCGGCGGGCAAGGCGGCAGCATCCGGCAAAGCATCCGGCAAGGCGGCAGCCTCTGGCAAGGCGAAGGGCGCTGGCAAGGCGGCCATCAGCGAGCAGCTGGGCGCTTTGGCGGAGATGCTGGACGTGGTTCCTCTGGCAGTGAGGATGGCCTTTGTGATGAGTGGCAGTTTGCACTTTCAAGCGGCCTGCACTTGGGGGGCTGCCTCCCTTTCCTTCACTGCTTGCTGCTTCCGTCGACGCTGCCCTCCATGCCTCTCCGTCTGACACCCACCCTCCAATTCGTTTGCCCAAATTTGGCTGCACAGGGCGTGGCAGATGTGTGCACCCCTCTGGGCTTTGAGCGCTTTGCGCGCGACATGGGCAAGGCGGCAAGCTGCAGGTGGGAAGAGGCAATCGACACAGTATTCCATTCACTGAGCAAGACAGCAGAGTGGCGATGTATGTGCTGTGCTTTGAGATGTGGCAAAGCGCTGTGGCCTGTTGTTGACCTGTGTGGTACTGCTTTGCCTCCCTACTCTTCTGCAGCATCGGCCTGCTGCTGGCCGACCCCCAGGGCGGCACCCAGTTTTACTCCTCCCTGGAGCCGCTCACAAAGGAGCAGCAACAGCGCATCAAGGCGGCAGCAGCGGCAGCAAATGGAGGAGGCAGCAAGAAGGGGCGGGAGAGCGGCAAGGGCAAGGGCAAGGCAGGGGCTGCTGCTGCCGCGGCAGATGCAGCTGCGGGGCCCAGCACCACTAGCGCTGCCAAGCCGGCGGCAGCAGGCGGCAGCAGTGGCAATGGAGGCGGGCAGGTGGTGGGCCTCTGTGTTCTGCCCATACATCTGAGTAAGGACGGCTTTAGCAGGCCAGTGGACACACTTTATTTCATGCCGCTGGTGGCCGGCACCTGGGGCGGCATGCGGGTGAAAGAAGAGGCGGCACAGCAGGGCCGCGAGCTGGCGGGGCAGCTGCTTCACACGGAGCACTTGGTCCTCGCCTTTGGCATGCAGGGTGGGTGTGCTGTTCGGGATGTGGGGTATGGAAAGAGGACATGCTGCTGCACACGTGGCTGGGCTGGGTAGAACTTGCTGAGCATGTGGATCTCCTGTTCCCCTCCTGGTCAGTTGATCGAAGTGCATCGTGATTTCCCTCCTGCTCCCGCAGGTGTCCTGCGCCTGCTGGGCGAGGCGGGGGTGGCGGTACCGCCACTGAGCCAGCTGGCTGTCATGGACCCCCGCCTGCTCTGCTGGCTGCTGGAGCCGCATCTGCTGCAGGTAGGACGCTGGGGCCGGGTGGGGAAGGTGGCTTTGAAGGCAAATTGTTGTTTGTGGGGATCGCAAAATCGGCCCCTGCTTGCTTCGCCTGTTTCCAGCATGTCAATTCTCCTCCTTTACATACATTTACCTTTTTTTCCTGCCGCACAATCTCTTACCAGGACAAGGAGCTGAGTGACTATGGCCTGCACGAGCTGGCTGAGCGGCACATAGGCGGCATGCCGGCGGTCAGCACCCCACCGGGCGGCGGCAGCACTGCCGCTGCTGCTGCTGCGGGCCCTGCGGTGGCCCCGCCGGGTTCCTCGCCCATGCAGCGCATGCGGCGGGCGCTGCAGGCAGCAATTGCACTGGGGGAGGCGGTGCATGTGCGGCTGCTGGAGGGCGGCCTGCCCGTGGAAGTGATGCAGCGGGAGATGCAGGTGCAACAAAAGAGTTTGCTCCATGTTGTGCGTGGCATGAGCCAGAGATGCAACTTGCATACTGGAAACCCCAGACAGGCAAAGGTCGCTTCAAATGCAGCTGGTTCTGCCATCTTGATTTGGGTAAAGCATTCCAACTCATGCTCACTCCCGCTGTTGTACAGGTTGCGGCGCTGCTGGCGCAGCTGGAGTCTGCTGGCCTGGGTGAGGGGCGGGGGAAGGAGGGGAAGGGGGAAGATTACCCCCAAGTAGGAAGGCTGCTATGGTCCCCGAGCGCCCCTGCTGCGCCTGTCCTGCTTATTTCATTGTCCGCAGGCTTCGACCCCTGGCGCCTGGCCGAGGCGGGGCGGCTGGCCCGGGCACACATGGCCCGCCTGGAGAGCGAGGCAGTAGGCATTGCTGGCAAGCCCTTCAATCTGGCCTCCCCGAGCCAGCTGGCCGATGTGCTGTACGAAGTGCTGAAGGTGAGAGGACCGATGGAGGGGTGAAGGTGCGAACAGCAGGATGCTTGCTCATGATTTGGCAGCATCTGCCTCAGCACAGACTGTGGTCTGTTTTGCTGGCTCAACCCTCAGCCCCACCGCTTGGCCCCCGCAGCTGCCGCCGCCCACTGCACACGGGCGCGCCGCTGCCAAGACGCACTTACCCACGGACGAAACTGCGCTGAAGCAGCTGCAGCACCTGTCACCGCTACCGGGCCTGGTCATCCAGCACCGAGCGCTGCAGGTGGGAGGGCTGGAAAGGTTGGGGCTCTGCTAGGTAGCAATGGGCAGTAGGTGGCAGAGTGGGGAGCAAAGGTGGCGAGCAGCCACCTGGGATTTGTGCAGATAGCCGAGGACAAGGGTCACCCATTTTGTTGTCAAACCTGCTAGCCTGTTGATGACTCCTTCACACGCTCCATTCTACCGCAGAACTTCGTGAGCAAGTGGGTGGAGGCGCCCTGGGCGCAGGCGGCGGCCGGCGGCAGCGAGTCAGCGCAGGTGTGGGCGGCAGCACACCCAGGGGTCGGCGGCTGGCCGCGGGTGACCTGCGCCTGGAACCAGACTGCCACAGCAACCGGCAGGCTGAGCTCCAGCGCGCCCAACCTGCAGGCAAGGCAGCTGCTGCATGGTTGCGTGCTTGTTGAAGTGACATGTGGCAGCAGGGAGCGTATACGTGTTGGCTTGTTGGACATGTCGCTGGATCGTCAAGGCATACATCGCCTTTTGTTGAAATGATATGAAGCCCTCACAACCCCTCATCGCAGGCTGTGACCGGCTACCGCCTGGAGGTGGCAGGCGCGGGCGGGCTCACAAACATCCGAGATGCGTTTGTGGCAGCTGCCGGCTGCACCCTGCTCTCAGCCGATTACTCGCAGATCGAGCTGCGGGTGTTAGCGCACTTGAGCGGCGATGCTCAGCTGGTGCAGCTGCTGCGGCGGCTGGGGGCTGGCGGTGACGCCTTCAACGCCATCGCTTCGACTTGGCTGGGCTCAGGTGTGGCCGAGTGTAGGCCCAAGGGGCTGGCTGCCACTGAAGAGCATCTGCAGCCAATATGCAGCTCTGGATGGCAATAGCACTGCATGAGGCGCTGAAGAGCTCACCTACGTGGCGATTGCTCTTGCCCACGCTGCAGGCGACCCCTCCAGCGTCAGCTCAGAGGACCGCGAGAAAGCTAAGCGCGTAACATACGGTAACATATTGAGTTTGCTGAGGTGTGAAGTCTGCTGTGTGCAGGGCTGCGGTGGCAGAACTTGTTTTGGAAAAATCAAGTCAGCCTAGCCTGCTGCATTTTGCAGGCATCATCTACGGCCTCACACCCTGGGGCCTGGCGCAGCAGCTGGATTTGACTGTGGGCGCCGCACAGGTGAGCCTCGGACGAGCGGGATTGCTTATTGGCAGCAGCTTTCAAACCTGCATTATGGCCAACTGGGCGACTCGGGTGCCGCAAAGCTGCAACAGGCTGCTTATCACAACAAACTCGCCTGCAATGAATACCGGTTGTCCGGCAAGCTGCTGCGGTCCTTGCCTTCCCGCTATGCAACCCCGCAGGAGCTCATCTCCAGCTTTCTCAAGCACTTCAGCGGCGTGGCAGCTTACCTGGAGGCCACACGGGCGGCGGCGCGGCGGGACGGCGGTGTGGCCACCCTGGCGGGGCGGCGGCGCCCGATCAAGGGACTGGGCGCGACTGACAAGCGGTGCGCATGGGGTTGGTGGGGGTTGCGGGTGCAGGGGATGCGAATTTGAGGGATCGCATTTGCCACACCTGCATGCTGGATTACACACGGGGACCATCCTTCTCATTCATTCTTTACTTGCGCCGCTGCCCTTGTGCAGCGTGCGTGCCGAAGCAGAGCGCAAGGCAGTCAACACAACCATTCAAGGCACTGCAGCAGACATCATGAAGGTGCGCCTGTGGGCAGACGTTACGCTCCAACTGTAGGGTAATACTTGCATGCTGCAAGCAGTTAGTGGCCCAACTGCCTTTCACCGAGCTTGTTTGCCTGAGGCTGGCGTTGCCTTGGATCCAAACTGCAGGCGGCCATGCTCAACTGGAGCGCGTGGCTGGAGGCTCAGGGCCAGCCGCACGTGCGCGTGGTGGCGCAGGTGAACATGCTGCTTCTTGGTTTTGGAACGTGGGAGCGAGGGCTGCTGGCCAGCGGCGGTCTTGCGGGCTCAGTATCAGCTGCCCGCTGCGGTGTCATGCTGTGCAGCTCCCTGCACAGCTGCTGCTAATGCCGTTGTGGCCGCCATTGCAACATATCAACATCTAGATGCCGCTTAATCGCTCACCTGACCTTGTGTAGATCCATGACGAGCTGCTGCTGGAGGTGGATGGCTCGGTGGACGTGCGCTGGGTTGCCCAGGCGAGTGGAAAGTTGCCACAACCGGCTACTACTTGCGTCGCCAGCTTGCTGATTATGCCCTTGCGTTTGGTGTCTAAGTTGAGCCCTATGCTGGACAGCTTGCCTGCAACATTGCTTTGCACATGTGGCTCTGCCGTCCAGGCCCCAACTGACACCCCTTGTGTGTCCCACTCGCCTGCTCCCCACAGGAGCTGCGGCGCGTGATGGAGGGCGTGCTGCAGATGGCGGTGCCGCTGCTCGTGAAAATAAAGGCTGGCGAGCGGTGGGGCAGCATGGCGGCGCTCGGCTAACGGGAGCGCTGGGGCGTGGCAGCACACCGGCCTGTGGCGACACTGGCATCAAAGAAACCCTCTGCAGCTCCCTTTTTTGCCCACACCACTGCCATGTGCTGGCCCAGCTGGCCAGCTGGCCCAATCCCCAACTTCTAATGCGCGACATTGCTAATCCAGGCTGGCGGCGGCGGCGGCGGTCAAATGCCAATTGCCAGGCGCTTGCACCGGGTTTCGATCAGTCTGGTACCATGTCCGCGCTGCAGGTTGCCCGTGCCGGCCGCACCGGCCTGGCCAGCCTCGCTCGGGCGCTGGTGAGTGGCGGAGGGGGTGGCCGCGCCGCTGCTGCCTCGCCGGGCGGCCCGATCTGATCGCCCTACTGCCACATTCCGCGCAGGGATCGAGCTCCCGGAGCTTCGCCACGCAGGTGAGGCGGGGCTGGCGCGAACGGGTCGCGGGGCCCAGCTGGGTGGCCACTCAACGCCCCTGCCGCCCTCCCTGCTGCTGCAGTCCAACGCCGAGGACTACCAGAAGTTTGCGGGCGATGCCAGCCGCAAGCACGTCACGGTGCGGGCCCCCCGCTACCACCGCCGCCGCCGCCGCCGAGCCTACTATGGGCAGCGCCGACGTGTTGCCTGCACGCGCAAATTTTGTGCATCTACAGCACCCCTGGACTCACACACGCAGCCTGGCAGCCCTTGGCGTATCATCATCCAGCCGTGGGCTGGCAGACGCGCCCAGACGCACGCAATCCGGGGCCGCTGCCGCCGCCTGCCGACACATGCTCTCTTCTGCCTGCCTTGGAAATCCGTGCAGTGGCCCAAGGTGCTGAACGCGCCGCTGTCCGAGGTGGACCCGGAGCTGGCGGATATCATTGAGCACGAGAAGAACCGGCAGTACAAGGGGCTGGAGCTGATCCCCTCGGAGAACTTTGTCAGCGCCAGCGTGATGGAGGCGGTGGGCTCGGGTGAGATGCGCTGCTTCTGACTTGCTTTTTGATGCAAGGTTGATGCGATCGCTGGAGTGCATGATTCCCCGCGGAGAGCAGGGGATTGTGGTTATGGCAGGGTCCATGATGCTGGTGAAACTTTCGGCCACGGACGGAGCCGCGTTTTCAAGTTCACAATGCGACAATGTTTGCTTGATGTTTAGTTCTGAGCTTTAATGAATAAGGAACACGCTGCCCCGGCACCTTGGCGCAGCTCCCACCACACCTGCTTGATTTGCTCCCTATTGCCTCCCACTTGCCTTGCTCTTGCACACTTGCGACAAACAAGTGCAGCACAGGCACGATCGAGCCATCCTCACCTGTTCTGCTGCGCGCTCCTTTTGTCGCAGTCATGACCAACAAGTACAGCGAGGGCTACCCCGGCGCTCGCTACTACGGCGGCAACGAGTTCATCGACCAGGCGGAGCGGCTGTGCCAGGTGG
>VFQQ010003756.1_pt1 | contig 14323 bp, 15 predicted proteins | sample 3512341 | NCBI WGS metagenome assembly VFQQ01 (sample SAMN10412373, study PRJNA504923) | tailings metagenome | isolation source: Relicate 2 Philex TSF1 revegetated site | place: Philippines: Tuba, Benguet | collected 2017-08-29 | reverse complement strand
TGTGGCCAAATAGCGTTCCCATTCATAGGCATGGGTGACGATTTCGGTGAGGTCGTCGTGCGCCGGCTGCCAGCCGAGGAGCGAGCGTACCTTCTCGCCGGTCGCCGTGATAGAAGCCGGATCACCGGCTCGGCGCGGGCCTTCATCGACGCGGAAATCGATGCCCGACACCGACTTGACCGTGTCGATCACCTGCCGCACCGAATAGCCCTGGCCATAGGCGCAGTTGAGCGTGGTGCTGTCGCCACCGCCCCGCAGGTGCTTGAGCAGCAGCCAGTGCGCCTCGATCAGGTCGGTGACGTGGATGTAGTCGCGGATGCAGGTGCCGTCCGGGGTTTCATAGTCGGTGCCGAAGATATCCATCTTCTGCCGCTGCCCCAGCGCCGTCTGCGCCGCCACCTTGATCAGGTGCGTGGCGAGCGGCGTCGACTGCCCCGAACGCTTCTTCGGATCGCCACCGGCGACGTTGAAATAGCGCAGCACGCCATAGGTCATGGGATGCGCCGCGGCGACGTCCGCCAGCATCCACTCGGTCATCAGCTTGGACCGGCCATAGGGCGACATCGGATGAAGTGGCGTATCCTCGACGACAGGCGCCAGTCCGGTCATGCCGTAGACGGCGGCGGTGGACGAGAAAATGAAGTGTTTCACGCCCTCGGCGACGGCTGCCTCGATCAGGTTGCGCGAGGTCGCCGTGTTGTTGCCGTAATATTTGAGCGGATTGGTCACCGACTCCGGCACCACGATCGAGCCGGCAAAGTGGATGATCTCGGAGACCCCATGCTCGCGGATGACCTTGCGGACGAACTCGATGTCCCCCGCATTGCCCTGCACCAGCGTGGCCCGATGATCGACCGCCCAGTCGAAACCCGTAGTCAGGTTGTCGAGAACCACTACGGGCTCTCCCCCGTCGGTCAGGCGAAGGACCATGTGGCTGCCGATATAGCCCGCGCCGCCAGTGACCAGCACAGTCATTTCGGTAACCTCCCTACCAAGATTTAATTGGCGCGATGCTAGGTTTCAGGTGTTGAGATAGCCTTAGCGTCACGCCCATCTCGGAGCTCACATTGCCCAAGCGCGTCAGAACTGCCGTGTTTCCCGTCGCCGGACTCGGTACGCGTTTCCTCCCCGCCACCAAGGCCATGCCCAAGGAGATGCTCACGGTCGTCGACCGGCCGCTGATCCAGTATGCCGTGGATGAGGCCCGCGAGGCCGGCATCGAGCACTTTGTCTTCGTCACCGGCCGCAACAAGGGCGTCATCGAAGACCACTTCGACAAGCAGTTCGAACTCGAGCACACGCTCGAAAGCCGCGGCAAATCGGCCGCGCTGGACGAATTGCAGCGCGAACTGCCGCAGGCCGGCCAAGCCAGCTTCACCCGCCAGCAGGAACCGCTCGGTCTCGGCCATGCGGTCTGGTGCGCCCGCCAGCTCGTCGGCGACCAGCCCTTCGCCCTCTTGCTGCCCGATATGGTGTTCCAGGCCAAGCCCGGAGTCATGAAGCAGATGATGGAAGCCTACGAGGAACAGGGCGGCAACATCATCGGCGTCGAGGAAGTGAACCCGGCCGACACCGCCAGCTACGGCATCGTGGCGCGCGGCGACGGCCCGGATTCAGGCTTCCGCATCACCGGCATGGTGGAAAAGCCCAAGCCGGCCGACGCCCCCTCGAACCTCTTCATCTCCGGCCGCTACATCCTGCAGCCCGAGATCTTCTCGATCCTCTCCGAACAGACCCGCGGCGCCGGCGGCGAAATCCAGCTCACCGACGCCATGCAGGTGCTGATCAAGCAGCAGACCTTCACCGGCGTGAAATATGACGGCCGCGTCTTCGACTGCGGCTCCAAGATCGGCTTCCTCACCGCCAATGTCGTCTTCGCCCTCGACCGCGACGACTTGGCCGACGACTTCCGCCGCGAAGTGAAGGCGATAATCGGGAAGTTCTAGCGCTTCACGGTGACGCCGAGCGTCACGCGATGCTCCGTCTCGGTCGTGTTGGCCGGGGCGGTGGTGGTCGAGCCGTAGCGGTAGTCGCCCGAAACCGAGATGTTCTCGTTGACGAGGTAATCCGCCCCCGTGCCGACGCTGTAGCCGGTTTCCACCGTCGTCGAGTCCGAGAAGATGGCGTAGCGGTAGGCAGCGCTGCCGCGCAGCGTCACCCACGGATTGACCCGGTAGGTCACATCGCCCGTCGCGGCATATTCGATCCGCGCCGCGCCCGAGGCATTCGCCCCCGGCGCGCCGACGGTCGTCGCGAGGGCGCCGCGGATGCTGAGCGTCTCATCGGGTCGGAAGGTGACGGACGCGTCGTAGAGATTGCTGACGATGTCGTCGGTTGCCCCATAGGTGAACTTGCGCAGCCCGAGGCCCACGGATGCTTCAGCCTCCAGCACCTCGCTCCACTTCGACGATACGCCACCGCGGATGGCATAGTCGGTGCCGTCGAGCTTCACGCCATAGCTGGGGGACTCGAAGTCGTAGGCCTGGTAGCCGACGCTGCCATCGACGAAGGCGGTCAGGATCGGCGTCACCTTGTAGCCGATGCGCAGCCCCGTCCCGATCTGCCAGTTGTTGTTGCTGCTGTTGTCGATCTGCGTCCCGTTGCCGAGCGTCGTCGGCCCGTAGACCGACCGGGCGGCGTTGCCGCGCGCCGTGGTGACCAACCGGCCCCAGTCATAGGTGGCCGAACCCATGACATCACCCGAAAGCTGCTGCGAGGCGGAGACGGTGTCGGTCGGATAGCCGGTGGATGACGCGCTCGGCGTCGTCAGCGAGAAATTGGCGGAACCATTGAGCCCCAGCACCTCGTTGACCTGGTACGAGCCGGTCGTCCCCAGCTTCAGCGAATTGATGCGATAGTCCTCGACCGTCGACTTCGACAGTTCCGCCGCGCCGGTGATGCTGTAGGTGCCGCGCAGGAAATCGTGCTTGAAGGTCGCCGACGGCGCCGTGATCGCCTCGAAATGCGTGCCATCATTGTCCTGCACATAGGCGCCGCGCAGCGACAGGCTCCAGTCGAGCTTGAAGGCCGGTGCGTCCCATTCGTGCGGGGCACTATCGGCGCAGTTCTCGCAAGCCGTGAAAGGATCGCGCACCAGATCGACATTGTTGGTGCCCGACCCGTCGCCGGCCGGATAATACTCCTGCGCCAGCGCCGTTCCCGAGGCCAGCAGCGCCAGCCCCGAGAGGGCGAATACGACTCGGTTGGCCACACGCATGCTCACCACAAACGACTCCGCGCGCCGGAAAGACGCTAACGAAGCCTTGCAGTTTATGGTTAAGGAAGGCTTGCCCCGAGGCAAAAGGGGCGGCCCGGAGGCCGCCCGCAAAGGTCAGGCCGCTTCGACCTTGAGCACCGCGCCATCGGCATCGACGATGCGGATCTTCTGGCCGGCGGCGAGGTTCGGCCCCTTCACCCGCCAGGTGGTGTCGTCGAGGATGACACGGCCGAAACCATCGCTGATCGGCTCATCGAGCACCACTTCCTGCCCGACATAGCGGTTGGCGCGGCGATTGAGGAACGGCCGGTCGCTCGGCGTCCCATGCGGTCGCACGCGCAGCCAGATGAAGACGCTGGCAATGGCCAGCACGCCGAAGATCAGGAACTGCAGCGGCCAGCCGATCACGATCAGCGCCGAGGCGATGCCTGTGACCACCGCCGAAAGCCCGAGCCAGAGGAAGATACCGCCCGGAACCACCAGTTCGAGCGCCAGCAGCACGAGGCCGCCGACGACCCAGGACCAGGCGCCGTACTGAACGATGAGGGCAATGATATCCATCAGAACCTCCTGTTACTGGCCGGTGGTGGGCGGGCGGCTTGAGCTGCGCGGCGTTGCCGTCGAGCCCGAACCGAACGTCTCCTTGGCGATTTCCGCGATACCGCCGATGGCGCCGATGACGCTGGCCGCTTCCACGGGGAGCATCAGCACCTTCTGGTTCGGCGATTTCGCCAGACCTTCCAGTGCCTTGATGTAGTTGTTGGCGACGAAGTAGTTGATGGCCTGCACGTTGCCGGACGCGATAGCGTTGCTCACCACCTCGGTAGCCTTCGCTTCGGCTTCGGCCGACCGCTCACGCGCTTCGGCGTCGCGGAACGCAGCTTCGCGGCGGCCTTCGGCTTCGAGCACCTGGCTCTGCTTGGCGCCTTCGGCCTGCAGGATCGCGGCCTGCCGCTTGCCTTCGGCCTCGAGGATCAGCGCGCGCTTTTCACGCTCGGCCTTCATCTGCCGGCCCATCGAGTCGACGAGATCCTTGGGCGGATCGATATCCTTGATTTCGATGCGGGTGATCTTGAGGCCCCACGGCGACACGGCGGCGTCCACCACCTTGAGCAGGCGGTGATTGATCTCGTCGCGGTTCGACAGCAGCTCGTCGAGGTCCATCGAACCCATCACCGTACGGATGTTGGTCATGGTGAGGTTGAGGATGGCGACTTCGAGATTGGTGACTTCGTAGGCCGCGGCCGCGGCATCGAGGATCTGGTAGAAGGTGACGCCGTTGGCGGTCACGGACGCGTTGTCGCGGGTGATGACTTCCTGGTGGGGGACGTCGAGCACCTGCTCCATCATGTTGATCTTCTTGCCGATTCCATCGACGAACGGCAGGATCAGGTTGAGGCCCGGCTTCAGTGTCCGGATATAGCGGCCGAACCGCTCGATGGTGAAATTGTAGCCCTGCGGCACCGTCTTGACGCCGGCGAAGAGTACGAGAATGGCGAGCACGCCGACTGCGATGAGGGCGATGCTGAAACCGTCCAGCCCGAAATCCATGGTCTTCTCCCCTGCGGCGCCGGGGGACAAGCGACCGACGCCAGCATCTAAAATGTATGTGCCGTCAACGCCCCGCGCAATGCGCGAGGGTCAAATACCGCAATGCCGCCATGTGGATGAACGTCGGATGAACTAGAGCCAACCACTCAGTTCGCGCCGCACGACCGATTCCACCATATCCATGCCGCCAGGCGAGTCGTTGAGGCAGGGGATATAGGCGTAATGCTCGCCTTTGCCGCCCGCATGCTCGAACTGCTCCTTGCCGGTGATGGCGATCTCTTCGAGCGTCTCGATGCAATCGACCGAAAAGGCCGGCGCGACCACTGCGACCTTCTTGCCTGCCTTGCCGAGCGTTTCGAGCGTGGCGTCGGTGGCGGGCTCCAGCCACTTGGTCGGGCCGAAGCGGCTCTGGAAGGTGACGGCGAGCTTGTCCTCCGGCCAGCCCAGGTGCTCGCGCACCAGCCGGGTGGTCTTGAGGCACTGGCAGTAATAGGGGTCGCCGCGTTCGAGATAGAGCTGCGGCATGCCGTGATAGGACGTGAGCACCACGTCCGGCTCGAAATCCAGCGCCTTGACGCCGTCCTCGATCGAGCGGGCCAGCGCCGCCACGTAGGCGGGCTCGTCGAAATAGGCCGGCAGGGTGCGCACCGCCGGCTGCCAGCGCATTTTCTTGAGCGCGTCGAAGGCCTTGTCGTTGGCCGTGGCGGTCGTGGTCGCAGAATATTGCGGGTAGAGCGGCGCGAGCAGGATCTTCTGGCAGCCGGCTGCCTGCAGCGCTTCCAGCCGCGACTTGGTCGACGGATTGCCGTAGCGCATGGCGTAGTCCACCACCACGCTCGAGCCCAGCCGGCGCTGCAGGTCGGCGGTCTGCCGCTTGGTGATGACGCGCAACGGGCTGTCGCCCGCTTCCCTGTCCCAGATGCGCGCATAGTTGGCGCCGCTCTTCTGCGGACGGACCGAGAGGATCACGCCCTGCAGGATCGGTTGCCAGATCGCCTGCGGCGTCTCGATGACGCGCGGATCGCTGAGGAATTCGGAGAGATAGCGGCGCACGCTCCAGTAATCGGTGGCGTCGGGCGTGCCCAGATTGAGCAGCAACACGCCGATTTTCGGCGATTTCACCACGGGATGGTCGGCGGGGCGGGTGGGCGTCATGGGGGCCTGCTGGGAGGGGGGCTTGCGGCGAGGCGCACCATACTCGGGATGCCCCCGAGCGCAAGTGCAGGTGTGTCGCGGCCCCGACGGCCCCTACAAACTCGCCAGCAGCAGGATCATGCCGAAGGCGAAGACCAGCATGGCGCCGAGCAGTTCGGCCCACCAGATCAGGCCTGAGGCGAGCCCTTCGCGACGACCCAGCAGCTTCCGCGCCAACCCCTTGGCGCCGACCGCCACCGAGGCCAGCACGCCGACGGTGATGGCAGTGCCCAGTCCCATGAGGAACACCGCCACGATGCCGGCGGCGAGCAGCCCCTGGCTCAGCGCGAAGACCAGCACCACGAGTGCACCCGAGCAGGGCCGCAGGCCGACGCCCAGCACCACGCCCAGTTGCTCGCGCCAGTCGCCCTTCACCTGATCGGCGGTGACGACGTGGTGGTGGTCGTGATGATCATGGTCATGATCGTCCGGAGCGTGATTGTGCCCGTAATGCGCATCGCCGGGCTGGCGACCGAATGCGTCCGGCCCCTTGTGGAACTGGCTGGCGATGTCGAGCTGCCCACGGTTGAGCGCGTGCCCGCTCTTTTCACCGGCATGCAGCGCGCCATGCGCCTTCTGTGCCAGGTCGACCGGTTCGTGCTGGTGATGATGATGGCTGTGGCCCCAGCCGAACAGCTTGCGGGCGATCAGCCACAGGCCGAGCAGCGCCACGAGCCCGTAGGAGGCAATGCCGATCCAGTTGGCAGCATCCGCCATGCCGAGCGACGTGGCATTGAGCACCAGCACCGCGACCAGCACGAAGCCGATAGCGACCAGCGACTGCACCATGGCGGAGGCGAAGCTGAGCAGGACGCCTTGCTTGAGCTGCCGCTCGCTGGCCAGCACGTAGGACGAGATCACCACCTTGCCGTGGCCCGGCCCCGCAGCGTGGAAGACACCGTAGAGAAAGCTCAAGCCGCCCAGAATCCAGAAGGCGTTCCAGTCGGTCTTGAGTGCACTCAGCGCATTGTTCATCGCCTGGTAGAAATTGCGCTGCTGCTCGTTGACCCAGCCGAGAAAGCCGGTACGCGGCATGGCGAGACCCGGCTCGGGCGGCGGTCCGCCGAACGGCATCGGCGGCTTGGCGGCGGCGACCTGCGTCACCGCATCGAGCGCCGTTTCGGCCACTGGCGGCGGCGCATCGGCGGATGGTGGACAGGTGACGAGGATGGCCCCCTGCGAGCCGCGGATGGCGCGTTCGAGGTCAGGCGGCAATTGCGTGACGTCGGCCGGCAGCGAGCCGAGTTGCTCCTGCAGTTCCGGCGACAGCTCGAACCCGTCCTGGAAACCCACCGAACAGCCGGCCGGTGCGTTTTCGAGCTTGATCGCCTCTGGCCCCGCGAAGGTGATGGCGACGTAGAATTCGGGGTCGTTGATGGCCAGTTCGAGCGCCCGCTTGATCCGGTACGGCTCGGCGAGCTTCACCCCGAAGCGCAGGATGGTGTGGCCATCGACGAAATCGCGGGTCGGGTTCTGGCCGCGTTCGAACGGCAGCAGCGCCGGATCGCCCTGTTCGCCGGCAAAGGTGTAGAACTGGTACTGCGCCAGCCCGTCCATGTCCTGGTTGGCGAGCTCCTGCTGCTCCTCGCGGCTCACCACCCCGTCATTGTTGGTGTCGAGCCCCTCGATCGACCAGGCCGAAAACGCCTCGTCGAAGCTCCATTCGTTGCGCACTTCGGTGACGGCGCCCGAGTCGTCGAAGACGACGGTCGCCTTGGCATCGATGAAGATGTGCGGATGCGCCAGGACGGGCGTGGCGAGCAGCGCGAGACCGAGCGCAAGCGGAAGATGACGACGCAAGTAGAGCCCCGTTTACCGGACCGGGTTCGTGGCGAACCAGTCCACCAGATGGTCGATCAGCGCCCGAACCTTGCCGGCGAGGTGCCGGCGATGCGGATAAACCGCCTGCAGGCTCGGCCCCTCCGGCATGTATTGTTCCAGAACCGGCACCAGCCGGCCCGCTGCGATCGACGCCTCGGCGAGGTAGGACGGCAATACGGCAAAGCCGAGGCCGTGCAGCGCCGCATGCATCGCCGCCACCGGAGAATTGACCCGCACCGGCCCGGCAATGTGTACCGAGACCGGCCGCCCCTGATCGACGAAGCGCCAGTTGGTGTGACCCGACATGTTGGTGTCGATGACGCAGGGCAGATTACGCAGCGCCTCGGGCGTCGCCGGCGTGCCGCGCGCATCGAGGATGATCGGCGAGGCGCAGATGATGTGCTTGATGTCCGAAATCTTGCGCGCGATCAGGGACGAGTCCGTCATCGTCGAAATGCGCAGCGCGACGTCGATGCCTTCGTCGACGAGGTCGACGTAACGGTCCTCGAGCCGCAAGTCGATGCTGATCAGCGGGTTCTTGGCCATGAACTCGAAGATAGCGTGCGACAGCGTCGTCTCGCCCAGATTGCGCGGGCCGGAAATGCGCACGAGGCCGCGCGGTTCGGCGGTCTGGTCGGAAATGGTGGCGTCGAGATCGTCGAGCTGCTGCAGCAGCTGGCTGGATTCCCGATAATAGGCCTCGCCGGCTTCGGTGAGGCTGAGCTTGCGGGTGGTGCGGTTCATCAGCCGGACGCCGAGATAATCCTCGAGATCGGTGACGTATTTCGACAGCAGCGCCTTGGACCGTCCGTGCTGCCGCGCAGCGGAGGAAAAGCCGCCCGCGTCGAAGACCTGCACGAAGGCGCGGATGCGGGCGAGGTCCTGGCTCATGGCGCTCTCCAACGGAACTGGTGGTCGCGGCGGCCCGTTGCGGGGCCGATGCCGACGCATAGCTTATCCGCAAAAACCGAACAATGACGCCTATTGGTCGCGCCGCGATTAACGATAGGATACCCCCGCTGTCGCAAACGCCAGGAGAGGCCGCTATTTTCGGCTACATGTCCAAGACCCGTTCCACGTCCACGCTGTACCGACTGATCGAAGCCGGCCAGCTCACCCACAAGGTGCTGCTGACGCCGCTGCGCGAACGCGGACTGGAACCGGGCGACGACGCCGTACTCTTCGTCCTCCACGATCGCCTCGGCGCGCCCGAGGAGGAGATAGCCGCCGCCATCGGCATTCCGTTCGAAGCGCTCGAGCCCCGCCTCAACCGCCTGATCGACCGCGACCTCGTCACCCGCCAGGCCACCGGCGCCGAGCTGCTGCCCGGCCTCGCACTGACCGAACGCGGCGAGCGCATCCGCGAAGTGCTTGAAGGCGCCTGGACCGAGCTGGAAGAAGCGCTGCTGGGCGAACTCAGCGACAAGCAGCGCAAGAAACTGCGCAAGCAGCTGGGGCGGTTTGTGGAGCTGCTACGGCTCTAGGCTACCTGTTTCTGCACCTTGTGGAAGATGCTGAGGCCGAGCCACTCCGCCATCTTGCGGGGCAGTCTGTCGTCGCCGATCAGCGTCATCCGGTCTTCGACGACGGCGCGGTCGACCGTATCCATGCCCATCCAGATGGCAGTCATCGTGCGCAGGTCGGTGCGCACGAACAGGTCGACATTGAACCCCGGATCGACGGCGCAGAGATCGGGACCGGTACGCGGGTCGACCACGATCCACCAGTTGCGCTCGCCGTCGGGCCGCTCGGGATAGATGAACTGGATCACCGTGCGACGGCGCGGCAGCACGTCGACCTTGATGCGGCGGCGCATGTCCCACATCAGCAGCTTCACATCGAGCTTTTCGAGCTGCGGCCGCGTCTCGGTCCAGCGGTGCCCCCACTCGCCGACGGCCTCGATGATCGGCCGGATCTCGAGGCCGGCCGGCGTCAGGTGGTATTCGAAGATGCCAGGTTCGTCGTGGGACTCGATGCGGTTGATCAGGCCCGCCAATTCCAGCTCCTTGAGCCGCTTCGACAGCAACGCGGGTGACATCCGGGCGAGGCCACGGCGCAGGTCGTTGAAGCGCGTCGTCCCTAGGATGAGCTCGCGGATGACTAGCAGGGTCCACCGGCTGCCCAGAACTTCGCTGGCGATGGAAACCGGACAGAATTGTTCGTAGCTGACCTCAGCCATGTCGCTCCTTACTGCCCCGCGAACCCCTATAGCACCGTCTGCCGGCAAATGAAGCGTCGGTTCATTTTCAGTATCGGGGGAGTTCATTTCGTGAACTAGCGGCGATCCACGTCCCTATGCTTGATGTTGCGGCACGGGGGGCAGCCAAATTCGAAAGGCTGCCTGAAATGAGACGTTCAACACTCAAAGCCACGCTACTGGCCCTGCCCTTGCTGCTTGTCGGGGTGCCCGAGGCCTTCGCCTGGACCAAGTCGTTCCCTGGCACGCGGGACCAGGTTCGAGCCGCCTGTTCGAAGTTTGGCGGCTCACTCCATGAAGACTCCAACGGCTCAACCTGCGTTGCCAAGAACAGCAACGTGGTCTCCTGCAACGACGCCGGCGATTGTGCCGGATCCGGATCCGGCCCCATGCCACGCATTGCCGTCGGCTCGGTCACGGCTTTCGGCAACGTGCTGACGGCCTCTACACCGCGCATCCCGCCCGTACCCGAAAGCCTGACCAGCGGCAGTTCCGGTGGGTCGGCAAGCGGCGGCGCAGGAGCGTCGGGGGGCATCGAATTCGCCATCCCGTCGGTCCACCCCGCTGGCCAGAACTGAGGGGACGACAAATGCGTACTCTCAACATTGTTGCCGGGCTTGTCGCCATGGCGATGCTGGTGCCGTTGCCGGCCATGGCCACGGATCAGGGCGAAGCGGTCAAGCTTTGCGGCAAGAACCCGAACTGCAATCTGGAAAAGATCGCTGGCGGCGTGAGCATCACCATCGAAGGCGGTACTCGCGGGCCGAATGCAGTCATCTTCTGCCCGGACCAGGGCGCCTGCGTGTGCAGCATGTGCCCCAGCATAGGCTCCGCACCCGGCAGCGTCGGCACCGCAATCCGCCTGGGCATGACCCCCAAGCGCTACGACGAGCCAGCATCCTCCTCGTCATCGGGCGGCGAGACCGGCCCGGTGAGTAGCGGCGGCATCGAGAACGCCATCCCGTCGACCCGGCCCTCCGGCCAGATCAACTGATCTCCGCAGCGTCAACCGAACGGATGACGCGGGCCGGCCAGTGCCCGCGTCAAAACAGCAACGGGGGCGTGACGCCGGCGCGGCCGGGTCAACGCAAGGAGAGACATCATGAATACGCTCAATACCACTCCCGACCAGGCGGTCGACTATGCCGGCATCAAGATACGCCAACAGGCCGCCTGGGCGTCGGGGGACTATGCCGTGGTCGGCACCACGCTGCAGATCGTGGGCGAACAACTCTGCGAGAGCATCGACCTCAAGCCGGGCAGCAAGGTGCTGGACGTCGCCGCCGGCAATGGCAACGCGACGCTGGCGGCGGCCCGCCGCTTCGCCGACGTAACCTCGACCGACTATGTCGGCCACCTGCTCGACAAGGGCAAGGCGCGGGCCGAGGCCGAGGGGCTGAAGGTGACGTTCGGCGTGGCCGACGTCGAAGCCCTGCCCTTCACCGATGGCAGCTTCGACGCCGTGCTATCGACCTTCGGGGTGATGTTTGCGCCCAACCACCAGCAGTCGGCCGCCGAAATGCTGCGCGTCGTTCGCCGCGGCGGGCATATCGGGCTCGCCAACTGGACGCCGCCGAGCTTCATCGGCCAGGTGTTCCGCACGCTGGGCAAGCACATCGCGCCGCCGGCCGGCGTGAAATCGCCGGCACTGTGGGGCGACAGGGAGCACCTCGAAACGCTGTTCGCCGGCCACCGCATCAGCATGGTCGAGCGCCACTTCACCTTCCGCTATCGCTCGGCGCAGCACTTCCTCGACATCTTCCGCACCTTCTACGGGCCGGTGCACAAGGCTTTTAATGCGCTCGACGATGCCGGCCGCACGGCGCTGGCAAAGGACCTGCTCGCGCTCCTCGACGAGCTCAACCGCGCCGATGACGGCACGCTGAAGATCCCGTCGGCCTATGCCGAAGTGATCGTCGAGAAGGTCTGACGGGCAGGGGTTCGGCGGGCGCCGGATGGTGCCTGCCGGCCTAGCGGGCGATGCTGCCGATGCGGCGGTCGATCAGCATGGTAGCGGTGATGGTGACGAAGGCGAACACCACCAGCCCCAGCGACAGGATATGGGCGGCGCCCCATTCCAGCCGTTCGACATAGTTGTAGATCGAGATCGACAGCACCCGGGTCTTGCCGGCGATGTTGCCGCCGATCATCAGCACCACGCCGAACTCGCCGATGGTGTGCGCGAAGGTCAGTACGGAGCCGGTCAGATAGCCGGCCCGCGCCATCGGCGCCTCGATGCGCCAGAACGTCTGCCACGGCGTCGATCCGAGCGTCCTGGCCGCTTCCAGCGCATCGTCGCCGATCGCTTCGAAGGCGTTGCGCAGCGGCTGCACCATGAAGGGCAGCGAAAAGATCACCGAGCCGATGACCAGCCCCGGAAAGGTGAAGGCCAGCGTACGCGCGCCCCAGAGCGGCGCCAGCAGGCCGCCCGGACCGTTCGGTCCGAGCGCGATGAGGAGATAAAAGCCCAGCACCGTCGGCGGCAGCACCAGAGGCAGGGCGACCACGGCCGCCACGGCCTCTTTCCACTTTGCCGGCGACCGCGCCAGCCACCAGGCGAGCGGCGTGGCGAGGACCAGCAGGATGACTGTAACGCAGGCCGCCAGGGTCAGCGTCAGCGAGACCGCCTGCCAGACCTCGCTGGCGCTCAACATGCGCTGTTAGTTGGTTTCGTAGCCATATTTGTGGATGATGGCCTTACCCTCGTCGCTCTGCAAGAACTCGAGGAACGCCTTGGCGGCCGGCTCGGCCTCGCCGGTCTTGAGCAGGACGGCATCCTGCAGGATCGGCGAATAGAGCTCGGACGGAGCGGTCCAGACCTGCGGGGCCGGCTTGTCGATCACCTGGCTGAGCGCCACGAAACCGAGTTCGGCATTGGCGCTGTCGATGAACTGCAGCGTCTGCGTGATGTTTTCGCCGGTCACCTGCTTGGGCGTGATCGCATCGGTCAGCCCGAGCTTTTCCACCACTTCTAGGCCCGCTGCACCATAGGGCGCAGTCTTGGGATCGGCGATGGCGATGTGCTGGAATTCGCCGGCCTTGAGCACGGCTTCACCATCGGTGAGGTCGAGCGTGGGCGAATAGAGCACCACCTTGCCGATGGCATAGGTGAAGACGGTGCCGTCGACGCCGAATCCTTCGGTGACCGACTGGGTCGGGCGCTTGTTATCGGCCGAGAGGAACACCTGGAACGGCGCGCCCTGGGTGATCTGCGTGTAGAGCGCACCGGTGGCGCCGAACGAGAAGGTCACCGTGTCGCCGGTCTTGGCGGTGAAGGCGGCGCCCAGCTCTTCGGCGGGCTTGGTGAAGTTCGCGGCGACGGCGGCGCTGATTTCGGCGGCCGACACGGAACCGGAAACGAAGGCAACGGAAAGGCTGAGCAGCAGAGCGAGCTGACGCATGAAGACACCGATATGTTCAGATGGACATATCGCGTTCGTGCCAGAGCGCGCGAACGGCGGCAAGCGTTATTTCTCGGCCGACATATCGGCGTGCAGCGCCGCGACATCCTCGGCGATGGCGGCGCGGGTCTTCTCCTGCATGGCGCGATAATGGGCCAGGACCTTGCGTCCGAGCGGCGTGACCTCGGCCCCGCCCTGCCCGCTGCCGCCGCGCGACGTCTCCACCAGCGGGGCCGGGAAGGCGTCATTGAGCACTTTGACGAGGCTCCAGGCACGCTTGTAGCTCATGTCCATACGCTTGCCGGCCGCCGAGATGGAGCCGGTTTCAGCGATGTATTCGAGGAGATCGGCCTTGCCCGGCCCGAGATAGAACTCGTCGGAGAGCCTCACGCGCAACAGCATGAGGCCATCCGGTTTGCGGACCATGGCGCGTCAGGCCGGCTGCTTGAGCGACGCGGCTTCGCGGGCCAGCGTTTCGATCCGCTTCCAGTCCTTGCTGGCGATGGCATCGGCCGGCATCACCCAAGAGCCGCCAACGCAGATGACATTGGGCAGCGCCAGGTATTCCCTGGCCTTGACCATGTCGATGCCACCGGTGGGGCAGAAGGTGATGTCGGCGAGCGGGCTGGCATAGGCCTTGAGCACCTTCACGCCGCCCAGCGCTTCGGCCGGGAAGAACTTGAGGAACGAATAGCCGTGCTCGGACGCCGTCATGGCTTCCGTCGGCGTGCCGATGCCCGGCAGCAGCGGAATCTTGTGCTCTTCGGCCGCTTCGAGCAGGCGCGGCGAGGCGCCGGGGCTGACCATGAACTGGCAGCCGGCATCGACCGAATGGCCCATCTGCAGCGGCGAGCGCACCGTGCCCGACCCCACGATGGCGCCGGAAACCTTGGCCATTTCCTCGATCACCTGCAGCGCATGCGGCGTGCGCAGCGTCACTTC
>VFQQ010003755.1_pt1 | contig 14324 bp, 16 predicted proteins | sample 3512341 | NCBI WGS metagenome assembly VFQQ01 (sample SAMN10412373, study PRJNA504923) | tailings metagenome | isolation source: Relicate 2 Philex TSF1 revegetated site | place: Philippines: Tuba, Benguet | collected 2017-08-29 | reverse complement strand
CCCTGGCCGCGCCGCGCGAACCGTCGAGCGGCACGGATATGCCGCCCGCGCCGAGCACCGGCACCCTGTCGCCGACGGCATCGACCACCTGCGGGATCAGCGAGATCGTCCCGATCGGCGAATTATGCCCCCCGCCGTCATGGCCCTGGGCGACGATCACGTCGATACCGCTCTCGACCACCTGGCGCGCGTGCTGGACCTTGCCGACAACCGCCATGACGATGGTCCCGTTTGCGTGGAGCCGGTCCATCCACGGGCCGGGGTTACCGAGCCCGGCGGCGTAGACCGGCACCTTTTCCTCGATCACGACTTCCATCTGCGCCTCGAAGAACTCCTTCGAGAAGAGCGGCGGGCCGCCTTCTGCATCCCGTCCGCCGATCGCGCGTCGCGCCGCCTCGCTATCGGCCTTGGCCAACCCCTCGCGGGCCATGAATTCCTCAGCGAACTGGCGATATTCGGCAGCAAGCTCCATCGGATCGACGGGCGCCGCGCCATCTGGGGCGGGCTTGCCGCGGCGTACCGAGGCAGGGAGCAGCGTATCGACCCCGAACGGTTTGTCTGTCAGTTCGCGGATCTGGCGAATCCATGCCCGCAGCCGCTCGGGCGCGCAGGCCGCGGCGCCAAGCACGCCCAGCCCGCCGGCATTGGAAACCGCAGCCGCCAGCGCCGGAACGCTTGCCCCGCCCATTCCCGCAAGCACGATCGGGTAATCGATCTTCAGCAACTCACAAATGCGGCTGTTCAAGGCCATTGCCTCTCTCCCTTCAAGCTAGCCTGCTTGCGTTCCCCCAGCGCACCTTTTGCGCGAGCAGATCGGGACTGCGCTCGACCAGGTAGGTTGTCGAACCAGCGATCAGCCGCTCCATCTGGCGGCGCGCGCCCGCCGCATCGCGCATCCGGACGGCGTGCAGCACGCGGCCAAGGCACCGCAGCTGGGTGTCGCGTTCCTGGGCCGAATAGCCCAGGCTTATCGACATGTTGCGGGTCAACAAGTGCAGTGCGGAGACAAGCAGGCCAAATGTGGGGTTGCCGCTGGCCCAGCCCAGCAGATCGTGAAACCGGCGATTGGTTTCCTCGAATTCCGCTCCGTCTCGCTCGCGCTCGAGTCGTCCCAGGCAATCCTCGAGCGCGGCGAGATCCGCGACGGTTGCCATTTCGGCCGCCCGCGCCGCAACCGTCGGGGCGACCGCCTCGCGCAACTCGAGCAGCGCCCGAAGATCGGTGTCCATGAATTGGAGGATCAACGCCATCGAACTGGCGAAATCGGCGGTCTGGGGTCGCGTGATGACCGGCCCGCCCCCCCGGCCCTGGGCGAGGTGGATGACACCCTGCAATTCAAGAAAGCGCAGCGCCTCGCGAAGCGTTGCCCGCGCCACATCGTAGCGCGCCAGCATGACGTCTTCGGGGGGCAGCCGGTCTCCGGGTCCTTGCGCCCTGCTCTCGATATCATCGACTATTTCGCGAGCCAGCACCAGCGCACGCTTGGCCTTGGCCGGAGCCTGGCCACTGCCGAGTGCCACGGTGCGGGCGGGATTGCGGCTTGATTGCATATAATTCTGATAAGATTTCGACGAGATATTGTCAACACATGGGTCATATGCCGGGTTACTTGGGGGAGTGACCCGTAAAAGCTTATACTATTATTGACGAATCGGCATGTTTCTCCTATGCCGCACCCGACACAGGAAAGGGAGTGGCGCGGTCATGGCTACGCGATCGATGCAGTCCGGTCCGGATCGCGAAGAACCGGACCGCCCAATTGCCGAAATCCCGCTTGCGGAAATCGACGTCTCTCGTCCGAGCCTGTTCCAGAGCGACAAGGTCGGAGCCTTCTTCGAGCGGTTGCGGCGCGAGGATCCGGTGCATTATTGTTCTGAGAGCGCCTTCGGACCCTATTGGTCGATCACCAGGTACAACGACATCATGGCGGTCGATACCAATCACAAGCTGTTTTCGTCCGAAGCCAAGTTGGGCGGCATCGCCATCCAGGACATGCACAACGACGCGACCAATCTCGAGCTCGAAATGTTCATCGCGATGGACCAGCCCAAGCATGACGCGCAGCGCAAGGCGGTTACGCCGGCAGTGGCACCATCCAACCTGCTGTTGCTCGAACCGGTGATCCGCGAACGGGCCGGGGCCATTCTCGATTCCCTGCCGGTGGGCGAAGAAATCGACTGGGTGAAGAGCGTTTCGGTCGAACTGACGACGATGACGCTTGCGACGCTGTTCGATTTTCCTTGGGACGAGCGGGCCAAGCTGACGCGCTGGTCGGACGTAACCACCGCGATTCCGGGATCCGGCATCGTCGAGAGCAACGAGCAGCGCCGCCAGGAGCTGATCGAGTGCGCCATGTATTTCAAGGGCCTTTGGGATCAACGCATCGACCGCTCCGAGGGTAGCGACCTGATCACGATGATGGCGAATTCGCCGGCCACGCGTGAAATGCCCTTCCTCGAATTTCTGGGCAACCTGCTCTTGCTGATCGTCGGCGGGAACGACACCACGCGCAACTCGATCAGCGGGGGTGTGATCGCGCTCAACCAGAACCCCGATCAATATGAGAAGCTGCGCCAGCACCCCTCGCTGATCGGCAGTATGGTCCCCGAGATCATCCGCTGGCAGACCCCGTTGACCCATATGCGCCGGACCGCGCTGGCGGATAGCGAGATCGGCGGAAAGCGCATCGCCAAGGGCGACAAGGTCGTCATGTGGTATCTCTCGGGCAACCGGGACGAAACGGTGATCGAGAGGCCCGAAGAATTCATCATCGACCGAAAGAACCCGCGCCAGCATCTGTCATTCGGCTACGGGATCCATCGCTGCATGGGCAACCGTCTTGCCGAACTGCAGCTGCGGATCATCTGGGAAGAGATCCACAAGCGCTTCCGCCTTGTCGAGATGGTGGGTGAGCCCGAACGCCTGCTCTCCAATCTCGTTCGCGGCATCACCCGCCTGCCGGTCAAACTTCACGCGCATTGATCGATGCACCAAGGGAAGGTCACAATCTTATGGTGAAGGTCACCTTCGTCGCCCATGACGGTCGGCGGTTTCCGGTTGAAATCGAACCTGGCATGACGGCGCGCGAGGCGGCTCTGTTCAACGAGGTTCCGGGCATCGACGGCGATTGCGGAGGCCAATGCGCCTGTGCAACTTGCCACGTCCATGTCGATCCTGCGTGGATCGACCGGGTCGGCCGCCTGGCGGATGACAGTATGGAGGCCGACTTGCTCCAATTTGCTGAGGGAACCACGACGGAAAGTCGGCTTGCCTGCCAGATCAAGCTCGATGATCGGCTCGACGGGCTTGTGCTTCGCGTCCCGGAGCAGCAATATTGACCGAGGGCCTTTAGCTGCGGCGCGGCCGCGCCGAGAGGCTGCACACCGATATCCGAGCGGGGCCGATCGGTAGGAGGGCGCCGGCAGGCTGGAAGCCTCGGATGTCCCCGACGGGCCCTTCTGCCTGCGGAAGCACGGCGCCTCCCCGGCCCGAGCGGTGCCGCGTTATAGCGTGCAGGCGGATCGATGCGGCATCGGATGCCGGCGATGAACGACGGGCGGTACGCCGCGACGGGCAATCTGCGGCTCAGCGCGTTGCGCGCCGGAAATCCCAGAGCGGGATACCCATCCGCGCCGCCTTGTCGGCGAGATTGTCCTGTATGCCGCTTCCCGGAAAGACGATGAGGCCGACGGGCAGCGCCTCGAGCATCCGGTCGTTGCGCTTGAATGGGGCCGCTTTGCCATGGCGGTTCCAGTCGGGCCGAAAGGCGACCTGCGCCACGCCCCGACTATCGGCCCAGCAGGCAGCCGCACGTTCGGCCCCCGTAGGCGCCGCCCCGTGAAGCAGGATCATGTCGACATGCCGCGCCCGAACCTTGTCCAGCGCAGTCCAGACGGCGTTGTGATCGCCGGTATCGCTTCCGCCGGTGAAAGCGATCCGCGTTCCTTCGGGTAGCAGGGCCGCGGCTTTCTCGCGAAGTCTTGCGTCGAGGAAATCGCGGCTGTCGATCAGCGATGCCGTCATCGCGCGGCGATGCGCGCGCGACCCGGTTCGCGGCGCCCAGGCCTTGCGCAGCAGGATGCGGAACTGCTCGGCGGCTGCCTCGCGGAAGAACTCCATGGTATCGCGCCGTTCGAGGAGCGAGATGCCCTCTCGGGTTGCCCGCTCGAGTTCGACCGACCGGATCTCGCTGCCGTCCTGCTCGCGCTGGAGGCGGCGCTGGAGCTGCTCATTGTCGTCGAGCGCGCGCTCGACACGTTCGCCGGCCCGGTGGAAGATGTTGACCAGGTTCCAGAGGAGGTCGTCGAGATCGGGCTCGATCCGGGTTTCGACGAGACATCCGGCCAGCGCATCGAACATGTCCGCGATCGCGCCGCCGGCAAGATGCGCGTCGGGAAGCGGTCTCGGGTCAGGTTCGTCTTCGAACGGACGGTGGCCGAAGAGCTGCATCTCCTGTAGCAAATAGGCCGTGGTGCCGGGTTCGGCGGGACAGTCGTGCGGGGTGGCGTCGCCTTGCATCATGGGTCTCCGTCTGCCGGCGGGATCGTCGTCAAGCGCGACATAGAGCCGCCGCAGCGCATCGGGGAACGCGATGGCGGCAAGATGCGCGCCTGACAGTCCCGCGATCATGGGCAGGGTCGGCATGACCTGGCGGATCGAGAGCATCGTCTCGATCCCTTCACCCGCTGCCATGACGGCCCCCGCAATTCCGAAGCGGACGCCATTTCCGAGAAGGTGGCCCATTGCGCGGCGCGGATCGGCAACCGGTGCCTTGTCTTTGGTCTCCGGGTCGAGCCAGGTTCGGTGGACGCCCGTGAGGCCACCGGTTCGAGCTCGGGCGTGCGCAGCGGTTCGGGGAGCCAGTCGGTATCCTCGAGCAGTCGTTCGGCCTCGCGGGCCATGTCGGCCTTCTTCAGATGGTCGATCATCTGCGCGAAATTCTCGCCCCGCGCCTCGGTGACGTCGGCGAGGATGCGCGGCTTGGGCACGGCCGCGAGATAGGCGTCCGCTTTCGCCTTCCAGCCGGCGGCAATGACATCGAGGCCGACCGCGCGCGCGATGACATGGCTGTGCGCGACACGCCGCTCGACGCCGTGGGGAGAGATGCGGCCGTTGTCATATTTGACCGCCTCGCGCTGGGCGTTGACGCCGACCGACACGCAATGCGCGAACAAGGCCCATTGGTCATCGCTGCCGAGCGCGAGCACCCAGTCCCAGATGTCCTTGTCGCTCTTCGGCATCCGGGTGCGCCATTCCTCCCGCCGCTCGGCGATCGCCTGCCCGGGCGCGCTGTCGCGAAGGCCCGGAGGCTCGTTCGAGAAGCTGACCGGGTTCACGCGGACCTGCACGCAGCCCTCGCTGCTGTACCCGAAGAAGCAGGACAGGACGAAGGCGTGGAGCACCGAGACGAAGGCCGTCGCCGGATCCTTGGCGAAAGCATCCTGCAGCGCGAGCGTTCGCCACGCCGTCAGGTCGGAGACGAGCCGCTCGGACATGGTGGCCGTCGCCCTCTCCATGACCAGGGCCAGGGCTGCCGGGAGCGCATGTGCGCCGAGCGCGCGTTCGCGGGCAACGACAAAGGCAGCGCGTTGCCAGGCGCTCACCCCAAGTTCGGGCAGGCTTGCACCTTTAAATCGGTCAGCAGGACGCTGGCCTGAAACCCGTCCGGCACAAAGCGGAAGCTGAGCTGCCCTGCAAGCGCTGCGACCGCGCGCTTTGTAATGGCCAGGCCCAATCCGGTGCCTTCGCCGCCGCGCGCCACGTCGCCTCGTGCAAAGGGCCGAACCATCGCGTCGCATTGGCCGGAAGACATCCCGCTGCCCCGGTCGGTGACCGCTATCGCGACGCCATTCCCATTTCGCCGGGCCTCGACACGAACCGGCGCGGCACCATGGCGGACGGCATTGGCAACAAGATTGGCGACTGCACGCGAGAGGGCGTGCGGCCTGGTTCGAACTTCGAGGCCTGCCTCCACCTCGAGGTCGATAGCACCAGCCGAACCGCTGTCGGCAACGACTTGCGCCAGGAGCGGAGAGATCTCGACTATCTGGATCTCCTCTGTGTCGAAGCTGCCCGCAAAGTCGAGAAATTGGCCAAGCATGGCCTCGATCCTGTCGACCTGCCGAACCGCGCTCAGCTGCAATTCGGGGTCGCCTCGCATCATTTCGAGCGAGAGGCGCAATCGTGTGAGCGGCGTTCGCAAATCGTGACTGACACCGCCGAGCATGAGTGCGCGATCGGCCTCGTGATCGGCAAGTCGCTGTGTCAGTCGGTTGAAGGCAGCAGCAACGGTGGAAATTTCAGGCGGGCCTCCGGCATCTATCGGCTCGGGCGGATGATCGGGGCTATAGGCGTCGACCGCTGCAGTCAGGCGCCGCAATGGTCGGTCGAGACGGCGCTGAATCAACAGTCCCGCGAGCGAAGCGACGACGAAGGCGACACCGAGCGCGGTCAGGAGGCTGAACATGGCGCTCCGCTTGCGCGGCGGCGTCATACTGACCCAATATTCCTCTCGCCCCAGCGTCAGGCGCACCCATAATCGGTCGCCGGGATCGGTGATCCAGTCGAGACTCTCCTGTCTGTCCAGGCGTCCCGCGAGGGCACGCATGAAATGGACTTCAATGATCGACGGGAAGCGTCGCCCGTCCGCAGGCGGATTCGCGAGTGGCCGAACGAGCAGATTGTCGCCGCGATTCAGGTCGGCGAGCACCGCGGCGCGGCGCGACCGCGGCATGTCGGCCATGGCGTTAGACAGCGCTTCGATCATGTCGGCCGTCACGTCCGCGACACGGGCAGTCTGCGGTCCGATGACTAGCAATTGCACAAGCAGCCCGGCAAGCAGCTGTCCCGCCAGCACGATGCCGACCAGCATCGCGACCTTTCGCTTCGCGAAGCGCTCAACCATCCGGGCTGCAGGTCAGCATATATCCTACTCCCCATATGGTGCGCACGAAGCGCGGCGTATCTGTGTCATCGCCGATGGCCTTGCGCAGACGGCCGATCTGGACATCGATCGCGCGGTCGGTGATTTCTGCATCGCGACCAAGCGCGCGATCGATGAGCTGGGCACGGGTGAGCGGACGCCCGGCGCTTCGCGCGAGAGCCCCCATCAGAGCGAATTCCCGCGATGAGAGCGCGACGGGGTTACCGTCGCGCAGCACCGTCATCGCCGAGTAGTTTATCGTGAAGGGGCCGACGATCACCGTCTCGTCGCGCGACTGGGTGCGCGCTGGGGACAGTCGGCGAAGCAGGGCGTTGATACGGGCGACCAGCTCACGTGGCAGGAAGGGCTTACCGAGATAATCATCCGCCCCCATCTCGAGGCCGATGACCCGATCGACGGGATCGCCCCGCGCGGTCAGCATGATGACCGGGATGCCGTCGCCGCCTTCACGAAGACGGCGCAATATTGCGAGGCCATCCTCTCCCGGCATCATCAGGTCGAGCACGAGGAGGTCCGCGGGCTCACGCTGCAACCCCGCCTCCATGGCGCGCCCGCTATCCGCCACGCGAACCTCGAAGCCATGTTCGCGGAGAAAGCGCTGTAGCAGGGCTCTCAGTTCCGGGTCATCGTCGACCACCAAAATGCGGGGCGCCTTGCCGTCCATCCGCGCACAGTGCCAGCAAGCCCGCGCCCGGGCCAGTGCAGAAGATGTGACAAGTCATGACAGGCGCGCGGACCCGTCGCACCCTGTTGCAACTTCGCTCATCGGCGACATCATCACGATATAGTTTTGCGCGATGAAGGGGCGTTCCCATTGATACAACAGACAGGAGTATCGGCATGACCAACACCCCGAAAATGTTCGCCGCCCTCGCAGCGACACTGGCCCTCGCCGCGGCGGGCACCGCCGACGCCCGCCAGGGCTCGATCAAGGCGCGCGGCGCAAACGGCTCGGTTTCTGCCAAGAGCGGTCCCAATGGCACGATGGTCCGCGGTCGCGGAACGGTCCAGAACGATGACGGCTCGGTGACGACCCGCTCCGGCGGCGCCTACCAGGGAGCCAATGGAAGCCAGGCCAAGCGCGCTTCGACCACGACGGTCTCGCCCGACGGATCGGCCAGCCGGAGCGGCGAGGCCTATGCCAGCGGTCCGAACGGCAGCGCAAGCAGCGCCGGCGGCTTCCAGCGAGACGCGAACGGAAACTGGTCGGGCGGGCGTACGACGTCGGCCACCAACGCGAACACGGGTAACAGCTATTCCGGGTCGACGGCGATCGATCCTGCAACAGGCAAGCCGGTGCACAGCTCAAGCTGCACCGATGCGGCCGGCACCGTCATACCCTGCCGCTAACCGGGGCCGCCACACCCCCTCCCCCCGGTATGCGAGGGGCGGCCACCGCGAGCCGCCCCTCGCTTTTCCGGCCGCCTGTTCCTCCCTTGCAGGAGATTCGGTCATGAAGATGAATGCCAGGTCCATCCACGCCCTGCGCAGCGCCGCGCTCGGCCTTGCGCTGACGCTCTCGCTCTTCGCGAGCGCCGGGAGTGCGCAGTCCTTCCCCGGCGCCCCGGGGAATTTCGATCGCGTCGAAGAGCAACTGCGCGCCGCCGACAAGAATGGCGACGGCTCGGTCAGCCGAAGCGAATATAGGCAACAGCGAGCGGCGCAATGGTCCAGCCTCGACCGTGACGGCGACGGCTTCTTCAGCAAGGACGATTTGCCGTCGTTCCTCCAGTCGCGCTGGGATGGCGAGCGGATCGCCGATTTGCGACGGCAGTTCGATCGAAACGGCGACGGCCGCATTTCCCGGACCGAGTTCGTGGACGGACCGATGCCGGGATTCGATCTCGCCGACGCCAACCACGACCAGCTGGTCACAGAAGCCGAGATGAAGGTCGCCGCCCAGAAATTCAAGGCGAAATAGCGATGCGGCTTGCGATGCAATATCCGGTCGTGATGGTCGCCATGCTGCTTCTCATCGTCGCCGAATTTGCCTGGCGGCGCGCTGGCAGAGGTTATGATTTCCGCGCGGCGCTCGCGAGCTTCGGCGTAGCGATCGGGCAGGCAGCCATCCGCCCGGTTACCGGTATTGCGACTCTTGCAATCCTGCAGGCCGCGCACGGCTGGGCCCCGTTCCGCCTCCCCGTCGATGACTGGCGGACATGGGCGGCAGGATTTTTCGCAGTCGAGTTCACCTACTATTGGTTTCACCGCGCGAGCCACCAGATACGCTGGATGTGGGCGACCCATGCCGTGCACCACAGCACGCGCGAACTGATCCTGCCTTCGGCGATCCGCCTCGGGTGGACAGAGTTTTTTTCGCTCGGCTGGCTGTTCTTCGCGGCGCTCGCGCTTGCCGGATTCCCAGCTGTCGTGATCGGCGTGCTCCTGGGGTTGAACCTGATCTATCAGTTCCCGCTCCATACCGAGGCGATAGGCAGGCTTGGACCGCTCGAATGGGTGTTGAACACGCCCTCGCACCATCGAGCCCATCACAGCAGCGACGCCGCCTATCTCGACTGCAATTTCGGCGGCGTTACGATCATCTTCGATCGCCTGTTCGGCACGTTTCGCGCGGAACCCGTCGGCGGAGGGCTCACCTACGGTCTCGTCAAGCCGGTGAACTCGAACAACCCCTTGCTGATCGCGCTTCATGAATGGGGTCGCATGTTCTCCGACATGGTGGCTGCCCGGGGCTTCGCCGCCAGGCTGCGGATCGCAATCGGGCGGCCCTGACGCCGAAGCGTGGGACGTCGCGGGTCGCGCCAACGAGGCTATATTGTCAATAATCGACATAGCTGATATTGCGCGCGGATCGATCCGGTCCGAGGCGGTGCCGAAAGAGCGGAGTAATATCTCGGAGCCGACGCTATGCCCGCCAGCCGCGCCCATCTACGGACCTTCGCCCCTGCCAGCGATCCCTATCGCGAGATCGCGGTCAAGAGACTGACGCCAGCCATTGGTGCAGAGATTGGCGGTGTCGACCTCGCTGCGCCGATGCCGGACGCCGTCTTCGCCGAGATCGAACGCGCGTTCGCGGAGAATCTCGTGATCTTCTTTCGCGACCAGATGCTGACGCCCGAGGCTCATCTCGCGTTCGGCCGCAAATTCGGGGAGCTCCACGTCCACCCTGCCGCGCCCAGTGAAGCCGGACATCCCGAGTTGATGGTGATCGCGACCGACGAGAATAGCCCCCGCGCAAATGGTGAAGGCTGGCACTCGGACGTGTCGTGCGATGCGGAGCCTCCGCTCGGATCGATGTTATACATCCACACCTGTCCCGAAGTCGGAGGCGACACGCTGTTCGCGAACATGTACGCGGCTTACGAATTGCTGTCGGAAGGCATGAAGCGCCGCCTCGAAGGCCTGCAGGCCGTTCACGACGGGGAGCATGTCTATCGCGGCCTCTACGCGAACTTGGGTGTCTCCGATCGGCCGGTCTATCCGCGATCGGTCCATCCGGTTGTCCGCACCCATCCGGTGACGCGGCGCAAGGCGCTCTTCGTCAATTCGGGGTTTACGACCGCCATCGTCGGCCTGTCTCCGGACGAGAGCGACGCGCTGCTGCGATATCTCTTCGGTCACCTAGCCCATCCGCTATTCCAGTGCCGGTTCCGCTGGACGCCCGGCACTCTCGCCTTTTGGGACAATCGCTGTGCCCAGCACCAGGCGATTTGGGACTATTGGCCTGAAAGGCGTTATGGAAATCGCGTGACGATCAAGGGCGCCGCCCCTTTCTGAGGCGATTATGCGCGGCCGCCCGGTCATCTGTCGTCGCAGCGATTCGACGCCTTGCTGCCCCGCCGGCGTGGCCCGGAACCGACGCTTCAGTCCAGCAAGAGCCTGAGGAAGTCGGCATCGGACCATTTGGTCGCGGGGTCCGCGCCGGGGCCGAGCGCGGCGAGGTCGAGCCGCGCCTGGCGCACGATGACAAGTCCGCGCGAAGGGATGACGTATAGCCGCTGGTCTCCGGCCCCCGCCGCGAGCACCAGGTCGCGAGGCAGTTCGGCGGCGCGGCGGCCGATGTCGGTCGACGCCGTGACGGGATCGGCACCTGGCGCAATATGGGGGAGCCACCAGGTGAGGCCATAACCGGGATTGGCCTTGCTGCCTTTGAACAGCTCCGCGAATGCCACGGGATCGACGAGCGATTTCCCGTCCTTCGTGCCGCCGGCGCGGATGAACTCTCCAAATTTTGCCCACTCGCGCGCCGTCAGGACCATCCCTTGCGGCAGCAGCGGATTCCCGTCGGCACCTCGTCGCCACTGCGCCACCGACATTCCCAGCGGCTTCAATATCCGGTCGCCGACATAGGTTTCGATGTCGCCCGGCCGGCCGGCGGCGACAAGCTTGCGCCGGAGGATCTCTCCGAACAACTGCATCGGGGCCGGCCCATAATGAAATTCGGTTCCGGGCGCGGCGACCAGATCCTGCGCGGCTGCTTCCGCATATGTTGGCGGCTTGCCGATCGCGCTGACCTGTCCACCCGTCATCGAAAGGAGATGCCTCAGGGTGACGTCCTTCTTCAGGGGGGTCCCGGACCATTCCCTGATCGTTGCGGCGACCGGCTCGTCGAGGGTCAGAAGACCGTCCTGCACCGCCGCTGCGGCGATAATCCCGACAAAGCTCTTCGTCCCGGACCAGAGTTCATAGGCTTCCTCCGCGGCGCCCTTATGGGTGTCACAGACGATTGCTCCATTCTGCAGGACCAGGACGGACAGGCCCCGGCGGCTGTCCGAATAGGCGGTCGCCGCCGCGCAGCCGGCCCCGGTCGCGGCGATCGCGTGGCCGGGGGCTGCCAACGCCAATGCCGCGAGTATAATCCTGTATCTTGCCATGAACCTGCTCCCACCTGCTCGGCTTTGCCTACATTCTGACCGCGCCTGCCGTTTGTGAGAAAGACCGCGGCCATTGTCAATAATTGGCAAAGAACCGGCCGGGATCGGCATTCGGAGACATGGCACCGATGTCGCGAGACATGCCTGCCCTCAGATTCTGAACTCGCACTGCGCAGCGCAAATCGGCTTGTCCGGCCCGAGCTGCCATGCCTCGCCGTGAACGACGGCAACGCGGCGGCCGATGCGCCTCACCTGGGGTTTTGAAAAGGTCGGGACCGGGCCAGCGCTGGCGATATATTGCAGGTTGATGCTGATCGGGCGCGGCGGGGTGTGAAGCCCCGCAACCCGCGCCAGTTCGGCGGCGCAGCAGAGTTCGAGGAAGGCCGCTATCGCCCCGCCATGCAGCGCCGGGAGCTGCACGTTGCCCACCAGCCTCTCGCGTTCGACAAGCCGATAAAGATGCGCGCCATCGCTTTCGTCCATCTCGACCCCGAGGAAGGCGGCGAACGGAGAATGGGCGAGGATGTCACCTGTTGGGAACGGCTTGTTCACGACGAGGGGTGCCTCCTGAATGCGAAACTTCCCTGAGCGGCGGCGACGAGCGCGCCGGGGTCCGTATCCCACACGTCCGCACGCACGAAGGCGATGTTGCGGGTCATGTGGTAGCAGCGCGCCTCGACCGTCACGGACGATGCCGTAGCGGCTGGCCGCACATGGTCGATTTTGAGGTTGAGCGTCGAGATTACCACCTGTCGATCGAAGCGAGCCATCACGGCCATCCCGCATGCCTGGTCGATCAGTGTCGCGATCGCGCCGCTGGCAAGCAGCATGGCGTCCTCAAAAGCAGCGAGGTCGTCGCGCCAGGGCAGCCTCATGACCGCGCAATCGGACGATATCGTCAGAAATTCGAGGCCGAGGGCGCCGCTCCATGGCGTAACCCGGTTGAGCATCTCGGGCCGCGACGTCATGCGTCACCCTTCTGCGGATATTCCCCAGGCCCGGTAGCCACGGGGCGATGCACGCTCGTGCTGACGATCCGGTGAACCGATTGCATACCGCAGGATCCCAAAGTGTCAGACCGCAGCTCGCCCGGAGAAGGCAGCGGTACGTGCCCGAATTCCGGGACGAATTGCAGCTCGTTCATCTCCTCGGGAGCGCCAGGAAAAACTCCACTATCGTACGGCTTGCGTCCATGTCCCGGTTCGTCTTGCCGATGAGGAAGACCGGGGCATATTGCGGCCCCCCGGGCCAGCTGTGGCCCCCGCCCACGACCGAAACCAGCCTTACGGGGGCGCTGAGCGGACAGGCACGATAGTCCGTTGCGACGGTCGACGTGGATTCGGCGCGCTTCGTGGCCGCAGCATTGTTTCGCACCGTCATCGTGCCACATCGATTTTTCTCCGCCCAGAATTTCGCGCTGTCGTTAGCGGACAGAACGATACCGCCCTGCCCCCTCCCGCCGAAGTCTTCAACCTTCCCGCCGCCATAGGGCACGATCGGATCGGCGTCGCCGCTGATCTGCAGCAAGGCCACGGCGTGCCGGGGGTCGCACACCGCCGCATAGTCGGCGGCGAGCATCCCGGCGACAGCAGCCACAGCCGCAATCCTGTCGGACATGTCGCAGCCCAGCCTGTGTGCCATCATGGCTCCGTTCGACATACCCGTCACGAAAATGCGGCCGCGGTCAACGGGGTGGCGGCGGCCCACATCATCGAGGACCGCCCCGATAAAGCCGACGTCGTCGACCTTGCTTTTGACCGTTGCGCGGCCGTCGTTCCAATGTTTGCCGATGCCGTTCGGATAGACCGCTATAAAGCCCCGTGCATCCGCCAGCGGATCAAGCCGTGCGAGCTTGACCATGCTATCGGCCTGTCCCCCGCCCCCATGAAGAATGACCACCACCGGATAGCCGCCTTGGGGCGGAGCCTTGACCGGGACATGCATCAGGTAGCTGCGTTTCAGTCCGCCATGATCGATCGTGACCGCCGCGTCGGCTTCGCCTGCGGGAGCCCGCGAAACGCCGCCCGAAACCGGCAGGGCCGCCAGGGCCGCCGCGACCATGAAGATTCTGCGCATCGCTCCAATTCTCCCCGTCAGACCGCCAGCGGACTGCACCCGCTCGCTGCTCAGCTCTGCTTTCTGGTACAGGGTCCGGTCGTCTCGGGCAGGCCAAGCCGGACAATATCCCAGCGCGGATCGGAAGCAGACAGGCTCGCCGCCAGCTTGTCAATAATCGACCTGACTTGCCGATTGGCAATGTCGAAGAGAATGGGCAGCAGGTCGCATGTTGCATCGGCAGCACGTAGCAAGGCAGGGTGGCGGCGGTCGTGCGGCCAGCGCATCGAGGGGACGCTGCGCCGAGCTGCCGGAGGCGCCGCGACACCGGCAGGGCCGCACAATATATATGCAACTGCCCCGCCGCGGCCCAGCATCCCTCGCCCCGTCCCGGCCGGCGCCTGGAGACCGCTACGCAGGCGTTGGGCGCTGCGATCGAGGATTGATGACAATCGCTGTTATATTTCCTTCTCGTTACTGACGCGGCTCCT
>VFQQ010003753.1_pt1 | contig 14337 bp, 10 predicted proteins | sample 3512341 | NCBI WGS metagenome assembly VFQQ01 (sample SAMN10412373, study PRJNA504923) | tailings metagenome | isolation source: Relicate 2 Philex TSF1 revegetated site | place: Philippines: Tuba, Benguet | collected 2017-08-29 | reverse complement strand
GGTCAGGAGTGCCGGACGGCCGGGGGGGTGTCAAGGGCGGTTTCCCGGAGGTAGTCCGCAAGTCACAATCGGCGGATTTTCCCCGGCACGCGGTTGTCACCCGCCCGGGGCTTACTACCCGTGTATGACCATGTTGCCATTTACCTTTTTTCGCCGGCCGGCCGTGTGGCTGGCGGTGTTGGTCGCTGCCGCGACTTCGCTTCCGGCCCGCGACGCGTTTGTGCTGATTTCCGGCGGGGGCACGCCGCTGAACAACAACTACTCCCAATACCTGCAGGCCCGGGCCATCGCGGCGTTTTTCGAGCAGAATTATCCGAAGGAACAGACATGGGTGTTTTTTGGCGTGGGCAACCGCCCCGGCGAGCCGGTGAAAATCGCCGACACCCGCCGCCAATATAAGGCGGACGGGCTGGTGCTCGAATCGTGGGTGCCGGGGCCGCTGGCCGACAACCGGCCGGCGACCCGCGAAAGCATCCTCACCGCGCTGCGCGAGGAAATCCTGCCGACGGTGGCGGAGGGCGGCACGCTGTATCTGTTTGTGGGCGACCACGGCGAACTCTCCCGCGGGGAGCCGCGCGAGAGCACGATCACGCTCTGGCAGTTGAAGCAGGATCCGGCGCGGCCCGGCTCCGGCTGGTTCACGGATGACAATGAGGTGCTCGGGGTGGCCGAGCTGCAGGCAGTGTTGCGCGAGGGACTGGGCAAGGGCCGCGTGGTGTTCTGCATGACGCAGTGCCACTCGGGCGGTTTTCACTTCCTCGGCGTGCCGCGCACGGTCGCGCCCAACTCCGACTGGTTTGTTACGGTGCCGGTCTGGGCGATGCCCGGCGAGGATGCGCCGTTGCCGCCGATCGCCGGCTACACGGCGACCGACGAAGCTTCGCTCGCCGCCGGCTGCGACCCCGATCCCGATCCGGACCGCTGGGCCGGCTATGAACGCTTCCTGCCGGAAAACCTGCTGGGGCTGGACCTTTTCACCCGCGAGCCGGCCGGGGTGCGTCGCGACTCCTTTGCCGACGCCCATGAGGAGGCCGTGCTCGTCAACCGCACCATCGACAAGCCGCGCGCGAGCTCCGAGCAATTCCTCGAGCAATGGGCCGGCGTGATCGACCGGCTGTTGACGGGCGAGGATGAGCTGACGCCGGAAATCCGCGGACACCTTGAGACCTACCGCATGGCGGTGGACACGGGCCGGGTGACGATGGCGGATGCGGCGCTGCAGGAACGCGCCGCGCAGTTTGCCCGTTTCATCACGCGGCTCACCGAGCAAAATGCCTCGGTAAAAAACCTGCTGCTCAACGGCACGCGCGCCGACTTGGAGCGCACGATGGGACCGGCGGCCACGCGGCCGGGCCGGCCCGGCGCCAGCGGCCGGCGCAATCCGCGCGAAGATTTGGAAAAAGCCTGGAAGGAGGGCCTGCGCCCGGCCTGGAAGGCGGCGGTGCTCGCCGGCGAGGTGGCCGGTCTCACGGGCCCGGCGCTGGATTTTGAGAAACGCCTGCTCGCGCAGGAAGACCGCGGCCGGAACCTGATGATTTACCGCAGTTGGCAGAATCCGTTGCTCAACGATATTTTCTGGCAGTCCAGCTATGCCTTTCCGGACCGTTTCGACGCCGAGCGCGCGGACGCCGTGACCCGCTGGGGCGCAGAGCGGCGGCAGTTCATCCAGGCTTGGGGCGAACAGTCGGACGATGCCGAGGTGCGCGCGGCCGCCGCCACGCTGGCGCCCGTGTTCCGGCGGCGACCGGCTCCACCGCCGCCCGCGACCGAACCGCCCGGCCCGGGGGCGGTGACCACCAACGTTTCCCTGCGGCCGCTCAGTCCGCGCACCGCGGCGGAGCGCACGCTGTTCTACCGGCGCGTGCTGGCCGCGTGGGAATTCCTGCTCGCGACCGGCGAAAAGCCGGCGCGCGACGAACTCCACGCGCTGATCGCATTGGAGCGCACGCCGCTCCCGCGTGGCTGAATCGCGGCCAACCGGCAAAGTAACCTATTAGGTTACTTTGGCTTTGGAGCGGCGGGCCGAGTGTCGTGCATTTGGACGGGCCGCTCGGAGATCGGCCCCTACCTCATCTCATTTCAATACCCGGCGGCGTGGCCGTCCTTGCGTGATTCGCTGGCGCCGATCCAGGTGCCGTTGGCGTGGTCGCGTGCGACGGCTTGGTAGCCGCCAAAGCCGCCGCCGCCGAGCCGCACGGCGTGGCCGCGTTGCTGCAGTTCGCGCACGCTGGCGTAGGGCATGCCGCTTTCGACCTCGACCGTGCCGCCGTCGCGCATGGTGGCGGTGTGATAATCCGTCGAGCCGAGGTGCTGCCAGCGTGCGGCGTCGCCCGCCTCCTGCAGGTTCATGCCGAAATCGATCACGTTGACGAGGATCTGCACGTGGCCCTGCGGCTGCATCGAGCCGCCCATCACGCCGAAGGCGAGCCAGGGCGCGCCGTCCTTGAGCACGAAGGCGGGGATGATGGTGTGGAAGGGCCGCTTGCCGGGCGCGTAGTCATTGGCGTGACCCTCCTGCAGGGTGAACATCTCGCCGCGGTCCTGCAGGCCGAAGCCGGTGCCGGGCACGACGATGCCGCTGCCCATGCCGCGGTAGTTGCTCTGGATGAGCGAGACCATGTTGCCCGCGGCATCGGCCACGCAGAGGTAGATCGTGTCGCCCTCGTGCAGCGCGGGGTTGCCGGTGTCGTAGGTGCGGGCGGCGCGCTCCAGGCTGATGAGGGCGCGGCGTTCGGCGGCGTAGGTTTTCGAAAGCAGGCCTTGGAGCGGAATTTTCGAGAACTCGGGGTCGGCGTAAAATTTTGCGCGGTCCTCGAAGGCGAGTTTCTTGGCCTCGATCATCACGTGGAGCGCATCGGGCGAATTGAAGCCCATGCCGGCGAGGTCGTAGCCCTCGAGGATGTTGAGCATCTGCAGCGCGGCGATGCCCTGGCCGTTGGGCGGCATCTCGAAGACCTCGTAGCCGCGGTAGTTGACCGAGACGGGATCCACCCACGTGGAGGTGTGCTTTTCGAAATCGATTTTTCGCAGATAGCCGCCGTGCTCGCGCATGAAGGTGTCGATTTTCTCCGCGATGGGTCCGCGGTAGTAGGCCTCGCGCCCGCCGGTGGCGAGCAGCTCGTAGGTGGCGGCAAGGTCGGGATTGCGGAAGATCTCGCCCTTTTGCGGGGCGCGGCCCGCCGGGGCGTAGGTGGCCAGAAACGCGCCGGGCAGCGGATCGTTCTCCGCGGCGCGCACGCCGTGACCCCAGAGGTAGGCGATGTATTCGGTGACGGGAAAACCTTCGCGGGCATAACGGATGGCCGGCGCAAGGACATCGGCCATCGGGAGTTTGCCGAATTTCGCGTGCAGCTCGAACCAGCCGTCCACCGCTCCGGGCACGGAGACCGGCAGCAGGCCGCGCGGCGGGATGGTGGTGCGGTTGAGCTTTTTCAGTTCGGCCAGCAGCGTCGGCCGGTCGAGCCCGAGCGGGGAGCGGCCGGAGGCGTTGAGGCCGTGGAGCTTTTTGGTCTCGGCATCCCAGACGATGGCGAAGAGGTCGCCGCCGATGCCGTTGCCGGTGGGCTCCATGAGACCGAGCGCGGCGTTGGCCGCGATGGCGGCGTCCGTGGCGGAGCCGCCGGCCTTGAGCACGTCGAGCGCGATCTGCGTGGCGAGCGGATGGCTCGTCGCGGCCATGCCGTGGCGGGCGATGACCTCGGAGCGGGTGGCAAAGGTGCGGCCGGTGACGCGATCCACCTGGCCGAGGATGGGCGCGGCGAACGCGATGGCGAGCACGGAGAGGGTGAGGGAGCTGACGGGGTTCATAAGGAAATCGTTCTCGTTCTCTTAATCGTTCTTCGTTCTCAGAGACGAGAATGAGGAGAACGAGAAAGAGAACGATTACGAGAAAGAGTGAAGCTACTGCGGGTCGTCGGGCGGGAAGGGGTCGGCCGCTTCGGGGGGTGGAGCGGCTTGGCGCGGTTTGATACGGCGCCTCATCCCGGGGTCGATTTCCTCGATCTCGGGTTCGGGGATGCGGGTGAAGGCGATGCGCATCGGGGCGTAGCCGGTGGCGCCGTGCGCGCCGCCGAAATAGACGGAGTTTTTTCCGAGCGCTTTGTTCAGCGTGTCCACGGCGGCGAACAGCTTGGTGCGCGCCGCCTCTTTCCTGGCCTCGAACAGATCGGCCGTGTGGAGGTGGGCCGCGAGCAGCCGGTGCAGGATGATGCCGACATGCTTCGGCGCCTTGGCGTGGTGCGCCCGCGGTCGGCGCGACCAGAGTTCATTCAGCGCATGGGTGAAGTGCAGCGTGTCCTGCGTCTCGTTGAAATGCAGCTCGGCGCTCCAGTCGGTATCGTCGCGGCAGCCAACCGCCACCCGCAGGCCGCCGGCATAAAGGCCCTCGTGACGCAGGCGCATGGCGGCCTTTTGCAGGAGCCGGTGCAGCACGGCGAGGGCGGCGGGGCCGTGACGTTTTTCGGGCGGAAGCACCTGGCTGTGGCCGATGGTTTCGTGGCGGGTCGGCTCGCGTTCCTGCACGCCGCCGTGCAGCCAGCCGTGAAACCGCGCGCCCTCGACGCCGCCCCACACGCTGCGCAGTTTCGCGCTGCTGGCGGCGTAAAGCTGGGCGACATCGTTGATGCCGGCGGCGCGCAGGCGCTTCAGCATGTTGGCCCCGATGCCTGTGAAGTCGTCGAGCTGCACGTTGCGCTCGATCAGTTTGCCGGGCAGGTCGGCCTCGTCGAAGACGACGAGGCCGTCGGGTTTTTCGAGGTCGGAGGCGAGCTTGGCGATGAACCAGTTGGGCCCGATGCCGATGGAGCAGCGCAGGCAGCGGCCGACCTCGCGGTAGATTTTTTGGCGGATGGCCTCCGCCAGGGCGCGGACGTGCCGGGGGTCCGCGAGGTCGCCGGAGAGCGCGCATTCCAGCTCGTCGATGGACTGGACCTTTTTCACCGGCGCGAGGGTGTCCACGACCGCCTTCAGCCGCCGGTGGTAGTCGATGTAAACCTCGGGCCGGGCCTCGATGACGGCGAGACCGGGAATCCTTTGTCGGGCCTCGGCCACGCGTGCATTGCGGTCGAGGCCGAGCTTTTTGGCCTCGATGCTGACGGCGATGGCCCCGGTGGTAGCCGCGAGCACGGGCACGACGATGAGCGGCTGTCCGCGCAGTTCCGGCCGCTCCTGCTGCTCGACGGAAGCGAAGAAGGAATTGAAGTCGATGGCGAGTGCGCGGAGGGGCACGGCCGGAATTGTCGGCCGGTCAAATCCGCTGTCAACTTGGGCGCTGCCGTCCCGGCGAAGCTTAAGTCTCGTCGGGCGGGGTGAAGCCGCGCCGCATCACGTTTTCGACCACGGCCCGCGGGAAGAGGAAGTTCTGCAGGTATTCCTTGCCGCCGGCCTTGGTGCCGCCGCCGGACATCTTGAAGCCGCCGAAGGGATGCCGCTCGACGATGGCGCCGGTGATGCCGCGGTTGAGGTAGAGATTGCCGACGAGCATTTCGTGTTGCGCGCGTTCCAAGGCCTGCGGGCTGCGCGAGAACAAGCCGCCGGTCAGCGCATAGTCGGTGCCGTTGACCATGGCGAAGGCCTCGTCGAGGTCCTTGGCGCGCAGGATGGCGACGACCGGCCCAAAGATTTCCTCGCGGGCGATGGTGTGCGCGGGCTTCACGTTCACGAACACGGTCGGCGGGACGAACCAGCCCTCGGCGGGCGCTTTGCCCTGGTAGGCGAGCTTCGCCTCTTTTTTGCCCTGTTCGATGATCAAGAGGATCTTTTTCTGCGCCTCGGCGTCGATCACCGGGCCGATGATGGTGCCGGGCAGCGCCGGATCGCCGACCGGATAGGAACTGCAGGCGGCGACGAAACGCTCGACGAAGTGGTCATACACCCCGTCGAGCACGATGAGGCGCGAGAGCGCGGAGCATTTTTGCCCGCTGAAGCCGAAGGCGCTGTAGAGCGCGGCGGGAATGGCCTCGTCGAGGTCGGCGTCGTTGTCGATGACGAGCGCGTTTTTGCCGCCCATCTCGCAGACGACCTTCTTGAGGTTGGCTTGACCGGGCTGGGTCCGGCCGGCGGTTTCCCAGATTTTGCAACCGACGGCCCGCGAACCGGTGAAGGCGATGAAGTCCACCCGCGGATGCGCCACGAGGTGCGCGCCGATGTCCTCGCCGTAGCCGGGCAGAAAATTCAGCACGCCGGTGGGGATGCCGGCCTCGGTGAGAATGTCCATCAGCACGGCGCCGATGACGGAGGTCTGCTCAGCGGGCTTCATGATGACGCAATTGCCGGCGACCAGCGGTGCGACGACGAGGCCGGCGAGGATGGCGAGGGGGAAGTTCCACGGCGCGATGGCCACGCCGACACCGCGGGGCGTCCAAGTCTGCACGCAGCGCTCGCCCGGGACGGCCTGCGTCACGACCGGTTTCGCGAGTTTGCGCATTTCGACGGCGTAGAAGCGGCAGAAATCAACGGCCTCGGAGATGTCGCCGTCGGCCTCGAGCCAGGGTTTGCCGGCCTCGAGGATGAGCAGGGCGTTCAGCTCCAGGCGGCGCGATTCCATCAGGTCGGCGGCCCGTTCGAGCATCTTGGCGCGATCCTCGACCGGGGTCGCGCGCCATTTTGGGAACGCGGCGGCGGCGGCGGCGACGGCGCTTTCGGCGTCGGCGACGGTCGCGCAGGCCCAGTGGCCGATGATCTGGACAGGTTTGGCCGGATTCACGGAGGCGACGTATTCGCGGTCGGCGATTTTTTTGCCGTTGATGACCAGCGGCCATTTTTTCCCGAGCTGGGCGGAACAGGCGGCGAGCGCGGCGCGCTGGCGGTCGCGATTGGCGGCCTGGGCGTAGTCGGTGTTGGCGGCGTTGACGAACGCGCCGGCGGCGGGCGGCTTGCGTGCGAGCGGCGCGGGGGCGGCGGCGATGGCGTTGACCGGATTGCCGAGGAGCTGGTCCTTGGTGGCCTCGCCCATGTTTTTGATGCGGAGGAAGCCTTCGTTCGAGGTGTTCTCGAGCAGCCGGCGGACAAGGTAGGCCATGCCCGGCAGCAATTCGCCGACGGGGCAGTATTCGCGGACGCGATGGCCCAGCTGGACCAGCGAGGCCTTCAGCTCGTCGGCCATGCCGTAGAGCGCCTGAAATTCGTAGGCCCGCGGATCAATGCCGAGGCGTTCGGCCTGCACGATGGCGTGGGCGCAGGAGCGGACGTTGTGGGAGGCGAAGTTCGGGGTGACGATGTCGATGTTCTCGAGGAGGAAGCGCGTGAGTTTTTCGTAGTTGGCGTCGGACTCGGGCTTCTTCTGCCAGACGGGAACCGGCCAGTCGCGCTGCTGCGCGAGGATGGTCTCGTAGTCCCAATAGGCGCCCTTCACGAGGCGGACGTTGAGCGGACGTTGGTTTTTCCGCGCCCAGGCGACGAGGTCGCGCAGGTCGGCCTCGCAGTCGCGCAGGTAGGCCTGGATGGCGATGCCGATGGCCGGCTGCGCGCGGAACTCGGGTTCCTCGAAGATGGATTTGAAGAGCGCGAGCGTGAGGTCCTTCAGCTTGTAGCTCTCCATGTCGAAGTTGATCAGCGCGCCGACTTCGGCGGCGCGGCGCAGGATCGGGCGGAAGCGCTGCTTCAGGGCCGCGATGGAGTTCTCGGGATCGGCGGGGTGAACGTCGGGCGTGAGGGCGGAGATTTTGACCGAGAGGTTGAGCCGGGGCAGGGGGCCATTGGGTCCGAGGTCGCTGAAACAGGGGGCGGATTCCTGCGCGTAGAACTTCGAGACCGAGTCGAGGACCTCGAGATTGCGCCGGAGGAAAATGTCGGCTTCGGCCTCGTTGAGGACGGTTTCGCCGAGCAGGTCGATCGTGGTGGCAAGGCCGAGCTTGGCGTTCTTTTTGATCTGCCTGATCAGATCCTCGCCCGTCTGGCCGGCGACGAACTGGCCGGCCATGTCGACGATCTGCGCCTTCACCGGCGTGGCGACGAGGGCCGGGGCGAAGGACGAGGCCGCGAGGCCGGCCTTGAGGGCGGGATTCAGCGCAACGGCCTTGTCACCGAGATATTCCTGCAGGTGCCGGACGATCTCGGCGGAGGAGTTGAGCGAAGGGAGAACGTCAACGAAGCGAAAGAGCTGGGTCTTGAAGACGGGGTCCTTCATGGACCACTCCATCAGGCGGGCGTAGGCGCCCTTTTTGGAGAACAGCGCCGGCGGCGGCTGTTGGTCCATCAGGGCAAAGAGCTGCTCGCCCTTGGCGCGGACGGCGGTTTCAATTTGCGGGTCGGGGGTCAGGAAAGCGGACATCGTGGGTGGACGGGCACGCTGCCAAAACGGCAGCCCGCATAGCAAGGGGGCAGGGGCCGAAGGGGTGGTTAATACCGGGACTGATTACTTTTTAAGTGGCTATAATTTATATGTTTGAGAAACCAAATAGTCCTTTGGGACTAACTTGGATCATCTGGCACCCATCCGCGCCGCCGGCTGCCGGGCATAACGCCGTGGACAGCGCGGGCGATTTTTGCGACTTTCCGCCATGGGGCGTGTTTTGGGCATGAACGATGACACTCCAGTGCAAAACCAACCTTCGGGGATGATCCCCCCGGTCGATTTCACCACTTTCATGCGCAATTATCAGGACATGGTCTTCTCCACGGCGGTGCGGCTTGTGAACAACGAGGCGCAGGCAGAGGACATTTCCCAGGAGGTTTTCCTGAAGGCCTACCAGCACTACGATTCGTTGCAGACCAGTCCGACCGCCGGAGGCTGGCTGAAGACCGTGACCACCAACCTTTCCCTCAACCACCTCTCCCGCTACCGCAACCGCTGGCGTTTTTTTTCCGAGTTCACACGGCAGGATGACGACGGCGGGGAAGGGGCGGAAGTGGAGTTCGCGTCCGGCGAGGATTTTCTGGCCGGAGTGGACGCGGACGAACGCCGCGTCTGGGTCGAGCGGGCGCTGGAAAAGCTGCCCGAACACCAGCGCGTGCCGCTGGTGCTCTTTCATTTCCAAGACATGCCTTACGACGAAATCGCCAAGAAACTCGGCGTTTCCCTCGCCAAGGTGAAAACCGACATCCTCCGTGCCCGCACCGCCCTCGCCCAAATCCTGACGCGCAGCGGCACCCCCCACGAAACCTTCAACGCCTAATCCCATGTCACGCCAAAATCACGACAAGCTGGAGCAGACCATCCACCGCACGTTGCGGGCGCTGCCCGACCGGCGCGCGCCGCGCTCGCTGGAAGCGCGCGTGCTGGCCGCGATTGCGGCCCAGCAACACCTGCCTTGGTGGCGGCAATCGTTTGCCCACTGGCCGCTGGCGGCCCGGGCGGGCTTCCTGGTGATCAGCGCCGTCCTCGCCGCCGCCTTTGCCGTGCTCTGTCTCCGCGCCGCCGCCGGCGCGCAACCGTCCGCCGCGCTGGCCGAGCCGCTGGCGCTTTGGACGCAAATCCGCGCCATCACCGCCGCGATCGGCGATTTCAGCGGCACGGTGCTGCGCAGCATCCCGAGCGTGTGGCTCTACGGCGCCATCGCCTTTGTTGTCTGCATGTATGCGACCCTCTTCGGCTTGGGCGCCGCCGCCTACCGCGCCTTCTTTGTCCAACGTTGACCCCCTGTTTCCTCATGAATCCCTCGCGCTTTCAAAAGTATCGCAGCTCCGTCCTCTGGTTGCTGGGCCTCGGCCTGGTTTCCACCCTCTGGGCGGCCGAACCGGTGGAGCCGGCCGCTCCCGCAACCGAGCCGGCGGCGCCCGAAGTGGCCGCCCCCGAGGTGGTGACGCCTGAAGCCTTTGCGCCCGAGGCCGCGGTGCCGGAGGCGGAGAAGCCTGTTCCTGCGCCGGTGCCGCCGGCCGAGGAGCCGGTCATGCGCCGGATTGATGTGGCTACACCGGTAGCGGTTGAACCTGCCGCAGAGGAACCGGTCGCCGAAGACCCGGCCGGGCTGGATCCCGAGGAATCCGCCGAGGCGCCGGAAGCGGAGAAGCGCACCCACCGGGTGCGGGTCCGCAGCCAGAATGACATTCCGCTTGGCAGCAACACCGTGGCGGCCGGCAATACCCGCCGCGAGGCGGTTTCCATCATGGGTTCCACCGTCGTTGACGGCGAGGTGGAGCGCGAGGCGGTTTCCATCATGGGCAGCACCCGCGTCAATGGCACGGTCGGGCGCGAAGCCGTGGCCGTCATGGGCAGCGTGCATGTCGATGGCCGCGTCGGCCGCGAGGTCGTGGCGGTCCTCGGTGATGTGCATGTCAACGGAACGGTGGGCAGCGAGGTCGTGGCGGTGCTGGGCGATGTCACGCTCGGACCCCGTGCCGTGATCGAGCGCGATGTGGTGGTGGTCGGAGGCCGGCTTACCCGCGATCCGGCCGCGGTGGTGAAAGGCAATGTGAAGGTGATCACCCTGCCGATCATCGGTTCGGGCTTTGTGCCGCTTAAAACCTGGATTGAGCGCTGCCTGCTGCTTGGCCGGCCGCTGGCCTTCGGTGAAAATCTGGGCTGGGCCTGGGCGATCGCGATCGGGGTGTTTGCCTTCTATGTCCTGCTCGCGCTGCTTTTCCCGCGGGCTTTCGAAAAGTGCGCCGAAACGCTGGAACAGCGCCCGGGCCACTCCCTGCTGGCGGTGGTCCTCACGGTGCTCATCACGCCCGTCCTCATCGTGCTGCTCGCCATCACCGGGGTGGGTGTGCTGCTGATTCCCTTTCTCGCCGCCGGACTTTTCTTTGCCGGCATCTTCGGCAAGGCGGTCATGCATGCCTGGCTGGGCCGGCGGCTGACCCGCTATTTCGGTCCGGGGCCGGGCTCGCATGTGGCCGTGGCCACCTTGATCGGCAGCGGACTCGTGCTGTTGCTCTATACCATTCCCTTCTTCGGTTTCTTTCTCTGGAAGGTGCTGGATGTCATCGGTCTGGGCGTGGTGGTTTATACACTGATCCTTGTCACCCGGCGCGAGAAGCCGGCGCCGCCGGCGCCGGCCGCACCACCTGAGACGGCGGGATTGGCCGCAACTGCGGCGTCTCCGGCCTTGCCGGTCGTGGCGTCCGGCGGGGCTGAGACGTCCGCGCCGCCTCCCCCGGTGCTGGCGCCGGTGGCCACGGCGCTGCTGCCCCGCGCCGGTTTTTGGATCCGTATCGCGGCTTCGGCAATCGACATGATTCTGGTCGGGATGGTGGCGGGTTTCGTCAACCTCAGTGGCGCCTTCCCGGTGCTGTTCGCCGTCTATTGTGTGGTTTTGTGGGCGCTCAAGGGCACCACGATCGGCGGCATCGTGTGAAACCTGCGGGTGGTGCGGCTGGATGACCGCCCCGTGGACTGGACCGTGGCCATCGTCCGCGCTCTGGGCGGGTTCCTGTCGCTCTTTGTCGCCGGGCTGGGTTTCATCTGGGTGGCTTTCGATCCCGAGCGCCAGTCCTGGCACGACAAGATCGCGGGCACCACCGTGGTCCACGTGCCCAAGGGCACGCCGCTGGTGTAGGGCGAACTTTCGACCCCAGTTTCCCATCCGAGGCCGGGCCCGAAGCCCGGCCTTTTCCTGTGCTGGACTTGCACTCCCGGGGCTTACAGCTTCGCGCCCAAGGCTTATGGCTTCATCACCACTTGTCGGAATCATCATGGGGAGCACCTCGGACTGGGAGACCATGCAGCATGCGGCCGCCCAGCTGGAGGCCTTGGGCGTGCCGTTTGAAAAACGGGTCGTCAGCGCCCACCGCACCCCGAAGCTCATGGTCAGCTATGCGGAGTCGGCCGAGCAGCGCGGGTTGAAAGTCATCATCGCCGGGGCCGGCGGCGCGGCCCACCTGCCGGGGATGACCGCTGCGCTCACCACGCTGCCGGTTTTGGGCGTGCCGGTGGAATCCAAGGCGCTCAAGGGGCTCGATTCGCTGCTTTCGATCGCACAGATGCCGGGCGGCGTGCCGGTGGCCACCTTTGCCATCGGGAAGCCGGGCGCGATCAATGCCGCACTGTTCGCCGCGTCGCTGCTGGCGCAGAGCGACCGGAAGACCAAAAATGCCTGGGAGAATTTCCGCCGGGCGCAGACCAGGAAGGTGCTGGGGGCGAAGCTTTGAACCGCGGGGATCGCGAAGAGCGCGGTGCCATTTCACACTTGCCTTGGCCCGGCGGTTCTCCGCGTTCTTCGCGTTTAATCCCATGATTCCCCCCGGCAAAACCATCGGAGTCCTCGGTGGCGGCCAACTGGGCCGCATGCTGGCGCAGGCGGCCGCGCAGCTGGGCTACCATGTGCATGTCTTTGAGCCCACCGGGCCAAGCCCGGCCGGGGAGGTGGCCCGCAAGGAGGTCAACGCCCCTTACGAAGACCTCGCGGCGCTGGCGGCTTTTGCGAGGGAATGCGACGTCGTCACCTATGAATTCGAAAACGTTCCGGCCGGCCCTCTGCGCGCCATTGAGGGGCTCACCCGGTTGCAACCGCACCGGCTGGTGCTCCAGACCTGCCAAAACCGCTCGCGGGAGAAAAACTGGCTGAAAACTTCGGGATTTCCGCATGCCCGCTTCGTTGAGTTTCAGCCGGCGGCGGGTGGTGCCGCCCCTCCGGACGGCGCCCCGGCGGACTTGGCCGCCGCCATCCGGCAGGTCGGACTGCCCTGTGTGGTGAAAACGGCCGATTTCGGCTACGATGGCAAAGGCCAGCTTAAGGTGACGGATGAAGCGGGCCTTGCGGCCGCGGCCGCGCGCTTTGCGGGGCAGCCGGTGGTGATCGAGCAGTTCGTGACCTTCGAGCGCGAAGTGTCCGTCGTGGTAGCACGGACGGCCGGCGGCGAGGTGCGGGCGTTTCCCGTCACCGAAAACCTCCACGCCAACCACATTCTCGATGTCTCCATCGTGCCGGCGCGGGTGTCGCCCGCTGTTGCGGAGGCGGCCCGCCGGCTGGCCTGCGATATTGCCGGGAAGATCGGCTTGGTCGGCGTGCTCGGGGTGGAGATGTTCGTGACCCCGGAGGGCGGCATTTTGGTGAACGAACTGGCCCCGCGCACCCATAACAGCGGTCACTGGACCTTGGATGCCTGCGCGACCTCGCAGTTTGAGCAGCAGGTCCGGGCCATCTGCGGGCTGCCATTGGGAAGCGTGGAGGTGAAATCACCCGTGGTGATGGTAAACCTGCTGGGCGAGGTGTGGGCCCGGGGTGAGCCCGACTGGGCCGGCTTGCTGGCGCAGGACGGCGTCAAACTGCACCTTTACGGCAAGGCCGAAGCGCGCGCCGGCCGCAAGATGGGTCACTTTACCGTCCGGGCGTCTGATGTTGTGGAGGCTTTGGCCAAGGCCCAAGCCTGCAAACAGCGGCTGATCGGTCCCTGAGTCTTTCCGGGTGCTGGCACCCGGAAACAGCTGCGGCGTGGATCATCGATTCCGCCCAAGAACTGAAGCCGGCGAAGGTTACGAGCCGGCGACAACCCCGGCAGGTGCGACACCGGGGCGTCATAAAAATTGGTTGATTCCCGGCATGGAAGTTGCATTTGTCATAACCAAGAGAACATGCGGGACCGCCCGCTCTCTTGCCTAACAACACAACACACAACTGATTAACTACAATGAACAAACATTCCGAAAGGAAGTTTTGGGCACTGCTTTCGCTCGTTTTGAGCCTGGGCTTTGCCTCATTCGCAGTGGCCCAACCAGCCGCTGCTGACGACGATGACACGGTGGTGCTGGAAAAGTTTACGGTCACCGGCTCGTTGATCCCGATGGCGGCCGATACCCCGGCCATCCCGGTGTCCGTCATCTCGTCGCTGGACATCCAAAAGTCCGGCGTCTCGGGCGACCTGCTCCAAGTGCTCAAGAAGACCGAGCCGTTCTTCTACGGCGCCAACAACATTGGCTCCGACAACGGCAACATCTCCTCCGGCTCCTCCAACGGTGGTTCCTCGGTTTCGCTGCGCAATCGCGCGACCCTGGTGCTCATCAACGGCCGCCGGGCCGCCGTTTCGCCGGTCACCGCTTCGGGTGGCGCCACCTTCGTGGACGTCAGCCTGATCCCGGTTGCCGCCGTCGAGCGCATGGAAATCCTGTCCGACGGTGCTTCCGCGACCTACGGCTCCGACGCCGTGTCGGGCGTGGTGAACATCATCCTGAAGAGCAACTACCGCGGCGCCGAAGTTGGCGGCCGCTATGGCTTCAGCCCCAACGACGGTGACTACTCCGAGCGCAGCTACTATGGCATCTTCGGTGCCGGCACGGACAAGACCCAGGTCACCATCTCCACGGAGTGGAAGAAGAGCGACCCGCTCATCCAGTTCCAGCGTCCCTTCGGCGTCGGCCAGTTCCGCACCCCGACCTACGCGGGTGTGGTCAACATCGGCAACGACTGGTATTACCTGAACCCCAGCCTGAATGCTCCGCCGATGAACACCGACATGACCCCG
>VFQQ010003751.1_pt1 | contig 14339 bp, 15 predicted proteins | sample 3512341 | NCBI WGS metagenome assembly VFQQ01 (sample SAMN10412373, study PRJNA504923) | tailings metagenome | isolation source: Relicate 2 Philex TSF1 revegetated site | place: Philippines: Tuba, Benguet | collected 2017-08-29 | reverse complement strand
GCACCAGCAGCAGGTTCTTGGCCTCGGGGCAGATCTTCTCGATGGCGGCCATGGCGGCCTGCACCGCCAGCGGCAGCATCTCGGGCGTCAGGTGGTTCCAGCCGCCGGGATACAGGTTCGTGTCCACGGGTGCCAGCTTGAAACCGGCGTTGCGCACATCCACCGAGCTGTAGAACGGCGGCGTGTGCTCCATCCATTCCAGGCGGAACCAGCGCTCGATCACCGGGGTGGATTCGAGGATGCGCTGTTCGAGCTCGTTGATGGGGCCGGTCAGGGCGGTGACGAGGTGGGGGACCATGGCGGAGACGGATGGGGTGGGAGACACCCAGTGTAATGGGGCCGAATGACCGCTTTTTCAAGCCTGCGGCCGCGATGTGCAGGCCAGGGGTCGTCAGTTCGGCGTCGTGAAACGCGCCGCGGACCGGGCGCGCGCCTTGGCCGCCTCCACGTCGCGGTCACGCGGTGCCGCGGTGGTGCGCAACGACTGGATGAGCTCGCGCGCGGAGCCCGCCACCTGTTCCACCGCGCGATCGAAGGCCGCCTCGTTGGCCTGCGACGGCACATTGAAGCCGCTGAGCTTGCGCACGAACTGCAGCGCGGCGTCGCGGATTTCCAACTCGGTGGCGGGCGGCTCGAAGTTGAACAGGGTCTTGATGTTCCGGCACATGGCAGCCTCCTGTCTCGGCGTTGTGAATCGCTCGGGTCAGGCGGTCTGCTGCCCCAGCAACGTGGCCCGCACCTCCTTCTTGAGCACCTTGCCCACCTTGGAACGCGGCAGGTCCGGCCAGATCTCGACCTGCTTGGGCGTCTTCACGCTGCCCAGCCGCGCCTTCACGAAGGCCAGCGTGTCTTCGACCGTCAAGGTCTGACCCGGCGCCAGTTGTAGCACAGCGGTCACGCGCTCGCCCCACTTGTCGTCGGGCAGCCCGACCACGGCGCAGTCCTGGATGGCGGGGTGCTGCAGCAGCGTCTGCTCGATCTCGGCGGAGTACACGTTGAAGCCGCCGCTGATGATCATGTCCTTGGCGCGGTCGACGATGTAGAGGTAGCCGTCCTCGGACAGCCGGCCGATGTCGCCGGTGTGGTGCCAGCCATGGCGGCTCGCTTCGGCCGTGGCCTCGGGGTTCTTGTAGTAACCCATCATGACCAGCGAGCCGCGCACCACGATCTCCCCGACGTCTCCGACGGGCAGCAGCCGGCCGTTATCGTCCATGATGCCCACGCGCACCAGCGGGCCGGGCCGCCCGGCCGAGCTCAGGCGCTCGTGCGCGATGCGACCGTCCGCGTGGAAATGCTCGCGCGGCGACATCATCGACACCATCATGGGCGCTTCGGTCTGCCCGAAGAGCTGCGCCATCACCGGCCCGATGCGCGCAAGGGCCTCTTCCAGCCGCGCGGTCGCCATCGGCGCGGCGCCGTACCAGAAGCACTGCAGCGAATCCAGCCGCGCCTCCGCCAGGCGGGGGTGCTGGAGCAGCATGTAGATCAGCGTCGGCGGGAGGAAGGTGTGCGTCACGCGGTGGCGCTCGATCTGCACCAGAAAATCATCCAGGTCGGGCTTGGGCATGATCACGATGCGCCCGCCGAGCACCAGGATGGGCAGGCACAGCACGCCGGCCGCATGCGTCAGCGGCGCCAGTGCCAGGTAGGTGGGCCGGCCTTCGAAGGGGTAGCCCATCAGCGTCAGCGCGGTCATGGTCTGCAGGTTGCGCCCCGAGAGCATCACGCCCTTGGGCTGGCCGGTGGTGCCGCCGGTGCCCGGCAGCATCACCATCTCCCCCGATGGCGCCACGCTCAACGGCGCGTCGTCCACGTCGGCCAGCCAGTCGGACAGCGCGGGCGCGAAGTCGAGCGCGCGGTCGATGCACACCAGGGTGTGCAGCGCGGGCAGCTCGGCGCGCATGGCCTGCACCATGGGCGCGTAGTGGCTGTGGAACAGCAGGGCCACGCAATCGAAGGCCTGCAGCACATAGCGGTTCTCGGCCACTTCGTTGCGCGGGTTGATGGGGCACCACACCGCGGCGGCGCGCGAGATGCCGAACACGCAGGAGAAGGCCGTGGCGTCGTTGGACGACAGCACGGCCACCTTGTCGCCTGGCGCCACGCCGGCCTGGACCAGTGCGCGGCCCACGCGGTAGCTGGTGCGCTGGACCTGGCCATAGCTCAGGTCCAGCTCGCCCATGGTGAGGCACGGGCGATCCGCACCGAGCTCCACGCCTTTGTCGAGGTAATCGACGAGTTGCATCGTCGCTGGCCTCACACGTGGACCGTCATCACCGGCGGCTGCACGAGGCCGAAATGGCGCAGCGCGCCCAGCAGCGCCTGATGCCCGAAGGCCTGGCAGCCGGAGGCGAAACCAGCGCGCAGCGGCGGCTGCTGGAGCAGCCAGTTGGCGGCAAAGGCCTGCAGCAGGCCGGTCTGCTTGTAGTTGCAGTTGCCGTAGATCACGCAGTGCGCGCGGCCCAGCGGGCCGGAGGCGTGCACCGAGTCGACGGACTTGTTGATCCGCGGGTTCTCGCGCGGCGGCATGGTGTTCATCACACCGGCGGCCGTCTCCGCGAGCGCGGCGTAGCGCTGGTCGGGGTCCATGCCCTCGGTGGCCTTGAGCGCGGCCGCCACGATCTGCGGCACACCCAGCATGAGCGGCTTGTTGAACACACCCCCCAGCACCTTGACGTTGGCCACGCGCGGGTCGCGCTTGAACCACACCGGGTGCGAGGTACCGCCCCAGGGCAAGGCCAAAGCCATCTCGTGCTGCCCCGGAATCGCCAGCTGGTACAGGCCGGCATCGGGCTGCCATTCCACGTACTGCTTGCCCTGGAGGTGGAAGGCCTTGGAGGTGGCGGCATTGACCAGGATGGTCTGCGTGGACGCGATGGTCGGGCTGCCGCCCCAGAACACCGCGATGTCCAGCGTGTCCAGGCCCGGCGTCTCCAGGCAGATCTGCGCGGCGATCTCGCCGGTGGTGTACATGTGGGCCAGGCCGGGCGCGAGCAGCAGGCCGGCAGCGGCGAACTTCTCACCGTACTGCTCGTCCAGTGTGATCAGCCAGTCCTGCTCGCCGGTGGTGTCGGTGTAGTGGCACTTCGAGGCCAGGCAGGCCTGCACCACCTCGGGGCCGAATTTCGCGAACGGGCCGACCGTGTTCAGCACGACCGACGCGCCCTTGAACAGTTCGGTCAGCGCCTTCACGCTGTGCTCCACCTCCACCACCTCGTAACTCGCGGTCTCGATGCCGGCCACGTTGGCCTGCATGGCGGCGTTGAGCTTGTCGGCGCTGCGGCCGGCGGCGATGAAGGGGATGTTGTACTCGCGCAGGTACTCGCAGACCAGGCGGCCGGTGTAGCCGGAGGCGCCGTAGACGATGACGGGTTTCTTGTTGCTGCTCATGGTGTCTCCTTGAAGTTCACATGCCCATGCCGCCGTCCACCGGCAGGCCGATGCCGGTGATGAAGCGCGCTGCGTCCGAACACAGGAAGACGACCGCGTCCGCCATGTCGGCCACCTCGCCCAGGCGGCCCAGCGGCGTCTCGCCGACGATCGCGCCCACCGCCGCGTCGGGCGACGGGAACAGGCCGGCGGCCACCACGTCGGCGGCCAGCTTCATGCCCATGTCGGTGGGCACCAGGCCAGGGTAGACGCAGTTCACGCGCACGCCGTAGCCGAGCTTGCCGGCCTCGGTGGCCGCCACGCGGGTGGCGCGGTCCACGGCCGACTTGGTGGCCGAGTAGCCCGCGATCGCGGGAAAGGCGATGGTGGCCGCCACCGACGAAATGTTCACAATGGCGCCGCCCTTGGCCGCCGCACCACCGGGTCGCATGGCGCGCAAGGCGTGCTTCATGCCGAGCAGGGTGCCGACGACGTTGACGTCGAACATCTTGCGCAGGCTGTCCGCCTCGACCTCGGTCACCAGCGCGGTGATCTCGATGCCGGCGTTGTTGATGAGGATGTCGAAACCACCCAGGTCCTTGATCGTGGCGGCGACAGCACGCTCCCAGTCGGCTTCCTTCGTCACGTCCATGTGCACGAAGCCGGCCTTTCCACCGGCCGCGCGCAGGGCTTCGGCGGTGGCCCGTCCCTCGGCATCGAGCAGGTCACCCACCATCACGGCAGCGCCGGCTTTGGCCAGCGCCTGCGCCATGCCGGCGCCCAGACCACGGGCACCGCCCGTCACGAGGGCGCGTCGGCCCGTCAAGTTGTAGCTCGTCATGTTGTCTCCTGGTTGAAGTTTTGACACTTGTCAGAATAAATTTGGACAAGTGTCACAAGAATAGGGGTTTGCCCCCATCGGGTGCGGTGGTGCTGTGCTATCTTTGCCGGCACCATGCGCGCACCCAAACCCACCGTGGACAAGTTCGAGCAGCGCCGCGCCGAATTGGGCGAGGCGACGCTGCAGACGCTGGCCTCCCTCGGCTACGCGCGGACCAGCCTGCGCGAGATCGCGCAGAACTCGGCGTATTCGCACGGCGTGCTGCACTACTACTTCAAGGACAAGACCGACCTGATCCTGTGCAGCGTGCGCCAGTACAAGGCGCGGTGCATCACGCGCTACGACCGCATCGTGGCCGAGGCCGAGGACGCCGACGGTCTGCTGCAGGACTTCCTCACCACGCTGGGCGAGACCCTCAGCACCGAGGCGCCGCTGCACCGCCTGTGGTACGACCTGCGCTCACAGGCCATGTTCGAAGCCGCGTTTCGCGACGACGTGGCGACGATCGACCAGGGCCTGGAAAAAATGATCTGGAATGTGGTGGCGCGGCTGGCCGAGCTGCGCAGCAACGCGGCACCCACGCCGCTGAGCCCGGCGGTGGCCTACGCGGCCATTGATGGCCTGTTCCAGCAGGCGCTGCTCTCGCACCTGGACGGGGACCCAGAGGCCATTGCCACCATGCAGAAGAACGTCGCTGCGCTGCTGCAGATGCTGCTGCCGGCGTCCGGCACGGTGGAAATCCCTGCGGCCCGCACCCGCAAGGCCGGCACGCGACGCGCATCCGCGTCGGCCTGACCCAGGGCCGGGTGACCCTGGCGGCGCTCAGCCGCGCACTTCGCCCTCGCCCAGCACCACGTACTTCAGCGAGGTCAGGCCCTCCACACCCACCGGGCCGCGGGCGTGGAACTTGTCGGTGGAGATGCCGATTTCAGCCCCCAGCCCGAACTCGAAGCCGTCCGCGAAGCGGGTGCTCGCATTCACCATGACACTGGCCGAATCCACCTCACGCAGGAAGCGCTGGGCGTGCACGTGGTCGGTGGTGAGGATGGCGTCGGTGTGGTGCGACGAGTAGTGGTTGATGTGCGCAATGGCCTCATCCACCCCCTGCACCACCTTGATGCTGATGACCGGCGCGAGGTATTCCTCGGACCAGTCGGCCTCGGTGGCGTCCTTCAGGTTCGCCCCTTTCACGCCGGCCAGGAACGCCCTGGATTCGGCACACACGCGCATCTCCACGCCCTTGGCGGCAAAGACGGCGCCGATCTTCGGCAGGAAATCACCGGCCACGCCACGCGCCACCAGCAGGCTCTCGGTGGCGTTGCAGGGGCTGTATTTCTGCGTCTTGGCGTTGTCCGTCACCTTCACCGCCAGGTCGATGTCGCACGGATCGTCCACGTAGGTGTGGCAGTTGCCATCGAGGTGCTTGATGACCGGCACCTTGGCCTCGGCGCTGATGCGCTCGATCAGGCCCTTGCCGCCGCGCGGGATGATCACGTCCACGTACTGCGGCATGGTGATGAGCTGGCCCACGGCGGCGCGGTCGGTGGTGGGCACGAGCTGCACCGCATCGGCCGGCAGGCCGGCGTCGGTGAGGGCGCGCTGCACCAGCTCGGCCAGGGCGCGGTTGGAGTCGATGGCTTCCGAGCCACCGCGCAGGATGGCGGCGTTGCCACTCTTGATGGCGAGCGATGCGGCCTCGATGGTCACGTTGGGGCGGCTCTCGTAGATCATGCCGAAGACGCCGATGGGCACACGCATCTGGCCGACGCGGATGCCGCTGGGCATCTGCTTCATGCCGGTGATGTCGCCAATGATGTCGGGCATGGCCGCCAGTTGCTCGCAGCCCTGCGCGCAGGTCTCGATGACCTTCGGCGTGAGCTTGAGCCGGTCCACCATGGGCTCGGACAGGCCGTTGGCGCGGGCGCGCTCCAGGTCTTTCGCGTTGTGCACCGACAGCGGTTCACCGCTCTCACGCAGCAGCGCGGCCAGGCGGCGCAACGCGCGGCCCTTGTCGGCCGCGCTGGCCTTGGCCATGAGCGCCGAGGCGGTCTTGGCCTGCAGCCCCAGGGTGTTCATGAGTTCGGTGGTGTTGGTCGCGTTCATGGCGCGAATTTTCGCAGAGGTTCAGCGTGGCCGCTCGAAACCGGCGGTTATCCATGCCTGAGCGGTGTCCATGCTCAGCTTGAAGGTGGGCGGCACCGCCACGCGGGCCAGTTCGGCGTCGAATTCGTCGTGCGCGCTCAACGTGGCGGTGGCGCCCTCTTCGTCGGGCACGATGGCCAGCGCCACGCGGATGCGCCGCCCATCGGCCGCCACCGTCACGTTTTTGTTCAACTGCGCGTGCAGTTGCTGCTCGGAACGGCGAATCACTTCCTTCGCCGTTTTCACCAGGGTGTTGAAGGCCGCCGTATCCAGCGGCTTGGGGTTCTTCTTGTCGCGGCCCATGGTCCAGGGTCCGACCAGCGCCGGCTCTGGTGCGTTGTCCAGGTGCATGGCCACCGCCCAGCCGTCGTCGTCTTCGTTCTTGATGACGCGTGCGGTCCAGTGTTCGTCGCTCCAGAGGCGGTCTTCGTGAGTGGGTTCTTGGGTGTCAGGTGTCATGGCGCCCAAGGGTACTGCACTGGCCTTTGCGATGTAATGCGGTGCCATGACCTCGAACCCTGTTCCCCTGCTCTACAGCTACCGGCGTTGCCCTTACGCCATGCGCGCGCGCATGGCGATGCTGGTGACGAACGTCGCGTTCGATGTGCATGAGATCGTCCTGCGCGACAAGCCGGCCACCATGCTGGCGCTGTCGCCCAAGGGCACCGTTCCCGTGCTTCGGCTGGTCGGTGGCGGCGTGCTCGAGCAGAGCATGGACATCGTGCAATGGGCGTTTGGCGTGAGTGACCCGCAACACTGGTGGATGCGGGCGCAAAGCCCGGACAACCTTGACCTGCTCCGTGCGTGCGATGGCCCGTTCAAGCACCACCTCGACCGCTACAAATACCCTGAACGTTTCGACGACGCGGACCGAGTATTGCACCGTGACGCCGCGGTGGAAACCCTCTTGAAGCCGCTGGAAGCGCGGTTGCAGCGCTCGCCTCGGTTGGGCGGCGAAAGCGCCTGCGCCACGGACATTTCCGTCTTCCCGTTCGTGCGCCAGTTCGCGGCGGTGGAGCCGGCCTGGTTCGGGACACTGCCCATGCCGGCACTGAAGAGCTGGCTGGCAAGCTGGCTATCGCACCCGCTGTTCGAGGCGGCCATGTTCAAGCCTCCCAGCCAACAGGTGGTGCGATTTCCGTCCTTCAACGCACCGGAATCGGCGTAGCGCGATCCACGGCCACCACCGCCACCGAGTTCTGCGGCGAACCTTCGATCACGCGGTCGGAATACGTGAGGTACACGAGCGAATTCCGCTTGGCGTCCACCATGCGCACGATGCGCAGCCGCTTGAAGATCAGGCTGGTGCGCTCGCTGAAGATCTCTTCCTGTTCCTTAAGGGGCTTGGCGATGGCGATCGGCCCCACCTGCCGGCAGGCGATGGAGGCCTCGGACTTGTCCTCGGCCAGGCCGAACGCGCCCTTGATGCCGCCGGTCTTGGCACGCGACACGTAGCACGTGACGCCCGCCACGCCGGGGTCGTCGTAGGCCTCGACCACGATCTTGTGGTCGGGTCCGATGAACTTGAAGACGGTGTCGACCGAGCCGATTTCTTCGGCGTGGGCGGTGTTGGCGAACGCAAAAGAGAACATGAGGGTGATGGCAATGAGGCGCATGGCGGGCTTTCGAAAGAGTGCGGACGGCTACACGTTATCAGGCCGGCTGCAAAAGCCATGTCCACCGAGTGGAAAGAGCCAGAGCAGCTTCCTTGAACGGGTGCCACCGGGGCGTCAACACGCCGTCAAGAAAGTGTCGCGCCGCCGTCATGGCAAGCGGACCTGTCGGCGCGCTGAGCGCCCGCATCGCGTGACCCCGAACGTTCGGCGCCTACACGCTGATGCGACCCATCAGCGCCTGAACATCGCCCGGATCGCTGGAGTTCCCTTCGGCGACCACCTGACCGCGTTCGATCAGGTAGTGCCGCGTGGTCAGTCGCAACGCGCGATGCACGTTCTGCTCGACGAGGACGATGGGCGTTCCTTCGCGGGACAACTTGCCGATCAAATCGAAGATCTCGTCAACGATCATCGGCGCGAGGCCTTCCGTGGGCTCGTCGATCAGCAGCAAACGTGGCGCACCCGCCAGCACGCGCGCGATGGCCAGCATCTGCTGTTCGCCGCCAGAGAGGGTGGTCCCCATCTGACGCCGACGTTCGGCCAGGCGGGGAAAGCGCTGGTAAATCTCGTCGAGACGGCGACGGGATTCGATGCGGCTGCGCGAGGGGCATTGCATCTGGCCCAGGCGCAGGTTCTCTTCCACCGTCAAACCGGGAAAGATGCGCCGGTCCTCGGGCACCAGCCCGATGCCACGGCGGCAGATCTGATCGGCGCTGACACCGTCGAGACGCTCGCCGTCGAACAGCACCTGCCCGCGCGAGGGGGATACCCAGCCCGCGATGGTCTTGATCACTGTGGTCTTGCCCACACCATTGCGGCCAAACAGACCAATGACTTCGCCCTTGCCCACGCGCAGGTCGATGCCTTGCAGAACGTGGCTCAATCCGTAATGGGCATGAACGCCTTTGAGTTCGAGCATCAGTGAATCTCCCCGAAGTAGGCGGCCTGCACCGCCGCATTGGCACGCACCTCGGCCGGCGTGCCTTCGGCCAGTTTCTGACCCTGGTGCATCACGACCACGTGGTCCGACAGTTGCATCACCAGTTCAACGTCGTGTTCCACCAGCAGGATGGACAGCCCGTGGTCACGCGACAGGCCGCGGATCAGCGTCTCGGTCTCGCGCGTGTCGGTGTGGCTCATGCCCTGGGTGGGCTCGTCGAGCAGCAGCATGCGCGGTCTCGAGGCGAGTGACACCGCGATCTCCAGGCGCCGCTGCTCGCCGTGCGACAGGTAGCCGGCCAGTTCATCGGCCTTGGCGCGCAGGTCGAATTGGTCCAGGAGCTCATCGACGCGCTGCCAGGCGGTGGTGCTGTGGGCCAGCGGTCGGAACAAGCCCCGACCGCGTTCCAGGAATTGCGCGGCCAGGCGCAGGTTCTCGCGAAGCGTCAGGTCGAAGAACAGGTTGGTGATCTGGAACGAGCGCGAAAGACCGTTGGCCAGCAGTTGGTGGGGCGCCTGTCCCGTCACGTCCTCGCCTTCGAAGCGCACGGCGCCGGCCGTGGGCCGGATGGCGCCGCTGATGAGGTTGAACAGGCTGCTCTTGCCCGCCCCGTTGGGCCCGATGACTGCCGTGATGCGACCTGGTTGGGCCTCGAAGCTCACATCGTGCACAGCTTTGAGGGCGCCGAACTGAACGCTCAGCCCCTGCACGGAAAGAATGGCGCTCATGGACGGGTCTCCTTGCGCTTGCGGCGGGCGTCCAGCCAGCGTTGCAATGCCGGTGTGGCGTAGCCGATCAGGCCCCGTGGCATCACGATCACGACGATCACGAACATCACGCCGATGACGATGTGGTGATGCGCGGTGAAGGAGCCCACCACGGAACGCAGGCCGGTGAGGATGGCCGAGCCGTAGAGCGGCCCGATCAGTGTTCCCGTGCCACCGACGATGACGTTGATGACCGCGTTGCCAGACACCTGGAAGAACATCAGCTCAGGCGAGACGAAGCCGCGCAGCATGGGATAGAGCGCGCCACTCGCGCCAGCGATGCAGGCCGCGGCCACGAAGGCGGCCAGCTTGTAGCGCCACGGATCGACACCCAGGAAGGCCACACGGTGCTCGTTGGTCCGGATGGCGTCGAGCTGGCGGCCCACGGGGGTGTCCATCAGGTAGCGCAGCCCGAGGTAGACCGCACCGATGAAGGCCAGCACCACGAGGAAGAAGCCTTCGGGCGTGCCCGAGCTCAGGCCCGGTGCCACCGCAGCGGCAGGCACGCCGATGATGCCGTCGGAAGCGCCGAGCTCGCGCGTGTTGTAGACCACCTTGGAGAGCACCTGCGCCATGCCGAAGCTGATGAGCGCGAAGTACACGCCCCGGGCGCGGATGGCGATCAGGCCCCCGATGAGCCCGGCCAGCGCGCTGAACGCGAGTGCACTGCCCAGGGCCAGCCAGAAGGAGTCGCTCCAGTGCTTGAGCACCAGCGCCGACACGTAGGCGCCCAGGCCGAAGAACAGGGCCTGCCCCAGGGGCAGCAGCCCGACCCGGCCCAGCAGCAGGTCCACCGACAGCGCCAGGCCGCCGAAGATCAGGGCCTCGGTGGCCAGGCGCAGGTAGAACACGTCGCCCAGGGCCAGCGCGGTGGCGCCGAACAGCAAAGCGCCGGCGAAGAACAGGATGGCCAGCCAGGAGGCCGCCGAGCGGCGCGGCGGCGCAGCCACCGCCGGTGTGCCCAGCGCGTTCTGGCGTGGTGCCAGAGTGGAGGAGGATGCCGGTGTGCTCATGTCAGGCGCTCCCGAGTTTTCCGAACAGGCCCTGCGGGCGCCACATCAGCACCAGCACCATGATGCCGAACAGCAGCGGATCGCTCCACACCGGCGAGATGTACAAGCTGGAGATGGACTGCACCTGCGTGAGCAGCAGGCCGGCCAGCACCGCGCCCTTGATGGAGCCCATGCCGCCGATGATCACCACGCTGAAGGCGATGAGCACGAAGTCGCGCCCCATGGTGGGGAATACCGAGTAGATCGGCGCGAGCAGCACGCCCGCGATGCCCGCCAAGGCCACGCCGAAGGCGAAGGTCGCGGCATAGACGCGGTGGACCGGCACGCCCAGCGACGCGCTCATATGGCGGTCGTAGGCGGCGGCGCGCACCACAGCGCCCACCGAGGTCCGGAACACCAGCAGCCAGACCGCGGCAATCAGAACCCCTCCGAACAACATCACGAACAGCCGGTAGTTGGGGAAGAACAGGCCCACCATCTCGGTGGCACCGCTGATGGGTGCATCCAGGCGCAAGGGATTGGCGCCGAAGACGATCTTGAGCGCGTCTTCCAGCACCACCGCCACGCCGAAGGTGAGCAGCAGGGTCAGAGTATGGCGGTCCTTGCTGTGGAACACGCGCTGGATCAGACCGCGCTCGGTGGCGTAACCCAGCACCGCCATCAGCAGCGGCGTCAGGACCAGCGCCCACCAGAACGACAGGCCCAGGCCCAGCAGGGCCACGGCCAGATAGGCACCGATGGCGTAGAACTCGCCATGGGCCATGTTGATGACATCCAGCAAACCGAAGATGATGGTCAGGCCCAGCGCCATCAACACCACGGCCACGCCGATGGACAGGCCGTTGATCATCTGCGGTGCCAGCACGAACTGCAGCCACTCCAGGGCGTTGCTCATGGTGTTGTGCTCCGGGCGTGGATCAGAAGCGGTTGCAGACGTCGGGACCGATCGCCGCGTCGGCCTTGACCTGGCCCACCAGCTCGAACTTGCCGCCGTTCACGCGCATGGCGTACATGTCCTGCATGGCCTGGTGGTCGCCGGCGCGCATGGTCTTGGTGCCCTGCGGCGTGTTCCACTGCAGGCCCCGCATGGCGCCGCGCACCTTGTCGGTGTCGGTGCTGCCGGCTTTTTCGACCGCGGCCTTGTAGAAGAACAGCACGCCGTAGCTGTCGGCGCCGTACAGGTCGGGTGCCGACTTGTTGGCGGCCTCGAAATCGGCCACGAACTTGCGGTTCTCGGGCGAGTCGATGCTGGTGGCATAGCCTACGCCGGTCACGAAGCCGTCGGCCGTCTTGCCGATGGCGGGCAGGTTCTGCGAGGTCACGGTGCCCGAGGCGCCCACCACCTGAACGTTGCGGCTGATGCCGAATTCGGCCATCTGCGAGAACAGGCGCACGGTGTCGTTGCCCGCCACGGACGTGTAGATCACCGCCGGGCGGGCCGAGCGCATCTGGCCGAAGAAGGGCGAGTAGTCCTTGTTGTCCAGCGGCGCGAACACTTCGCCCACCGACTTCGAGCCCTTGGCCTCGGTGGCCGATTTGAAGGCCGCCACGGTGCTGCGCCCCATCTCGTAGTCAGGGCCGAGGTAGAACACGTTGGCGTTCGGCTTGGTGCCGGCGAGCCAGTCGGCCAGGGCGGCCGACTGCATGCCGGCGCGCGCGTTGACGCGGAACACGTTGGGCGAGCACTTGTCGCCGGTGATCGAGTCCGCGAACGACACCGTGGTCGCAATCAGGCGGTTGTTGCGCTCGGCCAGTTGGCCCACGGCCAGCGTGGATCCGCTGTTGACGGTGCCGGTCAGGAAATCGACCTTGTTCACCTGGAACAACTTCTCGGCCTTCTGCACGGCCACGGCGGGGTTGGCCTCTTCGTCTTCGTAGACCAGTTCCAGCGGGCGGCCGGCCACGCCGCCGGCGGCGTTGATCTGGCGCGCGGCCAGATCCAGGCCCCACTTCACCTGCTGACCGATGCCGGCGTAGGTGCCCGACAGCGGCGTGACCACGCCGATGCGGATGGGTTGCGCCTGCGCCAGGGCGTTGCCGGTCAGGCTCGCCAGGGCGAGGGCCAGGGGGATCGATGCGGTGCGAATGGTGGTGTTCATGTGTGTCTCCTCAAGTGGGGTGGTGGTGGCGGGGAAATCAGGTGCCGTTGAAACGGGGGCGGCGCTTGTCGTGGAAGGCCTCCACGCCTTCGCGGAAGTCGTTGGAACTGCGCAGGCGCGAGTAGCAGTGCCCCTCGAGCTCGATGGCGATCGACAGCGGCGAGTCCTCGGTGTCGTTGAGCAGCTTCTTGGCGGTGCGCTGGGCCAGCGGCGAGAAGCCGCGCAGTTCGTCGACCAGCGCGTCGGTGGCGGCCTCGAGTTCGGCGTCGGGCACGCACTCGGTGGCCACGCCCCAGTCGCAGGCCTGGGGGCCGGCGATGCGGCGGCTGCGCATCACGATGTCCTTGGTGCGCGTGATGCCGACCATCTTCTGCAACCGCGCCGAGCCGCCCGAACCGGGGATCTGCCCGAGCTTCTGTTCCGGGAGCGCGTACAGCGTGGTAGGCGTGACCAGGCGGAAATCGCACGCCAGCGAGATTTCGAAGCCGACTCCGAAGCAATAGCCGCGCGCGGCGGCGATCACCGGTTTGCTGCAGCGCGCGGGGGCGGCCACGTTCCAGGCCAGTTTGCTCACATGCTCGGGCGAGGCCTCGAGGAAGCCCTTGATGTTGCCGCCGCTGGAGAAGTGCTCGCCTTCAGCGCGCAGCACGATCACGCGCACGTCGTCGTTGGCGTCGAGCGCCTCGAAGGTGATGCGCAGTTGCTCGCGCTGCGTCATCGAGATGACGTTGAACGGCGGACGGCAGAGCACGATGTCGGCGCGCTGTCGCGCCGGGTCGATCTCGACGCGGTAGCCGTCGAATGCGGCACTCAGGGTGAGCGCGGGGTGTTTCAGGTCGTTGAGTTGCATGGTGTCCTTTCGAGGAGGGGAGGAACGAAGCAAGGAAGCGGGTTCAGGCGGGAGGCACGGCGGGCAGCGGGGGAGTGGCGGCGTCGAACTCGCCGGCCACCAGCTTGCGTCGAAGCACCTTGCCCACGGGGGACTTCGGGATCTCGCGCACGAACACGTATTCGCGCGGTCGCTTGAAGTTCACGAGATCGGAGGCGCGGCAATGCGCGTCCAGCGATTCGGGGGCCACGTTGTCGCGCGCCTTCACGAAGGCCACCACACGCTGGCCCCAGCGCTCGTCCTGGAGTCCGGCCACCGCCACTTCGTCCACTGCGGGGTGCAGCGACAGCACGGACTCGATGTCGACCGGCGAGATGTTCTCGCCGCCGCTGATGATCATGTCGTCCACACGGCCTGTGACGAACAGATCACCTTCAGCGTCCACGTAGCCCGTGTCGCCGGTGAAATACCAGCCATCGCGCAACGTGCGGGCATTGATCTCGGGGCGGTTGTGGTAACCCTCGAACGCCTCGTCGCTGAGCAGGTCCGCCACGATCTGCCCTTCCTCGAACGGTGCGACCACATCCTCGGGGTTCCTCGAATCGAGTTTGATCACCCGCAGGCGGGTGTTCATGCCCGCACGGCCGGCCGAGCCGGGCTTGCCCACCGCGTTCTGGTTGATCGAGAAGGTGTAGATCTCGCTGCTGCCGTAGTGATTGACGA
>VFQQ010003750.1_pt1 | contig 14343 bp, 15 predicted proteins | sample 3512341 | NCBI WGS metagenome assembly VFQQ01 (sample SAMN10412373, study PRJNA504923) | tailings metagenome | isolation source: Relicate 2 Philex TSF1 revegetated site | place: Philippines: Tuba, Benguet | collected 2017-08-29 | reverse complement strand
ATTTCTCACACTGGTCCACAAAGCGGAAGTAAGCATCGGCATTGTAAAAATACTGTGTGATGGCAGCATTCGCTCCGGCATCTACTTTCTTTTTGAAATACTTCAGGTCTGTCGTGGGAGATGATGATTCCGGGTGGAATTCGGGGTAAGCAGCCACTTCAATTTGGAACCAATTGCCTGTTTCTTCGCGAATGAAGCTGACCAATTCATTGGCATAGCGGAAATCTCCGGCACTGACTTCACCTGAGGGTACATCGCCACGCAAGGCCACCAGTCGTTTAATGCCCTGTTGCTGATATTGTGTCAGCAAGGTGCGGATTTCAGCTTTATCGGAAGATATACAGGAAAGATGAGGCGCGCCTTCATAGCCAGCCTGTTGTATATCGACGACGGTTTCCAGTGTACGGTCGCGTGTGGAGCCACCGGCACCAAAGGTGACGGAAAAAAACTTGGGGTTGAAGGCAGCCAGCTGTTCACGAGCGGTGCGCAGCTTGGCCATGCCTTCTGCAGTTTTTGGCGGGAAAAACTCAAAACTGATGATAGGAGCAGTGTTCATTGAAAAACCATATGAATACGTGATGGATACTACGGGCTAGTCCTTCGTGCCCAGGATCAGGGCGATAAGCGCCCAGGAAATCAGGCTGTAGAGAACAGCCCCCACAATGCCAGCAAGTAGTGTCTGTACTTCAAATCCATTCAATATGTGGCCGACGAAGAGAAACAGCAGTCCATTGATGACCAGCAAGAATAAACCCAAGGTCAGCACGGTGACCGGCAGCGTCAGGATTACCAGGACTGGCCGGATAAGCAGGTTGACCAAACCAATGACGGCTGCTGCGATTAATGCGCTGCCGATGCCAGAAACGTGAATGGACGGTACCACGTAAGCCACTACTAGCAGGGCCAGGGCATTGAGTAACCATACGATCAAGAGCTTCATCTTGCTATCCTCCTTGCATATGCCCGATGTTGCTGGGCTGGTTGGGTAAATCGCAAGCAGTGCCCGGTCATTGTGCCGGGCATCATGCTTGCAAGAATATTGAGCGCATTTGCCTGGCGAGTACTCCATTGCCCTAAGGCGGAGCATTTGGTCAGGATCGTGTGCTCTGCTTAGACTTTAGTAGCGATAATGGTCTGGCTTGAATGGACCATGTTTTTCCACGCCAATGTAGGCAGCTTGCTCATCGGTCAAGGTCGTCAGTTGTGCATTGAGTTTTTTCAATTGCAGCAAGGCAACCTTCTCGTCCAGATGCTTGGGTAGAGTATAAACACCTACCGGATACTTGGCAGTATTTGCAAATAGCTCGATCTGGGCGATGGTCTGGTTGGCGAACGAGGAGCTCATCACGTAGCTTGGGTGGCCAGTGGCGCAACCGAGGTTGACCAGGCGGCCTTTGGCTAGCAGGATGATACGCTTGCCGTCAGGGAAGATGACGTGATCGACTTGTGGCTTGATTTCTTCCCACTGGTATTTCTCGATCGAGGCAACATCAATTTCGTTGTCGAAGTGGCCGATGTTACACACGATAGCCTGATCCTTCATTTTTGCCATGTGCTCATGGTTGATGACATGGTAGTTACCAGTAGCAGTAACGAAGATGTCGCCGTGCTCGGCAGCATAGTCCATGGTAACAACACGATAGCCTTCCATCGCGGCTTGCAATGCACAGATCGGGTCAATTTCAGTGACCCATACCTGGGCAGACAAAGCGCGCAATGCCTGAGCAGAGCCCTTGCCCACATCGCCATAGCCAGCAACCACGGCCACTTTGCCGGCTACCATCACATCGGTGGCACGCTTGATGCCATCTACCAAGGATTCGCGGCAACCGTAGAGGTTGTCGAACTTGGACTTGGTGACGGAATCGTTGACGTTGATAGCCGGGAAAGCCAGCTTGCCTTCCTTGTGCATCTGGTACAGGCGGTGCACGCCAGTAGTGGTTTCTTCAGTGACGCCAAGAATTTTGGATAAACGGGTGGAATACCAGCTTGAATCTTGTGCCAGTTTCGACTTGATAGCATTGAACAGGCTGGTTTCTTCTTCGCTGGCAGGATGGTTGAGAATGGTGGCATCCTGCTCTGCACGCGTGCCGAGGTGCAGCAGCAATGTGGCATCGCCGCCATCGTCGAGGATCATGTTGCTGTAGCCGCCATCGGCCCACTCGAAAATGCGATGGGTATAGTCCCAGTATTCATCCAGGGTTTCGCCCTTGACGGCGAATACCGGAATATTTTGTGCAGCAATCGCGGCGGCTGCATGATCCTGCGTGGAGTAGATGTTGCAGGAAGCCCAGCGTACTTCTGCGCCCAGGTCGCGCAGCGTCTCAATCAGTACGGCAGTCTGGATTGTCATGTGCAGGGAGCCAGTGATGCGGGCACCGCGCAGGGGCTTGGTGGTTGCGTATTCTTCGCGGATTGCCATCAGGCCTGGCATTTCGGTCTCGGCGATCGCAATTTCCTTGCGGCCCCATTCAGCCAGGTTGATGTCGGCAATCACGTAATCTTGGGTGTTAGCCACAGTATTCATCCTTTAAAACATTGAGCGACGTGGACACTGTTTGTGTCCGTTAGAAGTGTCTGACCAGTGGAAGGGTGAGAGTCTGCGTTTACAACAATTCACCATCTTCATGACCGGTACTGTCAATCTGGTGAACGCCGTTTACGCAGTTTGTACTGCGGCAACCGAGCCTGGGGATAGCATCCTCGCAGCGTTCCTCGGTAGATCGTTATTATAGAGGGTTTTGCCGTGCTTGTGCACGGCGACCATCATGGGTGTTGGATCCCGTTTGTCCAGAGTAGGTTGAGGTCAGGGAATTTCCAGTCCTCTGGTTGCTCAATGGCAATAATCTTTTCTTGGCAGCCAGGTGTGCCGAGCTTGAGGATATCTGGTTTGATACGGGTACCGGACTTAATGGAAAAAAAGGCCTTCACGACAGGGTTGAGCAATGAAGCCGGGTTTTTATCGATGACGACAGCAAGGCGTCCTGATTGCAGGCGTACCAGGGAGCCAATCGGGTAGATGCCCAGGCTTTTGACCAAGGCCTGGAAAATGCGGTTGTCGAGGTGATCGGTGGTCCATTCAGCCATGTTGCGCAAGGCTTCAGCAGGGTGCCAGCCCTTGTGATAAATCCGGTCAGAGGTCACTGCATCATAGATATCACAGACCGCTCCCATGCGGGCATAGAGGCTGATATTGTCACCAGCGAGTTGGTGTGGATAGCCAGTGCCAGCAATTTTTTCGTGATGATGCAGGCAAACATCCAGGACGATAGGGTGAATGTTGAGCGAGTTGGAGAGCAAAGCATAACCGGCTTCTGGGTGGTGTCTGACCGTATCGAACTCTTCATCTGTGAGTTTGCCGGGTTTGTTGATGATGTTCATCGGGATATGCATCTTGCCGATATCGTGCAGCAAGCCTGCCAAGCCGCAGAGCCGGACCTCTTCGTCATTCATGTTAAGTTGCATTGCCAAGGCAATCATGAGTCCGCAAACCGCGACCGAGTGCATATAGGTGTAGTCGTCGTAGTTCTTTAGGCGCGCTAGGCTGATCAGTGCCCCAGAGTTGCGGCTGACTGACGAGGAAATGTCGCTGACCAATGACATGGCTTGCTCGCTGTCAACCGCTTTGCCTAGGCGTGCTTCCTGAAATATCCCTTTGACTTCGCGATTGGCTTTGGCACAAATGCGTGCTGCTTGCTCCAGTTCTTCCGCAATGCTGGTTTTCTTAGTGGTGGTGAGGGGAGCCTGATCGGCAGCAGGGGTGGAGGGTAATTCGGATGGCAGCTCTTGCTGGGCGGGAGCCACATCATCACCCTTGCTGGTATCAATGATGACAGTATGAATGCCGCTACTGAGCAGCTTTTCTATATCAGTGTATTCGGTAATGACAAAGGCGCTGCGCCAAAAGGGGTGGTGAATCCAGGAGGCATCAAGCTTATGCAAATACATGCCAATACGCAATTCGCGCACAGGGATTGTTTTTAGCATTGTTGATACCCCCCGGACTTACATCTTAAGTAGCAATATATCTGGTTTTTTAGATTCCCGCAGCAGCACGGAGCACGTTGGCTTTATCCGCTGCTTCCCAGGTGAATTCAGGCTCATCACGACCAAAGTGACCATAAGCTGCCGTCTTGGAATAGATTGGGCGCAAAAGGTCTAGCATCTGTACGATACCCTTAGGACGTAGGTCGAAATGCTCCAGTACCAGTTGCGTGAGAACTTCGTTGGGAACCTTGCCCGTGCCATAGGTTTCCACCATGACGCTGGTTGGCTTGGCGACGCCAATCGCATAGGAAACCTGTACCAGGCAGCGGGATGCCAAGCCAGCGGCCACGATGTTCTTTGCAACGTAGCGGCCTGCATAAGCTGCGGAACGGTCTACCTTGGAGGGATCCTTGCCAGAGAAGGCACCACCGCCGTGAGGAGCTGCACCACCATAGGTGTCGACGATGATTTTACGACCGGTCAAGCCGCAATCGCCTTGTGGACCGCCAATGACGAAACGGCCGGTCGGGTTAACGAGGAACTTGATATCGCCCTTGATAAGTTCTTGTGGCAGGGATGGCTTGATAATTTCTTCAATTACGCCTTCACGTACTTGATCTAGCGAGATATCAGGGGCATGTTGTGTTGAGATAAGGACGGTATCAATCTTGTGCGGTTTGCCATCGACATATTGAATGGTGACCTGGCTTTTGGCATCAGGGCGCAGCCAAGGCAAGCGGCCATCTTTGCGCAATTGTGACTGGCGCTCCATTAAGCGATGCGAGAGCCAGATCGGCAATGGCATCAATTGCGGTGTTTCATCGCAGGCGTAGCCAAACATCAGGCCTTGGTCGCCCGCACCTTGATCCAGTGGGTCATCATTGGCGTTATCAACGCCTTGGGCAATATCGGGGGATTGCTTGTCATAGGCAACCAGTACTGCGCAGCTTTTGTGATCAATGCCATAGTCGGCGTTGTCATAGCCGATGCGCTTGATGGCATCGCGGGCGACCTTGATGTAATCGACATTGGCAGTGGTGGTGATTTCGCCGGCCAGTACAACCAAGCCAGTATTAGTCAAGGTTTCTGCTGCTACGCGTGCTGTAGGGTCCTGCTCAAGAATCGCATCCAGAATGCTATCCGAAATCTGGTCGGCGACCTTGTCGGGATGGCCTTCGGAAACGGATTCTGAAGTAAATAGATATTCGCTCATGAACTCCTGCCAAATCAATTATGCAAAAGGTTGTTAGAATAGCAAAATCATGATGTTTCAAAAAGAAGTACATGCTTAAAGCATTATTACGCATTCTGGCGCGGTTGCCTTTGCCTGTTATCAATGTGATTGGTGTGCTAACGGGGTGGGGTCTTTATTTCTTTTCCCAGAAGGTATTGCGGCGTACTCGCAAGAATCTCAATATCGCTGGCATTACGCCATCTCCAGCTGACTATCGGCGCTTGGTCAAACGCAGTGTGGTGGAAACCGGCAAAGGCCTGATCGAGACGTTTGCCATTTGGTTCAGGCCGCAGGAGCAGGTATTGCCCTGGGTTAGCGAATGTCATGGCTGGGAGCATGTCGAGGCTGCACATGCGCAAGGGCAGGGTATTATCTTTCTTACCCCCCACTTGGGTTGTTATGAAATTACCGCCTTGTACTACGCCGCTCGCCGTCCGATTACGGTGTTATACCGCCCCGCGCGTCAACAATGGTTGGCTCCCTTAATCGACGAGGGACGGAACCGCAGCCAGATCAAGCAGGCACCGACCAATCTCAGTGGGGTGCGTAGTTTGCTTAGAGCCTTGAAGCAGGGTGAGGCGATCGGCATTTTGCCCGATCAGGTGCCTGAGTTCGGCGAAGGTGTCTGGGCGGATTTTTTCGGTACCCCAGCCTACACCATGACGCTGGTGGGTAAGCTGGCAGAGACTTCTGGTGCACGAGTATTGCTGGCTTACGGGGAACGCCTGCCGTGGGGTAGAGGCTACGCCATTCATATACGCCCACTTGATCTTGAGCCCACCCCGGACAATATTAACCAAGGGATCGAGCAATTGGTCAGGATGTGTCCCGAGCAATATCTCTGGAGCTATCGCCGGTTCAAGCGTCCCAAGCCGCATGGCAAGGCGCGTGAGGCGCAAGGCTAGAAGCGTATTTTATGGATATTAGAGTGATCGCCTGGAATAGGGTGGATTGCTGCAACTGTAAGGCAGGATATGAAACTTACTTTTACCAAGATGCAGGGCATAGGCAACGATTTTATCGTGATCGATGGCTACAGTAGCCCGATTAATCTAGATGCTGCAACGATATGTCGCCTTGCTGACCGTCATTTTGGCGTCGGTTTTGACCAGTTACTGCTGGTGGAGAAGCCGACAGTTGAGGGCGTGGATTTCCGCTACCGCATATTCAATGCCGATGGTGGCGAGGTCGAGCAGTGCGGCAATGGTGCGCGTTGCTTTGTCCGGTTTGTGCATGACAAGGCCTTGACCAATCAGCGTGAAATTCGTGTGGAAACGGCACGCGGCGTTATCTTCCCCAAACTAGAGGATAACGGCTTGGTGACGGTGAACATGGGAGAGCCGCGTTTCCGGCCTGCCGAAGTCCCATTTGTTGCGGATCAGGATGAGTTGGTTTACCCCTTGCAGGTGGCAAACCAGACCTTGGAGATTTCCACGGTTTCCATGGGTAACCCTCATGCAGTGACCCTGGTCAGTGATGTTGATACGGCGCCAGTGGAAAGCCTGGGGCCTTTGATTGAGCATCATGAGCGTTTTCCACAGCGGGTGAATGCCGGTTTTATGCAGGTGGTGGGTGCCCATCATATCCGCTTACGAGTCTACGAGCGTGGTAGCGGCGAGACCTTGGCTTGTGGCACAGGAGCTTGCGCTGCAGTGGTCAGTGGCATCAGGCGTGGCCTATTGCAGTCCCCGGTAAAGGTGACGACCCGCGGCGGAGAGTTAACCATCGCCTGGGATGGGGATCAACAGCCGGTCTGGATGACCGGCCCTGCCGAAACTGTATTTGAAGGTAGTATTGAGATTTAAAGTGGCTGGCGTCACAGGTCTGGCTCGTCTTGGATGACTGATCGCAGTCAGTTGCGAGCAGTAGTTTCAGGGGCGAGGAAAATCAGGGCCAACGATGTAGCCTAGCCATCATTACCGTCAGTCATGACGATTGCAAGGAGTTAACATGGAATCACAAGATCATCACGAAGCGCCGTTAGCAGAGTACCAGGTCACGAGTTATCTGCGTGCGCACCCACAATTTTTTGAGCAGCATACTAGCCTGCTGGCGGAGCTCTACCTGCCCAGTCCCCATGGCCAGGGGACAATCTCCCTCGCCGAGCGCCAGCAGTTGGCGCAGCGTGATCGCATCCGTGTGCTGGATGCCAAGCTGGCGCAGCTGATGAAATATGGCGAGGAAAACGATGCGATTGGCGAGAAAGTGCATCGCTTAAGCCTGGGGTTATTGGCGACCGAGCAAGTGACCGTGCTGGTCAGCTTGCTGGAGCACAGCTTGCGTGAAGACTTTCAAGTGCCTTATGTGAGTTTGCGCCTATGGGCACAGTCTCGGGATGAAAATAATAGCGGCTTGCCGGCGTTTGCCAAGGTGGATCAAGAAGTGCAGCGCTGGGCACAGGGGCTGTCTACGCCTTATTGTGGTAACCATCCTGGTATGCCGTTGCAGGGATGGTTTGGTGCAGAAGCCAGGCCAGCGGCTTTTGCCGTGATGGCATTGAAGGCGGAGCACGTGTTTGGTGTGCTGGCACTGGCCAGTGATGACGAAAAGCGTTTTTATCCCGATATGGGCACCCTTTACCTCAAGCGTATAGGCGAATTGGTCAGTGCTGCCTTGCTTCGGCATATAGTTGTGTAAGCATGGATGAACTGCAGCGCTATCTGGAGCATCTGCAATTCGAGCGTGGCTTAAGCCTGCTCACCGTTAAGCATTACCAGCGCGACTTGGCCCTGTTGTTTGAGTTGAAGTCAGAGCTCGCGCTGGATGCACTGCAACCATCCCACATTCGCCGTTTCGTGGCCATTCTTCATGGGCGGGGCCTCAGCGGTAAAACCATTGCGCGTCATCTCTCAGGCTGGCGTGGTTTCTTTGATTTCCTCATCAAGCGCCATGGTGCGGCAAGTAATCCTTGTCATGACATGCGGGCACCGAAGTCTCCCAAGGCATTACCCAAGGCACTCGCTATTGATCAGGCGGTGCAGCTGGTGGATATGGAAGGTGAGGACGTACTCTCCCTTCGGGATAAAGCCATCCTGGAATTGTTCTACTCCTCCGGGTTACGTTTGTCTGAAGTGACTGGCTTGAATATCAGCGATCTCAATTTGAATGAAGGCACCGTGCAAGTGCTGGGTAAGGGTAATAAGTCACGCATTGTGCCGATGGGCAGCCATGCCATCCAGGCGATGCATGACTGGCTGGCAGTGCGTCAGCCAGCAGCAGAGGCTGATCATCAGGCCGTGTTTCTGAATCGCCACGGCCAGCGTATCAGTGGTCGCGCCATCCAATACCGCATTAAGCAATGGGCGCTCAAACGCGGTATCAGTAGCAATGTGCATCCGCACATGTTGCGCCATAGCTTTGCGAGCCATATGCTGCAATCCAGTGGCGACTTGCGTGCGGTGCAGGAGATGCTTGGGCACGCCAATATCAGTACTACCCAGGTGTATACCCATCTGGACTTTCAGCACCTGGCCAAAGTTTATGATGCTGCGCATCCGCGAGCGCGTAAGAAGTAAATTGTGTGTGGGCACTTTTTGCCCGATCGATTTTTACCTGTTAATTGTCCTGCCAACATCATCTTTACTGTATTGCAATAGTTTAGCTGGCCTTCCAATGCCCTGACTTGCCGCCCTGTTTTTCCAGCAGGCGAATGTCGCTAATGATCATGCCCCTATCCATGGCCTTGCACATATCGTAAATCGTCAGCAAGGCGATGCTGGTAGCGGCGAGCGCTTCCATTTCCACCCCGGTGCGCCCTACGGTTTCCGTCGTGACTTGGCAATGGATGCTGTTTAATGCGCGGTCAATGGTGAACACCACGCCAACCTTGGTGAGTGGGATAGGGTGGCAGAGCGGGATGAGTTCAGCGGTACGTTTTGAACCTTGTATGGCGGCGATACGTGCAATGCCGAGTACATCACCTTTTTTTGTATCACCGCTCTCTATAGTGGCTAATGTTTCAGGCTGCATGCGGATACTGCCGCCAGCAATGGCAATACGCCTGGTTTCGGCTTTGTCGCCAACGTCGACCATATGGGCCTGGCCGCTGGCATCAAAATGGGTGAGCTTGCTCATGTGCTTTCCTGCGTTGTGGCCGTGGGCATGATGGCCCGGCGCTAGTGAACTTGGTGCGTGAGGTTGTTATCATAGCAATGATGAAAGCGCTTTATCCAATCGTATTCCTTGCTTGTGTCGCCCCTGTTGTCCTGGCCGATGGTTTGCCGGAGCTGGGTGATTACTCTGCAACCGTCATGTCGCCACTTGATGAGCAGCGCATCGCTGATGAAATCATGCGGGATGTATATGCCAGCAGCCAAGTGTTGGAAGACCCCGAGATCAATGATTACATTGATGATTTAGGACACAGGCTTGCAGCCAACGGGCCAGATAAATATCAGCGTTTCAATTTTTTCGTGGTCAAGGATAACAGCATCAATGCATTTGCCATGCCCGGCGGCGTTATCGGTGTGCATACTGGCTTGTTGCTTGCCGCGAAGAATGAGTCTGAGGTTGCTGGGGTATTGGGGCACGAGATAGGCCATGTGGTTCAGCGCCACCTTGCGCGGATGCTGGCCAAGCAAAAGAACGATTCTGTCATTAGCATGGCGACCATGGCTTTGGCCCTGCTCGCAGCGCGTAGCAACCCACAATTGACGGGAGGTGCGCTGACTACTGCCATGGCTGGCTCCATACAGAAACAGATCGACTACACGCGTGAGCATGAGCGCGAGGCCGACCGCGTGGGCTTGCAGATCATGGCAGACGCGGGGTTTGACACCCGTGGAATGCCATCGTTTTTTGAAACCCTGCAAAAGGGCACGCGTTTTTCCGAGGGCAGTGCGCCGGCATTTTTGCGAACACACCCACTGACGGTAGAGCGGATTGCAGATGTGCGCAATCGCGTCGAGCAAGGCAGCTTCCGTGCTGTACAGGAAAACCCGAATTTCTATTTTGTTAAAACTAAGTTGCTGGCCAATATCGGCACCGCAGACAGCGCCATCAATATTTTCCGTATCAATCTGCAAGAAAAGCGTTATGCCAATGAAGCTGCGGAACATTACGGCATTGCCCTGGCAATGCTGCGCAAGAATGACCTTGCCGGTGCAAGTGCTGAGGTGGCGTGGTTACGCAAAAATGCCATCGTCAACGCCATGATAGAAACCGTGGCTACCCAGGTTGCCGTCGCAGGCCAATCCCCGGCGGTGGCCGAGCAGCGTTATCTCGAGGCGTTGCGCAGTTATCCCGACCATCGTGCCTTGATTTATGCCTATGCCGAGCACTTGCTTGGCTCCAGGCAGGCAGACAAGTTGTTGCGCTTGATCGCAGATAAACAGGATCAATTTCCTGATGACCCTTACTTTTATGAGTTAAAGGCACGCGTTTACAGCATGCAGGGAAAGACTCTGCTCATGCACCAAGCGCAAGGCGAGGCTTACGCAAGGCGTTATAACCTCCGTGGCGCCATGGAGCAAATGGACTTGGCGGCCAAGGCCACTGATGGCGACTTTTATGAAAAATCCATCGTTGAGGCGCGCCTTAACCAGTTGCGGCAACAGCTTGATGACAAGAGGCCTAATTGAAATTGGTGATAAAACCCAGGCGGCGATCATTGCTCAAGTGGCTGGTAGCAACTGTGCTGGTGCCATGGCAGGCAATAGCGTCTAATAGGGATTCCTTGCAGCAGGTGCTACCGCTAGATCTAGCTTCGACTGACCAAGTGGGAGACATTGAAATTATCGTGCCTGCATGGGCAGGGAATGGTGAGGGTATCAAGGTGGAAGTGATGAGTCGCGTGCCGGGCACGGAAGCGATCGCCTTGTTTGCCGAGAAGAGTGCTGTCCCATTATTGGCCAATTTCACACTCAGTCACGGGGCGCAGCCCTATATCATGACCCGCATCCGGCTGGCGCAAAGCCAGTCGGTTGAAGTGGTCGTGAAGGCTAACGGGCAGTATTACAAAGCCAGTCGTTACATCACAGTCCTTGATCAAAAGGTGTAGCAGTGTTGCCTGACCAAAACAAGATGACGATACAGGCCAGCTTACAGCAAGGGGTGGCTGAGATAACGCTGGTGTTATTCCATCCCATGGAGAATGGTGACAGGTTGGATGCCTCTGACCAGCGCGTCGCTGCGCATTTCATTCAATGGGTGCAGTTCAGCCACAATGGGCAGCAGGTGCTGGAGGCGCAATGGGGGACAGGCATTGCCAGTGATCCAGAATTGGTTTTTTACGTGGCGAATGCGAAAGCTGGCGATACAGTAAGCGTGGAATGGCATGACAACAAGGGCTATAGCGGTCATCATGCCATGACACTTTCATAGCGACTTAAGGCGTGATTGCTACCTTCATGACGCCATCGCGCTGATTGGCAAATAGGTCATAAGCGGCCTCAATCTCGCTTAGCTTGAAGCGGTGGGTCACCAGCTTGCTCAAGTCCGCGCGGCCAGAGCCAACGGCATCCATCAGTCTGCGCATACGTTCCTTGCCACCGGGGCAGAGCGTGGACACGATAGTGAAATCTCCCAAACCTGCTCCAAACGCGTTTAGGGGTAATGTGAGGTCCGTAGAGTAGACACCCAGGCTGGATAAGGTGCCGCCTGGACGTAGTACGCGCAAACAGGATTCAAAGGTTTGCTGTACGCCCAACGCCTCGATCGCGACATCCACGCCGCGTCCATCGGTCAGTTTCAGGATTTCTTGTACCGGATCATGGGTCTTGAAATTGACGACATGATCTGCGCCCAAGGCGCGGGCAATGCTTAGGCGCTCGGGAATCGAATCCACGCCGATAATCTTGGTGGCACCCAGCAGCTTCGCGCCTGCAACGGCTGAGAGGCCAATTGGGCCAAGGGCAAACACGACCACGGTATCGCCAATCTTGATATTGCCGCGCTCGGCACCGGAAAAGCCAGTCGACATGATGTCGGGACACATCAAGACCTGTTCGTCGCTGAGGTGGTCTGGAATCACGCTCAGGTTGGCCATGGCGTCCGGCACGCGCAGGTATTCCGCCTGACTGCCATCGATCGTGTTGCCGAATTTCCAGCCACCGGCTACCTTGAAGCCATGCGGAGTGTCCGGGCCATCTTGGGCACCAATGCCGCACAGGCAAGCATTGGAGTATCCGCTGGGTGTGATAGCACCTGCGATCACGCGTTGGCCCACCTTGAACCCATGGACTTCCGAGCCCAGTTTTTCAATAATGCCCACAGGCTCATGACCGACAGTCAGGCCTGCTACTACTGGATATTCACCCTTGAGGATGTGCACATCAGTGCCGCAGATAGTGGTGGTCGTGATGCGGATCAGGGCATCCAGCGGGCCGATGTCGGGGATGGGTTTGTCACGCAACTCGATGCGGCCGGGGGAGACGAAAACTGCAGCTTTCATGCTAGCCATGCAAATACTCCTTTTTTAATAAGGGTTATTTGTATGGTACCAAACTTCTCTCCTGCGCGCCCGGGCATTTATTGAAGAAGTAGAGGGGGGTTATAACCGCATCAAGTGGGTCAAAAGGTTCTTCTGATTGGTGAAGGTGATGTCGTACATGCTGGTGAGGCCTTGTGCATGCTCGTCAGGTAGATCGGCAACGCAAAGCAGGAATTGCGATTTCTGTAACCCCAGGCTTTTCTTGAGCAAGCGGTATTTCTCGATGTAAGGCTTGTAGTCTCCAGATTTACATTCAATGCAGATCGGCGTTTTTTCTTCAAGGAGCAAGAACACATCCAGCTCGTAGACATCAGCATTGGGTAGCGTGATCTTGGCGTTGCGTGCGCAGGAAAAGGGTAGGTTGCGTTTGTCTGCAAACTCCAGTACCTGCATCAAGGCATACCATTCCAGCCAGATGCCATTGAAGAATTGGCGAATGACGGGTGAGGGCTGCAAGATCAGGCGCAGGCTTTTCTCACTTTTTTGCTGTACTAGCCGACTGAGGAAAGCGTAATCATGTAGTTGCTTGCAAAAGCGCGTGATGCGGTTGATATCATTGGGCTTGCGATTGTCCAGCTTGATAGTGGTGCCGTTGTAGTTTTCCTTGTAGGCATGGCAGATTTGCGCAATCAGCGGGCGCAAGGTGGCGTAATCCTCGGCAATGGCATTGGCGATCTCATCGAAGAAGCCTGTGGTATCCACCGCCTTGGGGTTGATCTCGACAGCGATTTTCTTGCGTTCAAACCATGTCAGGATGGGTTGCGATTGGCTGGGGCTGGAGAGCATTTCCGTGTTGGAAAAGTCGTGCGGACTAGTGGTACTGGCTTCCATGGTTGCAGTCTCTTCTGTTTGTTCAGCCTGCAAGCGTTTGACGGTGTTATGCAGTGCAAAATACTTTTCCAGCAGCTTACCTACAAAAAAACTGGTATCCCACACCTTGTTCTGATGTTGGCACTTGGGGCAGGCGACATCATGTCCGATCAGGCTGTGATCTAGCTCTGCGATAAAGTTGCAGCGACTACAGCGTAAGATGGCCATGATGAGGTTGTCCTAGGGTTGGGTGGAAGTTTGCAGTAATTGTTTCAGCAACGGCAACGTCACAGCGCGTTTGTCGGTGAGTGACCATTCGTCCAGGGCATCAATGGTAGCGATCAAGCTGGGCATGTCGCGGCGCAGGTGGCGCAGGCAGTAGTCCAGCACCTCGTCAGGCAACTTCATGCCGCGGGCATCGGCGTGGATTTTCAATGCCTGGGTTTTTTCTTCATCACTTAATGGATGTAGCTGGTAGCTCAGTCCCCACGCCAGCCGGGTAGCCAGGTCATCACGCAAACCCATCTGCCCTGGGGCTGCAATGCCGCTGACCAGCAACCTGCCGCCAGATTCGCGTAACTGGTTGTAAAGGTCGAACAAGGCAATTTGGTCATCATCGGAAAGCGTGTGCACATCATCGACGCAGATCATGTCTAGGTCGGCAGTGTGGGCAAGCGCGTTACACGCCTGGATCAAGTGGCTTTTGCCACAACCGGTTTCTCCCCAGAGGTAGATGAAGCGTGCATCGTCATGTTCAAGCACGGTGCGCTTAAGCTGGAACAGGGCTTCGGCATTGCGACCGACCACGAAGTTATCCAGGCTGGGGGCCGCGGGGGGCTGGATATCAAGAAGTAGTTGTTTCAATATGGTTCACTTGCGAGCT
>VFQQ010003748.1_pt1 | contig 14345 bp, 13 predicted proteins | sample 3512341 | NCBI WGS metagenome assembly VFQQ01 (sample SAMN10412373, study PRJNA504923) | tailings metagenome | isolation source: Relicate 2 Philex TSF1 revegetated site | place: Philippines: Tuba, Benguet | collected 2017-08-29 | reverse complement strand
GGCAGCCGGGCTCGTCGTTCAAGCTCTTCGACTACGCCACCGCCTTCGAGATGATTCCGGAATACGATCCGGACACCGTGGTGTCGGGCGCCACCCAGTGCATCGGCGACTGGTGTCCGCAAAACTATTCGCGCAACGCCGTGGGCCGCATCAGCCTGATCTCGGCCTTCCAGCAGTCAATCAACACCGTGCCGGTCAATCTCTCGATCAAGACCGGCCGGCAGCCGATCGCCGACTTCGCCCACAAGATCGGCCTCACCAACGATTTCCCGGTGACGCGCTCGCTGGCGCTCGGCGCCGCCGAAGTCAGCGTCATCGACATGGCCTCGTCCTATGCCGTGTTCGCGAACGACGGTTACAAGACGCCAGCCTATGGCATCACCCGCATCACCTCCCTCTCGGGCGAACCGATCTATGATGTGGATGCCTCCGCGCCGCGCGAACGCGTCGTCAGCGAACGCACGGTGGGTTACATGAACCGTATGATGCGCGGCGTCGTCGAAGCCGGCACCGGTCGCCGCGCCCAGATCGAGGGCGTGCCGTCCGTCGGCAAGACGGGCACCACCTCGTCCTATCGCGACGCGTGGTTCTGCGGCTTCACCGGCAACTATGTCGCCGCGGTCTGGTTCGGCAACGACAACTACGAAAAGACCCGCGAGCTCACCGGTGGCACACTGCCTACCGTCGCATGGCAGAAGTTCATGGCCTACGCCCACACCAACATCGAGATCAAGCCAGTGTTCGGCGTGGACTTTAAGCCTGCTCCGTTCGTGATCGCCACGGCCGATGGCGCGTCTCCCGCCGAGGTGCAGACCGAGCGTCCGCCGACGCTGCAGCCCGCCGCGGCGCAGAAACTTCTCGACGTCGCGGAGCGGCTCAGCGCCACGCTGAAATCGGCGCGGCCGACCGATACGGCCGCGATCAACCCTGCCCCCATTGCGAACAAGGCCTTGTAGTCCTTGCGCTTTCTCACTCACCTGCTGCTGACCATCGGGGTCGCGCTGGCGTTCGGCCTCGGGCTCAGCTGGTTCGCCGTCACCGACGGCCGCTTCTTCGGCGTCACCCAGGTCGGGCCGTGGCTGATCTGGCGCGAAGCCGGCTCGCCGATGCCCGATCCCTATACGCGCGCTTACATCGCCCGTACGGCCTCGCTGCAGCTCGGCGCCAGCGAAGGCCAGCACTACATGGCCAGCGTGGACAGTGAAGGACGCGCGCTAAACCGTTCTTGCCGTTACAGAATTGACGGCACCACGCCGACCGCCACGTTCTGGACGCTGACAGCCGTCGACGACAGCGGCGCCCTCATCACCCGCGAGGATTCCCCCAAGGCCCTCTCCTCGACCCGCATCGCCCGCGCCAATGACGGCTCGATGGAACTCTATGTCAGCCGCACGCTCGCGCCGCGCAACTGGCTGGAAATCGCCGGCGACGGCGCCTTCTCGCTGAGCCTCAACCTCTACGACACCTCCAGCATCGGCGGTGGCGGCACGGCGGTGGTCACCCTGCCCTCGATCATCCGCGAGGGCTGCGCATGACCCGCACCGTGCTCTGGGTTTTCGCCGGGCTGGTGCTTGGCGGCATCATCCATCTCGCTGTCATCCTGGCGCTTCCGGCGCTGACCGGCGGCGGCGTGTGGTCACAGCTGGCCGCCATGGGGGCGCTCAACAAGGCCGTGGTGCTGCCGGCCGTGCAGACCGACCAGCCCAACCCGCTACGGCTCGACCCCGAACTCAGCTACGCGGTCTGCCAGATCGATCTGCGCAAGGGCCCCGGCGTCGTCGCCGGCACGCTGCCGCAGGCGTTCTGGTCGCTCGCCGTCTACAACCATGCAGGCGTCGTGCTCTATTCGACCACCAACCGCGACAGCGTCGGCCTCAACCTCGACCTCGGCATCTTCAACCAGGCGCAGACACGCCTGCTCGCCGAACAGAAACTCGATGTCGCCGAGGGCCTGCTGATCGTCGAAAGCCGCGACGACGACGTCTATATCGTCGTCCGCCTCGCGCCCTCGCATCAGGTCATGCGCGCGCGCTATGAAGCGCAGCTGCAGACCCTGACCTGCGCCAACATCCCGACCTGATCTCTACTTCTTGTAGACGTTGCCATCGCCCATCAGCACGCGCCCCGGCACCTTGCCGGCGCCGGCATTGGCGTAAGTGCCCGCCCCGCTGCAGAAGTCGCCGCGCTCGCCCTGTTCGACCAGGGTCAGCATCTGGCTGAGCAGGCCATCGACCTGCACTGCTTCCTCATGCGGCGTCTCCACGAGCAGATGCTCCATGGCGTAATTGTAGCTCTCATAGCGATAGCGGATGGCGCGGACGAACCAGGCGATCTTCTCGTCGTTTTCCGCAGCCCGGTCACGCTGCTCCTGCCGCATGGCCGGCTCGATGCCGTCGAGGCCACCTGCAGCGACGCTGCGCTGGCGGTCGACTTCGAGCACCGCGCAGATCGACTTGAAGGTCGAGGGCATCAGATCGATGTCGATGGAGATGTGGTCGGCCATGGTCGCGTACCGTACGCGCGACGACGCGTAGCGGTCCGACGAGATCAGCTTGTAGTAGCGGTCGGTCTTGAACTTGTGGTCGGTGACGCCGATGCGCGTCCGCTGGAACTCGACCGAGGTGTCGAACGACCAGTCCTTGGCGTGCGCCGCAGTCAGGTAGCGCCAGACGCGGTCGTGCATCTCGCGTTCCTGGTCGGTCTGGTTGAAAGTGCTGACCGGCTTCTTGTCGATGAATTCGCGCTTGGCGTTGCCGACGGCAGGCATGACCGTGTCGTTGAGCACGCTTTCCTGCGCGCGGCCGAAATCGCCCGTCGGCCGCGTCGAACTGCAGCCAGCAGCAATCAGCAGCAGCGCCGACGCGGCGGCCGCACGGAGCAATGCACGGCTCCGTTCACCCACGTTTGCGCTTCGGCCGATTCAGAGGTTTTCCAGGCACCGGCGTTCCGTCGCGCTCATAGCGCACGCCAGTGAAGAGAACGATCTGTGCGGCACCCCCGGTGAGGGGCCGCGCCTTCGGATGGCGCCCGCGCTTTTCGAATTGGACCAGCTTACCCAAAGCCTGACTCCGGTCTTGGCGCCGCACCAGCGCGGCGGCCAAATCGAGGCGACGCAACCCCGAGTGAAGCCATTAAGAGTTCGTCAAGGTTAACAGTTCGCTAACGATTATCCGGAAATAATCAGGTGTGTGGTTTTGGGCCCGAGTCTCATCCGAAGTCGGGCCATTCAGGGCAAATTATGATTGGTTTCCAGCCTTACGAGACGTTTCAGCTCCTCATCGAGACGGGCGGGATCGACCGTACGAACACGCTTCTCGTCGCTGCCTGCGACGCGTTCGCCCGGCGCGGGACGCCAACCCATGCCGAAATGGAACAGTTTGCGGCGCTGGCCCAGCGCCTGTTCCCCACCGCAGCGCCATCGGCTCGCGCCAAGGCAGCGGCCACGCTGGGACGCTCCGACTCGCTCTCCCCGGAACTCGAAGAACTGGTCATCGCGCATCTGGGTGAAGACCTCGCCGATTTCCTCGTCAGCGCGCCGAAGCTCTCCGAGCAGACGATGCTCAAGATCGTCGCTGCCAACGATGTGCCGACGGCCGCTTCGCTCGCCCGCCGCAGCGACCTGACCAACGTGGTGCTGGCCAAGCTCTTCCAGCTCAACAGCCGCAAGGTCTATCGCGCGCTGGCCACCAATACGTCGATCGTGCCGCGCGGGGCTTTCCTGTCGGCCCTCGCCCGATCGGCGCAGATGGACCATCAGGTCGCCTGGTCGCTCGCCGCCCGCGACGACTTCGATTGCGCCCTGCTCGCGCCCGCCTTTTTTGACCTGGGCGAGCCTGACCGGCTCAAGGTCATCACTGCCTTCGCCAACCGGCAGACACCGGCCGCACCGATCAAGAAGACGCTCGAGCAGCTCTCCGTCGCCACGGCCGAACTCACCAAGGCGCTGATGAAGCTCTTTTCGGAGAATCGTCGCCCCGAGGTGACGCGGCTCCTCCATCAGATCACCGGCCTCGATGAGGTGCGTTGCGGGCAGATCGCCCACGATACGTCGGGCGCCGCGCTCTTCGTCGTGCTGCGGGCGTTCGGCTGCAACGAATACGACGGTCTGAAGGTGCTCATCCATGCCACCTCGCACGACGAGGATCGGTCGAAGGCGCTGGCGCAGTTCTCGACGCTGTTCCAGACCGTCAGCGTGGACTCGACCGCCTTCCTGATGAGCGCGTGGCGCGGCGAGGTGAACCTCCTCGACCTCAGCAAGCCCGAGTACAAGCCGTTCACGCAGGAAAGCCGTCGCACCCCTGCCCCGTTCAAGCGCGAGCGCGATCCGGTGGTCGATCAGGCCATCGAGGCTCTCGCCCGCATCGGCGTCCGCCAGGCCAGCTAGCTTACCCGGCCTCGTGGTTCGACAAGCTCACCATGAGGCCTCACTGAACTCTCAGTAGCCTCATCCTGAGCCTGTCGAAGGACGAGGCGTGGCCTAAGGCTTCACCACCAGGATGCCGAGATCGCCCGAGCGCATCTCGAGGGCGAGTACCCAGAGGTCAGGATCGAACCTGCCCTCCTGCGCAATGCGATCGGCGACCTTCTGCGGCTCGACGCGATCGAACCGCAACTGGAACACGCGATCCTCGCCGTCATCGGTCCGCAGGCCGGATGGCGCCGGCACATAGAGCGACCGTGTGCCGTTGAGGTGGTCGAGCTCGATGAATATCTGACCGGCAATAGGGTCGCCGCGCCGTTCGACGACGCAGAAATGGCCGAGGTCGTTGTGCCGCCGCACGAAGGCGGCGGTCCATAGATCGGTGCGCAGCATGTCTGCTGACTAGAGCGTTGCGCCGGCCTTCACAAGCAAGTCGGGCAATTCGGGCGTGATTCGACCGGTGCGCTCGTAGTTGTAGAAGGTCTCGAAGCTGCGGATCGCCTTGGCAGTCGCCTCTCCGGGGACGCCGTCCACCGGGCCGTGGAGGAAGCCGAGCGAGGCAAGGCCGCGCTGTACACGGCCAACCACGGTCGGGTCGGTGACCGAGAATGCCTTCAGGTCTTCGACCTTTGCCTCGCTGTCGAGCACCGGCACTTCCTGCGGCTTGACCCGCAGTTCCGTGGCGGCGGTGGCTTTTGGCGCTGCGACCGGCATGGCGGCGACGCTGGCGGTGACGATCGGCTCGACGGCAGGCGTCGCAGCGGGCTCAGAAGCGAACTGCAGCGACGCGGCAGGCTGAGGTTTGGCCTCCTGCCTGGGCTCGGGCTTTTTGGTCATGGCGAGCGTCTGCACGCCGTTGACGATCGTGTCGATGGCATCGCCTGCCGTCTCGACGGCGATGTTCATTGCTTCCTGTGGCGTATCCGGCAGGTCGCGCGTCAGCGGCTTGTTGGCGGCCAGCGGCCTGACCTCGAAGCGCGGCTCTTCCTGCGCGACGGGCGCGGCCACAGCCTGCACCTGCGGCAACGGCTTGGGCATCGGCGCGGCTTCCACGACGGGAGCGGCCTGGACCACCGGCTCAACCGCGACCTTGGGCAGCGGATCGGCGACCGGTACCGGCTCGACCTTGGGAAGCGGCTTCGGCTCGGGCTCGGCGGAAATCAGCGGCGCGTCGAGGATGGCCTTGACGATTTCCGGAGTCAGTTGACCCATCGGCTTCAGGCCGGCCTTCTGCTCGAAGGCCCGGATGGCGCCGGCGGTCTTGGGGCCGTAATAGCCGTCGACCGTGCCGTTGAAGAGCTTCAGCGCTTCCAGCTTGCGCTGCACCTCAAAGACTTCGGTGTTGCCGATCGGGGTGTCGCTGGTGGGCACGCTGGCTGTGGTTTCCACCTTCGGCACAACGACCTTGGGCGTCACGATGGCCTTGGTCACCGGGCGCGGCGCTGGCACCACGGGCGCGACGGTCGGGTCGATCCCGCCCTCGCTCACCGAGAACAGCGGCGCGGGATGGCGCGTATGCTGGAAGTAAAGGGCATTGCTGGTCGCCATCAGGCTCAGCGTCAGCATGGCGGCGATGCCGGTCGAGGCCAGCGGTGCCTTCATATAACGGGCAAAGCCCCATGAAATGGCCGAATGCACCGTGCGGCCGGTTGCGGCCAGCACGGCGCCACCCGCCTCGAGAGGCAGGCGCGTCAAAATCGCTGCGGTCATAGCGCTCTTCTTTTTCCGTCTTCTTGCCATTCAGGCATCTGCTGCTGCGGTACCGGGTCCCTGTGAAGGGGTGTGATGGAGGCAGTTTCCTCCACCTTTATTGCCGGACCGTTTATAGGCAGCAGGACGGTGACCGTTGTCCCCTGGCCGGGAGACGACGTGACATGGAGCTGGCCGTCGTGGAGATCCACGAGGCCTTTGACGATCGAGAGGCCGAGACCGGTGCCCTCGTAACGACGGTTGAGGCCATCATTGGCCTGGAAGAACGGCTCGCCGACGCGCTTGACCGCTTCGGAACCCATGCCGATGCCGAGGTCGGCGACCGACAGGTTGAGGAAACGGCCCTGCCGCTTCATCGACACGGTCACCACCGAATGCTCGTGGCTGAACTTGATGGCGTTCGACAGCAGGTTGATCAAAATCTGCCGGCAGGCGCGTTCGTCCGCGGTCACCTGCGGCAAAAGGCGCGGGATATCGGTCATCAGCCGCACATGCTTTTCGCGCGCCAGGGTATCGACGATCGTCAGGCAGGGTTCGATCAGTGCATCTGGTTGGAAGGTTTCCGCCTGCAGCTCGAACTTGCCCGCTTCGAGGCGGCTCATGTCGAGCAGCATCTGCACCACTTCGATGAGGTGCTTGCCCGAACCGTGGATCAGCGCGGCATATTCCTTGTGCTGCGGGCTCATCTCGCCCACCACACCCGAGGTCATCATCTCGGAAAAGCCGACAATGGCGTTGAGCGGCGTGCGCAGCTCATGGCCGATGGTGGCGAGGAAGCGCGACTTGGCGCTCGACGCTTCTTCGGCGAGCTTGCGCGCCGTATTCATCTCGTTTTCGTGGTCGTGCCGCTCGGTGATGTCGCGGAACAGCGCCACCACTTCGTGGCGGCCGTCGGCGCCGGCATTGTCCAGCACGGGCGAGAGGCTCGCCTCCACCCAGAAGAACTGCGGCGCGGTCGACGGCATGTCCTCGTCTTCGCGGCGCATGCGCATTTCGACGCGGCGCGTCTTGCCATCCTGGTTGGCTTCGGCGAAGGCGGTCATGTAGGCGGGGCGGTCGAGGACGTGGATGCGTTCGACGAGACCATTGCCGCTCAGTTCGTAGCGACGGCAGCCGAGCAGCTTCTCCGACGACAGCGAGGAAAACAGCAACGTGCCATCGGGCGCAAACCGCATCACCGCGTCCTGAACGTGTTCGATCAGGTGGCGGTAGGCGTTGATCTGGGCCTTCTCATAAACCTCGAACACCGAGTTGAGCCGGTTGGCCGAGTGAGCCACCACGATGGCGGTCACGCCGAAGGCGAGGCCGGCGACCAGCGCATATTCGGCGTGGAACCGCTCGGGCCAGACGACGAGACCGGTGGAGCCGAGCGCCGCGAAGGCGACAACCACCACCAGGCCTACCCAGGCCTTCTTCTTCACCGGCGTACGCGCCAGCAGCGAGGCATGCACGGGTGCCAGCAGGGCGATGGCGAGCCCGAAATCCGCAATGGCCGGGTCCGCCATGGTGAGCAGGAAGCCGGTGATCAGCGTGCCATAGACCTGTCCGGCCGCGGCGCGTTCATACTGACCACGCTGATGCAGCGCCAGCGTCAGCACGCCGACGGTCAGGCCCAGGATGCAGAGGATAAAGGGCAGCATGGCGCCCTGCACCAGCGCATAAAGGCCGGCCGGCAGCGCGATGGCGCTGGCCACGAGGACGATCTTGGAATTGACCGCGAGCGTGCGTCTGCGCAGCAGTTCGGGACGCCCCGAACCGTCACGGCCATCGGCGGATCGGCCCGCCATGGCAATGTCTTTCCCGAACACATGGGAGAAGAGGCTACGCATTACTCAAGCTCACTTCGGAGACGCCTTATTGTTGGCGCTAACCCTCCACCGGAGACCCTAAAGGGGGTTTAAGGAAACGGCCCGGAGGGGCGTTCCGCCCGCTATGCACCGGGTTATGGGGCGGCTTTCCGGGATTAGCGTAAACAGTGCCTTACCCGCCCGGCAGGGTGAGATGCGCGCAAATTGCATCGAATTTTATCGATCTGCCCAAACCCCCTTTAAGTCGAGGGGCCTAGCGTCGGGATGAAACGAGGCGGAGACCAATTCCGCCCATCTCGAGGGTCCAAGGCTTCATGTTTCTTCTGCGCTCGGCATTCTGGCTCACGGTGGCGTTCATCATGATCGCTCCCAAGAACGTTGACCTCGGTCAGCGCGCTCAGGAGCTTTCCGCGCAGGCTGTCGCCGCCGGCCAGCAGGTGGTCGTTTCCCAGCTTCTGTCGGGCGACTGCTCGACTATCGAATGCGTCGGCGGCAAGGCCGTTCTTGCCGCCGTTACCAACCAGCTCCCGTCCGTCGAACTTCCCATGCAGGACAATTCGAGCACTCCGGTCCCCTTCCCCCGACCGAGACCGGATTGGATGGGCTAATGCCAGGGGTCGCGTCACTTCCCCCGACGCTACTCTAGTCAGCGACCCTTGGTCTGGCCGGAAGCACGCTGCCCCGTGCTTCCGGCTTTTCTTTTCCGCTGCCGGCGGGCGGTTTTCGCTAGTGGCGAAATGTCTCCCGATTTCTCAGTCGGCGAACCTCTCCCGTTTACGGGGAGGGGGACCGCCCACAGGCCGGTGGAGGACGGAGCACCTTGCGCCGGGCGGCGATGGTGTTGCCGCTTGCGCCGCCACGGCCCCCTCTCTATCTACTCCCCATGCTCATTCCCGCCGCCTTTGACGAGATCCGCGAAAACCTCTCCTACCTCGACGACTGGGAGGACCGGCTGACCTACCTGATCGAGCTCGGTGCCGCCCTGCCCGACCTCGCCGAGGTCGACAAGACCGCCGAGAACAAGGTCAAGGGCTGCGTGTCCAATGTCTGGCTGGTGTCGAGCGTGGACCGGTCGGGCGGCGCGCCGGTTCTGCATTTCCGTGGCCAATCCGACGCCATCATCACCAAGGGCCTGGTCGCCGTGCTGATCGCGCTGTTTTCCGGTCGCCCGGCCGCCGAGATCATCGAGACTGACGCCATCGACTGGTTCAAGCAGCTCCGGCTCAGCGAACATCTGGGCATGCAGCGCTCCAACGGCCTGGTCGCCATGGTCAACCGCATCCGTGCCGAGGCCCAGGCGCTGCTGACCGCCTAGCCCACCACCGTCGGCCGCTCGCCCCATACGCGGGCTTTCGCACGTTCACCTGCCGCCCCGGTCAGCCCGAAGACCCCTGCCGCCTGTTCGAGCCCGATACGCAGCACCAGCTTGGCGCTGCGCCGTGGCCAGCCGCGCTCGCTCTCGACCTGCTGCAGGCCCTTGAGCAGGCCGCAGACATCGAGCACCACGCCGGCGCAATCAGCCGGCAGAGCCGCATGCAGTGCGGACAATTGCCGCCGCGCGTCCGCCGCGAGGTCAGAAATTTCCGCCGCCCGCGATGCGCCCTTGCCACCTGCCATCTGCGCGCCGCTGTAGCTCATGGTGACTCGTGGCTGCATCTGCGCCCGCTCGCAGAGCCGCCGCACTCTCTCGCCCGCCTCCACCTGATGCCGCTCTAGGAAAGGCGCATCGCCGGAGGCCAAGCGCACCAGCGGGCTCTCGTCGAGATTGAGCCGCAGCCCTTGCGGCGTGACCACCTCCAGGCGGTGCTGCGCCGCGAAGGCGTCGTCCTCGAGCATCTGGCGCTTCAGCCAGGTTCGCGCCTCCGGCCGCAGCCGGCCGTCATCGGTGAGCACGCCGTCTGCCGCCAGCGCGCGGAACTCCGCCTCTCCCAGCACGACGCCGGCGGCCTCCACGCCGTCGGCTCCGCGGTGCAGTTCTGCTCCCGCCAGCAAAGCCCGAACGAGACGCTGCGCTGCCGGGCTAGACATGATCGACCTCCGTGACCAGCGCCAACTCGATCGCTGCGACATCGAGTTCGAAAGGACTTTTCTCCTCTCGCCTGTCCTCCGTCCGGGCACAGGCATGCGAGACAGTGGTGCGGTCGCGGCCGAACAGTGCGCCGACCTCCTGGTAGTTCAGGCCAAGCAGCGTATGCACCAGATACATGGCCAGTTGCCGCGCTACCGTAACCTCGGTGGAGCAGCGGCGTCGGCTCAACATTTCGGCCGGCGACACCCCATGGGCGGCCGAGACGAGCTCGACGATTCGCGCCGCGCGCCGATCCCGCGCCAGCGCCCGCCCCGGCCGGCGCACTGCATGATACCGCCGGCTGCTTTCTCCCCATTCTAACGTACCCAACATGTCTTGCTCCTCATAGGACAATATTCCTATGTTGTGCACGACGTAAAGCACCGCGGGGATAGCGGTGGAAATGATGTGAGGAGTCCGTGTGTTAGCGCGATATGGCCGGGAGAGGCTCGTGACCCCTCCGGGCGCAGCCGTTCGAGGTCGCTACGCTGGCTTGCTGAACAGGCCGGCGTAACGGGTCCGCAGAGCCGCCTTCTGCACCTTGGACATGGCGTTGCGCGGCAGATCGGCGACGATTTCGTAGGCCTTGGGGTGCTTGAAGCGGGCAAGGCGCTCCTGCACCGCCGCGCGAACCAGATCGAGGTCGAAGGCCGGGCCAGGGACGATCACTGCAACCACCGTCTCGCCGAAGTCCGGGTGTGGTACGCCGATGACGGCGCTTTCGACCACCCCGGCAATGCCGTCGATCAGCGTCTCGATCTCCTTGGGGTAGACGTTGAGGCCGCCCGAGATGATCAGATCCTTCTCGCGGCCGACGAGGTGGATGTAACCGTCCTCGTCGACGCGGGCCATGTCACCGGTGATGAAATAGCCATCCGGACGGAACTCGGCGGCGGTCTTTTCGGGCAGGTTCCAGTAGCCGGCAAAGACGTTCGGCCCCTTGAGTTCGAGCACGCCGATGTCGCCCTGCCGAACCTCGACGCCGTCCTTGTCGGCGACGCGGACGCTGATGCCGGGCAGCGGAAAGCCGACCGAGCCCGGACGCCGCTCGCCCTCGAGCGGGTTGGACGTGATCATCGAGGTTTCGGTCATGCCGTAGCGCTCGAGGATGCGCTGGCCGGTGCGCTGTTCGAACTGCACGTGCGTTTCGGCGAGCAGCGGCGCGCTCCCCGAGATGAAGAGCCGGATGTGGCCGACGGCCTCTCTGGTCAACCGCGCGTCGGAGAGCAGGCGTGTGTAGAATGTCGGCACGCCCATCATGGTCGTGGCGCGCGGCAGCATGCCGAACACGGCATCGAGGTTGAAGGCCGGCAGGAACAGCAATTCGCCACCAACAGCCAGCAGCACGTTCGTCGCCACGAAGAGCCCGTGCGCGTGGTAGATCGGCAGCGCGTGCAGCAGCACATCGTCGCTGCTGAAACGCCAGGTTTCGATCAGCGCCTCGACATTGGACAGCAGGTTGCCGTGGGTCAGCATGGCGCCCTTCGAGCGCCCGGTGGTGCCAGAGGTGTAGAGGATGGTCGCGATGTCGGTGCGACTACGGGGCACGGCGTCCGCGGACGGCGCGACGCTGCCGAGGTAGGCCAGAAGACTGCCCTCGCCTGCAGCGTTCAGCGCGCGCAGGGTGATGCCGAGCTTGTCGCAGAGCGGCCCAAAGCCAGCCTCGGCCGCTTCGGTGCAAACGAACAACGAGGCGCCGGAATCGGTCAGGAAGAACTCGGTCTCGGTCGGGGTGTAATCGGTGTTGAGCGGCAGGAACACGGCGCCGCGCTGCAGGCAGGCAGCGTAGAGCGCCAGCGCCTGCGGCGTCTTGGGCACCTGCACGGCGACACGATCGCCCGGCTTGACGCCGAGCATGTCGAGGATACTGGCAATCCGCCCCGCCAGCGCGATGAACTCGGCATAAGTGAAGCTGCGGCCATCGGCGAGATGGAGGAAGGTTCTGGTCGACGCGCGGTGCTTGCCCAGCAGCGCATCGTAGAGCGGATTGGTCATGAATGAAGTCCGGCGAAATGGAGAGCGCGGGCGACCTCTCGGCCGCCCGCGCAGAAGGAAGGCTTATTCGACGGTGATGTTCCAGTAGACCGGCACCGCGGCATTGACCATGTTCTGGACGTTCGAACGCAAGCCAGTGACGAGGTAGAGCTGGGCAGCCGGCCAGTAGGGCACGACATCGACGGCGCGAAGCTGTACGGCCTCGGCGATCTTCTTCTTTTCGTCCTCGGTGGTGGCGAACGGGAACTGCGCGCGGAGCTTTTCGATCTCCTCGTCGCAGGGCCAGCCGAACCAGGCGTTCTCGCAGTTCGAACGCAGCGCAAGGTGACCGGCCGGGTCCATCATGTCGGCGCCGTTCGGGCCCGACATGAACAGCGACCAGCCGCCCTTGTCGACGGTGTCCTTGGAAGAGCGACGGCTGACCAGCGTACCCCAGTCCATGGACTGCGCGTCGACGTTCAGCCCGATGTCGCGCATCATCTGCTCGGCCACGAGGCTAAAGGTGTTGGTCGGGCCGCTTTCGGTCGCGTGCAGCACGGCGACGGGCGTGCCGTCATAGCCGCTCTCGGCGATCAGCTGCTTGGCCTTTTCCATGTCCGGCTGCACCCAACCGGCCTCGGTCATGTAGGGCGACGAGCACATGTAGAAGCTGCCGCAGACCTTGTAGAGGTTCGGGTCGGTCACATAGGCCTGCGCGAACGTCTCCTGGTTGATGGCGTAGCGGATGGCCTGGCGCACCTTCGGGTTGTCGAAGGGCGGCACCAGCGTGTTCATGCGGAACACCATCTGCAGGCCGAGTGTGTCGTGCGGCACGACGCGGATGTCCGGATTGCCCTCGAGCAGCGGCAGGAAGTCGGGCGGGATCTCTTCGAAGATGTCGATCTCGCCGGCCTGCAGGGCGTTGAGTGCGGTCTGCGCGTCCGGGATATAGACCCACTCGACGCGATCGACCTTGGCGACCTTGCCACCGGCGAGGCCGCTGGCCGGCTCACTACGCGGCACGTAGCTCGGGTTCTTGAGGTAGACCACCTTCGAACCCGGCACCCATTCGTCCTGCTTCATGATGAAGGGACCCGAACCGGTCGGATCGGTGATCGCGGTATCGGCCGGGGTCGCCGCGACTTCGGCCGGCATGATGAAGGGGACGTTCGAGCTCGGCTTGCCGAGCGCGTCGAGCACCATGCCCCACGGCTTCGAAAGCTTGAGCTCCACCGTATCTGCATCGACCGCCGTCATGCTCTCGGTCACGCCCTTGAGCTGCTGGCCGAGGCTGTCGCGTTCCGACCAGCGCTTGAGCGAAGCGACCACGTCTTCCGCCGTCACTGCATCGCCATTCGAGAAGACGAGGCCGGTGCGCAGGTTGAACGTATAGGTCAGGTTGTCGTCGCTGACGGTCCAGGTGTCCACCATCTGCGGCTGGATCTTGAACTGCTCGTCCATGGCGAACAGGGTGTCGTAGACCATGTAGCCGTGGTTACGGACCATGTAGTCCGAGGTGATCACCGGATCGAGCTGCTTCAGATCGCCAAAGCCTTTGACGCGCAGCACGGACTCGGCGAAGGCCGGCGTGATGGTGGCGGCAAGGGCTGCGGCGGCCAGAAGGCTCAGCAGTCTGCTCTTTAGTTTCATTGTACTCCTCCCTGAAGTGACATTCACATTGCCGGTTTGGCCGGCTCCCCCGGTTCGATAGGTGCCGGGGGCAGACGATCGAGGTGGTGGCAGGCAGCGAACTGTCCCGGTCTCACCTCGGTGTGTGGGGGCGCCTCGCGCGCGCAAAGGTCGGTGGCGAACTGGCAGCGCGTGCGGAAGCGGCAGCCGGACGGCAGGCTCGCGGCGCTCGGAATCTCGCCTTCGAGCAGCGCGTGACGGCGGCGCTGCGACGGGTGCGTCACGGGGATCGAGCCGATCAGCGCGCGGGTATAGGGATGGGCTGGCGCCGCGAAGAGCTGCCGTGCGGGCGCACGTTCGACGATGCTGCCCAGGTACATCACGGCGATCTCGTCGGCGAGATACCGCACCACCGAGAGATCGTGCGAGATGAAGAGATAGGCGACGCCGGTTTCGCGCTGCACGTCGTTGAGCAAATTGAGGATCTGCGAGCGGATAGACACATCGAGCGCCGCCACTGCTTCGTCCGCGACGATCACCGAGGGCTCGGCGGCAAGCGCCCGGGCAATACCGAGGCGCTGGCGCTGACCACCGGACAGGTTGTGCGGCAGACGGGCAAGAAAATGCTGTGGCAGGCCAACCTGATCGAAGAGTTTCCTGACCCGGCGATCCTTCTCGGCGGTATCGCCGATGCCGAAATGGACGAGCGGTTCGGCGACGATCTCGGCTGCCGTCA
>VFQQ010003747.1_pt1 | contig 14360 bp, 15 predicted proteins | sample 3512341 | NCBI WGS metagenome assembly VFQQ01 (sample SAMN10412373, study PRJNA504923) | tailings metagenome | isolation source: Relicate 2 Philex TSF1 revegetated site | place: Philippines: Tuba, Benguet | collected 2017-08-29 | reverse complement strand
GACGGGACAATCCCCCTCTGACTGGCTGTTGATGGAGCGCATCGCCGTCGCACGAGAGTTGCTGGAGACCGGTCGCCTTTCCATCGATCAAACGGCATTCCATGCCGGATTCAGCAGCGCCGAGACGATGCGGATCCATTTCAAGCGCGTCGTCGGTTGCACACCCGCCGATTACAGGCGGCAGTTTTGCGGGGAAACCGCCATGGCTGTCGCCGCCGAATAGGACGCCTTCACCTGTCCGGCCGATTAATGCGGCCCGCGCCATGTTACGTGGCGATCCAAGCGACTGCGGCCAAGCCGTGCCGAGCATGGCATAATAGTTGGTCGAATTGGCCATTTTCTGCATGGCCCACAAGCGCCACAGTGCCATTTTGGCCGTTACGGAGATATGATCGTGATGGACAGCAGAAGAATTAACGACGAAATTGCTGAGCGCACCGGCATCTGCCTCCCCGACACCAAGTTGGTGGCCGAGGCAATTGAGAAGGCGTATGCCAATGGCTCGCCGATGCTGTTTAACCATGTCATGCGCAGCGCACTTTTTGCTCACGCATTTACCGATCAGCGCCCCAATAGCGAAGATCGCGAACTCATCATTGTTTCCGCGGTGCTTCACGATCTAGGCTTGGCCGAACATCGATGCCCCGGCATCGAGCGCTTCGAAATCCGCAGCGCAAATCTTGCACGAGATTTTGCCGTCGAGCGGGGCATGGCGGGCGATCGCGCATGGCTGCTGTGGGACATCATTGCGCTGCACCCTTATGATTTCAACTTGCACAAGGAAGATGAGGCGTGGGCCGTGCAAATGGGTATACTCGCCGACGTTGTAGGAGCGGGTATCGACCTCATCGATCCTGCGGTTGTCGCACGCATCGTCGCCTGCTATCCGCGGCTGAACTTCAAGTCCGGTTTTTATCGGCTCCTCGCGAGCGAAGCGGCCACATCGCCGCCTCCGCCCTGCCATCCCGTCACGATGATCCGGTACCATGAATTGGGCGAGTATGATGTGCCGAATGCGCGCGATCTGATCGCCGGCGCGCCGTTCGACGATTGAGAGCAGATCCGGGTCACCCGTTCCGTCAGCCCGTCTCCGCGCGGTACTCATATTCCATATATCGCGCCGTCGCTGCCGCCAAACCCGTGCCGTGAAGGCGCGATACGACGTGAAATGCGCCATCGATCCCGGCGCTGATCCCGCCTGTCGTGATGATCTTTCCGGTATCGACAAATCGCGCGCCCGGCCGCAGCTGGGCACGGTGAGCGAGCTCTGCAATATGGTCGAACACCTGATGATGGGTGGTTACCTCGAGATCGTCGAGCAAGCCAAGCGCGGCGAGGATGCGCGCGCCGCTGCACACGGACAAGATAATCTCGGCCGAAGCTGCGACGTTCCCCGCCCATGCGATCAATTCTGGATCGCTCATGACGCGCCGGGTTCCGGCCCCGCCGGCGATGACCAGGATATCGGGCTGGCGCATCTCCGCAAAGGTGGCGTTGGGGACGACCATGAAGCCGTTCACGGCGCGCACCGGCGCACCGGTGGCGGCGACGATCCGGACGTCGAATAGGGCGTGATCGTGCAGCTCCGAAGCTACCGAAAACACCTCGAACGGCCCGGCGAAGTCCAGCACTTCGGCATCCTCGAAGACAAGTATCGCAACATCACGCTTCATGGCGAACAGCTTTCGGCTCGGGGATCGAACAGAATCGGATACGCGACCGCAATTTACCAGCCCTTCGCAAGACAAAAACCGTCGAGCTCCCATCCATGGATGCCGCCGGCCATTTTCTTGACCGGACGCCCGAGCGCTGCAAGCCGCGCCGCACCGCGCGACGCCCCGTTGCAATGCGGGCCGTCGCAATAAACGACGAAGAGCGTGTCATCAGGATAATCAGACAGCTTCGAGCGAATGATCTTGCCATGCGGGAGATTCACCGCACCGGGAACATGACCGGCGGCAAAGTGGCTGGGCGCCCGAACGTCGAGAAGGACGAAACCCGGATTGGCGGAGGCCATTGCCTCATGCACATCTGCGCAGTCGGTTTCGAAGGTAAACTCGCTCTCGAAGTGATGCTGTGCAACATCTGCAGGAGCAGCGGGAATCCGGGTCACGGCGTTGCGGGGCATAGTGGTCCTCTTTCGGCTAAGCTTCCCGCGCCTTGTCCAGCGTTATGCCCGCGCACGCCATGATAGCAATTGCCAACCCTCCGCAAATATTTGCCAGTCGCCTGCACGATAGTATGAAGGAAAGAAGGGCCTGGCCACTTGTCGCATCGTAGGCCGGGGCGCTCTCCAATCGAAGGAAGCCAACAACCGAGGCGCCGCGCATCGTGACCGCTTCTCTCCACATGTTTTGCCGACGGTACCGCCCGCGTGTGCCCCGCCATCGGGTCGCGCCCTGCATTCTGGCAATATCTTCCTTGCAATCGTCGGCCCCGACGGTCCTCTAAATCTGCAGCAACATTCATATGCCTTTACCTGGCGGGAGAAACGCTGATGATTGCGAGACGTTGGACAGGAACGGTGCGCGCCGATCGCGCGGACGCCTATATCCGGCTGATGAATGAGATCGCGATTCCGGACTATCGCCGGATCGCTGGGAACCTTGGGGCATTCTGCTTGGCCGCTCGGCGCGGCGACGCCGTCGACGTGACCATGTTGACCTTCTGGAAAGACATGACGGCCGTCCGCTCGTTCGCCGGGCCGTCACCTCATGTGGCGAAATATTATGATTTCGACGCCGAGTATCTGCTTTCCATGTCGGCGGAGGCCGAACATGCCGAAATCGAGGCCGGCGAGGCGGCACCTGAGTTCGGGCAACTGATAACGAGGCTGGAGCCGACGGATCGCTAGTTTGGCAGGCTTGCCATACTCGGCAGCCAGACAGCGCGACTGCCCGGCGCACCATATGGTTCGTGCGTCGCCCGATCGCGGGTTGTCAAACCGTAGCGGGCAAACAACTTGGCTTTTCAATGCGGTTGCTCTGCCGCATGTTGCGGCACATCCAATCGTGCGGCGTTTGCACGTGCGACTGGATGAACGGCGCTTGATCGTTGAACAGGGTGCCAGTCATAGGGTTTCCAGTCTTGCGAAAGGCGAACGCCAAGCGGCCTTTGGGGTCCGGTTGGGCGGTTGCGTAGATTTTCGGGCCGGCGATTTGGATAACTGCAATACCACGAGCCAGCCAGGCGCTGGACCGGAAACACTTGTTTGGTGCGATGCGATGGGAGCGCGGTGGTGAGCGGCCAAATCGATTATTCGCTGGACCCTGCGCGGCTCAACATTCACGCGGTACACGCCTTGTTATCGTCTGCCTATTGGTCGCAGGGCATCCCGCTCGGTACAGTTGCAAAGGCGGTTGCCCAATCCTGTTGCGCCGGCGCCTATGACGCCCAGGGCAGGTTGGTCGGTTTTGCGCGGCTCGTCACCGACAAGGCCACATTCGCTTATCTTTGCGACGTCATCGTCGATCCGGCAATGCGCGGGCGCGGAACCGGTAAAGCACTGGTCGCCTTGCTGCTCGGCCAGGATTTCGTTCCGGGCTTGCGCCGCATGATGCTTGCCACCAGCGATGCCCACGAACTTTACGAACCCTTTGGTTTCACGAGTTTGGCGACCCCCGCATCATTCATGGAAGTTGTGCGGCCCATGATCTACGGTGCCCGCCCGCCTCACGACGCCATATCGCCTGAGCTCAATGAATAACGCGTGTTGCGTATATCGCCGAGCGCGATCTGGGGCTGGCGAAAATAGGCACGCGAAGCGGACGCCGCCCTAACCGTCGGGACGGGTACCCCGGCGAGGCCATCACTGCAGCAGGATGTCCGGCTTACCAGGATGGCCCGCTCCTCAGAGTGTGGGTCAACCCTATGCCGCTGATCGCCACCGGACAGCGCCCAAAGCGCGCCTTTCAGGACAATAGTTCGAGCGGGCAGAGTTACCAAACACCAGGCGCGATCGGGGCATTCGTGCCCCTTCCCTCCCTGGTGTCAGTCACGTTCGTGGACGCGGTCGCGCAAATGATTTCCAAAAACGGCTCGGGTCGGCACGAATATATTCTGCGCCCCCGCCTTGCTTGACAGACAGGCCGAGCAGCGGATCGCTGCCCGGCCGCTGAGATACGCCGACCTAGAAGTTGAGCTTCGTTCCGACAAAGAAGGACCGTCCAAAGACATCATAGAAGCCCGAGATCGTGTTCTGCGCCTGCGAGCCCGACGAGTTGTCCGGAACGATCGGCGGCTTGCGATCGAACAGGTTGTTCACGCCGATGTAAAAGTTCGCCTTCTCCTTGACGTCGAAGCTGAGCCGCAGATTGTGATAGCTTGCCGCCGGGATCTTCGGGAAACCGGTCAGGAATGGACTGGCCTTGGTCTTGGGGATGTAGCGCATGCTGTAGGTCAGGCCGAACGGCCCCGACGAATAGACGATATTGCCAGTCGCCTGCCAGCGCAGGAAACCTTGGGTCGCGGTATCGCCGCCCGCATATCCGTCAAGCTTGGTGACCTGGCCGGTGGGCTGGGTCTGCTCTGCCTTGTCGTAAATCGTCGACAGCAGCTGCAGCATCAGCTGGCTTGGGTCATTCCCGATCGAAAGGCCAGGATCGAAGCTGTAGCGCGCTTCCACGTCGAATCCTTTGACGCGGAATGTGTTCACGTTGAGCAGCTGGTCATCGATCGCCGTCAGCGCGAAGTTTCCGCCGACCTCGGGGCGGAAGCTACGCGTAATGTCGCCGCAAAACTGCCGATCGACCGTATCATAGCAAAGGTTCACCTTCGCCTGGCGGCCAACCGTATTGATAAAGCCGTCGATCTTGATGTCGAAGCGATCGACGGTGAGCGCGAAGCCGGGCAAGAAGCGCGGGGTCAGCACCAGGCCGTAGGTCCAGGTGTCGGCCTTCTCCGGGCGCAGATCGGGATTACCGCCGATCGTCCCGGCCACGCCCTGCTGCACTGACAGCGGGGGATCATAGTTCGCGGGAACCCCGTCCGCGGTGCAGTTCGCAGCGCGGGTAGCATTGGCATTCCGGCTCACCGCACGGCACGGATCGTTTACCGTTCCGAACGTCTGTCCCAGCCCCGTGAGCTCGCCCGGGGTCGGCGTACGCACGGCGCGTGCCCGGATGCCGCGGAACCGAACGCCTGCGAATGGCTCCCATGTGCCGCCCGCCTTCCACGTCTGATAGCTGGACCCGCGGCTCGGATCGGAGAGACGATATGCGCCTTCGAGCTCGAGCGTCCGGAAGAACTGCTTGTCGCGGAGCAACGGCACGACAATCTCGGCATAAGCCTCTTTTGTCTTCGTCTTGACGAATTCATTGTCACCGATCTGGTTGCCGGTCGTCAGGCCAAGGTTGATCGCCTCATCGGCATCCTGAAAGCCGGAGAAGGATCGATAATTGACGCCGAGTGCCACGCTGACCGGTCCACCCGGCAAGGTGAATGGCGAACCCGAGACAAAGGCGTTGAAGTCGTGGAGAGTACTGATACCGCTTTGCCCCGCCGACACGGTCAGATAGTCGATCTGGTCCTGCGTATAGGGCGCGAACGGGTTGATCGGAACGCAGCCTTGCGCTCGCGCGCCGGGGTCGATGCAGCGGAACCGGCCGGGGTTCGCCGGATCGGCCTCGACGCGCAGGCCGTAATAAAGCCGGTCGGTTGCCACGAGGCCATCGGTGCGGCTGTTGAGTTCGGTGCGGCCATAGACGTAGGAGGTTTCCCATCTCCAGTCACCCGCGCCGAAATCCAGATCTCCTTTCAGACCTGCCACAAGGCGGACGGTGTTTCGCTCGTTGGTCGCACCGCGTTTCCCGAACTCCGAGAAGCGCTGCCACCAGTCGATCCCGCCCGCAATCTGGGCGGGGGTCAGCACCGCGCGCTGCGCGGGAGTAGTTGCGGCAAGAAAAAAGGGATTGTCGACTGGTATGGTGACCCGGACGCCGGGCTCGCCAGGACGGCCCCCAAACAGATTGGTGGTGCTTTGGAATGGCGCTGCCTCGATCGGACCATCGGTCGACGAGCGACCATAGTTAAATTCGGCAAAAGCGGTAATCGCGTCACTTACCGGGTATTCGGCCTCGGCCGCAAACATCAGGCGCCTGGTCGGAATGGCCAGCGTTCGCTCGGGATTGCGATTGAACCCGTCGCGCCCAATGTTGAAAGTCTGGAGCTGCCCGGTCTGGAGGTTGCGGGTCAGCTGGAGGGCGCTGGCGCCCGAGCCGAGGAAAAAGTTGCCGCCAAGCGCGACCGCCGACAGCGGCGGCACGCCGGTAAGCCCCGTACCGGGCGCAAAGACCGGCCCTTCCGCTGGATTGTTATAGCGAATATCGGTGCCGCAGACATAGGTATCCGCGCAGCTGACAAGGCCTTCGTAAGTATATTGCGCAGTCAGCAGAACATGACCGCCATCGCCAAGCTCACCGCCGAACATGAGGTAGGCGTTGCTGTTCTTGTTGTACCCGCGCTCTGCGATGCCGAAGCTGCCACCGACCTCAAGACCGCGGAACCGGCTCTTGGTGATGATATTGACCACGCCGGCGACTGCGTCGGCGCCGTACACCGCCGAGGCTCCGCCGGTGATGACTTCGATGCGGTCGATATTGGCGGTGGGCAAGGTGTTAAAGTCGACTGATGGCTGCAGCGGCGTACCGCCGGGCGCGCGACGACCGTTGATGAGAACGACGCTGCGGACTGCGCCTAGGTTACGAAGATTTGTAAAGTTGAGGCCCGACGCCGCCGCACCCGAGAAGGAAGATGTCGTGCGACCGGTTCCGAACGATGGCGCAAATTGCGGCATCGAGGTCACGATGTCGGCTATATTCTCATAATTCTGGCGATTGAGCATCTCGCCGCCGATAACCAGCGTCGCGGTGCTGTTATCGAGATTGGATCGTGCGATTCGCGATCCGGTGACGACTATTTCGGTCGACGGCACGCTTTCTGCAGCAATGGCTTCACCCTTAGCACTGTCCTGGGCTTGAGCAGGCGCGGCCAGTGCCGCGGCAAGCGCCAGCAGCCCGACGCGGCTCGCGACCGACGGCCCGTGATTCCTGTTGTTCAACGCGTATCTCCCCTGTTTCAGCTTGCGTCGCGCCCAACGGCGCGCACTGCCATCCGCTAGATGATGCCGCACAACGCCGTTCAACCGGACTGAGGGAATAGGCCGATTGACACAGGTCAGCGTTCGCAAAGCGCGGCCAACGTCGTCGCCGAACGGTCGAACGACGCACCGTCGCGGGCTGATCGGTCGTCGAGTTAACACCCCGCTCGGCGGCAAGGCCATGTGTGTTCGGCGAGAAAAAAGGGGGCGGGAGGAGGTCCTCCCGCCCCCCCACCATCCTGCGCAAGGGACTAACTTTAACAGGCAGTGATTTGTGCCGGAAAAGCACTGCGAGGAACAAGCCAGCTACGGATTATCCGTTAGTGTTAACGCTGGAGCGCCAAGCGGCGTTCCTGCGCAAACCCGGTTCGAACCTTCGCCGCCGCTTATCGCCCAGCCATCGGTTGCGCGTCAGCCTTCATGCGGCAAGCGTCATTATAAGCAGGTCTTTCGTCAATCGAACGCGGTTAACGGCGCTTTGATGCGGCGAGCGACGCTGGATCGTTCACCAACGCGACGCTCGCGAGAGTAGGATAGCAAGCGCGTTGTTGAACGATCCGCTTGCACATGACCTTGGACGGGTGACGACACCCGCGAGAGCATCGTCCGTCATCGTGTCGTGCCCGCGTGCTTCGCTGTGCGCAGAAGCGTAGGACATTCGGGTCACTAGGTCCGGCACGAGCAGCACCCCCGGCAAGCGCGCGTACGAGCAAGAACTGCGATCGGAAGACCCACGAAGAGGATATGGCCGGCGATATCGGCCAGCAGGATGATCGCCGGTGGCGCCGATATCGGCGCAGCGGACAGCGGCACCACGATGGCGTTCATGACGAGCCAGAGCGCCACACCATACGCAGGTCCCGCAAGCAGCGGCTTGGCGCGAAGCCACGCAGGCACGAGCGCAAAATAGGCGAACGCCATCAATATACTGATAAAAAAATGCAGTCCGAGCCCGATTGCGGCGAAAGGCATGCCGCCCTCGAACGCACTGCGACCGAAAATGCCGCTCGCAATCACCTGGAGCACGGTCAATTGGGGGACGCCCATGAGCGTCCAGATTGTCAGAATGTAAACGATGTCGAGCGCGCCGGCGAGGAGTCCCGCAACGAGTGCGGATCGCCAACGCCAATCAAGGGTGGTATTCGTTTCTTCCGCCCGCGCTGCCTCATCCGTCATCCTTGACCCTCCCCTGAAGGTGGAATGCAACGTGAAGCGCGGAATTGGGAAGCCGGTTGAGGTGGTCGCTCCAAGCGAGTGGCCGAAGGAACCGCAGCGCGGTGAATCGACAATTGGTACGGCCCGGCGCCGATCGGCTACCCGCAACGCAGCGCCACTTGCTGGTCGTTGCTCCTTCATCAAGGTGGTCGATCACGATTCCTGGCTCGATATCGACCTGAACTTACTCGCGGAATGCCGGGCTATAGGGGGCTATCAGCAGGCTCGAGGCCAGTATAACAGCCAGGCTCTGTCGCCCGTGCAGACCGCTATGGTCGTTGCACCGGATACGATTCATCGCTCAAACCGCGTCAACTCGGCCCGGAGGCTCTTGGCATAGACGCGCCCTACCCGGAGTTTCTCGCCGCCCGTGAGGCACGCAAACATGCCGTCGCCATCGCGCTTGAATTCCGTGACAATCGACCGGCGCACGATAGTCGACCGGTGGATACGAATGAATACGTCGGGATCGAGCTTCGCCTGCAAGTCGCTAAGGGTGCTGCGCAATAGATAGGATTTTTCGCCCGTCCATATTCGCACATAATCGTCGTCGGCCGCGACCCAGCGTATATCGGCTACCGGCACTCTGACGAAGCCGGTCACATTCTTGCGGATCCAGAATTCGCTTTCGAAAGGAGAAGCCGCGTCCTCGCGAATCTTCTCGCGCAGATTGGCGATAATTTCGTGCAGTTCGTCGGTCGTTTTGGCCGCATCGCGGTCCTGAAGGGCGCGGCGCGCCCGGTCGAGCGCGACACCGAGCCGACCAACCTCGATCGGTTTGAGCACATAATCGAGGGCATTATGGGTAAAGGCCTCGACTGCATGACTGTCGAAAGCGGTCACAAAAATAATCGCCGGCGCGATATCGTCCGGCAACTGCGCGAGATAATCGAACCCGCTGCCGTCGCGCATCCGGATATCGAGCAGCACAACATCGGGGCGCTCGCGAAGAGTCGCCTTGATCGCCTCGTCGCAACCGGTGGCGGAGCCGCATATCGCAACGTCGCGCATGCCGCCGAGCAACTGCTCGAGCCTTCGAAGTGCAAGCGGTTCGTCATCGACGAGCAGGATGCGCACCGCGGCTCTCATGCCCAAAGCGGGATCAGAAGCCTGGCCTCATACCGTCCGGGAAGCACAAAACCTGCCGTAAGCGAAGCCATGTCCCCGAAGCGGGCGGCCAGTCGTTCGCGAACATTGCGCAAACCAATGCCCGGGGCCCGGCCGGGAATGCCAGCATTCGCCTGGTTGGAAATTTCGACCGCCAGGAGATCACCTGCGCGGTTAGCGGAAATCTTGATGACCGATGTACCAAGGTGCGTGGCGATGCCGTGCTTTACGGCATTTTCGATCAGCGGCTGCAAGATGAGACCCGGAACCGGCGCGGCGCGAACATCCTCGGCAACCCGGACATCGAGCTCCATATCGGGAAAGCGGACGCGTTCGATCTCGAGATAGGCATTTTGTAACGCGAGTTCCTGCTCGAGCGTCACATCGAGCGCGGGGTTCATCGCCAAGGTCAGGCGCAGAAACTCGGACAGGTGCTGAACCATCGTCTCGGCGAGCCGGTTCTTGCCATCTGCGACCAACGACGAAATTGAGTTCAGTGTGTTGAAGAGAAAATGCGGGCTGATCTGGTAATGTAGAGCCTGAAGCTGCGCGGCCTGCGCCAGGATGCGGGCCGTCGCCTCGCGTTGTTGCTGAACGCGCAGACGGGCGCCGTAGGAGATGGCCAGATAGAATCCGGTCCACGTCGCAAAGAACCAGAAGTGAAGCGCGAGCTGGAGGATCATCTGCGCCGCCGGCATCGCCGGCGCATCGCCGTGAATCAACCACACGGCGTAAGTGCTGCACCAGGCATAGGCATCGGCGGCAGCGGGTGTCGCTATCGCCGCGACAATGAGCTGTCGCCTGAATCCGGCGCGACCCGCCCACCACAGCAGGCGATGAACGGAGTAGCATATCCCGACGCCGACGAGGTTGAGGGCAAGTCGCGGTAGGAGCAATTCGGCCCACCCGGCGTCGCCCCCTGCAATCGACATGAGTGTCATGATGGCAAAATTCGCTGCCCACAAAATGGCGGTAGCGAGAAGCAGCATGCGCTGGAATGCACCATCCGAGTGCAGTGCTGCCATCGGCTCCGCGTTATCGTCTGGACGCGAGTTTAAGTTGGCCTGCATACCACCGCCCTACTCTGATAAGCGAACATTTTCACCGACGTTCGGCAGGTTGGATTGGCCGCTCACCGCAAACGAATATCCTTTGCTCAGTTTTGCAACGGTCTCGCACTCGAGCTTTGCAGATCGCCAAAGTTACACGTCATCGGCAGAGGATCAAAGCGTACCTTGGATGTCAGCCAAATGTCCGACGCCAATGGACGATGTCAGCGGCGATCGGTCGGATCCATATCGAGTTGCGGGTCACCAATAGACATGAGGAGACCGCCACCGCCGCAAGCCTTGGCTGGTCATCACGACACCGATACCGATACCGATACCGATACCGATTACCCCACCCACAATTTGCCGGCCAGATACAGGTCGAGTTCACGGCGAAACTCCGGCGATGCCTCGGGAAAAACGACTTGCATTCCCACGAATGCCGCATGCTGCAATTGCGCACGTTTCAGCGCTTCGTCCGGCAACAAGGCAAACTCGTCCTGAAACATCTGCACCAGCATTGCAATGCGAAGCGCGTCCGACTGCTGCACGACGGCGTGTGCATGGGTGTTGATTTCGCCCAGCCGGCGCATCTGCCGTTCCAGCCGATGGTCGAGCGTCGCGGCAAATTCGGCCAGCGACGCCCTGACGCGTCGCATGTCCGCCGCTTGCTGCATTTCGGCGATCGGGCCGATGGTGCTTTGCTGCAGCCAGCTGTCGGCCATGGCGCGGACGAAATCCTCGTGGCTCGCAAAATGATGGTAGAACGATCCGCGGGTCCGCCGCGCGGTCGCGGTCAGTCGTTCGATCGTCAGGGCGTCCGGCCCCTCCTGCCGCAATCCGGCAAGCCCGATCATGATCCAGTCCGCTTTGGCAAAGCGCCCGCGGCGTGACGAAGTCGAACGATCGCTCATCACGGCATCATCGCATAGGTTTCGGCGATTGACAAACCATAACATATGGTATGTATTGGATCAACCTGATGCGGGAGATTGGTTGATGCAAATATCATGGCCCTTGATCGTCGGCATTCTTGCGGCGGCGGCACTCGTGCCGTCGGCGGCGCATGCCGATCCGAACGTCGCGCCCGAGCCTGCGACCAAAGCGCCGGCGACCGCGAAGCTGTTCGCGATCGTGTACGAACCCGGCCCCGTGTGGAAACGCGGCATGCCGCTTGCCCAGCAAAATCTTGGCGAACATGGCCAATATATGCGCCGACTCGCCGCGGACGGCGTCTTGATCCTTGCCGGACCCTTGATGACGTCGGAGGGCGGGCTGGTGATCCTCCGCGCCGACGATCTGGAAGCGGCGCGCGCGTTGATGGATGCCGATCCCGCGGTCCAGAAGGGCCAGTTTGTCGGCACGGTCAGCGAATGGCGCCCCGCCATCGACCCGGCCGCCCGCCTCAAAGGCGTTCTGGCGCCTCAGGCGAAGTGAAGATGTCCCGCGGACTGACCGTCGCTGTGTGACCGTCCCCCACCGGGTGGGACGGGCGGATTTTTTGGCGCATTGACGCCCCCATCGCCAGTGTCGGCCATAGATGGAACGAAGCGGAACCGGAAGCGACACCGGCGATGGAACGGCCTCCGGTGCCGGCGGCCGATATCGTAGCGAACTGTGCGACCGGACGACGTTGTAATGTCGCCGCTAGGCCATGATCAGGATTCGGGTTTCGGCGAACGAGTAGAAGATTTCGCCATTGGGCAGTTCATTACACAGTGATCCGTTGAAGCTCTCGCAATGGCCACCGCGGCCCGCGCACCATTTCAGGAGGCAGCTGAGCTCGCCTGCCATCTTGTTGGTGCGATGCTTCGATGCCTTCGCCTTGTCGTAGACCGCATCCCAGCAGTCGCCTTTCTTAAGAGCGACCAGAACCCTGGTCCCGAGGCGCGGTGCAATGTCGCGCGTATAGATCACGTCCTTGTCGAAGATCGTGCGCAGTTTCAGCTTCGTGCGGTCGCCTCGGCGCATGGCGTCCATATAAATGGCATGCGCCGAAGCAACGGGCATCGCCCTCGCTTCGTCCGTTCGCTTGATCTCCCGGGAGTCCTCGCCGCGCGCGATCGCCCTGCTGAGCGGCACTGCCCACGCGCGCGCCTCATCAATCGAGAAGGCAGGGAAGCACCCCAGAATCAGCTCGAAGAATTTCTTGGTGCCAGCAACAACGCGCTTGAAGCGCCACTGCTTCCTGGCGAGGCCAGGGACGACAATAGCAAGACCGGGAACCTCCCGGGCGGACAGGGAACCGCTCTTCAGCCGATCGATATGCGCGGGGGTCAGAATTACACTCTTGCTCAGGATAACCTCGAGGTGATCGAGGCCATGAAACACTCGCGAAAATTCTCGCGAAAGTTGTGTCCAAACGGGTCCAAATCTGACGTGAGTTGTCCGAATAACTCACTTCTGGACAGGCAAATGTCATCATTGGAACGACCTCGACGAATGGCAGAAAACTGCCGGAAATGCGAGGTTTGAAGGGGTTTGCGACTGGTAGCGGAGGAGGGACTCGAACCCCCGACACGCGGATTATGATTACTCGAACTAACTTCTCGCCTCGCGGCGGAAACGGCAGATTTCTGCCGTTAACCGGACACTATCGAAGCGTCTTACTGAAATCAATCACATGAATTCTCGCAAAAAAATTGCGCAACTCATTTCCGCAACAAGGTGATTTTATATTGTATGATGCTACACACGAGAGCCAAGTTAGTTATTGTAAAAGGTAATTAGTGGAACCGAATGATCTGCTGACGATCTTCAGAGCCTCCTCCCCTGCATATATGGGATTGCGACGGTATCCTGTTTGTTCGATAAATATTCCAGCTTCAACGAGTTGATTGATAAAGCCTCAATAGAGTGAATAATCTGCACATGTTCACAGGGTTAGGTGGGCGCGATATTGCTTGAATGCGATCAAGACAGGGGCTGCCTGCGCGCCAAGGTCGTCAGGCCGCTACCGCAAACAGAGGAGATTTGGATTGCCCGCTTAGTTTGACTGGGTATTCGCACTGTCACGTTCCCGACTTTTGCCGCCAAACCACATCGCCCGCAGCACATTGTCCTTCTTCCGGTCATGATGCCAGAAGGCAGCAAAAATGTGGAGGCTGACGATGGTGAGCAGAAGCCAGGACAGACCGAAATGCGCCCAATATGCGGGCCCCACCAATGGCTTTGATTTCTCGATTATGCCGGGGACCGTGAACAGGCCGAAGAATTTGGTGGGGCTCCCGAACGCCGACGAGGCAATCCAGCCCGACAAGGGCACGATCAGCATCAAGGCGTAAAGCGACCGGTGGGTCCACAGAGAAAGCCGCTTCTCGAGCGGAGCGAGGTCCGCCGTTTGGGGCTTCGGGTTTCGCCATTTCCAGATAAGGCGCAGGACCAGGAGGAGCAGCAGGACCAAACCAATCGCTTTGTGCCAGTGGATATATTGGATGAAGACCGGCGCGGAAGATTTGAACCACGGCATGCTGTCGTTCACATGAAGAACAAAGAGCGAGGTGCCGATGATCCCGATCGCCATCACCCAGTGAAAAAGCTTTGCCCCCATACCCCAGCTGGTCTCTGTGTTGCGCAGACCCATAGCGGCGACCTCCAGCTAGAACCGATATTCGATCGACGCGCCGAACTGTTGTTTGCGCGGCGCCGACACGGCAAAATCGCGGAAGAAGGTGGTTTGTTGGAGTCCGGTAAGCGGGTTGGTGCGGCGCAGAAGGCGATTGAAATCGAGCAGACGGGTGACGACAAGCGGCGTCTTGTCATTGAGAAGGTTGCGCGCAAAAATCGTGAAGGTCCAGTTTTGGCCTTCAAGTCCGACACTGGCGTTGAGATTGTAGCTGTCGCCGGCATAATTGAGATTGTCGACCTGCGAATATCGCTTCGATTCATAGGCG